>Ga0307471_100001762_pt1 | contig 12100 bp, 13 predicted proteins | sample atmos_gasesAM3C__2_FD_204566 | JGI IMG/M metagenome (GOLD analysis project Ga0307471, IMG submission 204566) | Hardwood forest soil microbial communities from Morgan-Monroe State Forest, Indiana, United States - atmos_gasesAM3C_515 | ecosystem: Environmental > Terrestrial > Soil > Temperate... | reverse complement strand
CTCGGGGCAAGGGTGCGCGCGGTGTCGATCACGTGCTGCAGCAACGGCCGCCCGGCGAGCGGCTGCAGCACCTTCGGCAAAGCCGACTGCATGCGCCTGCCTTCGCCCGCGGCGAGTATGACGATCGACAGCGGCGTGGCGCGCCCGCCGGCGGGCGTCGCGCGCGCTGCCGCGTCGCGGCGGCGCCGCACTGCTGCCCGTGGGTGACGCCTGCGCATCGTCACGATTCTACTCAGCGGCGCACCGTGTAGGCATGGGAGTCGTGCGTCGGCTTCACCGGCGGCAGCTCCGCGAGCTTTCTCTGCATGAGCTCACCGACGTAGAGCTGCGGGTTGGAATGCACCTGATGCTCCGCTTCTTCCCGGCGTGTGATCAGGCCGGCGGCCTTGTGGAAGGCATCCTCGAGCGAACCGCTCACCGGGAGCGAATCCTTGAGGAACGCCTCGCCGAACCAGGTGAGCTCGCGGTCGTCCTCGCAGCCGAACGATTCGTGCGCGGCGTCCGACGCCGTGACGATGGCCGTGGTATCGCTCTTGAGCGCATCGAGGAAGACGCCCGAGTGGCACGCCGACACCACCACCACGCGCCAGCGGATGCCTGCGGCATCGAGCGCTTCGCGCACGTCCTCGGGTGCGAGCTGCGCGAGCGGCAACGTGCCATTCTCCACCTCGAGTCCGTCCTGCGAGCCGTGCGAGCTCAGGAACAGCACCAGTACGTCCTGCTCCGGATTCATGCGCGCGGCGAGCACCTTGAGGGTCTGCTCCAGTCCCGAGACGCTCGCGAGCGGGTAGGAATCGCGGTCGTCGAGGTCGTTCACCAGCAGCACGGAGCGCTCGACCGAGCCGAAACGTGCGGCGAACACTTCGCTCGCGAAAACGGTCTCGCGCCGGAACACTCCCTGGCTGCCATCGCCGGCGAACCCCACGAAGTAGACGGCGGGCTTCCCCTGCTGGGAGGGCGTGACGCGCGCCACCGCCGCGGCGATGCGCGAGGGCTGGTCGTAGAACAGCGCCTCCGCCTGGTCGGCATCTTCGGCTTCCTCACCGGGCGACTGCTCCTCGGGTACCCACAGCCGGGTGTCGAGATCGAGCAGCCCCAGCACCGTGGGCGCAGCGAGCACCAGCACGATGGCGGTGAGGGCCGGACGCCAACGCACCGGCCCGAAGGCGGCGCCGAGCACGCGCACGACGAGGCTCACCAGGTAGGCGAGCGCCAGCACCGTGACGATGACGGGGAAGCGTGCGATCGACGGCAGGTAGGCAGCGAGCGAGAAGATCGCCACCACGTACGGCGTCACGGCGAGCACCGGCACGAGCAGCGCGCGCGTATCGCCGGCGCGGCTCTGGACACGCGCGGTGAGCGCACAGGCGGTGAGACCCAGCAGCAGGTAGCACGCCCAGCCGAAGAGCCCGTCGAGTGCGAGCGGTGCGTGCACGGGGGCATGCAGGAAGTCGAGCACTGCCCACAGCAGGAGATTGACCGCGAGCAGCGCCGCCACCTGATCGAAGCTCACGAGGAAGCGCGGCGGCCAGCGGCGGCGCAGCAGCGCGAGCTCGAGTCCACCGCCGAGGTTGCGGCCGAGACCTGCGAGGAAGCTGGGCGCGGACGGCGCTTGCGGGTCCGGCGCCGCAGTGGCGCCGGGAGGCGCCGCGGCGGGGGCCGCAGGAGGGAGCGGGCTGTCCGGCGAGGGGTCCAGCGCTCTAGCCCCGGAGCTTGCGCAGCCGCTCGATGAGTTTCAGTTGCGCCGCGGCGCGCGCTAGCTCGGCCTGCGCTTCGGCGATGCTGATGTGGCCGACCTTCTCGCGCAGCGCGTCCTCGGCACGCTGCTTGGCGGCGACTGCTGCGGCCTCGTCGATGTCCTTCGCGCGCAGAGCCGTGTCGGCGAGTATGGTGACTTTGCTCGGCTGTACCTCGAGCACTCCGCCGCCGACGAAGAAGTGCTGCTCCTCGCCGCCCGGGGGCTGCACGCGCACCTCGCCCGGCTTGAGCAGCGTGAGCAGCGGCGCATGGCGCGGGAAAATCCCGAGATCGCCCTGCGAGGCGGACGCGAACACCGCGGTCGCGGCGCCGGAGAACAGCTCGCCCTCGGCGCTCACGATGTCGACATGGATTGTGGGAGCTTCAGCCATGGCGACTACTGCAGGGTTTTCGCCTTCTCGACCGCTTCCTCGATCGTGCCCACCATGTAGAAGGCCTGCTCCGGAAGCGCATCGAACTCGCCGCCGATGATTCCCTTGAAGCCGCGGATGGTGTCCTTGAGCGCCACGATCTTGCCGTCCTGACCGGTGAACACCTTGGCGACGTTGAAGGGCTGCGAGAGGAAACGCTGCACCTTGCGCGCGCGGAACACGGTCAGCTTGTCCTCCTCCGACAGCTCGTCCATACCGAGAATCGCGATGATGTCCTGCAGCTCCTTGTAGCGCTGCAGCACCGCCTGCACGCCGCGCGCGGTGTTGTAGTGCTCCTCGCCGACCACCAGCGGGTCGAGCTGCCGGCTGGTCGAGTCGAGCGGATCCACCGCCGGATAGATGCCGAGCGAGGCGATCTGGCGCGACAGCACCACCGTCGCGTCGAGGTGCGCGAAGGTGGTCGCAGGCGATGGATCGGTGAGATCGTCCGCCGGCACGTACACCGCCTGGATCGAAGTGATGGAGCCCTTCTTGGTGGAGGTGATGCGCTCCTGCAGCACGCCCATCTCCTCGGCGAGCGTCGGCTGGTAACCCACCGCCGAAGGCATGCGCCCGAGCAGCGCCGACACCTCGGTGCCGGCGAGGGTGTAGCGGTAGATGTTGTCGATGAAGAACAGCACGTCGCGACCCTTGCCGTTGGAATCCGGGCGCACCTCGTCACGAAAGTACTCGGCCATGGTGAGCCCGGTGAGCCCGACGCGCAGGCGGTTACCCGGCGGCTCGTTCATCTGGCCGTACACCATCGCCACCTTGGAATTGGCGAGATTTTTCTTGTCGATGACGTTCGACTCGATCATCTCGTGATAGAAGTCGTTGCCCTCGCGCGTGCGCTCGCCGACACCGGCGAACACCGACAGTCCGCTGTACTGCTTGGCGATGTTGTTGATGAGCTCGAGCATGTTGACGGTCTTGCCGACACCCGCGCCGCCGAACAGGCCCACTTTGCCACCCTTGGCGAAGGGCACCAGCAGGTCGATGACCTTGATGCCCGTCACCAGCAGATCCTGCCCGCCGGCCTGCTCTTCGAACGACGGCGGCGGCCGATGGATCGGCAGGTACTCCTTGGCCTTCACCGGCCCCTGGTTGTCCTGCGGATGGCCCAGCACGTCCATGATACGCCCGAGCGTGCCCTCACCCACCGGCACCGAGATCGGCCCGCCGGTCGCCTGCACGGCGAGCCCGCGCTTCAATCCTTCCGAGGAGCCCATCGCGATCGTGCGCACCACTCCGTCGCCTAGCTGCTGCTGCACCTCGAGTGTCAGGTCGACGTCCTTGAGCTTCAGCGCTTCGTAGACCCTCGGGAGCGACTCCCGCGGGAACTCGACGTCGATGACGGCGCCGATGATCTGGGTGATATGTCCTTCCGGGGTACTCATACTCTGTGCATCCTCAGACCGCAGCCGCACCGCCTACGATCTCCGAAAGCTCCTTCGTGATCGCAGCCTGGCGGGCCTTGTTGTAGATCAGTTGCAGCTCGTTGATGAGCTTGCCGGCATTGTCGGAGGCGGCCTTCATGGCCACCATGCGCGCCGCCATCTCGGAGGCGACGTTCTCGACCGCCGCGCGGTAGACCTGCGATTCGATGTAGCGCATGAGCAGGCCGTCGAGAATGGCGGCGGCATCGGGTTCGTAGATGTAGTCCCAGTGCTCCGGCAGTCCTTCGGTGTCGATCGCCTCGATCGGCAGCAGCTGCTGCGCCGCCGGCCGCTGTGTCATGGTGTTGACGAACTGCGCGTTCACCAGGAACAGGCGGTCGATCTTGTGCTCGCGGTAGGCATCGAGCATCACCTTTACCGTGCCGATCAGGTCCTTGACGTGCGGCCGGTCGCCGAGGCCGGTGATGCTCGCGAGTATCGGCGTGCCGAGGCGGCGGAAGAAATTCAGCCCCTTGGTGCCGATGAGGCACAGGCTCACGGTCGCGCCCTTGCCCTCCCACTCGCGCATCAGGTGCAACGTCTGCCTGAAGATGTTGGCGTTCAGCGCGCCGGCCAGCCCACGGTCGGTGGAGACGACGATTAGACCGACGGCCTTCGCGTCGCGCGCCGTGAGGAACGGGTGACGATAGTCGGGGTTCGCCTCGGTGAGGTGGCCGATGACGTTCAGCATCTTCTGCGCGTACGGCCGCGCGAGGCGCATGCGCTCCTGCGCGCGCCGCATCTTGCTGGTCGCGACCATCTGCATGGCCTTGGTGATCTTCTGAGTGCTCCTGACACTCGCGATCTTGGAGCGGATTTCCTTGGTGCCGGGCATGACGATTTCGTGGCTGTCAGTATGTTCCGGTGGCGACGAAGTCCTCGATGCACTTCTTCAGCGCCGCCTCGTTCTCCTTGGAGAGCTTAGGTTGGCGGTTGATCTCATCGAGCATCGTACGATAGTTGCTCTGCGCGAAACCCTGCAGCGCGGTTTCGAACGCCACCACCTTCTTCAGGTCCACCTTGTCCATGTAGCCGTTGTTTACCGCGTAGATGGAGAGCGCCATCTCCGCCACCGACATCGGCGTGTACTGCTTCTGCTTCATGACCTCGGTCACACGCTGGCCGCGCTCGAGCTGCCTGCGGGTCGCCTCGTCGAGATCGGAGGCGAACTGCGAAAACGCTGCGAGCTCGCGGTACTGCGCGAGCGCGAGGCGGATACCGCCGCCGAGCTTCTTGATGATGTCGGTCTGCGCGGCGCCGCCGACGCGCGACACCGAGATGCCGGCGTTCATGGCGGGGCGGATGCCGGCGTTGAACAGGTCGGTCTCGAGGAAGATCTGTCCGTCGGTGATCGAGATGACGTTGGTCGGCACGAACGCGGTCACATCGCCTGCCTGCGTCTCGATGATCGGCAGCCCGGTGAGCGAGCCGGTCTTGCCCTTGATCCTGCCCTGGCTCACCTTCTCCACGTACTCGGCGTTCACCCGCGCGCTGCGCTCGAGCAGGCGCGAGTGCAGGTAGAACACGTCGCCGGGAAACGCCTCGCGGCCGGGCGGACGGCGCAGCAGCAGCGAGATCTGCCGGTAGGCCACCGCCTGCTTGGAGAGATCGTCATAGATGATCAGTGCATCCTCGCCGTTGTCCATGAAGTATTCACCCATGGTGCAGCCGGAGTAGGCGGCGATGTACTGCATGGCGGCCGGGATCGAGGCGGAGGCGGCGACCACGACGGTGTGTGCGAGTGCGCCGTGCTCCTCGAGCTTGCGCACCACGTTGGCGATGGTCGATTGCTTCTGACCGATGGCGACGTAGATGCACCTGATCCCAGAGGTTTTCTGGTTGATGATGGTGTCGACGGCGAGCGCGGTCTTGCCGGTCTGGCGGTCGCCGATGATGAGCTCGCGCTGCCCGCGCCCGATCGGCACCATCGAGTCGATGGCCTTGTAGCCGGTCTGCACCGGCTGGCTCACCGACTGGCGGTAGATCACACCCGGGGCGACTCGCTCGATCGGCGCGGTCCGCGCGGCCTTCACCGGGCCGCGGCCGTCGAGCGGCGTGCCGAGCGCGTCCACCACGCGCCCGAGCAGCTCCGGTCCCACCGGCACCTCGAGGATGCGCCCGGTGGTCTTGACGGTGTCGCCCTCCCTCAGGTGCTTGTACTCGCCGAGCACCACCGCCCCGACCGAGTCCTGCTCGAGGTTGAGCGCCAGCCCGAACGTGTTGCCGGGGAATTCGAGCATCTCGCCGTAACGCACGTCCGCCAGCCCGTGAAGGCGCGTGATGCCGTCGGTCACCGAGATGATGGAGCCAATGTTGCGGGCCTCGGTAACCGACTTGAAATTCTCGATCCGCTGCTTGATCAGGTCACTGATCTCGGTTGCCTTGATCGCCATGTGATCCGTTCCTCTTTGGATGTCAGGCCGTCAGTTCGTAAGCGATGCGCTCGAGCCGCGTACGCAGCGAACCATCGATCACCAGGTCGCCGGCACGCACTACCGCACCGCCGATGACCGCGGGGTCGATGTCGAAGTGCAGGCGCACCTTGCGGCTGAGCCGCCGCTCGAGCGCCGCGGCGATCGTGCCGCGGTGTGCCTCATCGAGCGGCGCCGCAGAGGTCACCGTGACGTCCGCCACGCCCTCGGCGTCATCCTTCAGCGCGTCGAAGAGCTGCGCAATCTCCGGCAGAAGCCCCAGGCGGTGGTTGCCGGCGAGCGTGCGCACGAAGTTCGCGCCATGCTCGCCGAGCCCCCTGGCCGCGATGTCATCGACGAGCTGCGCCAACTCCTCCGGCGTCACCCGTGGGTTATCCAGCAGGCTCGACACGCGCGGGTCCTTCACGACTATGGCCGCGGCCTGCAGCGCATCTGACCAGGGTGCGAGGCCGCCGTTCTTGCGCGCCTCCTCGAAGGCGGCGCGCGCATAGGGTCGGGCGATGGTGAGGCGGTCTGCCATCTTCGAGCGCTCAGATCTGCTCGGCCAGCTGCTCGAGAAGATCGGCGTGCGCACGCGCATCGATCTCGCGCCCGAGAAGCTTGCTCGCCGCGCCGACCGCGATGCCGGCCACCTCTCGCCGCAGGCTCTCCTTCGCGCGCGTGGTATCCAGCTCGATCTGTTGTTGTGCGGCGGCCACGATGCGTGCACCTTCCGAGCTCGCCGAACCCTTGGCGTGCTCAATGAGCTCGTTGGCACGGTGCTGTGCGTGGTCGATGATCTGGTTGGCGCGCTCGCGCGCCTCGCGGATGATGGCGTCCGCCTTGTCACGCGCCTGGAACAGCTGCTTCTCGCCTTCCTCGGCGGCCGCGAGTCCCTGCGCGATCTTGCGCTGGCGTTCCTGCATCACGCCGAGTATCGCTGGCCATATCCACTTCATGGTTGCCCAGATTAACGTGGCGAACACGATCATCTGTACGACAAGCGTGAGATTGATGTTCACGGTCCTTCTCTCCTGCCGCGGCCGTCAGCAATGGCGCATCAGTGTGCTGCCTGCACCGCGCCCAGGAATGGATTCGCGAACGTGAAAAAAAGCGCGAAGCCGATGCCGATCATCGCCACCGCGTCCAGCAGGCCCGCGACCAGGAACATCTGCACGCGCAGCACTGGCAGCAGCTCCGGCTGGCGCGCCGAGCCCTCGATAAAGCGGCCGCCCAGGATGCCGAAGCCGATGGCGGTGCCGAGCGCACCCATCCCGAAGATGATGCCGACGGCCAGCACGGTCATGGCCTGGATGTGTGCAATGCTTTCCATTCAACTCTCCTAACAGAACATCAGTAGCCCGATACCCAATCCGCAACGGCAAAGCCCCTGCCGCTCAATGATGCTCGCTCGCCATCGACAAGTAGACGACCGTGAGCACCGCGAATATGAATGCCTGAATCGTAATGATCAGAATATGGAAACCAGTCCAAATAACCCCCAGGACAATCTGCCCGATGATTCCCAGCCAGCCGCTGACGCTTATCAGTGCGTCGAGTCCACGCGAAAGCGTCAATACTGCTATTAGCAGGAAAATCATCTCGCCAGCGTAGAGGTTGCCGTAGAGACGCAGCGCCAGTGACACGGGGCGTGCCAGAAACGTGACCGACTCCAGCACGAAGTTAACCGGCACGAGCACTGCCTGCACCAACACATTCTTGGCCCTGAAAGGCTGTAGCGTGAGCTCGCTGATGAAGCCGATGGGACCTTTCATCTTCAGACTGTAAAAGATGATCAGGATGAACACGCTCAGTGACATCGCGAACGTCGCGTTCAGATCCGTACTTGGTACGACCTTTAGGTGCTCGACCCCGGCGCCGCGGGCAGCGCTGGGCAACAGGTCCACCGGCACCAGGTCCATGAAGTTAAACAGCCAGACCCAACAGAAGATCGTGAGCGCGAGTGGAGCAATCAGCCGGCTGGTGCCGTGAAAGGTGTCGCGCACCTGCTCGTCGACCTTTTCGACGATCCACTCGATGATGCTCTGCGTAAGGCCTGGAACGCCGCTGGTCGCTTTGCGGGCGACTGACCAGAACAGGCCAAAGAAAACGAGCGCCAGCAGCACCGAGAAGAACACGGTGTCGTAGTTGACGACCGAGAAGTCGACGATGCCATGCGCCGACTTGTTCGACAGGAAGGTCTGGTGGTGGAGGATGTAATCCGTCGCGCCGCCGCCGCTTTCCGCCGCCCTCATCGCTGTCATTGGTCCGCCCACTACTCAGGCGCCGCGGGGCGCGCCGCCCGCCGCAGGCAGCGCGCTGAGCAGCGCCAACCAGTACACCAGGAAGGTCGCGGCGAACGCGGCGAACATCGCCAGCGGCGCCACCGTCATAACCTTCAGCACGATCACGAACAGCACCGCCACGACGGTGAGCTTCAGTGCCTCGCCGACATAGAAGGCGCTCAGCGCACGCTGCGCGTTACCCGCCAGCGTGCCGCCCATCACCAGCACCGCCATCACGAGACTCCCTGCGGTGGCGATTGCTCCACCCACGAGCGCCGACCACCCTGCACGCGCACCGCTCACGGCCCAGGCGATGAGCGCCGCTATCACGGTCACGCCCGCCTGACCCAGCACGACGCGGAAGGCCAGCCGCCGCGCACGGGGCAGATCGATCGCCGACACCTTATATAAGTCCCGTTCGAGGGGCTCAAAAGAGCCGCTTGCCTTGCGCTTGAGCGGACGCAAGTGGCTTCACATTACTTCGGCCGTTCAGTCACTTACGTGACGATGGCGAAAAAGCCGCGGGATTATAGAGACCGCCCGCGCGCCCGTCCACATGGTACTTTCCGCCGGGTGCGACCGCGCCCGCTTTGAGGGCTGCCTTACTGGATGTGGGCGAGAATCCCGTCGAGCTCATCCAGGCTGTTATAGCTCACGACGAGCTTCCCGCGGCCGCCTCTGCCTGGCTGGATCGCCACGCGCGCTCCGAGTTTCTCCGCGAGCTCCTGCTCGAGCCGCGCCACGTTCGGGTCGCGATCTGCGCCGCCATCGGCAGCGACGGGCGCATGCGGAGCCTGCAGGCGGCGCACGAGCGCCTCGGTCTCGCGCACCGAGAGTCCCTTGCGGGCGACCAGCAGGGCGACCTCGGTCTGCTGCCGCCGCTCGGTGAGGGCGAGCAGCGCCCGCGCATGGCCCATCTCGAGGGTGCGCTTCTCGAGCAGCTCGCACACCTCGGCCGTGAGCTCCAGCAGCCGCAGCAGGTTGCTGACTCCCGCACGGGAGCGGCCCACGGCCTGTGCGACCTCCTGGTGCGTCAGGCCGAACTCGCTTACGAGCCGCTCGAGTGCCCGGGCTTCCTCCAGCGGGTTGAGGTTCTCGCGCTGGATGTTCTCGATGAGCGCCACGGCGATGGCCGCTTCGTCGGGGATGTGGCGAATGACCGCCGGTATGTCGGTGAGTCCGGCCATCTGCGCCGCGCGCCAGCGCCGCTCCCCGGCAATGATCTCGTACCGCTGGGATTCGCCGTTGGCGGGCGGCTCGAGCGGGCGCACGACGATCGGCTGCACCACGCCCTGTGCCTTGATGGAGTCGGCGAGCTCGCTCAGTGTCTCGGGCCGCATGTCGATGCGCGGCTGGTAGCGTCCCCGCTGCAGCAGATCGAGCGGCAATTTCGCGAGCTCTTCTCCGGCCGGCAGAGGAGCCGCCACGACGGCGGCGGCGCGTGAGCCGAGCAGGTCCGCGAGGCCGCGGCCGAGAGAAGGTTTTCGGTGCATCATCGGGTTCGGTCCTCAGCCTGTGGGGCGGGCGAGGCGTTGACCGCCGGGCCGATGGCCGTCGCTCCCACCGAGGTCGTTGCCGTGTCTCCGGCCGGCGTGACCGGGGTGTGTGCCGTGACGGCGTTCTCTGCTGCAGTCCCGGTGGCCGCCGCCGGCGGCGCCACCGCAGTTGCCGCTACGGCGGCGGTCCGCGCAATGCCGGTCGATTCCTCCTCGCGCCGGATCATCTCGCCGGCGAGTGCCAGGTAGGCCAGTGCACCGCGGGACTCCTTGTCGTGAAAGAGCGCCGGCTTGCCGAAGGAGGGCGCTTCCGCGAGCCGGATGTTCCGCGGTATCACGGTGCGAAACACCTTGTCGCCGAAGTGCGCGATCAGCTGTGCGCTCACCTCGTTCGCGAGGTTATTGCGCGGGTCGAACATGGTGCGCAGCACACCTTCAATGGCGAGCGGCGGATTCACGGCGACGCGGATCTGCTCGATGGTCGAGAGCAGCGCCGAGAGCCCCTCGAGGGCGTAGTACTCACACTGCATCGGGATCAGCACGCTGTCCGCGGCCACAAGCGCATTCACGGTCAGCATGTTCAGCGCCGGCGGGCAATCGATGAGGACGAGGTCGAAATCGTTTCTCTTCGGCGCGAGCGCCTGGCGGAGCTTGGTCTCGCGCCCGATCGGGAGCGTGAGCAGCCGCACCTCCGCGGCCGTGAGATCCTGGTTCGCGGGCAGCAGCGTGAAACCGGCGCCGTGCTCGATCGGTAAGAGCGCGTCAGCGAGCTGACACTCTCCCAGCAGCACCTCGCAGGTGCTGCGTTCGAGCTGTGACTTGTTGACGCCGCTCCCCATGGTGGTGTTGCCCTGGGGGTCCATGTCGATGAGCAGCACGCGGCGCTTGGTGGCGGCGAGGGATGCCGCGAGATTGACCGCCGTGGTGGTCTTGCCGACGCCGCCCTTCTGCATCGCGATGGCAATGACGCGCTTCATGGGACGAGAGTGTACTGCACCCGCGCCTCAGCGCCCGTGAGTCGCACGCGGGCGACGTCGCAGGGTCGTCTCCAGCGCCTCCGGCGCGAGCCGCCGGCGGCGGAGACCTTGGGCCATCCGTGGCCCGGTGACCTTTCTCAGGCGACGAGCGAGCGGGTGCGCCTCGAGAGACGCTCGCGCGCCATCTGGTCCGCGACCGAATTGGTGGTGCGGTTCTCGCGCCGGGCGCGCTCGAAGATCTCGGTGAGGCGTGCGGGAATCGCCTGGATATCGGCGATGACCTGCGCTTCGCTCGCCCCGCGGTGATACTCGCGCGAGACACTGATGATGCCGCCGGCATTGATGACGTAGTCGGGCGCATAGAGCACGCCGGCCGCCTGCAGCGCCGTCCCGTCCTGGCCCTGCGCAAGCTGGTTGTTGGCGGCTCCCGCGACGATCCGCGCCCGCAGGCGCGGGATCGACTGCGCATCGAGCACGCCGCCGAGCGCGCAGGGCGAGAGCACGTCGACATCGAGCGCGAGCACCTCCTGCACCGCTACGGGGCGCGCCTTGAACTGCTCGCACGCCCGCTGAACCGCAGCGGGCTGCACATCGGCAACGAAGAGCTCGGCGCCATTGGCGGCGAGCAGCGCGCACAGATGGCGCCCCACTCCCCCGAGGCCCTGGATGGCGACGCGCACGCCCCGGAGATCGGTGCGTCCGAGGCGGAATTTCACTGCGGCCTTGATCCCGAGATAGACCCCGAGCGCGGTTTTGGGACCGGGGTCCCCGCCCGCCTCGCCCGGCGCAGCTCCAAGGCCTGCCACGTAGCGCGTCGCACGGGCGACGTGTGCCATGTCGGCGGTGGTCGTCCCCACGTCCTCGGCCGTGATGTAGCGGCCTTCGAGGGAGTCGACCAGCCGCCCGAACGCCTCGAAAAGTGCCGACGTCTTGGCCTTGCGGGCATCCCCGATGATCACTGCCTTGCCGCCGCCCAGCGGCAGTTCCGCCATCGCGTTCTTGTAGCTCATCCCGCGCGAGAGCCGCAGCACGTCGGCGACCGCGTCCGAGGTCGTCGCGTACGGCCACATGCGGCAGCCGCCCGCAGCGGGGCCGAGCGCGGTGGAGTGGATCGCGATGATGGCGCGCAAGCCTGTCGCCGCGTCGTGACCGAAGACCACGTGCTCGTGGGAATCGAACTCGGGCATGTCGAAGACTTCCATCGCTGGCACCTCGGGGACCTGCGGGCGGGAGAGTCCACAGGCTACCCGCCTGGTCCCGGTCGAATCCTCACAAAAGTTGCCTTCCAGGGCGCTGTTGTGAAACATTCATTGCATCTAGAACTGAC
>Ga0307471_100001761_pt1 | contig 12101 bp, 11 predicted proteins | sample atmos_gasesAM3C__2_FD_204566 | JGI IMG/M metagenome (GOLD analysis project Ga0307471, IMG submission 204566) | Hardwood forest soil microbial communities from Morgan-Monroe State Forest, Indiana, United States - atmos_gasesAM3C_515 | ecosystem: Environmental > Terrestrial > Soil > Temperate... | reverse complement strand
CATCCGAAAATGTCGCGGCAGACGCCTGCTGCCCCGCTTGGAACAAAATCAGTTGCAGTGCTGCCCTTCGTAAACATGAGCTCTGACAAGGAAAACGAATATCTCAGTGACGGTATCACGGAGGATTTGTGCACTGCGCTCTCCCAGATTAGAGGGTTGCGAGTGCCGGCGCGCACTTCGTCTTTTGTATTCAAGGGAAAGACTGAGGACATTCGTAGCATCGGCCAACAGCTAAATGTGGCCACGGTGCTTGAGGGCAGCGTAAGCAAAGCCGGCAACAAGCTTCGCATTAGCACCCAACTGAGCAACGTGGCCGATGGGTTTCACTTATGGGCAGCAACGTACGATCGGGACATGACCGATATTTTCGAGATCCGCAGCGACATTTCTCGCCGCGTCGTTGATGCGCTGAAAATCCAGCTTGGTGTCGAAGAAACAGAGCGCCTGGCTAAGAAACCCACCGAGAACACCCAAGCCTACGAGAGTTATCTGTTAGGCCGGTTCGAATTGAACAAGTTTACCGAGCAGGGATTTACCAAGAGCGTCCAACATTTCCAACAGGCGATAGCTTTGGATCCAAAGTTCGCGCTCGCCTACGCGAGTTTAGCGGAAGCCTACAACATGATTGGTTATTGGGGATACCTTCCACCCAAAGAAGCGTTTCCCGAAGCGAAGCGAGCGGCGCAGAACGCATTAATGATTGACCCTGATCTAGCCGAAGCCCATGGTGCGCTCGCCTATACAGAATTTCAATACGAGTGGAAATTTGACGAAGCTGAAACGGAATTTAGAGATGCCATCCGGCTCAACCCAAATTCGGTGAGCGCGCGTGTCCGACTCACCGAGTATCTTTCCGACTTTCAACGCGCCCGGGAGGCTCACGAACAACTCGAACGGGCAAGCGCGTTGGATCCGCTTTCCGTGGAGGTCAGTTTCTTTTTCGCTGGGCAGTCATTCTTCGCACGCGATTTCGACCGCACCATAGAGGAGTTGCAGAAAACCATCTCGATGGATCCAAATAATGCATGGGTCTATCATCTTTTGGCGGCGGCGTTCTATCAAAAGAGGATGCCAGCCCAAGCTTTTGCTGCCAACGAAAAAGCCGACGGTCTGGAAGGCGTATTTAGCGATGCAGAGATGGGTGAGATGAGAAAGGCGTACGAAACCGCTGGCCTATCAGCGTATTTCCGAAAAGAAAATGAATTCCGGCAAAAACGCCTGGCGGAGGGGAAATATCAATCGCCATTAAACATCGCCTTGAATTATGCGATGGCGGGCGCCGATTCAGAAGCGCTGGATTGGCTCGAGCGGGCGGTTGAGGAGCGTACTCCTTGGTTGCCGGAATTGAAGGTCGATCCCAACTGGGACCCTGTGCGTTCGCAACCGCGTTTTATTGCGATAATGAAAAAGATCGGTTTAGAGAAATGAAAATGGCGCGATCAGGCGGCGCCCTATTAGCAATTATCTGATGCGCGCGATGGTACTGGACGAACCGAAACGACCGCTGGAACTGCGCGATGTGCAGAAGCCGAAGCCGGGCAAAGGACAACTGCTCGTGCGCGTCAGCACCTGCGCGGTTTGCCGCACTGACCTTCACGTGGTCGACAGCGAACTGCCGGATCCGAAACTGCCGCTGATTCTCGGGCACCAAATTGTCGGACACGTTGAAGGAATCGGCGAAGAAATCTCGAACTTCGCAGTCGGAGATCGCGTTGGAATCCCGTGGCTTGGCTGGACCGATGGCGTTTGCGCGTATTGCCGATCGGGCAGGGAGAATCTTTGCGATAACGCGCGCTTTACAGGTTACACGGTCGATGGCGGTTACGCTGAGTTCACCGTCGCGGATGTCCGATACTGTTTTCATTTGCCTGAGCGTTACGATGACATCGAGGTTGCACCGCTGCTTTGCGCGGGACTGATCGGTTACCGATCCTACCGCAAAACAGGGGACGCGCGCCGCCTCGGGATTTACGGGTTCGGCAATGCCGCCCACTTAATCTCGCAGATTGCGCTATATGAAGGACGTGAACTGTTCGTGTTCACTCGGCCGGGGGACAAAGCAACACAGCAAGTCGCGAAAGAACTTGGCGCGGTTTGGGCTGGAGGTTCCGATGAGATGCCGCCGGAGAAGCTCGATGCCGCGATTATTTTTGCATCCGTAGGTCCGCTCGTGCCAGCGGCGCTGCGGGCACTGGCCAAAGGTGGCATCGTCGTGTGCGGCGGAATTCACATGAGCGATATCCCCTCGTTTCCGTATGCCGACTTATGGGAGGAATGTGTGATTACCTCAGTGGCAAACCTAACCCGACACGACGGGGAGGAGTTTTTCGAGATCGCGCCGCGTGTTCCGGTGAAAACGAAGACAGAAACTTTTCCGCTTGAAGAAGCCAACACGGCGCTTGATCTATTCCGCGCCGGCAAACTCAGCGCGACCGCAGTGCTGACAATCGCCGAATGACCGATGTTGGTTGAAGCGTGGAGGAACAGCTCGGCGATTCCGCTGAGGACAGCGAACAGATAACGACACGTAAAATTGCGATCGCGACGGCACCAAATCGTCGGATTGCGGCGACAGTTCCAAGTCTTAGCGCGCTCGCACCGGCGGACGGGCACCGATCGACCTCGACAAGTTGCCCGGAGGCCGTCTCTCATCGTCGCGGATGCCACCGGCGGCGTTGGCCAGTGCTTCTTCCTCTGCCGAGAGAAACGGTTTGAAGCGGCTTTTGTCGATCGCTTTCATGAATGCTTCATGCGGGGACACAATGCCTTTTTCCAGCAGCGCCCAAATGGCATCATCCATGAACTGCATTCCCTGCGCTCTACCGGAAACAATTATATCTTGCAGCTTGTGTGTGGCGCCTTCACGGATGATCGCAGCGACCGCAGCGTTCGCGATCAGAATTTCGTTCACGGCAATGCGCCCGGGACGATCCGATCTTTTCAGAAGCAATTGCGCTACCACGCCACGAAGTGAGTTTGCCAGCATCGTGCGCGCCTGTGGTTGTCGGTCGGCGGGGAAAGCATCCACCATGCGATCCACGGTTTTGCGCGCGTTGTTTGTATGCAGAGTGCCGAACACGAGAAGGCCGGTTTCGGCTGCGGTTAAAGCGAGTGAGATTGTCTCCAGGTCACGCATCTCCCCAACCAGCACGATGTCGGTGTCCTGGCGCAACGAAGCCTTCAGGCCGGCAGCAAACGAATTTGAATCTGCGGGCACTTCGCGTTGTGTAATGATGCTGCGCTTGTTGTCGTGCACGAATTCGATCGGCTCCTCGATCGTCACTACGTGTCTGGAAAGATTTTCGTTGATGAAGTCGACCAGCGCAGCCTGCGTTGTTGTTTTGCCAGAACCAGTCGGGCCGGTAACGAGCACGAGCCCGCCGCGCAAATAAGCAAAGTCCTTTACGACTGCCGGAATGCCCAGCTCTTCGAGTGTCGAAATCTTCGTGGGAATCAATCGAAATGCCGCCGCGTACCCTTCTGATTGCTTAAAGTAGTTGCTGCGAAATCGAGAGTGCTCATCCATCTGGTAGGCAAAATCGAGATCGCCGTGTTGCTCAAAAAGTTCCCAGTTACGTGGGCCGCAAACCTCGCTCAACATTCGCCTGGCTTCATCGTGCGAAATCGGCTCGGCTCGAATCGGCATTATGTCGCCATGCATGCGAATCTTTGGCGGTTCGCCCTCGGCGATATGCAAATCCGACGCCCCCTGTCGGACTACGATCTGCAGAAATTGATCAAGATAAGCCATGGGAAAACCGCGGATTATGCGGATGTCGCGGATAAACCAAGTTTAGCATGAAGATCGATTCGCGAATGCGTTTACTCATGTGCGTAATCCGCGTCATGTTTTCACCTGTTGCCGAACGATATCTTTCTGGTCGGCGCGTGCGCAGGCTTCCTCTGCGCTGATCAGACCGCGTTGGTAGAGATCAATCAATGTATCGTCCATCAACCGCATGCCTTGCTTCTTTCCGGTCTGAATAATACCGGGCAGCATGAACGTTTTGTTTTCGCGAATCACGTTGGCTACAGCGGGTGTATTAGTGAGAATCTCAAGCGCGAGCACACGTCCCGTTCCATCTTTGCGCGGTATCAATTGGTGACTGATGACCCCGCGCAGCGATTCAGCAACCATGACCCGGACGTGTTCCTGTTGTTCCGGCGGAAACACATCCAGTAACCTATCAAGTGTGCGCGATGCATTCGAGGTGTGCAGGGTTGCCAGAACAAGGTGTCCGGTCTCGGCGGCGGTGATGGCAAGGGAAATCGTTTCCAGGTCGCGCATTTCGCCGACCATGATCACGTCGGGATCTTCGCGCAGCGAGGCGCGCAGCGCCGTGGCGAACGACTCGGTGTGCGTGAAAACCTCGCGCTGGCTAACGTGACAATTCTGTGAGCGGATTACGTATTCGATCGGGTCCTCGAGCGTAATGATGTGATCGTGCCGTTCGGTATTGATTTGCTGAACCATAGCGGCAAGCGTGGTTGATTTGCCGGTGCCCATCGAACCAGTGGCGAGGATCAGGCCGTTCTGATAGCGAGTGAGTAACTTGAGCTGGTCCGGCAATCCGAGGTCGTCCATTGTCCGGACGTACGCATTGATGACCCGAAACACAATCTCCACGCCCAGTCGCTGCCGGACCACACTCACTCGGTAACGAGCGTAATCATTCTCGTATGCGAAATCGGAGTCGCCGCGTTCGTTGAGTTCCGCCTTGTAGACTTCGGGCATGAACGTCTCGGCCAGCGCAACGGTTTGTTCGCCGGTCAGAGCTGGCGCGTCAGGCCACATCGGGTGCAACGTTCCGTGCACTCGCCAGATTGGCGGCGCGGCCACGCCGAGGTGAACATCTGATGCGCCTGCCTTTTGGCCAATCTCGAGATAGTTATCGACGTGCGACAGCGGGTGCGAGTCGAAAGGAGGAACTGAAACCTGTGATATCATGCGGTGAAGCACTCATCCGTCTCACGGGACACACCAGGACCCAAGTGACAGACGGCGCATTATTTCCTGCCGCGCGACGGTTCGCCAGAATAAAAAAACCGGTTTTTCACGAATTCCATAATGACCGGTCGCGCCAAGTTTCCGACGAGCTTGATCGCCGCCAGCGCAAGGCCCGTCTCCATCAGCTTTTTATCTCCTTTGCGGCGATTCCTTGCGTTGACGTAGACTTTTTTCTTGCGCATGGGGGCCAACGCGATCAGCGCCCCAACAGCCGCCGCCGCACTGATCCAAGAAACCGTCTGTTTCCGGAATGACCTGCGGAATTTTGCCGGGAAATCCAATTCGTAACGAAGGCCTTGCAACTCACAGGCCAGACGTTCTCGAGAACCTGCGATCTCCGATTTTAGCTCGTTGATTGATTCAGAGTTTTGAGCCATTCGCGATCTTTCTTTAGTTCGTCAACGGTATCCCGAAACATCGGCTTGGTGATCCGGCTGCGCGCCACCAGCAATAGCACCCCTGCGATAATGAAATGCACCAGAGCGACAACCAGCGCTATCACCAGCCAGGAGGTCCCGAGCAAATGTGCGAGGCCAACAACCGCACTGACAATGAGAAAAACGTAACCCATCAGGCAGAGCGCCAGCGCCACGATGACGCAACCAACCAATATCAGCAGTTGCACTGCGGCCGATTTGGATTCCTGCGCAAGCAGAACAAACCGGCTCTCAAAAAACTCTACGATCGCGCTGATCAATCCCAGCACGCTGTCGAGCAAACCGGAATGGCCCGCAGGATTGCGAGGCCGAGGGCTCTCGCTGCTCATCTCCGAGCGCCTTTGGACTTAACGCCGGAAGACAAGACCCAGCAGGAACCCAATTCCGAGCGCCGTGAATATCGCCTTTGTCGGATTTTCGCGCACGTAATGCTCCGCATCTTCCTGGAACGTACGCACGCGGCTCCTGGCATCTCCCCACGCTTGTTCTGCTTTACCGCGTGCTTCGCCCCAGGCCTGCTCGGCCTTGCCTCGGTATTCTTCCGCAAAAGCGCCTGCGGCTGATTTCAAATCTTCCGCTGCTTTACGAGCATGGTCTTTGCTGCTCTGCAATTTATTCTGCGCATCGGCGGTGGCCGATGATGTCTGTTCTCCTGGTCTGTTTTGTTCTGCCATTGGTAATCTCCAGTTGGTTTATTCGCTGCGACTATCCGCGCGCTTTGCTAAATGGGCAAACGCTGACTTATCTTCAAATCATAAACGGGTAGAACGATTGAAGCGGACTTCTTTCCCTGGAACGTTTTGACGATTCAACGCCTCAAGGGGCAGAAAACTGAAAATCACTGTTCGCGAAAAATGATTCGCGCCTTTGTGAGATCGTATGGCGAAAGCTCCACTGAAACTTTATCACCCGGGACGATGCGGATGAAATGCTTGCGCATTTTGCCCGAGATATGCGCAAGGACATTGCGTTGGCCGGGAAGATCGACGCGGAACATCGTGCCTGGCAAAACCTGGGTTACGGTGCCTTCTGTGATGATTTGTTCTTCCTTCGCCATTGCGCGCCGAATATACGCGCCGGTGCAGGCCGCTCAAGGCTAACGCCTCCAAGGAGTGGCGGTCTCTAGTCCGCCTTCCGCGGGCGATCTGGAGATCGACTGTCCTCGTGGGAACACACGAGATTGTCTGCGTTGCGATTTAGCGGAACTGTTCCAGCGAAAGCGCTGGCAAGTATTCGCGAAGCTCCTCACGTTTCCACCACGCGCCGGTCTGGCGAAGCTCATCCATCGTTGTAAATCGATAGCGATAAAACATCGCGCGAATGTAGTGCGGTGGTTTGTCCGGGAATGGGTTGTTTACGAGCAAGCCGTTCACGTCATGCGAGCCTTGGAGCAATCGGAAGGTCAGTGCGACGAACCACGGATTTTCGCGCGGGGTTCCCAAAGCGGCAAACCACATCTGCCAGTCGAGTCTCGGCTGGTGCGGGGCGCACCAACCCGGCGGGCGTTTCACGTCGCCGGGTTTCCATTTGAATTCGTACGGCAGCCACTCAATCCCGTCGGCGCTGCCTTCGAGCACGATTTCGCCGCGGTCTTTCGTCATCACGCGAAAAAGGCCGTAACCATTTACAATGCGAAATGCTTCGAGCCTTTCGTAAAGATTCGCCAGTGCGGGCGGTGGTCGACTCAGCGGTTTAAATGCGCTGAAAATTAACCACGCATTGATCGGTAACATCACGATGATCACGATCACACCAGTGTAGACGCACAGTCGTTGCGACAGCGCGCGAACGCCGGAAGCCTCGACGCTTTGGTCGCGGACGGCCCGGCGGTCCCCTCCTATCATCGAGTCGTCGATCAGCAATAAGCACAGCGCGATCGTGAGCAGGTTGAAAAAGCAATAGTTTCCGGTGATCGCAATCGCGAGTTGAAGGAAAATCAGTAGTCCGGCAGCAATCAATCTCAGACGCCGCGGCGCCCAGATGAAAAATGGCACGATGATTTCCACTACGAGGCAAAACGCGACCGAAAAATGTTTGAACCATTCGGGACTTTTGTCCGCCCACCAGCCGAACACCGTCGGCAACGGCTGCGACCAGTAATGGTAATCGAGCGCTGTCAGGTTCCACCAGCTGTCGTCGCCGCTGGTCAACTTCACCACGCCGGACATCACCATCAGTTTGAACAAAAGAAGTTTGAGCAAGAACAAACCGACACGCGAAACCGGATAGGCTGCGGCCGCCGGCGGTGATCGTGGCCACAATAGCAACTCCCGTGGCCAGAGCCGCCACGGTGCAAAAAAGATCGACAAAAACCCAGTCTCCAGCAAAAGCACGTCCCACTGAAAATTGAAAAAGACTTGTCCTGCGATTGTGAGCGACAAATAAAAAACGAAAAGAGCAACGAGTGAAATCGCCGGAGCAATTCCGAAAATCAACAGCAACGAACAGAAAACGCCGGTGCCGCAGAGAAAATGAAGAAACCCATCACTCGGATTAAACCAGCACAGCGTCGGCAACAGTCCGTAAGCATCTCGTCCGATCTGCGTCCGAACTGCTGACAGGAACTGATTCACGGGCGAGATGCCGTCGCTGCCGACAAGTCCGTCCACTTGGACCCAAAGCGATATGAAGGCAATCAAATAGATCACGCCGAGTACACGCACAAACCAACGGCGCGCCCAAAAGTAGGTGGGCCGCCGCACATCGGTGCCCCAGAGCAATCGCGTAACCGCTGAACCAAACTTTCGGTGGCAAGCGATAAAGCCGTAAAAAGCTTCGGAAACAGCCGCAAATCCGGGAACGTGATCATAACTCCACGCGAGCCATTCTCGCGAACGCCGATACGCTAACGAGCGATACACCGCCTCCGCTGCGAAGAACGCTGTGCCGTCAGGTTCGATGAAAGCCATCGATCGCCTGAATTCATTGAGCGGAATTTCGGGAAACCGATCGCCCGTTGCTTGGTAAGGAGCGTAATCGACTTTACCGGCTGTGAATTCGCTCCAACGCTCGATCCATAATCGGCAAAAATCACAGTCGCCGTCCCAGATCAGGAGCGGCTTCGGCGGTGGATTGGAAACGCGAACGCGCGATTTGTTAGGCATTGACGTCCCTAGGTCGTAAACTCCGCCCACACCGGCGCGTGATCGGAAGGATCTTTTCCAGCGCGCATTTCGCGGTCGATCCCGGAAGCGATGCATTTTCTCGCCAAGCCTTCGCTCGCTAGAACAGCGTCTATGCGCAGCCCGCGATTTTTTTCGAAGGCGCGCATTTGATAATCCCACCAGCTGAACAGTTGGCCCTCCTTGTGATGGATTCGAAGCGTGTCGTGCAAGCCGAGGCTGCACAAATCACGAAAAGCCACCCGTTCGCCGTCCGAAGCCATGATGGCCCCGCGCCAGAGGTCTGCATCGTAAACATCTATGTCCTCGGGAGCGACATTAAAATCGCCGCACACGACGAGGTCGAAGAATTTTCCTTTCGCAATGCAGTCTCGGAGCCGCCGATACCACTGCAGCTTATATGCATACGCCGGCGAGCCAACAGCCTGTCCATTGGGTGCGTAAATCGAGAATACACGCAACTGGCCGACCGTCGCTGCGATCACGCGCGCCTGCGGATCGACTATCTCATCACAAAGCGACGCCCGAACCTCATGCAGCTCGTTCTTCGCGAGAATCGCTACGCCGTTGTACGATTTCTCTCCATGATACGCCGAACGATAATCTGCCGCTCGCAAGGCGAGCGCCGGAAATTGTTCGTCCGGGCATTTGGTCTCCTGCAGGCAAACAATGTCTGGTTGTGTTGCTTCAAGCCATGCAAACAACCGGTCCTGCCGTTTGCGTAGCGAATTGATGTTCCAGGAGGCAATGCGCATGGGTGTAGCAGCGGTCTGTGACCGTCGCACCAATTTCCCTGGCGACAAAGTCCGTAGGCGGAGAGCGCCGCTACAACTCGATCTCCAAGTCCGGCGTGGGTACAATTACCTCAGAGTCGGAAAGTTCCTTCGATAGTGTGGCGCGCATCCACTCCACCGCCGGTGGGTCACCGTGCACAAGAAGAATTTTTTTTGGCGAAATCCTTTTGGCATAATCGATGAGCGACTCGCGTGTGGCGTGCGCGCTGAACTGGAACTGCTCGATGTTGCAGCGGATGCGTTGCGCCGGTTTATCGGGATCAAGCGCCACTTCGCCGCCCTGGTCCGCGTCCCTCAGAAGGCCGGCGGGCGATTCCGGATTGGCATAGCCCACAAAAAATATCGAGTGGTTCGGATTCTCGATAATTCGCCGGGCAAAAACATTCGAGAGAGTTTTTGGAATCATCATTCCGCTGGAGAGAACGTACACGCGTCCGCCGCGCACCGGTGTGTCGCGGACGGTTTCATCATTCAAGATGAACGGCGCTACTTCTCTCATGAGTTTCAGGCGCGGAAATTGCCGGCGTGTCGAGTGCGCGCGGCGATCGTAGATGTCCGTGAACTTCGAACTGAGACCGCCAATATAAATTGGAAATTCGGGTAATAGTCGCTCACGGCGAAACTTGTAGAGCGTCGCGAGGATCTCCTGTGTTTTGCCTAACGCGAACACCGGTATCAGGACGCACGCCTCGCGTTCGAACGCACCGCGCAGCGCTTCTGCAAGGCGTTGCTCTTCACCGGCGCGGGTCCAGCCCGCCGGTTTCGCGTGATCGCCGCGAGTGCATTCCATGATTAGCACGTCGATCTTCTCCTCGGGAAACACCGCGGCCTCCATGATCGTTTGATCGTCGAAATTGACGTCGCCGGTGTAAAAAAAAGTTTGGCCTTCGGCGCGCAGCATCACTCCGGTCGAGCCGAGCACGTGTCCGGCATCGAAGAACTCGAACGTCAGTGAGTCCTTTTCCCGATGAGCTGCGCGTTCGCCGGCAATGGATATGCGCTGACGCATCGGGCACCAGCGCCAGCGTTCCGATGCGCGGTCGATTTCACGATGGGTGAAGAGCGGATACGACATCTCTCCGATCTCCTCCCGTTGTCGTGTCATCACATTCACTGAGTTGTGCAATAGCACACTGCCGACTTCAGCCGTGGCCTGGGTCATGAAAATCCGCGTGCCTGAGAAGCGTCGCATGGCCAGAGGCAATGTGCCGATGTGATCCTGATGCGCATGGGACATTAGAATCGCCTCGACCTCGCCATCGACGATTGCTTTGAAATTAGGCAGCGCGTCCTCCCCGGTGTTTTTCGGGTGCATTCCGCAATCGAGCAGGAGCCGGTGACGGCCAATCTCAAGATAGTACGAATTTGCCCCGATCTCCGTGTGCCGGGTGAGGTTAATGAATTTCAAGGCTGCTCTTCCTCCGAGTCTTCTTTTTAGATTAAGACTAAGCGGAAGAGGAAGAGAAGAAGTTCAAAGCACCTCTTCAAAAATTCGCAGCCAATTCCGGTGCAGAATCTTTTCGATATCAATGTCGCTGAACCCGCGTTCGATCAATCTGCGGATCAGATTGCGCGCGTGCGAATGGTTCGTTAGGTCAGGAATAAAGTGCGGCGTTGTAAATTTTGCCGCTAACTCCTTTTGCCTCGACTCCGGCCACTGTCGGTAAATGAACTCGAAGAAATCAAAGCCGATCCCGACGCCGTCGATCCCTGTCAAATTCGCGATGTGCTCGATATGGTCGACGTACCGATCGAGGGTGCTTTCATCTTCTCGCGGGCTCACAAGGATGGAGTTGACGCCGATCACCCCGCGCCGTTTACCGATCGTCTTGATCTGTTCATCGCTAATGTTGCGCTCGATGTCGTAGTAGCGGCGGACGTTCGTGTGTGACACGATGGGCGGCTTCGTTGTGATCGAGAGAATCTCCTCGAACCCGGCTGGATTGATGTGCGCGAGATCAATGATTACGCCGAGTGTCTCGCATTCACGCACCACCTCGTGACCAAACGCGGAGAGACCCTCCCGCGGCGAGCCGCTCGCTGCAAAAACTCCGCCGTGCCCCGCCGCATTGGTTCGAGCGTGTGTAAGCCCGATTGACCGCACACCCAGTTCGTAAAAGACGTGCAGCTGGTTCAAGTCGGCGCTTAGCGGTTCAATGCCCTCCATGGTGATGAGAAACGCGATCTTGCCCGTTTCTCGCGCCGCTTGAATTTCGCGATAACTTTTGCAAATCGAGAACCGCTCCGAAGCTGCTGTTTCGGCATACAGCCGTGCAATTTGATCAAGTGCGATGCGCAAACCGTTCTGGGGCAAATAACGGTCCTCGATGTAAATCGCCGCGCCGACAACAGAGATATTTCCCGTTTCGAATTCGGGCAAAAATTCCGTTTCCAGAACATCCCTGTGCTCGCGTTTTTCGTACAAATCCATCGGTAAATCGAAATGCATGTCGATAATCCCGCCAGCCTGCAGCCGCCGGATTCGGTCTTCGATGGATTCCTTCATTGCGTTGTTCTGTTGCAGCAAGTTCGCGACAGCGAGGCTGCAATCGCCAGATCGCGGTGGCGACCGCCCCACAGAATCTATGACCAAGTGATGAGGCGTAGTTCGTGGCCCTGCATTAAACACGGATGCGTCGGCACGACGCGCACACTGAAGCCGTAGGTGCCGCTTTCGGTCGCGGGAACGCTGCCTTGGTAAATGTAATTTCCATTGCCGTCAGCCTTGCTGCTTTGATTT
>Ga0307471_100001759_pt1 | contig 12106 bp, 11 predicted proteins | sample atmos_gasesAM3C__2_FD_204566 | JGI IMG/M metagenome (GOLD analysis project Ga0307471, IMG submission 204566) | Hardwood forest soil microbial communities from Morgan-Monroe State Forest, Indiana, United States - atmos_gasesAM3C_515 | ecosystem: Environmental > Terrestrial > Soil > Temperate... | reverse complement strand
CTGCTTCCCGCCGGAGCCGAGGACCGGGGACCATTCCTTGACTGGAATACGGCTCAGTCAGGATTCCACGCCGCCAGCCAGACCGCCGAAACCAGCGTTGCATCCGAACTGGGCAAAAGGCAGGTTGCGGTGCGCTCCCTGCTCGCGCCTCTGCGCCCTTTGAACAACATCACTACGGCCGCCGTGGCCATCGAGGTCGCACCGCCCGCGGGCAAGCTCGCCGAGCTTAATTCTCCCACCTACCAGCAACTGGTGGCCGAATCGGTCACGGCGGGAATCGAAGCGGTACGCGATCAACTGGGAGCGAAACGATGATCCCGCGCCATTTGATGATCGGCATTGCGGCAATGCTGGCCGTGGCGCTGGGAATGAGCTTCTACGCGTTGCGGATGCGAGGCCGGGTCGCCCAGACCGAGACGCCCGCCGAATACGCTCACCCGGTCTCGGCTCCGGTGCAGGGACCCACCGAGCAAGTGACGCTTTACGTCGCCTATGACGACCCCGGCGTCCTTCGGGCGCAGTCGGCCAGCATTCCACTCCCGGCGGGGCGGCAGGAACGGGCCCAGGAACTGCTGCGCGCGCTGCTGGCGCTGTATCTCGACAAATCTTCCTCTCATCCGCTGGGCCCGGGCGCCGAGGTGCGCGACGTGTACCTGGTTGATCCCGGTCTGGCGGTGATCGACCTCAACGACGCGTTCGCTGACGGTCATCGTTCCGGCGTCCTGGTGGAAGAACTCACCATGGCATCACTGGTGCAGACCTTGGCCACGGGTATCCCTGGAATTAATCGGGTAAAGATCCTGGTCGGAGGCAGAGAACGCGAGACGCTGGCAGGTCACGCGGACTTGTCCGGTGTCTATGATGTCGCGGCGGTGAGTCAGTTGGTCGCGGGACTGCAGTAGACAGCCATTGGCACTCAGCTAAAGCCCCCATCGGCAACTGAGAACTGCGGACTGACAACTACGAACTGACAACTGGTAATTGCCAAGCGCCAATTGCCAATGCCAAGTAGCAATTCTCGATCCATACCTACTGCTAGAATCTTCCCATGTTCTATCGCTCCGATAATCGCTCGCCAGACCAGCTGCGGCCGGTCAATATCATTCCCAATTTCATCAACACGGCCGAAGGGTCAGTCCTCATTGAACTCGGCAATACTCGTGTGATCTGCACCGCCTCCGTCGAAGAGACCGTTCCCCAGTTCATGCGCAACCGCGGCAAGGGCTGGATTTCGAGCGAGTACAGCATGCTGCCTCGGGCCACTTTGACACGGACGCCACGCGAAGTCAGCAAAGGGCGCCCCAGCGGGCGCACGCACGAAATCCAGCGACTGATCGGGCGCTCGTTGCGTGCGGTCACCGATCTCGAACGTCTGGGAGAACGGACCATCTGGATTGACTGCGACGTGATCCAGGCTGACGGCGGCACCCGCACCGCGTCGGTGACGGGCGCTTTCGTCGCGCTCGGGCTGGCGCTGGAAAAACTGGTCGAGGCGGGCACGCTGACTTCCGTCCCGTTCCGCGACTATCTGGCGGCGGTGAGCGTCGGCATTGTGGACGGAGAAATCCTGCTCGACCTGGCTTACGAGGAAGATTCGCGCGCTGACGTCGACATGAACTTCGTCATGACCGCCGGCCGCAAACTGGTCGAAGTGCAGGCCACGGCAGAGCATCAGGTGTTCGACGAGGAACAACTGGGGAAGATGATCGGCCTGGCCAGCCAGGGAGTACAGGCGCTGATCGCCAAGCAGCAGGCCGTGTTAGGGACGCTGACGCTACGCCAATAAATCTTGAAACCACCAAGGGCACGAAGTTGCACGAAGGCTTGCAGGGTCAGGATTCACCTTCGTGTACCTTCGTGCCCTTTGTGGTTAACCATCTGGTTCGAGCCATTCACCCGCGTCTTGCCCTTCGCCAAAGCCGAGAACAGGGGAGCTCCCCAAGTGCTGATGGCGAGCAGCGAGCCGAACAGAATAATGGCGTCGAAGCTGGAGCGTCCCTCACGAACGAAGTAGACATCTTTCAAGTTAAGCCACAAAGCGAATTCATCCAGCGTCAGCGCCGCGCCCAATCCATATAGCAACGACATCAAACTGCTGGCCAAGACGGACGATGAGTCGCTGCCGTTTCCAACCTCGCACAGCCAGCCATAGCCGACCAATAACAGGATAAAGATCCCAAACACCAGGTGATGGATGTGACGCCCTTCCATGATGACATAGTGGAACGGCGGAATATGATGCACGATGCAAAACACCATGCCCCGCACAATGGCAAAAGTGAGAAAGAAGCTGACCGAAGCGATAAACAGCCGGCGCCGCGGACGCTCGGCAATGTGCTCGCGCAGAAGAGAGCCAAAACGAGTGCGGCGGAGAACAAAAAGCAATGCCGCCATCGTCGCCAGAAGAACTGGCAGAAGAATCCAGTCGCTGTGCATGGGTCATTAGACCGCGACCGGGATGCCGCTGTCATTACGCGAAGGGCTCCCGACGAAGGACCCATGCATTTCCGGACGATGGCTGCGCGGAAGCGGTATGGTGCTTCTGCAACCCCGCCCGGTCTATCGGCGAGGAATCTGCTTGCTGCCGGCAGCGAAGCAACAGATTCCTCGCGCGACACTGCCGCGCTGCGGAATGACAATTTCTTTTGCCGGATCTTCAAATTACGCCACTACGAAATTTCCCCATCCCGGGTCAGTTGCCTTCTCCATGGTTTACAATTGGGTCGAATTTGACGCTTCCGTCGGAGGAATTTATGAAACTTACCCCAGGAAAACTGGCTGGGCTTAGGAACGTTTCGAACGAACGCGGGGTCATTGCCGCGGCCGCCATGGACCAACGCGGCTCGTTACAAAAATCGCTGGCCAAGGAAAAAGGCGCCGATGTGGGCGATGCCATGATGGAAGAATTCAAGACCCTGGTGACTGAGGTTCTCACGCCCCACGCCAGCGCCATCCTGCTCGATCCGGAGTGGGGGCTTCCGGCTTCCAAGCGGCGGGCCAAGAACGCAGGCTTGCTGTTGGCCTACGAGAAGACCGGCTACGACAAGACTGGCCCCGGACGTCTGGGCGATCTGCTTGATTTTTGGTCGGTGCGCCGGCTGAAAGAAGCGGGCGCGGACTGCCTGAAAATCCTACTTTACTACTCGCCCTTCGACCCCAAGGACGTGAACGACAAGAAGCACGCCTGGATAGAACGCATCGGGGACGAATGCCGCGGCAACGACATTCCGTTCTTCCTTGAATTCGTGGGCTACGAAGAGGGCGCGGATGAAAAGGGCCTGGACTACGCCAAGAAAAAGCCAAAGATTGTTGCTGCCAGCATGAAAGAGTTCAGCAAAGACCGCTACGGCGTGGATGTGCTGAAAGTCGAAGTGCCGATCAATATGAAATATGTGGACGGCACCAAAGCTTTCGGCGGACAGAAAGCCTACAGCAAGATCGAAGCCATGGGCCTGTTTCTGGAAGCCGCGACGGCCACCACCAAGCCTTTTATTTATCTTTCAGCCGGCGTCAGCAATGCGGAGTTTACCGAGGCCCTGGAACTGGCCGCCGAGTCCGGCGTCAAGTTCAATGGCGTGCTGTGCGGCCGCGCCACCTGGAAAGATGGTATTCCGATTTATGCCAAGCAGGGTGCCAATGCCTTCCGCGAATGGCTGGAAACTGAAGGCGTGACTAACATCAACAACGTGAACGCTCGTCTGAAGGCTGCGACTTCGTGGTATCCGATCTACGGAGTTGAGCCCGCGATGGTTGGCGCCTAGGTTCGAATTCGGCCAATGGCGCCGCTGGGTTCCATTGGCCGCTTTTCCTCGGAGGAACGATCATGAGGCCCTCCCCGTTGAATTTATCCGCGCTGCTGATTGCCCTTTTCTCCGTTACCCTTGCGAGTCCTGTCGTTTCAAATTTCTCCGATCTGAAAATCAAGACGCGGCGCAGCGATCAATCTAGCATTGTGGTGGAGACTTTGTACTTGCAGGGAGCAAGGCAGCGGCGCGAATATTTGCAGGACAAGCCGGCCAAAGTGAGCTTCGTGAGCATCAGTCGTTGCGACCAGCGGAAGAGAATCGACCTGAACGACGAGGCCAGGCTCTACGCAGAACTTCCGATCAGAGATTGGTCGGAGCGGCGCAAGCTTACCCGAACGACACCACCAACCCAGGAGCATGAGGTGACCGGCGCTGACATAACTATCACCGCCGACTCGGTAGACACCGGCGAACGGCGTCAACAAGGAGCGTATACAGTTCGGGACGTTAAAACCAAAACCACCGTGGAATCCGGGCCGGGCGCCGCGACGCCGTCCAGCGTGGAAGAGCGCGATGGCTGGTATATCGATCTACCGGGGCTCGGTTGCCAGAATTCAACTCATGGAATCGGATTCGCCACCTTGAGGCCTGGCAATCATCTCGATCGTTTTCACTTCAAGCAGCTGGGCAAGGCCCCGGGCGGTTTTCCTATCGAAGAGACCGTAACCAGGATAGAGGCAGGCAAGAGCGCGATCAGCCAGCTTGAACTGTTGGAGTTCTCCGAAGCCCCTCTCGATGGCGCGTTGTTCCAGGTGCCAAAGGGTTACTCTCCCGCCCTGAGCACACCGCACGGTGGCTATGATATGACGCGATCAGAGACACTGGGGAATCGCGTGCAGGTGTACACGGCCGAACTGAAAGATTGGACCAGGCAGTGGTTCTGACTCAAGTAGCGCCGCCGTCCCGGCAGCCGACGTGGGGGCGTCCCGCCCGCACCCCCGAGGACACATGCCCGCTGAGCTGCGGCGGCTTCTTCACATCGCGAAAGTCTCTTCACACCTAGAATGAACGCACCTCCTTCGACCGCCCTGATCACCGGTGCTTCCGGCGGCATTGGATACGAACTGGCAAAGCTTTTTGCCAAAGCCCATCACAACCTGGTGCTGGTCGCGCGTAACGCACCCAGGCTGGCGCAGGTCGCCAATGAGCTACAACGCCAGTTCGGAATCACAGTCAGGACATTTGCGCTTGATCTCACTGAGCCGGCCGCCCCGCAGTCGTTGTTTGAGCAATTGCAGAGTGCAGGCATTGACATCGGAATTCTGGTGAACAACGCCGGCTACGGCAGGTTTGGAGAATTTGCCGAGGTCCCGCTGGAAGAGAGCCTGGGACAGATCCAGCTCAACGTCACTGGGCTCACCGAGCTCACGAAACTCTTTCTCGGGCCTATGCTGGAGCGCCGCTCGGGCAAGATCATGAATGTAGCTTCGACCGCAGGCTTTCAGCCCGGTCCGTTAATGGCGGTTTACTATGCCACCAAGGCCTATGTGATTTCGTTCTCTGAAGCGCTCGCCAATGAACTGGATGGCAAGGGCGTCACCGTGACTTGCCTCTGTCCCGGGGCCACCGAGACCGGCTTCGCTGGCCGCGCGGGGAACGACGAGTCGCGCTTGTTCAAAAAACTTCGTCCCATGGACGCGAAGACCGTGGCTCGCGCCGGCTACCGCGGTTTGCTCAAAGGCAAGACGCTGGTGATTCCGGGATTCCGAAACTGGTTGGTCGCAGAATCCATTCGCGTCTCGCCTCGGAAGGTGGTTACAGCAATTTCGCGCTGGGTTTCGGAAAAGGTGGAGTAAAGCTCCAGCAAACTGTGTCGGCGTCTCCCGACTCTTTAGTTAGGCGAGGCGGAGCGAGGAAGTGCGAACGCGACATGCACTCCTCCCGAGCCTTGTTTAGGATCTTTGCCACCGCCGGCTGCGATCACCACATATTGGCGTCCATCGCCTTCGTAGGTGGCCGGCGTGGCGTTGCCTGAGAACGGCAGCGTGGTTTCCCACAGCAGTTCGCCCGTCGACTTATCGAAGGCACGAAATTTCCGGTCGAAATTGGTCATCCTGAGCCCGGAGCAGTTGCTTCGCATCGCGAAGCAACCGCGGAGTCGAAGGACCCTACCGGCTCCACGGACTGCTTAGCTCACGGGGATTTTAACAGTGAAAGTCACCAGACGGCCTACTGCCGTTCAGAACCTAGGGTCCTTCGACTCCATCGTTCCATTCGCAAGCAAATGGAACAATTCCGCTCAGGATGACAATGCTGCTGCGATCACTCCCACTCGATCGTTCCGGGAGGCTTCGACGTGATGTCATAAACCACGCGGTTCACCCCTTTTACCTCATTCACGATCCGGCTGGAAATGGTTTTCAGCACTTCGTGTGGCAGCGGAACCCAATCGGCGGTCATGCCATCTTCGGAATGGACGGCGCGCACCGCGCAAGTGTAGGCATAGGTGCGCTGATCGCCCATCACGCCGACTGACATCACGGGAAGCAGGACCGCGAACGACTGCCAGATCTTGGTGTAGAGACCAGCTTTCTTGATTTCGGTGCCGACGATGTCATCACATTCGCGCAGGATCTTCAGGCGCTCGGGCGTGACTTCGCCGAGGATGCGGACGGCCAAACCCGGTCCCGGGAAAGGCTGCCGTTGCAGAACCTCTTCCGGCATACCCAGATCGCGGCCAATCTTTCGGACTTCGTCCTTGAATAAGTCTTTAAGCGGCTCGATCAGCTTCAGCTTCATCTTGTCGGGCAGGCCGCCGACGTTGTGGTGAGTCTTGATGGTCTGCGAGGGCCCGCGCACCGAACGTGACTCGATTACGTCGGGATAGAGCGTGCCCTGCACCAGCCACTCCACCTTGCCTTCCGCTTTTTCTATGCGCTGCGCTTCCTCATCGAAAACCGCGATGAATTCCTTGCCGATGATCTTGCGCTTGGTTTCCGGATCCGTTACCCCGGCAAGTTTGTCGAGGAAGCGTTCGGTCGCGTCGACCGCGACCAGGTGCAGGCCGAGATTGTCGCGCAAGCCTCGCTGTACTTTTTCAAACTCATTCTTGCGCAGGACGCCATTGTTCACGAACACACAAGTCAGTCGTGAAGAACCCTTGTCGTCGCGCATCGCACGATCCACCAGGGTGGCCGCAACCGCCGAATCGACACCGCCCGAGAGAGCACAGATAGCGCGTCCCTCGCCTACGGTCTGGCGCACGCTGGCGATAGTCGCATCAATGAAATGCTGTGCGGTCCAGGTGGGCTTCGCACCACAAATGTTGAGGGCGAAGTTACGCAAAATATCGGTACCGGATTGGGTGTGGCGCACTTCGGGATGGAACTGCACCGCCCACATTTTTCGCTCGGGGGCCTCGATCGCGGCCACCGCGCTCGGGGAACTCGCCACAAGGTGGAAGCCGGCGGGCAGTTCCACTGCTTCGTCGCCATGCGACATCCAGACGGAAAGCTTTGCCGGGAGTCCTTCGAAAAGACGCGAGCCATTCTGGATTTCAACGTTGGCATGACCGTACTCGCGCTTGTCGGCGGCGCGCACCTTGCCACCGAGAGCGTGCACCATAAACTGGAGTCCGTAACAGATACCGAGGACGGGCAGACCTAGCTGGAGCACGCCCGGGTCCGCGGGCGGCGCGTCCGCGTCGTACACCGATGACGGGCCGCCGGAAAGGATAATGCCTACAGGCGAGTAGCTGCGAATTTCTTCCAGCGTGGCGGTGCAGGGAAGCACCACCGAAAAGACATTTTGTTCACGGATGCGGCGCGCGATGAGTTGCGAATATTGCGCCCCGAAATCGAGGACGACGATGGACTGGGTTTCCACGGACGAGTTTCTCAGATTGTAGAGGACGTGTAAAGGGGTAGCGGTGGGAGGTAGTGGTGTAGTGCGCAACAACAACCCCACCCTTTGTCATTCCGAAGCCCCATCGGCGAGGGAACTGCTTCCTCAGCTCCCAGCGGCCTCGAGCGGAGGAACCAGCCCAGGAATGTCGCTGAGAATGTCGTCGTCCGACGGAAACACTACGGGCGGCTCCGGCTCTAGCTCGGGCTCTTCGAGCAAGAACACGTACGTGGCCAGACGTCCGACGTAGAGGAAATCAACCACGGCGAAGTACAGCAGCGTAACCAGCAGCACGCCGCCGAATACCATGCCCCCCGGCAGCACCTGCGCAAAGCCCAGAGGGACTGCCACCGCCGAGCTGGCGACGACGAACGCAATCGCGTGAGCGATGCCGAACCAGGTTCCAGCGGCAGCCAGCGCGCCCGGCCGCATGCGGCAAAGGTCCGTGGCTTTGGCCAGGGCGCCGAACGCAGACGCCTTATCTCGTACTACGAAGATCGCGGCCAGCGAGAGATACCAGTTCAACAACGGGCACGCCAGGCCAATCAGCATGGTTAACATCCAGAAGATCAACAGCACCTTTCCGGGCGAAGGATCTTCCGGCGACGAGAAGGATCGGGCAACCACCATGGCGCCCACAACACCGATGATCGCGGCCAGCATCGTGGCTGCGCGAAGGAAATTCAAGACCAGTAGCGAGGTCAGGCCCCGCGTGGTCGAAGCTGGCGGTGTCTCAGAATCGCGGAAGTATTCAAGCAGCGTCTTGAGTGTCACTGCACGGCCGAGGGATGCGAGTACGATCCATGCCAACGTCAGGCCCAGCGTCAGCACCGCCAACGCCGCGGCGGCACGTGGTCCGCTGCCTTGGAAGATCCGAGCCAGGGCCTGCGCGATCAATGCGGGCTGGCGGGTGCGCAACAAAAGCATCTCTCCCGCCGTGACTGGCAGCGTAGCCAGGTATTCTCTGATCGTGAACGCGAGCGCTGCTGCCGTCGCCAGACCAAAACTCCATCGCCAGGCAATTTCAGCCAGCCCGAGCGCGGGCAGGCGAAACATGGTCTGAAAGCCCTCGAGGGTGGGCAACCGCCGCTTCATGCGTGGTTAGGATAACTCAATCACTACCGACGGCCAGGATTTCCGTCACAAATTGGGTGGCGCTTCCGACTCGCTGTGCCGCAGTCGATCAGAGTGATGGGTGGGATCTATCGCTGACAACCCGTGGTCTCTTTTCGTCTGAGGACTGTTGAAGTAAACATTTCCGCGCTGGATCAGACCTTTGCTCACCCAATATACCGAACAGCCCGGTATGCTGATTTCCTTACCGGTTGAGACGTGGGTTCCTGTGAAAAGCCACTCGACCGCCACCTGGTCGTCGGCTTCCAGGTAGCTTTTGATCTGGTGGATGTTGCCCGGATAGTTCGTCACCGTCGGGACGACCCATTTCTCCGCCACCATTCTCTTCCCGGCCAGGGTCCCGATAGGGCCCTTTACATTAATAACGGCGTCGTCGCTGAAGTAGACTAAAACCTCTTCCGGCACGCCCCCTCGCCACGCCTCAAAATACTGATCGATAAAACTGCGAAGTGGACTGACTTCAACACACGGCATATCTATCATGTAGTGCCTCTTGTAAAGATTAACGATCAAGCATCCCAACTCAAGCATTCATCCTCGTCCAGGGGACGGAAGATTCTAAGGAGCGCTGCTCTCTCAGGCTGGTTCTTTACTGGTGCTCACAACACCGGCGCCCATAACAAATTTTGGCCTTGCTCTCAGTATCGCCGGATACTCGACATTTGGGGTCAGCCTTTCGCGCTTGCGTTTCCGATACATCTCGTGCAACCACGCCGGAACCGCCAGGCTAAGCACTACCACAAGCGCCAACCCAGTTCTGGCCGCTCCGGGCAGACCAACCCAGTCATGGCTGATCCTCGACAACGCAGCCGTGATAAATAAAGAAGCCGCAAATACCTGCAATGAGTGCTTGCCCAACAAGTTGAGAAAGTTGAACAGGCGAAGCGTCATCAGCTTTCGATCGATCGTCCGCGGAATCCACCAGATCACATAACCCAGGCAGGCCGCGTCCAGGAATCTCGCTGGAGTCCGGCTGGGGCCAATGGAGAATTTCAGCAGCGGCGTCACTCCGAATATGAACTCGCTGTGGCGGTCCAGGAAAAAAAACAGCGAAGCCACAACACAAACCACCAGCAACACTCGTGACTTCGGAACTGCATCCTCTCCGGAGTTCAGGCTCCGGTATCCGAGATATTGGCCGGCAACGAAGTACGCCTGCCACGCCAGAATGTTGAATGCTCCCAGATTGATCCAGGGCACCAGGTGGGAAGCGTCTCCCATACCCCATTGCGCGGCCAGCCACAGGGCTGCGCTGGTTACACCCACCAACCAGGCCCGGCCCTTCATCATTTGATTCAGCACAAGAGGCGTAAACAAAAGAAAGACGCAGTACATGGGAAGAATGTCGCTAAGCGTCGGTTGATACAGCAACAGAGATCCGGAGACGAACGTCTGGACCGGGTGTGAGGCCTGAAAGGAGGTGTGATTGAGAAGCACCGCTCCGCCGATGCTTGCGCTGAGCAGAAAGATATGCACCAGGTACACGTCGCGCGTTCGCCGAAGGACTCGCGTCTCCAATGCATGTTGTCCGTGTTTGTTGCGTACTCGCAGGTAGACCCACGTGGACACCAGCCCGGAGAGAAACACAAATCCGTCAGGAGCCGAGGCGTAGCCGAAGGTGTAGGAAGAGAACCGCTGCAGCGTGTGCTGAGGCAAATGCGCAAGGGTCATGAGGACGAGGAAATAGCCCCGCAAGCTGTCCACTCGCCAGTCCCGTGACGTCATAAGAGCTTTTCATTGCAATCTCGGCTCCGCGCAAGCTGCACCAAAGAGGCTGCATACGCACCCGGGCCCGCGAGATATGCAAAATATTTGCATTAGCGTGGAACTAGCCTTCCTTTTGGTTTGCGGGGGATGGAAGACGCCCGTCTTCCATTTGGATACGCGGGCACAGCTAGGCCGATCTCAGCGCAGCACGATATTTACCAGCTTGCCCGGCACCACAATCACTTTCACAATCTGCTTGCCGGCGATCATGGAGCCGATTTTATCGTCCGCCTGGGCACGGGCGCGGACATCATTCTCGGGCGCATCCGCAGGCACGACGATCCGGCTGCGCAGCTTGCCATTGATCTGCACTGGAATCTCAACTTCATCTTCCTTGGCCAGCGCGGGATCGTACTTCGGCCAGGGAGCCCGCAGCAGGCTTGACTGCTCGCCCAACATCTCCCAGAGTTCGTAGGCCACGTACGGGGCGAAGGGAGCCAATAGCAAAGCCAGGGTACGCTGAGTTTCACGCAACAGAGGCAGGGGTACGACTTGCGTGGGCAAACCGCCCGCGCCCACATTAACACCCACTGCATACAACTCGTTCACCAGTTCCATGATGGCGGCGATGCAGGTGTTGAAGTGCCACCGGCCCTGAAAGTCGTCGCTTACCCGCTTGATGGTCTGGTGCAGTTTACGTTGTACCGCGCGGGCTGGCGGGTTGAGATTCTCCGGAACCGGGGCACTCCACGCCGGATCTTCCCGGCGCGTGTTGCGAACTGCGAACCTGTACACCCGCGACAGAAACCGCTGAATGCCCTCCACTCCTTCGTCTTGCCAATCCAGCTCGCGATCCGGAGACGTGGCAAACAGTGTGTACATCCGCGTGGCATCGGCGCCATAGTGTTCGACCATCTCATCCGGCGAAACTACGTTGCCCAGACTCTTGGACATCTTCGCTCCGCCCTTGATGATCATGCCCTGGGTGAAAAGGTGCTCGGCCGGTTCGTCGTTCTTGATCATTCCCATGTCGCGCATGAACTTGGTCCAGAAGCGCGAGTAGATCAAGTGCAGGATGGCGTGTTCGACCCCGCCGATGTACTGGTCAATCCCGCGATCGCCAAACCAGTAACCGGCTTTCTCGCGGTCGAACGGCGCCTGATCATTGCGGGCATCGGTGTAGCGGTAGAAGTACCAGGACGAATCCACAAACGTGTCCATGGTGTCGGTCTCGCGCCGCGCCAGGCCTCCGCATTTTGGGCAAGTGGCGTTGACAAACTCCGGCAATCGGCCCAGTGGCGAACCGCCGGTCAGCGTGATATCTACATTTTCCGGCAGGATCACGGGCAGATCTTTCTCCCGCACAGCGACGATGCCATCCTTCTCGCAGTACAGCATCGGGATAGGCGTGCCCCAGTACCGCTGCCGCGAGATGCCCCAATCTTTCAGGCGATACGTGACCGTCGCCTTGCCGAAACCGTTCTTCTCCGCATGCTCGGACATGGCCTTGATCGCGGCTTCGCAGTCCATGCCGCTGAACCGGCCTGAATTCACCAGCGTGCCCTGTGTGGTGGTGAACGGAAGCTTGGGTTCGACCGCCGTTTCCTCCGGATCGG
>Ga0307471_100001758_pt1 | contig 12108 bp, 10 predicted proteins | sample atmos_gasesAM3C__2_FD_204566 | JGI IMG/M metagenome (GOLD analysis project Ga0307471, IMG submission 204566) | Hardwood forest soil microbial communities from Morgan-Monroe State Forest, Indiana, United States - atmos_gasesAM3C_515 | ecosystem: Environmental > Terrestrial > Soil > Temperate... | reverse complement strand
TCTGCTGTATGGCCGATTCTGTTGACGATCTCTCGCCCTTGATTGGTATTTCCTTGCGACCTTGCGGTAAAGCTTTTTCCCTGATTTTCTGTACAATTCGACTTTCATCATGGCTAACAAGACTGTGACGCACAAGTTCGCCGGCATCATGTCCAAGCCCGGCAAGACTGAACTGGCAGATGTCGTCCCCCCGTTGCTGGCATGGTTTCGCGAGCATCACTACCAGGTCGTAATCGATCCGGAGACGGCACCCTACGCCCCGGGCGTGGAAGTCCTGGCGCGGGACGAAATGGCTTCCCGCCCACTAAACTTTGTAGTGGTTTTGGGAGGAGACGGTACGTTGCTTTCGGCGGTCCGGGCAGTCTCGAGGGCTGGAATCCCGGTCCTCGGCATTAACCTGGGGTCGCTCGGATTCCTCACCGAAGTCCCCCTGGAAAATCTGTACGCCACGCTGCACAGCATTGAGCAGAGTTGCTGCAACCTGGACACGCGTTCCATGGTGCATTGCGAGGTGTATCGAAAAGACGCTTGCGTCGGAAGCTATGACGCGCTCAACGATGTTGTTGTCGGCAAAGGCACTATTGCGCGCCTGAATCATTGCGACGTTTACATTGACCAAGTCTTCGTCTCCAGCTACCAGGCGGACAGCTTGATCGTGTCCACGGCCACCGGCTCGACAGCCTACTCGTTGGCCGCGGGCGGCCCGATCCTGATGCCTTCCGTCGATGCTTTTGTGGTCACGCCGGTTTCAGCGCACTCGCTTACGCATCGTCCTCTGGTGGTTCGCGACAGTTCTGAAATCGAGATCGTGGTCAAGACCGGAGAGGATGAAGCCTACCTGAGCGTGGACGGCCAGATCGGCATGCCCATGTTGGATGGCGATCGTGTACTCTGCCGCAAGTCGCAGCATCACGTCACCCTGCTGCATACGCAAGGGACATTCTTCGACGTGCTCCGCACCAAACTGAAATGGGGCCAGCGTTAGAAAATGGAGGCGCGAGCGTCCCGCTCGTGCGGCAGCGCCAGAAACGCTTCGCGTGAGCGGAGCGACGCGACCGCATATCTACCACCAGAGCAGATACCGTTTTACCGGGGGGGGCAAGCGCTACGTCGCACCAGAATGAATGCGGCTGGCGTAGGCGCGAATGTCATTGCTCGTCCGGAGTCGTTCGTGGCGCCTCCGCACGAACGTGGACGCTCGCGCCCATATTCAAATCTCAGCGAAGGCAAGCGCTGTCCGTGAGGTCTTGCGCGCGGACGCGGGCCTCAACTCAGATGCATCCTGTACCTGGACCGTGACCGGGCTCTCGCCGGGTTCTGCCAGGAATTCACGGATGCGTAGCTTCGCTTTGTGCAGCTGCGATTTGGAATTCCCCACCGAGCAATCCAGTATTTTCGCAATCTCTTGATGCTCGTAGCCTTCGACTTCATGCAGCAGGAAAATCGTCCGGTAGCCGGTGGGCAGGTCTTTGATGGCCCGGGCCAGCGTGATTCGGTCGACCGCTCCGCTCAGGCGGCAATCGCGGCTGCCATATTCCCGGCGCACCATAGTCGCACCATGGCTGGAAGGCTCGTCCAAAGAGACCTGCTTCAAAGCTTTCTTCCGGAAGTGCATTAGCACCGTGTTTACCGCGATCCGATAAAGCCATGTGGACAACGCCGAGTTGCCTTTGAAAGTGGAGAGTTTCCGGAACACTTGGAGAAATGCGTCCTGGGTGAGGTCCTCGGCCTGTGCTGTGTTGTTCGTCATGCGCAGACAAATAGAGTAGATCCTCGCCTTGTGCGCATGAAACAGATCGGAGAACGCTTCCGATTCGCCCCGTTGTGCGCGCTTTACCAGTTCAATGTCCGAGCAGGTACGACGGGTGTGGTTTGAATCCTCCTTGACCGCGGCGTCCTTACTAACAGAGTGCTGGTTCATGAACATTCTTCCTTCCCGGGCTATTGACCCACGCAGCATATTGGTATGACCAGAGCCAGAGTAGGGGCAGCAGCGGTCACGGTCTATCAGGTGCAAGCTGTAGGCGTTTCTAAAAACCGCTGTACCGTGCAGATCAAGTGGCGTTGCTATAGACGATGTGGGACAACCGCCCTCGGCCCTCCACCGGAGCGAAGCCCCGCTGCAAAAGATTGAAGTTCGATATGGGGCCGGTAAACCGTTTCGCGAGCCTCGCCCGGACAGACGAGGGCGGCTGTCCTTACCTGGCCCGTCGTCCGCTAATCGATTGTGGATTGAACTACGTGAACAATATTGTTCCGGACGGCGTAAAGCACCAGGTCGCTGACCGAGTGCAACTGGAGCTTGCGCATGATATTCGAGCGGTGAGTCTCGGCGGTCTTCACACTCAGTCCCAGCGCGACCGCGACCTCTTTCGTGCTCTTGCCTTCGGCCAGTAGCTGCACGACTTCGCGCTCGCGGGGCGTGAGCCGGTCGCGTCCCACCGCTACTGCAGCTGCCTTGGTTCCACCTTTCAAATATCCCTCGAGCACCATGGCTGCGACTTTGGATGTGAAATAAGTCTTGTCCCGCCGCAGGGCTTCAATCGCCACCACAAGATCGCGGGCCGCATCGGACTTGAGAAGGAAACCGCGAGCGCCGGCGTTCAGAACGTCGCGTACTACCTGATCCGAGTCATGAAAAGTTAAAACCAGCACCTTGGCCCGGGGATCATCCTTGAGAATTTGCCGAGTCGCTTCCAGCCCGTTGAGACCGGGCATACCGATGTCCAGAATGCTCACGTCAGGTTTCAGCTCACGGATTTTGTCTGTGGCCTCGCGCCCGTCTGCGGCTTCGCCACAAACTTCCCAGCCTGGCTCCGCCTGCAACAGTGCGCACAGGCCCTTGCGTACCACCTCGTGATCATCTGCTATGAATATTCGGAACGCGGCCATCAGCTACCTCCTGGGGATGATTTTCTGATTCAGCGTACCGATCGCGTTTCCGCAACGTCGCAAAATGACATAACCTTTACTGTTGAGTGTAAGCATCGTAGTTGCCAAACTAGGAAGTTCCACCAATTCCAATGTTTTAGCACCTGTGGAAAACCTGGTGCCATGTAATTCCTACCGGCGTCAGGGTACCCCTGGGCGAACTTATGCACTGTAGCAACAGGAGCCAATACAGTCTTTCCTGTATTTTCAGGTTGTGCCGCCTCCATCACTGGATTCGTGACGCAAAGATCGCAGGTCGATTCCCAGCTGCTCGGCTTTCTTGTAGAGATGGCTGCGTTCCAGGCCCAGCGCCTTCGCGGTATTGGTCACGTGAAACTGATGGCGCTTCAGTTCGGCCAGGATGACTTCGCGTTCAAAAGCCTGCGCCCGTTCGGCTAGCGTGCCCGAGTCGGCTAACGACGGTGCTGTTGTGAGCGTGTGGGGCAACGCCTGATCGACAGTGTCCACAGTGACTTCCGGGCCATTCGCCAGCAGGATCAGCCGTTCCACCACGTTGCGCAACTCGCGCACGTTGCCGGGCCAGGAATTCCCCTTCAATTCCTCGATCGCCTCCGGAGTGAAGGGAAGCGGTTTCCAATTGTTCTGAGCGCAGACCTGTTCCGCGAACTGCTGCACCAGTATGGGAACATCTTCTTTGCGTTCCCGCAGCGGCGGCAGCAGGATGGGAAAAACATAAACCCGGTGAAAGAGATCCTGCCGGAACTTGCCCTCGCGTACCAGGGACTCCAGATTGCGGTGCGTAGCCACGACCACGCGCACATCTACTTTGATTGGCTTGTCGCCGCCAATACGCTCGACTTCGCCTTCTTCCAGCACGCGCAGCAGCTTGGCTTGCATGGCCAGAGGCATGTCCCCGATTTCGTCGAGAAAGATTGTTCCCCGCTCCGCCTGCTCGAATTTTCCGACATGGCGGCCGGCAGCTCCGGTGAAAGAGCCTTTTTCGTGACCAAACAACTCGGACTCGATCAGCTCCGCCGGAACGGCGGCACAGTTCAAGGTGACGAATGGGCCTGACGTCCGTGGGCTGCGTTCATGCAGCGTGCGCGCGACCAGTTCTTTGCCAGTCCCGGTTTCTCCTAGAATGCAGACCCGAGTCTCGCTCGCAGCTACGCGTTCAATTTGCGCCATCAGCTTCTTCATGGTCTCGCCCGTCCACACGATTTCGTGTTTCCCCAGACGTTGGCGGAGTTGCCGGTTCTCGGATTCAAGCCGCTGCAGTTTGAGGGCGTTCTCAACCGTGAGCAGCAGCTTTTCGGTCGAGATGGGTTTTTCCAAGAAGTCGAGTGCACCCAGTCGTGTGGCCCGAACCGCCATATCAATGTGGGCTTGTCCCGACATCATGACTACCGGTGTGCTTACACCTTGCGCCTTCAAATCTTCAAGCAGGGAGAGACCATCTTTACCCGGCATGACTACGTCCGAGATGATCAGGTCAAAGGACTGGGAGCGGGCCAGTTCGAGGGCCTTGGCGGCGTTGTCGCAGACGGTGGCCTCGTGTCCGGCGAGACGAAAGGCGCGCGAAAGTGAAGCCAGCGTATTCGCTTCGTCATCAACGATGAGCAGATGCGCTTTCTGGGACACGAATAGCTCCTTAGCTCGCGGCGGGCAGCCGATCCATATTCCCCGGCAGTTCGATCATAAACGTTGTGCCATGCCCGGGCGCGCTGTGCACGGTGATCCGGCCTCCGTGGTCGCTGATGATCGACTGTACGATGGCAAGTCCAAGTCCAGTGCCGTGCGCTTTGCTGGTGTAGTAGGGCGTGAACAGGCGTTCGCATTCTTCCGCAGTCAGGCCAGACCCGGTGTCAGCAATTTCCACCACCACCCGGTCGGCACAGTGTCGCGTACGCAAGGTAAGGGTGCCGCCCTGGGGCATGGCGTCCATTGCGTTCAGCGCCAGGTTGGAGAAGGCCCGATGGAGCAACTCTGGGTCAGCCGCAATCGGCTGCAGAGGTTCCGCCAGCTCAACCCGGCATTCAACAGGAGGATGCTCCGGTGATTGCAGTTGCGCCTGCAACAGGCGCGCGACATTCTGTACCATTTGGTTGATCTGCACTCGCTGAAATTGGGGCTGCGGCATCCGGGAAAATTCGCTGAAGCGCGAGATGATGGTTTTCAGATTGGCGATCTCCGCCAGCAGCGTAGAGGAGCTCTCGCGAAAGACTTCATCGAATTGTTCTGGACTCTGCTCTCGCGCCCTCACCAGGTTCTCCACCGTCAACTGCAATGGGAACAAGGGATTCTTGAGCTCGTGCGCCAGGCGGCGGGCCAGTTCCCGCCAGGCCGCAACCCGCTCGGCCTGCACCAGGCGCTCTCTTTGTTCGAGAAGTTCTCCCGTCATGCGGTTGAAGGATTCGGCCAGAGCTCCCAGTTCGTCTGACGAATTCACCGGAACCCGCGTGTTCCAGTTTCCGGCTGCCACTTCTCTCGCTGCTTCCGCCAGTTGCTCGACTGGCCGCGTGACCCGGGACGAAGCCCATCCGCTGAACAGGATGGCCAGGATGATGCCAACGCTTCCTGCCAGCAGCGCGGCCGAGCGAATGCGATTGCGCAATTCCACGTAAGGACGCCGCGTATTGCCGACCAGCAGAATGCCCAGCAACTGGTTGTCCTGGCCGTTCAGCGGGATGGCGTGGACACTTTCATCATCCACGGCGCTATCTGACCAATGAAGAAGCGCCGTTGCTTCCTGCCCCTTTTGCTGGACCTGAACAATGAGGGGCGCCAGTGGCTGCGGCTGCTGCACCTTTTCTGGCGCGATCAGCAGGTCGGGATAAAACCCCTTTGCCAGGTTGGGATAGAGGATGGCTCGCATTCCTGCCGGGAGTTCAAGGCTTCGCATGAAATCCTTGTCCAGGCGTCGCCCCCCGATCACGTAGAGCGGCGTGTCACCGACCTCAACCGGTCGCATCGCGGAGAGGCTGACAGCCACCCCGTCGGGCATCTCCTCCTGCCGGAGAAAGGCGGTCTTGTTCGGCGAAGCCTGGTTGGGCGAACTCACGTTCGGCGAGATGAGGGGAAGAGAATTTTCCTTATAGCCGAATTTCGCCGGCCACTGTGCCGACGAGAGAATCGTGCCACGATTGTCTACGAACTCCAGAAAGTCCAGCTGCTGGTTGTCGGCCAGAGTCTTGGCCTCATTGACGAACACACTGTAGTCCGCTGGACCTCGGCTCAGCGCAAGCGCCATGCGGGTCGCGCTCTCACTGCCTGCGATTGTCGCTACCCGGTGGGCTACCTCGCCCCCCCGGCGGTCGAACTCCCGGCGGAATTGTGTCACCAAAGCAGCGGTCTGTTCTTCGTTTGCCCGCTCGAATGCGCGCCGGGTCATGGCGGAGACGATCCACGCCACTGCGCCCACACAAAGAAAAACCGTCAGCGCGAATACGAGAAAAAGTTTGCGCCGAAAACTCACGGCTTCGCCATTTCCAGCCAGACGTTTGGCAAGCGCCAGTTGCCGTCTGGATCTTCCTGCCAACCCATGACGTTTACGCCCAAGGCAGTAGCGGTTCTCAGATGCACCAGCGGGATCACCCGTTGCGATTGCAGGAGAGCGCTCTCGGCAGCGTACAGAGTATAGGCCGGATCGCCTTCAAACTTAGGCGTTGGCAATCCCAGGCTGGCGGCCAGTTCGCTGAGGGCGACTCGCGCATCGAGCGAGGGCAGCGGCATCCGGACCAGTCCTACGATGGCAACCTTCGAGCTCGTGGGGAGCGTCGATGGTTCAAGCAGAACCAGCCCGGCATCGCGCGCATTCAATACGATTCTCGCGGCAATGACTCGCGCCAGCGGGTCCGCCGGATCGGACACCAAGGTCCATCCCGGTCCCCCACCGGCTTCGCTCCGGATCTGGCGAGCGTGCTCGAGATCAACGGTGGTGGGGAAGAGGAAGGCATAGCCGGTGAGCCAGTTGGGCAGGATCGTGCCCGCAGGTTCGCCACCGCCCTGCAGCAAGACATCGTTGATGGCCGTCCGGTCGATGCTGAGCGCCAGCGCCTGGCGCAACTTGCCCTCTTCCGCAGACTGGCTGTCGCGGCTGAAGACCAGCGCCATCCATTCCGCGGGCGCTGAGCTCTGGACACGCCGGCCTTCCGAAACCGCGTGGCGCATCTGCTCCGGTGCCACCTCTACAATGTCGGCCTTGCCCAGATCGAGCGCGATCACTTGCTCGCGAAAGCTCTTGCCCATTTCGATCTCGATCGAGTCCACAAATGCGCGCCCACCCCAATAATCTTCGCGCGCAGTGAGTACGAGTTTCTTGCCCGGGTCCCAGCGATTGATGGCAAACGGTCCGCTGCCGGCAAGCTTTCCGCCTCCACGTTTGGCGATGCTGTATCGGGGTAGCGCCAGTATTGCAGGGAGATTGGAAGTCGCGGTATCGCACTCAATCACGACTGCATCTCCCGCGGCGAAAACTTTCCACTTCGGATTTGCGGCGCGCAGCGAAGCCGCTACTGAGTCCGAACTCAGCGCCGTCCCGTCCTGAAATGCAACTCCGCGCCGCACCATGAACTGCCAGCGCTGGTTGCCGGGATCTGCCTGCCATGAGGTCGCCAGTGCGGGCTGAGCCTGGCCGCGAGCGTCCAGCGTAACCAGCGTGTCGAATATCAGGCGCGAAAGGCCGGGCGACGCGAACATTCCCGCCTGATCCGAGTCGGCGGGATCAAGTGACGCGGGGGCCTCTCGGATGGAAATGCGAAGCGTTCCGCCGTAGTGCGGACGAGTGCTGGCCGGGGCGGCGACCGCCAGAGCCTGACTAACGACCGCAAGTAAGAATAAGCCGAAAGGCTTCATATCTCCCCGTTTCGAAATTGCGTGCGACTGCCACCGCGCCGGTTCCGCTGGATTCCGTCCACAAAGCCGCGATGGCACCACTCACATCAAGGGGTGCGCCTGCGGCGACGGGCTCGTGACCGGCCACTTCAAAAACCCGCACCGCATCACTCCGACCATCGCCCGCCGCAGTCGCTAGGACTTGCCAGCCTGATCCGCATCCGCTGCGCACGCTGGCGATGTCACTGCCCCAGCTCGGTTTTTCCAGCACTTGATCGGTACTGCCATCGAGGAAGTGCATCCGTCCATCCACGGCGGCCAGCAGCCACGATATGGTTGCGCCGCGAGGCACGGCCGCTGCGGAGTAGAACGCTGGCGCCGTCGTTTGCTTGCCGACTCCGGGCGATAGTGCGCCGCTGAAGTAATTGCGGGTTGAAGTGAAAGAGGCATTCAGGCTCGACAGGTCGGTCCCGATCGGCCAGGGATCCTCGCTGTCGTAACAAGTCATAGGGGGAGGCGTGCCCGCCGAGCTTCGACAATGCACACCCGGCAGGTAGGCATCAAAAAGATTGTCTTTGCCACGGATCAGTCTTCCCCGCAGATCGCGCGGCCACGGCCGTGAGTGGGCGATCGGAAGCGATTGTTCCGCCTGCCAGTGGTTGTCCTGAAGGCGGTAGGTCGTCAGACTGTTTGGATCCAACACCAGCATGCGCGCAGGATTGCCATCAATGACGGCGACATCCAAAATGCGCTCCAGCTGCGACCACAGGGGAATTCTGCGAAGCACCACCGCCGCCGCTTCAGGTTCGACGGAGAGCGGGGCGGATCTCGGCAGGGAAACCATGACGATCGAAGTTGCATTCGAGCTCTGGTGAATTTCGGCGATCCACACGTAGCTTTGCAGGGCTTCGGAGAGTGAGACCCGTACGGTTGCCGCGGCTTGTTCCGGCGGGACGAAACGCGCGCCGAGAACCGCAAGCTGAGTGAGAAGATTGCGTCGGATGTCATCGGTCGTGGCGGCACTGAGCGAACAACGGTTCAGGACTTCCAGGGCCATGGTTTTCGGGCCGGTTGACGACACAATCTTGCCCGCCAGTTGCTCCTCCGCGCCGGCCCAGTTCTGCGCGGGGGCGGGCACGGCAAGCAGCACCGCCAGAGCAAGCAAGGCGGAGCCGACAGACCGTGAAGAGAGGGGCGCAAGCATGTACGGGATGCGCGAATTATAAGCTGCATGCTGCATGGCTCTGGACTTCACTCTCGGTACTGTCTGGGTTCGCCGTAGGACGATTTCGGCGGCCCCTGAGAACATTGACCTGTGCCCGCCGGCTAAGGTTCCAATTGTGTTCCTTTAGCCCCTAGCGCTGAACCGCTGGCTTGGTTTGTGGCGTCCGCGGAGCAAAAAACACGCACAGCACCTTGCCGAAGATCAGCTCTTCCACAAGAATTGCGACGGCCAGTGAGAAAGTCATGCCCCCGATAACTGCGACGGTTGTGAATACGAGTTCCATAGCTGCCTCCCCTAACGGACGCCGCGTATAGTAGCGGGCGAGTAGCCAACCGTAAGTAATTGATTAATAGTAAGTTACGGTTGCAAAAAAGTGGCGCAATCGTGGATTATCAGCAACGCTGTGTCAGGAATGACACGTGTGGGGCGGGCGCCCTCGCCCGCCGCCTTTGAATCGGATCTTCTGTCGGAAGCCTTCTGTCACACAAACTCCACCTCACTCACAATATCCGCAACCAGAAAAATCAACTTCAAAAGCTGCGGACAAGAGTGTCCGTCCCACACAACTCTTCGTTTAACATCTATTCGCCGTGAACATCGTCAGGTCAACTCATCGGTATGAGGCTTGGCTCGGTTCGCACACTCCGATTGTGAAGGCAGATTTCCGCCTGAAGCATCAACGCATGGCCGAGGCGGCGTTTCCTTTCCTGCGGGCCACCTTTTATCGCTGGATGCAGATCTGGCCGGAGGTTTGTCCCGATCTGGCGAAGGCGCCCCACGTCCTGGGCATAGGCGATCTTCATGTCGAAAATTTCGGCACATGGCGGGACGCAGAAGGCCGCCTGGTCTGGGGCGTTAACGATTTCGATGAAGCCGCGGCAGTGCCCTACACCAATGACCTGGTGAGACTGGCTGCCAGCGCGCTGCTCGCCATCGAGGGCGGACATTTGTCGCTGAAAGCCAAAGACGCCTGTGCCGTGATCCTGGATGGATACCGCAAATCACTGGCAGAACACGGGCATCCGTTTGTGCTGGAGGAAGAGCACGGCTGGCTGCGTCGTATCGCGCTCGGCGAATTGCGCAACCCGGTGCTTTTTTGGCGGAAGATGGACAGCTTGCCCCGGGTGAAGGGAGAAATCCCGGTCAGCGCCAAGGATGCGCTGGAGCACCTTCTCCCCGAGCGCGGTCTGAACTATCGAGTCGTAAGCCGGGTTGCCGGCCTGGGTAGTCTGGGACGCATTCGCCTGGTGGCCCTGGCGGAATGCAACGGAGGAAAAATTGCGCGCGAAGCTAAAGCCCTGGTGCCGTCCTCAGTTTACTGGGCGCATGGCGCCGACCCGCCGGAACTGATGTACCAGGTCATCCTCAATCGAGCGGTGCGTTCTCCCGACCCGTTCGTGCAGATGCGCGGGCGCTGGATTGTTCGCCGCCTGTCGCCTCACTGCTGCCGTATCGAGTTGAGTGTCCTGCCCAAGGGTCGCGAAGAACTTCGGCTGCTGTTTGCCATGGGATGGGAAACTGCGAATATCCATCTGGGCAGCGGATCAGTCGTGAAGCAAATCCGCCAGCACCTTGATCGTTCGAAGCCAGGCTGGCTGTCAGTTTCGGCCAGAATCATGGCCGATGCAGTTAACAAAGATTGGTGCTCCTGGAAAAAATCAGCCGAGTCGTGAAGTCTGAATGTTTCGGGCCTCCACTAGAATTCCGGTTCAATCGAGACCGCGCACAACTCTTTTTCTTCTTCTCGTTCCGCCTCTCGCCGTGAAACCGGTTCCGCTTCGACCGCGATCTCCTGACGCAGGGCATCGAGCAGTGCATCCAGAATGACCTGCAGAGACTGGGGATGGTCCATCAATCAACACCCGTTCCAGACTTTCACGGTGCACCGCGAGTTCTGCGATAGACCGAGCCCCGCTGAGGTCGGTTCGGCTAAGTGGCGAAGCGTGTCGCCAGCCCCCCACGCCATGTGAGGTTCGTGCGAAGGGATAGTCAAGCCGTCCGGTCGTCATCCAGTGGATCACGAGTTCCTCGACATGCTCGATGCTGCAGGCGGCTTTGATTCCCGGCCGCGAAGCGATGGACTCGTTCCATCGCAGGATCGTAAGCTTGTCTTCCCAGCTGTTCTCGGCGATCAGGAAACGCAACTGGTTTGCTGAGCTCTCTCGTCCGCTGATGGCACACAGTGGATTTCTAAGAAGATTCATAACCCACCTTTCAGCTCCGCCCGACAAGTTTTTGCCGGCTGAATTTGCCTGAGATGCAGGGGATGCGCCGGAGTATTCCTGGCCGGTAACGGAACCGTTATCACCCCCGTCCACGATCAAAGGTCAGGGTGAGGAGCGAGGAACAGCCGTCGCATAACCGGTAGCGCTCGATCTGTCGTCCCGGCCGCTTTCGGCGGTTCGCCGATGCGACCCCGGATGCCACTGGCGAGGGTCTTCTGGAGGAAGTCGCCACCAGAATGGGCTGGATGGCGGCCTCGTTGCACGCCGGTGGCCGCAAGCGGATGAAGGAAGTTGCGTAACTGGCTGAAGTCTTGGGTACCTGATCCGTCCGGCAGGTTGCCGCATGCCGACCTGAGGCCCACCCCTGCCGATCCTCCGTCATTCTCCTGGCGCGGCATCGACGACCCTGGGCATCCCGAGGCGTTGATTGCCCGGCCCTTAGCGCAGGAGTAAGATTGCCCAACGGCGGCGGCCCAGCGGAGCTGTCCCAAAAATCCCCTCGGGACGCTGTTTCTTCAATTCTGAAGACGTAAGAACGCTCTTATGGCGGAGATCCAGCCCACTCTGGGGGGTTCGACCCAGCCTGAGGATTCCTTGAGCGGAACGGTGGTTGGACGCTTCCGCATCGGCGAACGGCTGGGCAAAGGCGGAATGGGCGAGGTATATCGCGCCGAGGACACCAAGCTCAAGCGCACCGTAGCCCTCAAGCGTCTTGCACCCTCGTTGCGCGCCGATTCTCTCTACCGCCATCGCTTCCTGGAGGAGGCGGAGCGCGCTTCCCGTTTCGGCGACGCCCAAGTCGCCGCAGTCTACGACGTTCTGGAGGAGCGGGGCGAGATATTCCTGATTCTGGAGTACGTCGAGGGCCAGAACCTGCGCCAGCGTCTGCGCCAGCCTCTGTCGCTGGATGAATTCTTCAGGATCGCAATGCAG
>Ga0307471_100001757_pt1 | contig 12111 bp, 11 predicted proteins | sample atmos_gasesAM3C__2_FD_204566 | JGI IMG/M metagenome (GOLD analysis project Ga0307471, IMG submission 204566) | Hardwood forest soil microbial communities from Morgan-Monroe State Forest, Indiana, United States - atmos_gasesAM3C_515 | ecosystem: Environmental > Terrestrial > Soil > Temperate... | reverse complement strand
AACGGAAACTTGGACATCGGCTCGATTCGAATCGGCTGTTCGAGGTGATCCACCAGTGCCGAACATGCCATCCGCGCTCTGCCGTTGATCAGCATCGCGCAAGAGCCGCAAATTTCCTCCAGGCAATTCGAATCGTAGGTGATGGGAGTGGTTTCTTTGCCGTCGCGCGTCACCGGATTCTCAGCAATATCGCGAAGGCAAATAATCACGTTCATTGATGGCCGCCACTTGAGAGAAAATTCCTCCCACCGCGCCTTTTCTTTCGGCCCGGCTTGCCGTTTTACTCTGACGATGACTTGTTTTGCGTCTGCCATAATCCCTCGGCCAACACCGCCTCAGACCCCCGAGCCCAAGCCGCCACTTTATTTTGCTGCGTCGTAACGCCGTGGCCGCGGCTTGATCAAAGAAATGTCCACCGGCTCATACGTAAGCTGGATTTCGTTATTCACCCATTTCGCGCGGGTAGTCTTCAGCCAATTCGCATCGTTGCGGTTCGGAAAATCCGGCTTGTAGTGTGCCCCGCGTGATTCATTGCGCGCCAACGCGCCAAGCGTGATGACCCTTGCCAGAACGATCATGTTTTCCAGTTCGCGCGCGAAATTCAGTGTTTGATTTGACCATTTCGAACGGTCGCTCAGGTTGATTTTCTTGTACCGTTCCTGCAGTGTTCGAATCCTCCCTTCGGCCATCTCCAGATTCTTGTTGATGCGCGTCACGGTCACGTGCTCCGTCATTATCTCTCCCAGTTCACGCCAGATCGCAATCGGATTCTCCGAGCCATCCTGGCTGATGAGTTTCTGATTTTTTTCTTCCTGGCGTTTTCTCTCCGCGTCAAAGACCGTGGACGGCGTGGACTCCGCACCCTTCTCGAGATTTTTCGCATGTTTCACCGCCGCGGGTCCGGCAAGCCCCCCACCAAAAATACAGGACACCAGCGAATTCGCTCCCAGCCGGTTCGCGCCGTGATACTGGTATTCGCATTCGCCCGCGGCGTAAATTCCGGTAACGTTGCTGGCCTGATCTTCCCCGTTCACCCAGATTCCGCCCATCGTGTAATGCATCGCTGGAAAAACTTTCATCGGCTCGACGCGTGGATCGACGCCCAGGAATTTCTCGTAGATTTCCAGAATCCCTTCGAGTTTCCGGTCCAAAGTTTCGCGCGGGATGTGCGTCACATCCAGGTAAACCGCCGGCTGACCGTCAATTCCTAGTTTTTCCTGATAGACGATGCGATGAATCGCGCGCGTGGCAATATCGCGCGGCACGAGATTCCCGTATTTCGGATACCACTCTTCCAAAAAATAAAACCGCTCTGCCTCAGGAATACTTCGCGGTGCGCGCTTCTCCGCCGGATTGCGCGGCACCCACACGCGCCCGCCTTCGCCACGCGCCGATTCGCTCATCAGCCGCAGTTTGTCTTCGCCGGGAATCGCTGTCGGGTGTACCTGAATAAATTCGCCGTTCGCGTAATCCACGCCCTGCTGAAAAAGCGCCGCCTGGGCCGAACCCGTACACACCACCGAGTTCGTCGACCGCCCGAAAATCGCGCCGTTTCCGCCGGTGGCAAAAATCACCGCATCCGCCGCGAACGTCTTCACTTCCATCGTGCGCAAATCCATCGCGCAAATGCCTCGGCAAACTCCGCCTTCATCGATGACCGCGGACAAAAACGTCGATCCTTCGAACTTTTTGACCTTGCCCTCCGCTTCGTGCCGCCGCACCTGCTCATCCAGCGCGTACAACAGTTGCTGCCCGGTCGTCGCACCTGCGAAAGCCGTACGGTGATACAGCGTCCCGCCAAATCTCCGGTAGTCAAGCAATCCTTCCGGAGTGCGGTTGAACATCACGCCCATGCGGTCGAGCAGATCAATAATCCCCGGCGCGGCCTCGCACATGCGCTTCACCAGCGGCTGATGCGCCAGAAAATCGCCGCCATAAATCGTGTCGTCAAAATGCTTATCGACCGTGTCGCCTTCGCCCTTTTGATTTTTCGCTGCGTTGATGCCGCCTTGCGCGCAGACGGAGTGCGACCGCTTCACCGGCACAATCGAAAAAAGGTCGACGGGGATTCCCGCTTCCGCAACGCGAATCGTTGCCATCAGTCCGGCCAGACCACCGCCCACCACTATGATTTTTGGCTGTCTCATTTGTTTGGCAGGTATGCAGAAAACGGATGCCAATCGTATCGGAAGCTAATAATGATCAGGATTCCAACGACACTGAACAACACTCCCACCAGGGCGCCAAATCGCCCCGCCGCTCGCTGTGCCTTGACGGTAGCCGCCAGTCCCCACTTACAAAGAAAATTCCAGACGCCCGCGCCGAGATGAAACGACGAAGCCAGCACCCCCACAACAAAAAATGCCAAGTACCACGGATTCCGCATGTCCGCGGCCACGTTCGCATACGTCGACCGGCCATGCGTCAGCCACCGCTCCGTATAAAGATGCCAGCCAATATAAGCGAACGCGATCAGTCCCGTATATCGCTGCGCCACATACAGCCAATTTCCCACCCACGGATACGCAGACACATTCGACTTCCCGCGCAGCCAGATGTAAATCCCATATCCGCCATGGAACAGCATCGGCAGAAAAATCGCGCCCCATTCCACAATGAGCCGGAACGGAATTGTCTGCAAATCTTGCGAAACCGCATTGTATTTTTCCGGACTCACTAGCGCCGCGCTGTTGGACCAAAAATGTTCCGCCAGGAACGCGCCAACAGGAAGGATGCCAGTAAAAGAATGAAGCTTTCTGAGGAGATAACTTGTATCAGGCTGGGTTTCCGTCGAGGACATGCCCTCTCCGCCGCGTAAGTCCCAGCCGATCGCACGGATTGACTCGGAAGGAGCGTTGATAACGCGGCGAAATCAGTATAGGCACATGGTTCCGCTGATGCAAGTTGGACTATTCTTTCAACGAGCACAAACAATTCGAAATTTTCTTGCGGCTTCGCTCGGAGTGCCCGAAAATAGTGACTGACGGATAAAATTCGCCGGGCCTAAACCTCTCCTGGCTTCGGCGCAACAATACTTTTAGTTGAATATGAGCACAACCCTGAATCTGGTTTCGGAGATGGAGCGCATCGCCAACGCCCTCGGCACAGAAGATGGGGGCGCCATGAAGATTTCGCTTTCGACGGTGGCCGAGAAAATCGCCAGGAATCTCGGCGTCAAAAATGACGAGATTGCCATTCTGGCGGTTTCCACGCGCTGGCGCCACCTCCACTTCCTGGTCCCGGAAGCCCTCAAAAACGTCGGCTTCATCCCGCTCTCCAGCAATACGGCCCTCGCGGCGCGCACCGCCCGCGACAGCCGCCCGGAAATCGAGAATAATTTTGCCGCCGCGAAGCATGCCACCATTTTCGAGAGCGTAAGAATCACTGATGGAGCCGGCGGAGTAATCCAGAAGATGATCAGCGCGCCGATTCTTCTGGATGGCAAGGTCATCGGTGTCATTCAGGCCAGCCGCAAGGGCGAAAATCCGCACAGTGCCGGCCCGGACTTCACTGCGGACGACCTCGGAAGAATCCTGGCGCTCTGCAAGCCTCTCGGAAAATTCCTTCGCCACGTTGCCGGCGAATGAGCCTTCGCTTCCGCTGGACTTGTCACCTCGCGTTCATAATTGCGACGCTCCGCCTGCGTTCCGGGTCGGAATTGCGTTGACAGTGCAATACCTTCTTGTTACTTTTCCACAGCGGGAAAATTTTTCAGACCCACCCCATTAACGGAGGCACGGCAAACCGGCACCATGGCGTTCGTCGCTAAGAAAATCTTCCTCACCAAAGGCGTCGGTAAACATCGTGAAAGACTTTCGAGCTTTGAGCTCGCCCTCCGAAACGCGGGCATTGCCGCGTGCAACATCGTTCGCGTCTCCTCGATTTTCCCTCCCAACTGCAAATTGATTTCCCGCAGCGAAGGGCTGAAGCATATGAAGCCCGGGCAGGTCGCGTTCACCGTAATCAGCGAGAATTCCACCAAGGAAGCCCACCGCCTCATCGCCGCCAGCATCGGCCTCGCCCTTCCGAGCGACAAATCGATGTACGGATACCTGTCAGAGCACCACTCCTTCGGTGAGACCGAGGAAGTCGCCGGCGAATACGCCGAGGAGCTCGCCGCCGAAATGCTCGCGACCACTCTAAATGTGGAATTCGATCCGGACTTGTCTTTCGACGAAAAAAAAGAGGTCTACCGCATCTCCAACAAAATTGTCCGCACCATGAACGTCACGCAATCCGCCGTCGGCGACAAGCGCGGCCTCTGGACCACCGTCCTCGGCGCGGCCATCCTCATCGGCGAAGACGACTGAGCCGCTCACTAAATCTCTCCCGGAGGCTCTCCATGAAAGTCATTCGCGGATTCTTGAGTCTCGCACCAACTTTTTTCCTGTTTGCGATTTCAGGCCATGCCGCCGCTAAGGATCGCGTCACGATTCTCTATGATGCTTTTTCCGACAGCAAGGCTGTCACCAGAGACTGGGGCTTTTCCGCTCTCGTCGAACATGACGGCAAGCGCATCCTCTTCGACGCCGGAAACAACGCGGCGACATTCGAGCACAACGTCAAGGCCCTTGGCGTGGATCTCTCCAAGCTTGATTTTGTTGTCATTTCTCACCGGCATTCAGACCACACCACGGGACTGAAATATCTTCTTTCCATAAACCCCAACGTTCCCATTTATGCTCCGCTGGAATCGTTTGGCATCTTCGGCGGCGCCGCTCCGCCCACATTGATTAGGCCGGTTGTTTCGCTCCCTGAGCGCATGCGCTATTACGATGGAAAATACCCGGACAAGATTCCAACCGGGTATCCGTGGAGTGGCGGGAACTTCGTGCTGGTTGACAAACAGACTGAAATCTCCCCGGGTATCTTCATCGTTTTCACCATCTCGAAAACTCCCGGCACTCTCGAACTGCGTGAACTGTCACTCGTTCTCCGGGGGCCCGACGGCCTGTCCGTCATCGTCGGTTGTTCTCACCCCGGAATTGAGGAAATCCTGCAGGCCGCCACTGCCATCCATCCACGGATGCATTTTCTTTGCGGCGGTCTTCATCTCGTCAGCACGCCTGAAACCGAGATTGACCGGCTGGTGGACAACCTGAAGAACAAATGGAAACTCGAAAAAGTTGCCCCTGGCCATTGCACCGGCGAACCGGCGTTTCTGCGTCTGCAAAAAGCCTTTGGCGATGATTACCTTTACGCAGGCGCAGGCACGCGGCTCGAAATACCCTAGCGAAATCTACGTGTCCAGATCGTACGCCGTTTTCAGCCACCTCTTGACTTCGCCATCAATCTGTTCCGCCGCCTTAATTTCCATGCGATGCGTGATGCGGTCTTTTTTCGCCAGACCGCCGGTGTCGATCAACCGCTTGGGCACTTTCCCTTTGTAGTGTGTCAGGGCGAAGCCGAGATCGATTCGTGAATTGGTTGTCGGCTTGATTTGCGCGAACACATGCTGGCGATACAGCGGCACAATAGTCCTGCATGGACACGCCTTCACGTCCTGGCCAAGCGATTTGCCGAGTTTTAGCAGCTCATCATAAATCGGCCGCAGCTTTCCTTTCGGGCCCCCGTACTGCTCCTCCACGTATCTAACCGCCGCATTCAAGTACGCCTCTGGCGTGTCTTCCCAGCCCTTTCCTTCCGCGCGTTCTGCAATCCAAGAAGCCTTGTTGGTCCCCAGCTTGTGCTTGCTCTTCAGCCAGTCGCGCCGGGACTTCTCGTCCTTCGGCCCTTCCTTCTTCACCAGCGCGAGCCATTCTTCCATGGAACGCCCAGTTTCTTGCCTTAGCTCCGCCAACCACTTCTGCACCATGGCCACGCTGGGATGCACCTCATAAACCGTTTTCGACTTTGCCGTAGCCATCGGTCAACTCCTAACGGTAGTCCCGTTCTTCACGAACGCAGCGACGACAAAACCTGCCAGCACAAATCCCACAATTTGCGTGGTCATGTATCCGGCGACATAGTTTCCCGGAAATTCATACCAGTTCCAATATTCAACGTTGGTGCTTATCGAGGCAAGAACACCTGCGACGGTCACGATCCCCACTCGCGTCCCGTAGTTTCGCCCGCCGGCCGCACACCAGAGAAGAATTGCGGCAAGCAATGCCTCCAGAACATTCAGTGCAAATTCGCGGCCAAGCAGCGTACCGAAGTGGAAAGGACCTGACGGTGGATGGTAGATCAGGACTCCGTGCGGAGATTGTTCATACTTCTTCATATACTCCGGCATTGCTGCGTTTCGCTGCGCGCTAGTTGGCTTCGGGCCTAGTCCGAAGCCCGGAAAAATATAGAAGCCGGCTTCGGGAATTGCTCCCCGCATCGCGCTCAGCACAAGCGCTTCGTTGGGAATCTCTCCCACGCCCATTTCACCGAGCCCAAGGAGTTCGTGCGCCACGAACAACCACACAAACAGAGTCAACCCACCCAGGATAGCCGCCAGCAGGATGCGCTTCATTTTCGGTTCTCCTTGTTTGAATTACTTTGGAGACCGTTCTTCCTCTTCTTTTTCTTTTTGAAGTACCCGATGCGTTCCAGCACGGCCCTGGCGATCAGAGGCAACGCCACTGTCGCATCATCGAAAACTTCCGCGAAACGCCCGCCTTCTTCGGGCGGCACAAACTTGCCCCAGGACACTGCCTCCGTGTATGTGCTTCCGCTCAGCCCACCCCAGTGGACAGGCTCCGGACAAATGCGCACACCGTAGTTGTACCGCTTCAGCGGCAGCTTCTTGTACCCGCGTCGCGCTAGCAGTTCGGCGTACACTCCAAACTGTTGCGACCAGTTGCGCGGCACTCCTCCGCCGATCGTCAGAATCCCCATGCGCCTGGTAGCCAACATGGTGTCGGCAAACTTCTCGAAATCCAGGAAAGGATCGAAGCGCAGCAGCGGGCGCTTATCCCTCTGCCGGGCGATCTTGTGCAGAGCAAAGTCGATGCCCAGCTCGGAATCGCTGAAGGCGGGAACAAAAATCGGAACGTTGCGGTCGAAAGCAGATTTGAGGATTCCCCGCCCTTGCGCCGTCTTGTGCAGGTATTCGCCTATCTTTCTGTGTATCTTCCAGCTGCACGCCGTGTCTTCCGCGTCCCATTCCTTGAAAATGTGGTCCATCACTTCTTCCACGTGATCGAGATTCGTTTCCGGCTCGAGCGAGTCGTATACGCGGTTATATCCGGCGTGGAAAAGTTCCTTGTCGTCCATATCGGGGTTGTAGCGGAAATGCGAGTAACCCGTGGCTTCCACCAACCCGTGCGCCATCAGCGCGCCGGTCGAGACGATGGCCTTGACGATGCCCGAGTCAATCAGGTCACAAAAAACCAGCCCCATCTTGCCAACCGTCAAAGCGCCCGAAAGCGTCATCACCACGAAACAATCCTTGTCGCGCGCCATTTGCTCGAAAACGTCGGCGGCGTCGCCGATCTGCCGGCCGGTGAACGCCGTATCTCCCATGCCGCGTACCAGTTCGTCGACCGTGCGGCATTTGGACAAATCCAGCGGAAACATCGGCCGGAGTTTGTCCTTCACCGGATCATGAAGCACTCTCCCGGTCACAGTTTTCTCTCGCTGCTTCGCCATCGTTTCTCCTCGACGAAAATAAAATGGGAGTTGCAAGTAAAGTTCTGTAGCGCGATGCCGATAGATAATACAAATGCTGCGCAAAAGATACTACAAAACGCTCGCAAATATTTTCTTTCCGGCTCATGCTAAACTGAATCTCATGGCAGATAAATTTACCATCGGGCTCGTACAGATGAAATGTACGGCCAACGGCGACGAAAACCTGGCACGCGCCATCGAGAAAATCCGCGAGGCCGCTGCTCGCGGCGCGCAAATCATTTCCTTGCACGAGCTGTTTCACGGTGAATATTTTTGCCGTACGGAAAACGCCGACCTCTTCAATCTTTCAGAAGCGGTGCCTGGACCGACCACGGAAAAGCTGGCGCAAGTCGCGAAAGAGAAGAAAGTCGCGCTGGTCGTTTCCCTCTTCGAACGCCGCGCTCCAGGCGTTTATCACAATTCCTGCGCGGTGCTCGACGCCGACGGATCATTCCTCGGAACATATCGCAAGATGCATATTCCCGACGATCCGCTCTACTACGAAAAATTCTATTTCACGCCCGGCGACCTCGGCTTCCCGAATTTCGACACTCGCTACGCGCGTGTCGGCGTGCAAATCTGCTGGGACCAGTGGTATCCCGAAGGCTCGCGCCTTACCGCCCTTGGCGGCGCAAATGTAATTTTCTATCCCACCAGCATTGGCTGGCACCCGCACGAGAAAGCGCAATTCGGCGCCGCGCAGCTCGACGCGTGGAAAACGATTCAGCGCGGCCACGCCATCGCCAACGGCGTCTACGCCGCCGTCATCAACCGTGTCGGATTCGAAGGCAAACCCCAGCATGCGGATCCCGGCCTCGAGTTCTGGGGCAATTCTTTCGTCGCCGATCCCTTCGGCCAGATTGTTTCCGAAGCTTCAAACGACAAGGAAGAGATTCTCGTCGTCGAGTGCGACCCTGCAAAGAGCGAAGAGACGCGCCGCAACTGGCCCTTTCTCCGCGACCGCCGCATCGACGCCTATCAACCCATCCTTAACCGCTGGCTCGGCGACAAATAAATTGCTCTCCTCTGCGTTCTCCCTCTTCTCCGTGTTCTCTGTGCACTCTGTGTTCTCTGTGTTAAATTCCCCCCGCGAATGATGCCAGTACCGCAAATCAAAACACCGCGAGCCCTGGGCTTTCGCATGCCCGCCGAGTGGGAGCCGCACGAAGCAACCTGGCTCGGCTGGCCGCACGAAGTAACCGATTGGCCCGGAAAATTTGCACCCATTCCTTGGGCTTTCGCCGAAATTGTCCGTCACTTGTCGCAGGTCGAGCGCGTCTATCTCCTCGTCGAAAATCGTGCGGCCGAATCTCGCGTGCGAACCATCTTGAAAAATTCCGGCGCAAATCTCGATGCCGTAGATTTCTTTCGCATCCCAACCGATCGCGGCTGGATGCGAGACTCCGGCCCGATCTGCGTTCGAAACGACGCCGGCGAAGTCGCCAACAATCACTTCGTTTTCAATGGCTGGGCGAAATATGCGAATCACAAGAAAGACGCCGCCGTCGTCACCAAATCAAACCAGAAATTAAAGCACCGCATCTGGCAACCCTTTCACAATGGCCGTCGAGTCGTTCTCGAAGGCGGAAGTATCGATGTAAACGGCCGCGGGACGTTGCTGACCACCGAAGAATGTTTGCTCAGCAAAGTACAGGAGAGAAATCCCGGATTCACCAAAGGCGATTACGCCGAAGTCTTCTGCGAATATTTCGGCGTGACAAATATTCTCTGGCTGAAAAACGGAATCGCCGGCGACGACACGCACGGCCATGTGGACGATCTCACGCGCTTTGTGAACCCGTCAACGGTCGTGACCATCGTGGAAGATAATCCGAAGGACGCAAACTATGCCGCGCTGCTAGAAAATTTAGCCTTGCTGAAAACGATGGAAGATCAGGATGGGCGGGCGCTTCGCGTGGAAACGCTTCCAATGCCCGCGCCCGTTTATTTCGAAGCATTTCGGCTTCCGGCGAGCTACGCGAATTTCTACATCGCCAACAAAATCGTACTCGTCCCCACCTTCAACGATCCAAATGATCGCATCGCGCTAAATACTCTAGCCGGCCTGTTCCCCGATCGCGAAGTCCTCGGTATTGCCTGCCGCGACCTGGTCCTCGGCCTCGGCACAATTCATTGCATGACTCAGCAGCAACCGGCTTCCCGGTAACTCGGCTGTCTTTATTGTTTTCTATCGATTGCGCGCCGACTTAGCTACAATCCTTGTTCCCGCAGGAGGCGAAATGTTTGCATTATCCCTTGCCGTTTTTTTCGATGAACGCATCTATTACTTTCAATATCCTCGCGGCCTCATCGGCTGGCTGTTGATCGGCCTGGTTGCCGGCTGGCTTGCGGGGAAAATCGCGCGCGGTCGCGGTTTCGGATGCATCGCGGACATCGTTCTCGGAATCATTGGCTCTTTCATTGGCGGATGGATTTTTGTGCAGTTAAAGATCTTCGGCGGAGGTTTCTGGTATTCGCTCGCAGCCGCCACGCTGGGCGCGGTGATTCTTGTCTCCATCGCGCATCTTTTCAGCAGCGGCAATCGTTGAATGCGCCGCTCGTTTTGTTTCATTAGTCGCGAGTCACCAGTCACAAATCACTTCCTATGATACGATTCTCGTTTGCGTCCCGGAGTTGACGCGTCATTGAGCAAGACCTCGCAATCCTTCACGGCAATTCCTCTGGGTGGTCTCGGCGAATTCGGCATGAACATGATGGTCTTGCGCCTGGGCGACGACATCATCGTGATCGACGCGGGCATGATGTTTCCGGAATCCGAATTGCTCGGCGTAGACCTGGTCATTCCCGACATAACTTATTTGAAACAGAACCGCGCACACGTTCGCGCGATTGTGCTGACGCATGGGCATGAAGATCACATCGGCGCGCTGCAGTACATCCTGCGCGAATTGAATGTTCCGGTGTACGGAACGCGCTTCACACTGGCGCTGGTAAAAAAACGGCTGGATGAAGCGGGGTTGCTGGATTCGACCACGCTGCGCGAAGTAATGCCGGGCCGGCTGGTGGAGATCGGCCCGTATGAAATTGAATTTATTTCCGTGACGCACAGTACCGTGGATTGCGTGGCGCTTGCGATTCGCACACCCCTCGGTGTGATCATTCATACCGGGGATTTCAAAATTGATCAGACGCCCGTGGGCGGCGCTCCGTTTGATTTGCACTCGTTCGCCAGATATGGAAACGAAGGAGTGTTGGCGCTGTTCAGTGATTCGACAAACGTGGAGCGCCCGGGATTTACGCCGTCGGAGCGTGCCGTCGTTCCGAGAATCGAAGAATTGTGCCGATCGGCGCCGCGGCGAGTGATTTTGTCGTGCTTCGCGTCGTCCGTTCACCGCATTCAGCAGGTGATTGACATTGCCTCGCGCGTGGGCCGCAAGGTGGCGTTCGTCGGACGGAGCATGGTGGACAACGTGGAGATTGCGCACTCGCTGGAATTACTGCACATTCCGGATGGAATGGTGGTGCGGCCGCAGGACATTCGCGGATTCGATCCGAAGCGCCTCATTATTTTGGCCAGCGGAAGCCAGGCGGAGCCGATGTCGTCGCTTTCGCGGATTGCCGTGGACAATCACCGTTTTGTTTCGGTGGATGAAAACGATAGCGTGATTCTCTCGGCGCGCATTATTCCCGGAAATGAAAAATCCATTTTCCGGATGCTCGACCATATGTTCCGCCGGCGCGCGCTGGTTTACTACGACAATTCAGCGGGGACGATTCACGTTTCCGGACACGCCAGCCAGGAAGAGCAAAAACTTTTGCTGCAACTGGTGAAGCCGAAATACTTCATTCCGGTGCACGGAGAGTACCGGCATCTGTTCCGGCATGCCGCGCTGGCGCATCAACTGGGTTCTGTTTCGCAGGAAATTTTGTTGCTCGAAGATGGCCAGTCCATAGAGTTTACGGAGGACGGCGCGCGGCGGCGCGACCCGGTGACGGCGGGACGCGTTCTAGTGGATTCCGGCTCGCTCGAGGAGATTGAAGAAGTTGTGGTTCGCGACCGCAAGCACCTTTCCGAAGACGGCATCGTCGTGCCGATCATCGCGATCGACAAACACACCGGAAAGATGGAATCGCATCCGGAAATCGTGACGCGCGGATTGATGAGCGACAATGGGCAGGAACTGATCAACGGGGCGCGAACGGTGATAATGAAGACGGTTGAGGAATCGAACGCCGAGGAAAAATCAGACTGGGGCGTGATCAAGGAAAAAATTCGCGTGGACCTCAAACGCTACATCAATAAACAGACTTCCAAGCGGCCCCTGATCCTCCCTGTTATTCTAGAAGTCTAGCAGGCTGAGCTGCTGATGTCTGAACCCACCACTACTCCCGCACCGAGCGTTGGAAGAGCCGCATTCACCTTCATTCTGGTGATGGTGGCGTTTGATATGGTGGCGTTTGGCATTATCGCGCCGGTGCTTCCGGATCTGATCCGGCAATTCGAGGGCGGAGACTTTGCCCGTGCTTCGAGCGCCACCGGCTATTTCGGAT
>Ga0307471_100001756_pt1 | contig 12114 bp, 9 predicted proteins | sample atmos_gasesAM3C__2_FD_204566 | JGI IMG/M metagenome (GOLD analysis project Ga0307471, IMG submission 204566) | Hardwood forest soil microbial communities from Morgan-Monroe State Forest, Indiana, United States - atmos_gasesAM3C_515 | ecosystem: Environmental > Terrestrial > Soil > Temperate... | reverse complement strand
TTTCGCCGACATTGTGCGCGGGACCGATAAGCTCAAAGCCGAGATCGAAACCGCACTCTGGGAACTGGTGGCGGGTGGGCTGGTCACCGCCGATGGCTTCGATAACCTGCGCGCGCTGATCGATCCGAAACGGCGCTCGGGCCAAGGCAGCGGGCGGACGACGCGCCCGCGGCACAGTTCGGGGCGCTGGGCGCTTCTCTTCACCGATCAGCAAGTTGAGAAGAATCGCGCCATGGAAGCCACGTGCTGGATGCTGTTGAAACGCTACGGCATTGTCTTCCGCGATGTGTTGGCGCGGGAAGCGAATCTTCCGACCTGGCGGGAATTGCTTGCGGCCTTCCGCAGGCTTGAAGATCGCGGGGAAATTCGGGGCGGGCGTTTCGTGGATGGCTTTCTCGGCGAACAGTTTGCGCTGCCGGTGGCCGTGGAGTCGGTGCGTGCGATGCGCAAGCTCGCGCCGTCGGGGGAGACGATTACGATCTCCGCGGCCGACCCGTTGAATCTGGTGGGAATTCTGGTGCCGGGGGAACGGGTACCGGCGATCTCGGGCAAGACGGTGGCCTTCCGAGATGGGGTTGCGGTCGGAGGAATGGCGCCGGAAGGCGCGGCGCCGAGTGGAGAGTTGCGGAGGGCCTGACGCAGGACAGCAAAAACAAACCTCAGGCGCTAACGCGCGGCGTGTTTTCAAGGTCATTGCGGCGCGACTGAAGTCGTGCCCTTCCCGATGCAGAACTCCATTTCGAGCGTTGCGTCCAGCGATGAACAGCAGATTCCTCCTGTCTCCGTGCACTCGCGCGTCGGAATGACAAGGTGATGGGAGTCGGTTGCGAGCGGGGCGGGGAATAATTTCCGCAAGCGGTGAGTATTGTGCCCTCGTTCCCGTGGGGAAGGAGTTGCCGCGGAAGGAGTTGTCGTGACCAGGTCGGCGCCTTAGAGAATCGCAACAGAAAAAAGAATCGGGGACCCGATGAGGGGGTCCCTTCGGTATCCCCGATTCAACACTGCCTAGCGAACTTTGAAGCGCTTCCCCCGTCGCTTTTGCCAGGCCAGTCGTCGGCACGGGTAAGTGCAATTGCCTCGCCACCCTGCCGCAGGCTTGCGGGAAACGAATTTCGTTCAATGTAAGCTAATGATTACAAATGACTTGGATTTGTGTGGAAAGGTATGAAGCGCTTTTTGATCTGGTTTCACTTATAGTGTGTGGACTATCCGATCGGATAGTGTCCTATCCGGGTGGATAGTTCGGGAGCCGGTCAGAGCAGGGCCGGCGGCAAGTGGCTTGGGAGAAATTCGGGTGAACCCTCGACTGGTCGCGCTGTCTGGGCCCTTGAAGGATTCCATTTTCGCGCTCCCGGCGGAAGAACTCTCGCTGGGCCGGGACGCGATGAACGGCTTGCCCATCAGCGACCCGTCGGTTTCGCGCCGGCATTGCATTATCCGCCGGGATGGGAACGGGTTCCGCGTCAGCGACCTGGACAGCCGCAACGGCACCACGGTCAACGGTCAGGCCATCAAAGAGAGCTGGCTGCACCATTTGGACGAAGTTGCTGTCGGCGACTCGGTGTTTCTCTTTCTCACGGAAGAGGATGCAGAGAAGCCCGCGGGTTCGAGCCGGGTGGTGGAATTCGAAGACGAAAAACCGACTCACGCCACCGCGGAGATCCGTCCGCAAGACGTGCTCTATCTGCAGCCGGATAAAATCCTGAGCGAGTTGCCGGCCACTTCTCGGCTGGCGCGCAACCTGAACGCGCTATTGAAGATCAGCCGCGCGGTCCATTCCATCCGTGATCTCGACGAACTGCAGGCACAGATTTTGAGCCTGATTTTTGAGGTAGCTCCGGCGGAGCGCGGGGCGATCCTGCTCGACGGCACCAACGGGCACGAATTCAACTCGGTGTTTGGACGGAACCGGGATGCCGCCAACGACCGGCCGGTGCGGGTAAGCCGCACGATTGCCCAGAAGGTGCTGGAGCAAGGAGTTGCGATCCTGGGGTCGGACGTTCCCGGCAGCAGCGGCCTGGGAGGAGTGGAGAGCCTGATCGCGTCGCAGGTGCGGTCGCTGCTGTGCGTGCCATTGATGTTGTTTCAACGGTCGGTAGGGTGCATTTACCTGGACACGGTGAACATCGCCAACCGCTTCAATGAGGATCACTTGCAGCTGGTGACGGCGATTGCCGGGATCTCCGCGGTGGCGCTGGAAAACGCGCGTCGGCTGGCGTGGCTGGAACAGGAAAACCAGCGGCTGATGAATGAGATCACGCTGGACCGGAGCCTGGTGGGAGAAAGCGCGCGCATCAAGGAAGTGTTCCAGTTCCTGGCGCGGGTGGCTCCGACGGAAGCGACCATACTCATCGGCGGAGAAAGCGGCACAGGCAAGGAACTGGCGGCCCGGGCGGCGCATCGCAAGAGCCCGCGCAGCAAGAAGGCTTTTGTGACGATCAATTGTGCAGCGATTCCCGAGAACCTGCTGGAAAGCGAGCTGTTCGGATATGAGAAGGGCGCTTTCACCGGGGCCGCGATGCAGAAGAAGGGGCGCCTGGAGATTGCCGATGGAGGAGTGGTGTTTCTCGACGAGATCGGGGAACTGGCGCCGGCGCTTCAAGTGAAACTGCTGCGGGTGCTGCAGGAGCGGGAGTTCGAGCGGGTAGGGGGCAACCGCCCGATCCGGGTGGATATTCGATTAATTGCGGCCACCAACCGGAATCTCGAAGAAGAGGTGCGCGGGGGAAGATTCCGGCAGGATTTGTATTTCCGACTGAACGTGGTGAGCCTGACCATGCCGCCGCTGCGCGAGCACAAGGAAGACATTCCCTTGCTGGTGAGCTTCTTCGTGGAAAAGCACTGCAAGAAATGCGGCTCGAAGCTGAAGCCGCTGTCGCGCGAGGCACTGGCGATCCTGATGAATTACGACTGGCCGGGGAATGTGCGCGAACTGGAGAACGTGGTGGAGCGGGCGCTGGTGCTGGGAACGGCGGATGACATCCTGCCGGAGGATCTGCCGGAGTCGCTGCTGGAGCGCGATCTGGCGCCGGGCATGCAGGAGGCCAAGTATCACGCGGCGGTGAAAGAGTTGAAGAAGCGGCTGATCCAGAACGCGTTGGAAGAAGCGCACGGGAATTACACGGAGGCGGCACGGTTGCTGGGGGTGCATCCGAATTACTTGCACCGGCTGATCCGCAATCTGGATTTGAAGGACTTGAAGGAGTCGGTGAAGGGCGCGACGGCGCCGCAGCGGCGGCGGGCGTAAGGAGCTCCGTGGCTTTGACGAAAAAGCTCACCTCAGGGGCTGAAGCTCTTTTTCTTTTCGGATTCTTGCGGCACGACTGAAGTCATGCCCTTCCCGGTGAAGAACGCCCTAGGTGGGTTGCATCGGACGATGAACAGCAGATTCCCTTCGACTTCGCTCAGGGCAGGCTCTCCTGGCTCGCTGCGCTCGCGCGTCGGAATGACAAGGGGGTAGGCATCGGCTCCGGATGTGACATGAGGCGAAGGCAGGATGCCCCTTCGACCGGCTCAGGGCAAGCTCTCGCAACAGCCGGTGGGACGGCGGCGCTACAGACAATCACTTTGCTGGTTCTGTGTTCTTCGCGGCTGAGTCGGGCAAGTGAAGGGCCAGCAATCCTGCCGGGTTCAAGTAAACTCCTTGCCAGCGCACGGCCAAGTGAAGGTGCGGGCCGGTGGCGCGGCCAGTGGCGCCGCTTCGGCCGAGGAGCTGGCCGCGCTCGACGTGGTCTCCCTCTTTCACGTCGATCTCGGAGAGGTGCAGGTAGAGCGTGATCAAACCTTGGCCGTGGTCGAGCATCACGCAGTTGCCTTCAAAATAAAGCGGGCGGGCGAGGAGCACGGTGCCGCTATTGACGGCGGCAACGGGCGTTCCGGGTGGAACGCGGTAGTCGAGGCCCTGGTGGACGCTTTTGGTCACTCCGTTAAAGACGCGCCTTACGCCGAAGACGTCGGAGACGGAGGCGTCGACGGGCGGTTGAAACGAACCGGACCATTCGCGTTCGGGCGCGGAAGGCTTGGCGAAGGTCTCGTGCTTGACTTGCTGGTCGGCCTGGATCTTCTGCTGCTGCTCGGGATTGGGCTCGGTGAACTCCTTGGACACGGTGAGTTTGATCACGGGATATTTTGCCCGCGCGATCGTCAGGTTGCACTGGAAGTGGATGTGGCTGCCCGAGGTAGTGGTCGCGTCGAGAGCGAGGGGATAGCTTCCTGGCTTCGTCTCAAGACTCGTGCCCGCCAGGGCGAACCAGGTTTTGCCGGTGCTCTGGGAAAACGTGACGCTGTGGCCCAGCCAGGTTGCGGTGAGAGACTGCAGGCGAGCCGGCGGCGTCACTTCGAGAAAAACGGGGGCGCCATTGAGGGGGCGGGGAGGGTTCGCGCGCACCGTCCAAGCGGCGGACGGCTGCTTTGCAGATGCGGGAGGTTTCTGCTGCGCCGGTGCGAGGCACACAGCCAGCCAGAGCGCGACCGGCAGGAAGAACGAGAATGCACTGCGTTGAACCCGCATCGTAAGGAACAGCGTAGCACCGTGGCGTGGGGGCAGGGCCAGGATCCGCTGGTGGCGAATCATGTTCGCGAGAAACATGTCGGGTCGAACGCGGGGACGGGTCAGAGTCTTCGCAGTGGGGATCGCCGTGATTCTGCTATTGGTGGCCGGATCGAGCGCCGAGGAGCACCTCGCGCCGCGGGCACAGGCAGATCGGGTTCTGGTTGAGAAGCGTGAGCACACTTTGACGCTTCTCGATCACGGCAAGGTTTTGAAGAAATACCGCGTGGCGCTCGGGGGAGACCCGGCAGGGCCGAAAGCGCGGCAGGGCGATCACAAGACGCCTGAAGGCATGTACCAACTGGACCGGCGAAACGCGCACCGCCAGTTCTATCGTTCAATTCACATTTCCTATCCGAATGCTCAGGACCGCGCCCGGGCGCACAAGGCCGGTGTGGCGCCGGGCGGCGACGTGATGATTCACGGGCTGCCGAACGGCTACGGGTGGCTTGGGAGCGGGCATCGCGCCAGAGACTGGACCGATGGCTCAATCGCGGTCACGAACGCGGAGATGGATGAGATCTGGAACACGGTGCCGTGCCGGATGGCACGCTGATCGAGATCCGGCCTTAGGGCACTCTGCAGCGCGCCGCTTCGCGACGGAGTTCTTCCAGCTTGAGGAGCGCGTCTTGGTACCACTGGGTGAGGTCGGCACAGGTTTTGCTCAAGGGAGCTTGGCCGCAAGCCACGTTGCGCTGAAGGTCCAATCGTTCCACCTCCTGTTCCTGTGCGGCCAACACCGCGGCCGACGTCCTACACACGGGACAAGCTGACTGGTCTCACAGCGCCCGGTCGGGTTCATGTGTGTTGGGACAATCATTCCCGTAGGGTTGGAACGCCGCCACACAGGCGGAACCGGATGCGACTTCACCCCCGGGACACGCGAATTTGCAGTCTTGCCCCGGCAAGGCGGCGGGGGCGGGCAATCTTTGCCCCGGCACGGTGGATGCTCGCGGAGGAGAGAGAGGAGAGAGAAGAGTCCGTGGTGCACTTTTGTCTTCTGCTCGGTCTTCTGCTCGGTCTTCGGTTCGGTCTTCGGCCCGGGTTTCGCCCCGACTTTCTGACCCGGCGTGGTAGCCAGTCCCGGGACTGGTTGCTTCGCGGGCGCGTTGACTCTGCGACTCGGACGGTCGGTCACCGAGCTGAGGTCGCTACCGCGAGTGTCAGAGCGTGATGAGGCGTAAGAACCTGACGATGCGCTGGAAGAAGCACCGGAACCGCTTCCGCGGGAAGGGCTCGAACCAGAGTATGGGCCAGAATGACCTCCTCCGCCGGAGGAGCCGGAATTGCCGGAGGAGTGCCAGCTTCCCCCCGCATTCCCCGAGGAACCTGAGTTCGAGGAAGTGGAGCTTCCCGACGAATGGGAGCCTCCGCTGTAGCCTCCCGAAGAGCTCGAACTTCCCGAGGACGAACTGCTACTCGAGGAACTCGAACTGCTCGATGAACTAGTTGAGTGTTGGGCAAGAAGGTAAGTTGAGAGGAGCAGGGCGAGGAACAACCCGCAAGCGCGGCGCATAGCAGCCCCCCCGGGGGAGATGCAAAACGAGCTACTTCAGTCGAGCATGGCGGTAACGAAAAAGTCGCACAAAATTGCCAGGTGGCGCTTCCATTTTGGGAATCATTGGCTGGCATCGGGAGGAGGTACGCCGGGCAAATCTCAGGCTGCGCGGTGATCGTTCGGAGAGGAATACGGTGCTTGCGCAGCTGAGCCTGCGGCATCGTTCGCGGGGATCAGCGGCACGAAAACGAGGCAATAGCCGCGGCGGAAGCAGTGGGCACAGCGAACGGGCCGGAGAAGCACGAGGGGAAGAAGATACTCCCAGGTCCGCTTGCGGGAGCGGATTCCACTGTGGCCGCCGCAATCCTTACAGGTAAATTCGTTACGGAGACGAAGGATGATGCGTACCATGGCGGAACCGGAGATATTGGACAAGTCCTGAGGCGAGCATAGCAGGCTGCGAGCCCGGAAGCACGGGCCAAACGGAACCACGGTCACACGGCAGTTCCATAGTGGTTACGCGGGCAAGGTCACGATCTGCATCGTTCATCGGGTGGGTGGTTGGAGAATTTGGTGGACCTGGTCGGGTTCGAACCGACGACCTCTTCCATGCCATGGAAGCGCGCTCCCAACTGCGCCACAGGCCCACTCGGTGCGGAGAAACCCGCGTCAGAGGAAGGATGAAGCAAAGTTATTGTCCCGCTTCTTCTGCGGATAGTCAAACCACAGAGGGTGGCAGACTTTCGGAATATGCGGAAACTTAGTATTCTTGGAACGCGACGCGCCCAGTCCTCAACAATGAACCTGACGCTAGTTCGAGCCCCAATTTTCCTCTCTCTGGTTTTCTCCACCTGTTTTCTCGGTGCGCAGGAGGCACCGTCCAGCACGCCGCCGGTTCCGTACGAGTCGGTCAGTCAACTGAACGGGATGCTGGCGCAACTGGAGCAGGCATCCCAAACGACACAGGCGGATCTGAGCAAGCTGCGCATCGAGAAGTGGAAAACCGATTCCAACAGCAAGAAGCAGACTCTTGGGAACGTGGATTCCATCAAGCGGAATCTGGAGTCGGCGCTGCCGGAAATTGTCACCCAACTGCGGAACTCGCCGGAGGACTTGGCAGCGAGCTTCAAGTTTTACCGCAACCTCGACGCGCTGTATGACGTGATCGGGAGTGTAGCCGAGTCGGCGGGCGCATTCGGGTCCAAGGATGAATTCCAAGGACTCTCCAATGACCTGAATGCTTTTGAGAGAGTTCGCCGTTCCTTCGCGGAGCGGATGGAGAGTTTGACCACTTCCAAGGAAGCGGAACTCACTCAGCTGCGCACACAGGTGAAGACGTTGCAGGCGGCCACGCCACCGCCGCCGCCAAAGAAGATCGTGGTGGACGACGACGAACCGAAGAAGCCCGTGGCCAAGAAGAAGCCAGTGCCGAAACCTCCAGCCAAACCGGCGACTGCCACTCCCACCCAGCCGAACCCACAACCGGCGCCGCAGAAGCCGTCGCAGTAACAGCAGTCGCTAGTCGCTAGTCGTTAAGAAAGTCAGAGTCATCGGTCGGCGGGGAAGACAGCTGGTCGGTCGCCAGCCATCGTCTTGCACATCCGGACAACGGCGTCTCGCGGAATCCAGGGCCGGCGGAGAATTCGTCCATCTAGCTGTAAATAAATGCTTTACTTCGTAGCTTCCCAGGGAAACGTGGGGTTGGCTCAACCATTGCGACTGACGACTGGTGACTGAAGTTTGGGAACTCCTGACAGGGTAACGGGGTCTATGTATGGCAGGTGTCGGTTCCTCGATTGGGCTTGCAGCAACGAGACGAAACAGTTTTCGGTCGGTTCTGGCGCGCGAAAAACTTATAATGTGAGAGTCATGGCGGGAGCAGCCACCGTGGGGAATCTTGCAAGTGCGATCGGGGCCCGCGAGCAGGAAGCGGCGATCGTCGCAGAACTGAAAGCCGGCTCTGAAGAAGCGTACGCGTGGCTGATCGGGGAATTCCACCAGCCGATTTACGGGCTGGTGTATCGCATCCTGACCGACCCGGCTGACGCAGCCGATACCACCCAGGAAGTGTTCCTGAAGGTCTTCCGCGGAATGAAACACTTCCACGGCGAGTCGAGCTTGAAGACATGGATTTACCGGATCGCAGTACACGAGGCTTCGAACCGGCGGCGGTGGTGGTTCCGGCACAAGGCCCGCGAAACATCGATGGAGCCGCTGGATATCGAATTCCATCAGGGGAGCGGTTTAACGATGCAGGAAACCCTGGTGGATGACCGGGAGTCGCCCTTTGACAGGGCCGCGCACGAGGAAGTGCGGGCGCGGGTGGAAGAAGAGTTGCGGAAAGTATCCGAGCCGTATCGCAGCACGCTGATCCTGCGCGATCTGGAGGAGATGTCGTACGAAGAGATCGCCGAGGTGATGGAAGTGTCGCTGGGAACGGTGAAATCGCGCCTGACGCGCGGGCGGGAGGCGCTGAAGCGGCGGCTGACCGGCTATGTGCGGGAAGTCGCGCCGGAGTTGGGGCTGTTGAGCCCGGAGGACCCGAACCAGGTTTCCCGTTGCCGGGTGTCAGGTGGTGGGGAGGAAATTGAGGTGACGTCATGAAGTGCGCCGAGGTCAAGTCGATGTTCTCGCCGTACCTTGACGGAGCTGTCACCGGGACCCAGATGCATGCCCTGGGGCTGCATCTGGACGAGTGTTCGCATTGCAACCGGGAGTATGCACTGCTCCGTCAGACTCAGGATCTGCTGGCCAGTGTGGGCCGCCGCAAGGCCCCCGCGGATCTGGCTCTGAGGCTGCGGGTTGCCATTTCGCGCGAAGCCGCGCAAGCCCGTCGACCGCGCTTCCAGGGCTTACTGACTCGCTTGGAGAATGCGCTGCATGCCTTCATGGTCCCGGCCACGGTTGGGATGATCACGGCGGTATTGAATTTTGGATTCGTGATGGGCCTGACACTGACCGACTTGCAAGCGCGTAACCGAAACGATGTACCGTTGATGCTGTATACCGGTCCTGAATTGCAAGACACTTCCTTCGCGACGACGCTGAGTTCGGTGAATGAAGACTCGCTGGTGATCGAAGCCTACGTGGACGCGAACGGGCGGGTGCAGGACTACCGGATTCTGTCGGACAATTCCCAGAACCTGCTGCCCGAAGTGAAGCGGATGCTGATCTTCACGACGTTCCGCCCGGCGATGTCGATGGGGCGGCCTACAACCGGACACGCGGTGCTTTCGTTCTCCAAGATCAGCGTGCGGGGGTAGGTCAGGTTTCAGGTTTTGGGCTTCAGGTCTTAGGTGTTGGGTCTTGGGTGGGCGGTGGAGTGGGCACGGTTTCTCAAAGTTCGCCAGAGGGCTAGAACCTTAAGACCGAAGACCTGAGAGCTAACACCTGAGACCGACCACCCGCCTTTCAATTGACCCCCTGAACGGAAGCTCTTAAACTATCGTGGTATCCCCACAGCGTGCTGCCCTGCTGGAGGTTTTCCCTGGGTTCCCGGTTGCGACATTCGATTTTTGGTGCGTTGTTCGCGCTGCTGGCCGGGGTGTGCCTGGCGCAGACTACGCCAAAGGTCACACTGGATACGAGCGAGACGCTGTTCACGATCCTGGCCTCGATGAACGCCTGCGGGTACGACCAGGACTTAAGCGTTTCCGACCCGCTACGGCGCCAGATCCGCGAGGAGATTGCCAAGGCCGCGCATGATTCCGATGAGGCGCTGGCAGCGATGGGCCCGATGTGCCAGTTTTACCGTGAGCATGTATGGCCGGATCCATCGAAGAGCTTGTCGCAATACGTCTCGCTGAGCTTGTACCTGGGTGGCGCACCTAATTTCCTTCCGAAAGTGAACGAAGGGGAATTGCCGCCGGACGCCATGGTCGTGGTCGGCTTCGCGAAGCTGGCCACCGCGTTTTATGACAAAGCGGGGATGCACGGGATCTGGCAACGGCACCACGAGGCGTACACGCGCCTTACCGACCAGTATCACGAACCGCTCTCGAAGATGTTGTTCGATACCGAGATTTATCTGAAGCTGCCGTCAGCGGGCTACCTGGGCCGCGGGTTCACCGTGTACATGGAGCCGATGGGGGCGCCGGGGCAGGTCAATGCCAGGAATTACGGGTCGGATTACTACGTGGTCATCACACCGGGCGGTCCGGCGCTGAAGGTTGACCAGATCCGGCACACTTATCTGCATTACCTTCTCGACCCGTTATCGTTGAAGTACCCCACCGCGGTCAAGCGGCTGGAACCGCTGCTGGAGTCGGTGCAACGGACGCCGATGGACGATGCGTTCAAAGTTGACGTGGCGCTGCTGATCACGGAGTGCCTGGTGCGGGCGATCGAGATCCGGATCGAGGGGACGAGCAAGACTCCGGAGGCGGTGCGTTCTGATGATGTGCAGAAAGCGACGGAGCAGGGGTTCATCCTGACGCGCTACTTCTACGATTCGATGGCGGAGTTCGAGAAGGACCCGGCCGGCATTCGCAACGCCTACTCGGACCTGTTGAATGCGATCGATCTGAAGAAGGAGGCGAAGCGGGCCTCGGAGATCCATTTCGCGAGCGCGGCCTCGCCCGAACTGCTGAATTATTCGCGGCTCAAGAATCCGCACCTGCTGCAGACGGCGGAAAGGCGGCTGGCCGCGGGGGATTTGAAAACGGCACAGGAACTCGCGCAACAGGCGCTGGATGGGAATCACGAGGATAAGGGCCGGGCGCTGTTTATCATGGCGCAGGTGGCGACAGCGAACAAAGATATGGCGGGCGCAACCGGATATTTTGAGCAGGCGCTCAAGCTTGCACAGGAACCCAAGGTGGTGGCTTGGTCGCACATCTACCTGGGCAGAATTTACGATTTGCAGGAGCAGCGCGAAGCCGCCGTGGATCACTATCGCGCTGCGCTGACCGCCGGAAGTACGCTGCCTGAAGTGAAAGCGGCCGCCGAGCGCGGCTTGCAGCGGCCCTACGAACCACCGGCACAACGGTAAGAAACATAAGGACGGTACGAATCCGATTCTCCAGCAGCGAGAGTCGCAACCGAAGGAGAGAGCATGAAGCGAGCAGCGATGATCGGCGCGGTGCTGGCAGTTGCTACTTGGAGTTTTGCTCAGATGAAGGCCCCGGCGACCCAGAATGCGCCCGCCGCACAACCCAGTTCGCCCCCCGCCGCCGCCCCGCCGCAGGGCAAGCGTCCCCCCGCTGCCAAGACCACTCCCGAGTACGAAGCCTACAAGACTGCGGCCGCGCTTACCGATCCGGCGGCGGCGGAAAATGCGGCGAATGATTTCGCGGTGAAGTTCAAAGACAGCGAACTGCGGATCGTGCTCTTCAAGAACGTCATGCGCGGCTACCAGCGCGCCGGGAACTCCGACAAGATCATCGAAATTGGGCGCAAGGCGCTGGCGATTGACGGCGACGATCCGGAAGCGCTGGTCACGGTGGCCGGCGAACTGGCGGAGAAGACGCGGGATACCGATCTCGACAAGGATCAGCGCCTGGACGAGGCCATGAAGATGGCGCAGAAGGCGGTGCAGACGGTGGATACCGACGTGGCGATCCCGCAGGGCACGCCGCAGGAGCAGGTCGACACTTATAAGTCGCAGCTGCGTTCATTCGCGTTTTCGATCATTGGGACTTTGGAGTTCAAGAAGGACAATTTTGCCGACGCCGAAACCGACCTGCGCAAGTCGATTGACGCGTATCCGGCGGGACCAGATCCGGTGGTCGTGTTGCGGCTGGCCATCTCGCTGGACCGCCAGAACAAGTACGCGGATGCTCTGAAGGAAGCCAACCGCGCCGTCGATATGACGCAAGAGACAACGGGCGCCGGAAAGCTGGCGCGTCAGGAGCGCGACCGGCTGACGCAGCTGGCCGGCACACCAGGGCAGCCGAAGTAATCGGCAACTGGTTGAAATACTCCCGGTTGCCGGCGCGATCCTGAGGAGACCGGCAATGGGAACTGCTCCTTTTGGGCTGGGGTCTTTTGCAACCGGCTGCACACCTGCATGAAAGCCAGAGAAATCGCGGCGCTGGAGAAGCTGCTGGGATATCACTTCCAGCGCCCC
>Ga0307471_100001754_pt1 | contig 12115 bp, 10 predicted proteins | sample atmos_gasesAM3C__2_FD_204566 | JGI IMG/M metagenome (GOLD analysis project Ga0307471, IMG submission 204566) | Hardwood forest soil microbial communities from Morgan-Monroe State Forest, Indiana, United States - atmos_gasesAM3C_515 | ecosystem: Environmental > Terrestrial > Soil > Temperate... | reverse complement strand
AAGCTCCACATCCGAACGCGGCGAGACTCTTCGTCGATTTTGTCTTGTCCAAAGAAGGACAGAACCTGCTTCGAGGACTACGAAGAATTCCCGCTCGCCCCGATGTGTTACCCGACCCGCCGAGTCTCACCAAGGGTTTGAATCTCTATGCGGCACGGCCCGAAGGAATGATCGAGAACTATAACGAAACCGTCACGCACTTCGACGAAATTTTCAATAAGGGAAGGTAATTTATTTGCGTCGCTCTTTGGCGCTGCAACCGGAAATTTCTAACGCCCAAACTCTTGCTACTTGAGAGTCTCTTTTAATCTGGCGATAAGCGATGGATCGAGCTTGAAGATTTCTCTCACGTTTTGTTCCAACGCGGCACCGTCGTCGGGATTGATGTCCAAGCTTGCCTTTTTTGCTTCTCCTAAGAAATCCGGATCTTTCATCGTGTCCATGAACGCCTTGCGGAGAATTTGGACTCGATCTTTCGGCGTGCCCGGTGGAACAACATAGGGGCGAACCGAAGCACCATGAACTCGCGCGACGGTTTCGATAAGTTTCTTGGCCTCATCGGTTTTTGCGAAGCTGACGGCCAATGGAACTTTGGGCAACTCCGGATGGGGTTTGCTAGTGACTTGCATGGCGACGACCAAATCACCGGCTTCCAGTTCTTTTTTCCAAGTTGACTTCGTGGACTCCCAGGAGTTGCTGATTCCGGAGATTTCCCCGCTGTTGAAGGCCAAGCGTATATCGGCGGTGCCCTTGTAGCCCGAAACCATTTGGATGGGCAAGCTGATGGTTGCCTTCAGCACGTTCGGAAAATCGTCGGTTCCGGAACCGGTCCCCACACCGCCAAACTTAACTGCTTGTTTGGACGCGATCCATTTTTCCGGATCGGTAATGCCGAGCGATTTGGCGATGCCAAGTATAAAGTGATCCTGCGCCGGCACGCCGAGGTATCCGAACCTAAGGGAATCAAACTCGATGCCGGGCTTACCTAGAAGTTGTTGCAAGAATAGGCCGCCGATGAAATGGCCAATGGTGATTCCATCCGGTTTGGCGGCCTTGTAGAGGTAGTTGGCTGAAATTAAACTGCCCGCGCCGGGCATGTTGTCCACAACACAGGAGGGATTGCCCGCGATATGTTTGCCAAAGTGGCGCGCTATGGTCCGAGTATAGGCATCGTAGCCGCCGCCGGCGGAAAATCCCACGACTAAGCGGATCGTTTTTCCTTCGTAGAAATTCGCTTGGGCAAAAGCCTGTTTGACAGTTGCGATTAGAAGAAGTCCAAACAAAGCCGCTAGTAACTTGGCGCTCCACCTCATGATGGCTCCTTTTGACAAGCCGTTTTCGCACGGCGTATTGGGACGCTATTTAGCGAGATCTCAATTCGCGTGTCAAGGCAAATAATAAGAAGTTTGACACTCAGGCAATCGCGCTGTAGATTTTGATCGTTCGAGTCGAGTTGGGGGCGCGCTGGTTTCATTTCTTTGCGCCGTCACGAGGGGAGCTAGTATGCTTAAACCCATTGCATTGTCCGCGACTCATATGGAGTGCCGCAGCTTAGAAGAGTCTTTGCCCGTGCTCACGGATCTTCTGGCTTTCGAGAAAGTCGCGGCCGGACGCCATGAAGCGACGCTGAAGCATCCGAATACACACTGGTTGCTGGTTATTCACGAGGCAGGACCTGACGCTCCGACGAAACAAATGCACAATCATTGGGGCGTGCGCGTGACGACGAATGCCGAGGTCGATAAAGCTTACGAGTATCTGACCGCGCACAAGGAAGAGTACAAGATAAGCCAAATCGGCAAGCCGTTGTGGAATCACGGTTCTTATTCCTGTTATTTTATCGAGCCCGGAACCAATGGCTGGGAAATCGAATGCTACGAAGCCGTGATGCGCAAGGAGGCGACGGCGCAGAAGGTGGGTGCCGTTCGTATGCCTCACTGGAGCGTCCCCCTGAGTGAAGAACGCTTTCCTGGCCGCGGATACGTTCCCCAGGGTTTTACCCACGGAACCCTGGTCGCTCACGATATCAAAATCAACTGGGACTTTTACGTCAAAGTACTGGGCTTAGAAGTTCATCAGGCCAACGATCATGTGATCTATGTCAAGCACCCGAGCACGAGGACCTATGTGGTTTGTGCAGAGAGGCAGGATTTCAAAGTCTTCTCACCCAATTTCCGCAATACTTTGGTCGTCGAATCCAAGGATGAGGTGAAGGAAGCACACCGCCGCTTCACGGAGTCGGGGAAAGAGCTGGGCGTGGGTGAGCTATTTCCGCTCCAAGAGAGTAACGGCTCGGCTTCGTTTTACCTCAGAGATCCCGCAACTAACTGCTGGGAAGTTACCACGCTCCATTAAAACCTATGATCGAAAAACCACTCGACCGGATGAGTCTTCGCGAATTGCGCGAAATCGCTCGCCGAACCATGCCCGCTGAGGCGTGGAAGCATTTCAATGGCGCGGCCGAGACCAAAGCAACATTTCATCGTAATCCGCGAGCATTCCATAAATATCTTTTTCGCCAGAAGATTTTTCACGACGTGGCCGACCCTGATATCACAACCGAGCTCTTTGATCACAAGCTTCCTATTCCCGCTATCGTGGCGCCGGTGGGAAGTTTCAGTTTGATTGGAAAGCAGAAAGAACGGGAAGTTGCGGAGGGGGCGGATCGGGTCGGGGCGATGATGTTAGTGAGCCAAGCAGCTAAATCGACTCCAAAGGACTGGCGTGACGCCACCAAGGCGCCGATCGTTTTCATGGCCTACATGAATCGCGGGCGGGAGGAAATATCTCAATATGTGAAACTCTCCCAAGACCTCGGCTTCGCGGCGGTCGGTATCACGATGGATACACTGAGGCCGACGAAGATCGGAGACGAAGTCCCACTGTCAACCAAGGATGGAAAGCCGAGAAGGGGACAGGTAGCTTCGCCGAAAGATGTCGAATGGATGAAGCAACAGACAACACTGCCCGTGGTGGTCAAGGGCATCATGGGCGCCGATGACGCGCGCGTGGCCGTCAATGCAGGCGCCGATGCCTTGGTTGTTTCGAATCACGGCGGCAGGATTCTCGACTTCAATCGCGCGGCGCTGGAAGCGCTGCCGGAGGTCGTTGAGGCCGTCGGCAGCAAAGTGCCGATTATCCTGGACAGCGGCATCCGAAGCGGCGGCGATATTGTGAAGGCGTTGGCGCTTGGTGCTAAAGCCATTCTCGCGGGCCGTCCGGTTGCATGGGGCGTGGGCGCCTTCGGACCGCCCGGCGTAGAGCGCGTCTTTGCAATCTTTAGTGAAGAGATGAAAAGAGTGCTCTGCATGACGGGCGTCGGTTCGGTCCGCGATATCACGGCATCGATAATTATTCGGGATGGTTAGCGCCCCCTGCAGAATCACGTCCAACTCAATTTCAACCGCAAAGAACCTAGCGCGGCAAAAAGCCGCAACCAAATAAAAACTGCCGAAAAGATCCCCCTCTGTATCTCCCCCGTCGCGGGGGAGATACAGAGGGGGCTGCGCGCCGCTTATGTAAATAGCGTTCCATCGGATATGAGTGCCTCTCAGAAATTTGCGCACGCGGCGAAAATTTTTAAGCATAGCAATGCAAAGGTCACATCGAATATCTTTTGGCGTTCTCTGCGGTAAAGCTTCTTTGCTGAACCACGTCAGACAAGCGCCACGAGATCGATTTCGATCAGCGCGCCTCTGGGCAACTCGGCCACGGCCACCGTTGATCGAGCCGGCTTAAAATTGCCAAGGTACTCCGCATAGATGTCATTCATGACGGCAAAATCGCCCATGTTTTTCAAAAATACCGTCGCCTTAATGACGCGGTCCAGTGAAGAACCGGCGGCCGCCAAGACCGCTTTTAAATTTTCCAGCACCTGACGAGTTTGCTCCGCGATCCCCCCTTCGACGATGTTACCGGTCTTCGGATCAAGGGAGATTTGCCCAGCCGTATACACAAGACCGTTGGCTTTGATTGCCTGTACGTAAGGACCGATGGCCTTCGGAGCATTGTCGGTTTGCACTGTTTCTCGAGTCATTTTTTTCTCCTGTAGCTACGTTTGTTCTCTCTCAGATCCTACAGCACGAGTTCAAGGACTCGCAAACATCACGGATTCATTTTCCTTGCGCTAGACAGCCTGACTGTGCTTGATTGGAACTCGTTCGCCATGAAACTGCTGCTGATCGCTCACAGAATACTGATTTCTAGCGCTGTTATTTTCTTTATCTTCTTCGCGCTTTGGGAGCTGAGAAATTACTCCGAGAGTAATGATAGTTGGGCTCTGTTTCGCGCGTCTCTCTATTTTTTGGTGGCTATCGGTTTCGGCGTCTATCTGAAGAACCTGAAACGGTGGTACAAATAGCGCGTGGCCATCTATGATCAAGTATCTCGCCGTTGCTATCGCCCTTATCTTCAACTGTGCCATTGCCGAGCTCGCACTTGGCGCACAAGTTATCGAATCAAAGATCGCAGTTCTTGATTCCTTGCCGGCTTCAGAGCGCCAGGTGAAGGTTGTCGAAGGCGCCCGAGCGGAGGGGGAAGTCGTCATCTATCTCAATTTAGATCTGATCGTTACGAACGCGTTGACCGATGCCTTTAAGAAAAAGTACCCATTCGTCCAGCCGCGCGTAGCGCGTTTTTCCGGAGCATCGATCATCGCGCGGGTCGAGAATGAAGCCAGAGTAGGCAAACTAGCCGCGGATGTGATTTTGAGCGGCGAACTGGGAATTTTGGTGCTGATCGACAAAGGAGTCATGGCTCGCTACCGCTCGCCACTGCGAGAGGTGTATCCCGAGGCCTTCAAAGACAAAGATGGATTCTGGCAGGCTCATCTGATGAATGTTTTAGTCCCCGTCTACAACACGAAGCTGGTCAGCAAAGAAGAAGCCCCGCAAGGGCTCGACGATCTGCTGCGTCCGCGATGGAAAGGTAAGATGGCCATGGACAGCCAGTCTTATTACTGGTTCGGCGCGGTGCTACAGCAGAACGGAGAAGAAGCGGGGCTGCGGTTCATGCAAAAGCTCAATGAACAAAACATGCGTTTTGTCCGGGGACGGCGTCTGTTGACGGAACTCGTGGCTGCCGGCGAGTTTGATCTGGCCGTGGAAACGAATCTCAATGCGGTGCTCGGAATCGCCCAGCAGGGCGCTCCGGTATGGTTTGCGCCTCTCAAGACTCTATATTTGCGCCCGAGCTTTCTATTCCTCGCGCAGGGAGCGCAGCATCCGTATGCCGGGGCGCTCTTCATTGATTATCTTCTTTCTGAGGAAGCGCAGAAGATTCTGGTCGCCAATGATCGGATGCCTACCCATCCGCGCGTTACGACCCGCGCAACACAACTCCTCAAGGGAATAGAAACTAAAATGCCCGACGCCCTTGATATTGGCCGGCGTTATGCCGCGCTAGGCAAAAAATACCTCGAGGTTTTTCCGGGAGCGAGATGAGAAATCGACCGGCTTTAATATTTCTCCTCTTGCTCATCGGCGCCATGCCTTCGGTGAGCTTATCTCAGCCAACTAAGGTTATCTCTGTTTACCAGGCCATTTCGACCCCCGACTTCGGTTACCTGCCGAACTATGTCGCTCGCGCCAAGGGATTTTTCACTGACGAGCGGCTCGATGTGAAAGTCATCGTCATGAACTCCCGCGTTTCGATGCCAGCGCTCATTGCCAACGAGATTCATTTTGGCGTTGCGGGACCGTCGATCACCGGCGCGTTGCGCGGTGCGCCGCTAAAGGCGATCTTCTTCATCTACAACACGTCCACGTTCCAATTCACGGTTCGTCCAGAAATCCGCGGGCCGGAGGACCTCAAAGGAAAAGCGATCGCCATTTCCAGTCCGGGCGCCACCAATGATCAAGCCATGCGCTTGATGTTGGTCAAGCTAGGTCTGGATCCGGTGCGCGACGTCAAATTTGTTGCCATCGGAGACGCGAAGGCGAGAATGATTGCGATGGAGACTGGACAGATAGCGGCCGCGGCGAATAATCCTGACGTCGCTGCCGAATTAGTGCGCAAAGGATTTCGCATTTTGATGCACTCCGGGGATGTCTTTCCAGTTCCTTTTTCCGGAACCGCTGTGAATGATCGATTAATCCGCGAGAATCCCGATATGATCAAGAGGTGGCTCAGGGCTCATGTGCGGGCGCTGTTATTCATCCGCCAGCGGCCCGATGAGGCGGCCCAAATCGCAGTGAAGTATCTCAAGCTCAATTCGGAAATTGCCCGCGACGCGGTGGCTCAGGTGCTCCAATTCATAAGCCCCGATGATCCAGGAGGGTTCACGGAAAGAGGCATGAGAATTTTTTTGCAGGAGACGGCGCCCAGGCTGGGTGTGGATCCGGACAAAGTTGCTATTTCGCAAGTCGCGGACGTCAGTTTCTTGCGCGAAGTGCAAAGTCAAATGGGCATCCGCTGCCGGGGAGGTTACGCTTGCCCGTAGGCGACCCTAAACGTTGAACGTTGAATCAATTCCTGAAATGATGCGCAAGATCATGAACTATGTCGTTGGCGTAGATATTGGAGGAACCTTTACCGACTGTGTGGTTGTGGACGAAGCGGGGGCCGTCACCGTCGGCAAGTCTCTCTCGACGCCGCTGGATTTTTCGCAAGGCGCGTTGGATGCGGCCGCGGACTCTGCCAAAAGTCTTGGGCTCAAAAGCGTCAACGAACTTTTAATGTCCACCCGGTTATTCTTTCACGCCTGCACCATCGGCGATAACACTCTTATTACCCGATCCGGGGGCAAAACCGGTCTGATTATGACCAAGGGCTTCGGGGACAGCCTGCACATGATGCGCGGCAAGATCGCCGAAGGACTCACTGAGAACGAAATCGCGCACCGCTCGGCCCTCCATAAGCCGGAGCCTTTCGTGCCGCGAAAACTTGTCGAAGAGATACCGGAACGAGTGGACTACAAAGGCACCGTTCTCATTCGACTCAACGTTGAGGCCGCGGAACAGGCCATTGAGAGATTGGTCTCGAAGAGAGTGGAATCCATCGCCGTCTGCTTTCTTTGGTCGATTATGAACGATGTTCACGAAAAGCAGTTGGCCGAGATTCTGAAAAAAAAATATCCAAACTTATTTTTCAGTCTCTCCAGCGAAGTCGCTCCCTATCTCGGCGAATACGAACGCAGCGCGACGACAGTTTTCAACGCCTACATCGGTCCCAAGATCTCCAGCTATCTGCAGAGTCTGCAGAGCACTTTGAAGACGCAAGGATTGCGGAGAGAGCCCCTGATCATGCAGGCCTATGGCGGCGTGCTAGGGATCGAGGCGACGTGTAAGAATGCCGTTGGCGTTATCGAGTCGGGTCCGGCGGCAGGCGTCGTCGGGACCCGGTTTTTGGGTGAACATATCGGCGAAAAAAATATACTCGCCACAGACATGGGCGGGACGACTTTCAAGGTGAGTGTTGTGCGGGACGGCGTAATCGAGAGAGACTATAAGCCTGTTATCTTGCGGCACAGCATTCTGTCCACGAAGATTTGGGTCGAGTCGATCGGCGCAGGCGGCGGCAGTATTGCCTGGATAGATCCGGAAACGGGTTTGCTGAAGGTGGGGCCTCAAGGAGCGGGAGCTTTACCGGGGCCGGTCTGTTACGGAGTAGGTGGCGAAGAGCCGACGGTATCAGACGCGGATCTTATCCTAGGTTATCTCAACGAAGACTACTTCCTCGGCGGAAGGATGAAACTGCACAAGGAGAAAACACTGGCAGCGATTGGTGAAAAGATCGCGAAGCCACTGAAGATGAGCGAGGTCGAGGCCGCCAGCGCAATTTACCGCATCGCCAATTCGCATATGAGCGACTTGATCCGCAAAGCGACCGTGGAGAAAGGACACGATCCGAGAAAATTTGTGCTCTTCGCTTTCGGCGGCGCCGGTCCGGTGCACGCGAGCCGCTATGCCGCCGAGCTCGATATTCGACAGGTGGTGATCCCACTCACCGCGTCTGTTCATGGGGCCACCGGATTGATCAGCTCCGACTTGGTTTATGAGTACGGCAAGTCCGATCACGTCGTGGTTCCTGTCGAGAGCGCTCATATAAACGAAAATTTCTCAACACTTCGCAGCAGGGCTATCGATGATTTGCGCGCAGCGGGATTCAATCAAAGCGGTATCCAGATCCTACGCAGTGTCGATATGCGTTATCGATACCAGGTTCATGAGCTGAATGTGCCTTTTGCCCCAGGGATGACACCGATTACCCACCAGGAAATGGAAGATCTCTACGCACGGTTTGACGAATTGTACGAGAAGGCCTTCGGACAGGGATCCGGCTATCGCGAAGCTGGAAAGGAAATCTTGACCTTTCGGCTCACAGCCACTGGCTTGCTCAAGAAACCAGACATCAGGCGTGAACCGATCAAAAGCTCAGATGGAAAGCAGGCACTGAAAGGCCAGCGAGCAGTTTACTTCGAAGAAGAAAGAAAATTCATTTCTACACCGATTTACGATTTCGAAAGGATGCATCCCGGAACCGCATTCGCTGGTCCGGCAATTGTCGAAACGCCGGTGACCACCATTGTCATTAATCCGAATGACCGAACGACCATGGATGAGTTTCGTAATATCAGGATTCATTTGGGAGGCTCGTGAAAAATGGCGCTTACGAATGACGGAGTATTGGAGTATCGGAGTAATGGAGTACTGGGCTTTAATGCATTACTCCATTACTTCTTCACTCCAGTACTCCACGCCCAACGCAGGGATCCTTTTCAGTCGCCCCGAGGAGAGTGTGATGGAACTTAATCCCGTAGTTACGAGTGTCGATCCGGTTACCTTTGAGATCCTGTCACACCGCCTTTATCAGATCGCCAAAGAGATGGGGACCGCGCTGGAGCGCGTCGGCGGTACGGTCAACACCACGCAGATGCACGATTACATGGCGTCACTCTATCTGGCCAACGGCGACGTTTTGTCGGCAGGCGATTCCGGGGGATGGCATGTTGCGTGCGCCGGGTTTGCAGTCAAAAGAATTATCGAGCGCTTCGAAAGCGACGAGGGTATCAACCCCGACGATATTTTTCTGCTCAACGATCCTTATCTCGCGGCGATTCATCAGTCGGATGTCTACATGATTTCGCCCATTCATTTTAAGGGCAAGCTCATGGGATGGAGCGCGACGTTCGTTCACGTTATGGACATCGGCGCGATGTCGCCCGGTGGTAATTCGCCCGGCGCGACTGAGATCTGCCATGAGGGAATTCGAATACCGGGAATCAAGCTGGTGGAGCGAGGCAGGCTGCGAAAAGATTTTTTCGACTCGTTCATTAACATGACGCGGCAGCCGGTCATGGTTGGGCTCGATCTCAAGTGCGAGATCGCCGCGAACAACGTTGCCAAGTCAAGAATGCAGGCGATGTTCGAGAGCTACGGCCCAGAACTGGTGACTGCGGTATCATCGGAAATGATCAATTACTCCGAGGCTATTTTACGAAGGAGGATCGCGGAGATTCCCGACGGTCAGTGGAGCGACACCGGAATTATCCATGCAGACGACACGTGGAAGGTCAATCTGACGCTGACAAAGAAAGGGGATCGTCTGCTCTTCGATTTTTCCGGCACCAGTCCGCAGGCGAAGAAAGGCATCAACTTGCCATACCATGCCACCTTCGGCGCCTGCTATGACGCGATCCTCTGCACTCTCGCCTATGATCTGCCCAAAAATCATGGCGCGCTGAGACCCATCGAAGTGATCGCGCCGGAAGGAACGGTGGTCAATGTAAAGTCTCCCGGGCCGGTTTCTTTGAACACCACGTCAGGGGGCACGACAGTAAAGTTCGTTGCCAACTCGACGCTGACGCAAATGTTGGCGAGCAGTGGAAAATGGCAGCGGGAGGTCATGGCGCTCAACGCCGGGCATCGGGTGGCGCGGCATGCGGGTGTCAACCAGCATGGAAAATATTATGTCTCCACTCTCGCCGAAGGTGCGCTGGATGGTACAGGCGCGCGGTCTCAGAAAGACGGCGATGATTCGGCGCGAGGCCTCAGTTGTCACAACATTGAATGGCTCGAGTCGAATTTCCCGTTGCTCTATTTGTTTCGACGCAACACCAAGGGTAGCGCAGGTGCAGGGAAGTTCCGCGGCGGCACGGGAGGAGAGTCGGCCTTGACGATCCATGACGCGCCCGAAGGCAAGATCAAAGGCGTCGCTTTGGGGGTTGCCGGGCTGAGAAACTCCGGCCAAGGACTCTTCGGCGGCTATCCGGGTGCTCCGAGCTTGCTCATGTTGATCGAAGGGACAAAAGTGGGAGAAACGATAGCTGAACAGCAGTCTCCCGATCAACTGGTAGATCTAGGCGGCAACGGCAGATTGCTCCCCTTTTGTGAGTTTGACATGAAAAGGAACGACATACTTTACATGCGCATGGCCAGCGGCGGTGGCTACGGGGACCCTTTGGAGCGCGATCCTCAGCGCGTATGGAATGACATTGAAGATGGAATTGTTTCCCGAGAAGAAGCGAACGAGATTTACGGCGTCGTAATTGAAACCGATGATGGCGCGGTGGATTTTGCCGCCACCGAAAAGCTCAGGACCAATCTTCGGCGGGAGCGTCTGGAAAAATGAACCATCCGTTGCGGGAGAATTTAGAAATTTATGCCGGCGATGACGGCGAATGGATTCGCTGCAGTCGCTGCCAGCATATCCACTGTCGCGCCGATCAGGATTGGCGAAAAGTCTGCAAAACTCGGCTATTGCCTCCGACTAAAGCAGGCCAGCTCATGGATACTTTGGCGGGTCAATATCTGCTGCGTCAAACTTATTGTCCGTCGTGCGGTACGCTGTTGGAGACGGATTTGGTCGAGGAGAATGAGAAAGATGGAGCAGGAAGGACCTAATCGACCTCAGCCTCAACCGCTCAGTCTGGAAACCAAGACAACCGCTATTTTGGTTCTGGATCTGAGTAGCCGTTGCGAGAATCCCAAAGAAGTCTGCTTCCAGCTGATGGAGCCGCTCGGCAAGTTTCTTGAAAGAGCGAGGCAGTCTTCGGTTCCGATTCTCCTCACGATTTCGGCTTCGGCAAAAGGAACTCCGTTGGGCGAAGTCGCAAAGCCTCTGAAACGGCGCCAGACAGAACCGATTTTATACCCGGATGCGTTCGATAAGTTCATGGGCGGAGAGCTGCAGGATTCCCTGAAACGCGCCGGTTGCCGATCCCTCGTGATCGTGGGCTCCGCGACAAACTTCGCCGTGCTCTATACCGCGACGACGGCAGCGCGGATTTACCACTATGATGTCGTCGTTCCCTTGGATGGAGTCAATGCCAAGAGGCGATATGAGCATGAATATGCCATACACCAGCTGACCATACTGCCAGCCTCCGCGCACAAGCAGTTCCGCTTTACGACGCTGGGAATGATTGAATTCGATTGATGTGAATTTATTTCGTGAGCGTAACTGAACCGACAATAGTGGATAGTAGAGGCCAAGGAAATTCCTTCCCCCGTTTCGGGGGAAGGCAAGGATGGGGGCATGGTGCTAACCGAACTGTGCCCCCACCTTTGTCCTCCCCCGAGGCGGAGGAGGAAATTTCTCGGAGTCGCACGCACAAGGCGTTCGTCGCTGCGCTCGTCACCACAATAGGGCTGCTCATTTTTAGCCTGTTCCGACCACTAGAATTTCTCCACGCCCAGCCGCTAACAAAAATTCGCGTCGCAAACATCGGCGGAACTTTCGACCATATTCAAGTCGCAATTAACGGCGGCGTTTATCGGAAATACGGATTCGACGTGGAGAATATTCAGGTCGGAAGCTCGGCTACAGTGGTTCAAGCGCTTCTGGCCGGTGAAGTTAGCTTTGCTCACGTAGGCGCGGTACCCGTAGTCGCGGCGGTTGCAAGCGGCTCCGATCTGAAAATCATCGCCGTTATGATCAATCGTTTCAATTACGTGATGGTTTCGGTTCCCGAGTTGCGCAGGCCGCAGGATCTTAAAGGAAAGACTCTTGCCATCAGCCGTTTTGGCTCCGGCGATGAGTTCGTTACGCGGGAAGCGCTGCGGCGCTGGAATATCGACCCCGACAAGGATGTTCGCTTTCTCCAGGTCGGCTTGACGCTTGCCCGGCTGGCGGCGCTTCAGTCGCGGCACGTGCAGGCCAGTCTTCTATCTCCTCC
>Ga0307471_100001753_pt1 | contig 12120 bp, 10 predicted proteins | sample atmos_gasesAM3C__2_FD_204566 | JGI IMG/M metagenome (GOLD analysis project Ga0307471, IMG submission 204566) | Hardwood forest soil microbial communities from Morgan-Monroe State Forest, Indiana, United States - atmos_gasesAM3C_515 | ecosystem: Environmental > Terrestrial > Soil > Temperate... | reverse complement strand
CGAATGGTTCCACGGGCCCACCAGTGCACGAACGGGTGCCTTGACCTGCTCCAGCATGCGCGGGATGCTGTCCCGGTAACCGTCCACCAATCCGCCGATCAAAAAGCATGGAACCTTGATCTCGCTGAGCGGACGTACCGGGCTTCTCCAAAACACTCCGTCCCGCTGGTGCTTGAGATACTCCAGCGACCAGGGCGCGGCGTCGAAGCGGGGCCCGAGCACTTTCTCATCCAGCGTGTAATCAGGCGCCCCCGTCATGCCAGGCGCCATATCCATGTTCAGCTCGAACTCATCGATGTGCATCATCCCATCGATGTAGTGGATATCGTCGTGGAAGAGTTCCTCAGTCGCATCGGCAGCGATGATTGCCTTTAGCTCGGGAGGATTCCGCATCGCCATCTGGATGGCGTTGAACCCACCCCAGGAGATTCCGTACATGCCCACCTTGCCGTTCGACCAAGGCTGTGCCGCCAGCCAATGGATGACCTGTTCGCCATCGATCTGTTCCTGCTCGGAGTACTCGCGATCTGTCGGTCTTCCTTCGCTCGCCCCAAACCCGCGAATATCCACACGTGCACCCACATAGCCCCTGCGGGCAAAATATGCATTCTTCGGATAGTCGCCTGCAGCCGTCCCATCGTCTTTGCGATAAGGCAGGTAGTCCAACAGCGCCGGAAACTTGTCGCCCGGCGCCGCGCGATCCGGCATGTAGAGCGTAGCGGCGAGCCGCACTCCGTCCTTCATAGGGATCCATGCCGACTCCATACGGACCCCGTAAACAGCCGGGGACGGTGGTTCGACCGCAAACAGCTTCGTGATGACAAATATCAAGACAAGGAAACGCGCCGTTCGCAATTTTCCTCCGTGGTTCTGATTGGATGGATGCCGAAATCGATCTTAGGGGAGGTCTTGTTCCTTGCGCACGGCGCGAAGGTCGACCCCCAATTGCTCGGCCTTCTTGTAAAAATGGCTGCGCTCCAGGCTCAGTGCTTTGGCGGCAGTCGTGACGTTGTAGCGACTTCGTTTTAGTTCGGCCAGAAGTACCTCGCGTTCGAACGTCTGCACCCGATCGGCCAGCGATCCTGAGTCCGGAATCCCGGTCGCCGGCACGCTGGAACCCTGCGGCAACGCCAATCGAACCGTGGCCAAATCCACCTCGTCATCCGGCGCCAACAGCATCAGCCGCTCCACCATATTTCGTAGCTCGCGAACATTCCCTGGCCACGAATGTGCCTGTAGCGCGGCCAAGGCTTCCGGCGTGAAAGGCACCGGCTTCCATCCATTCTGGGCAGTCACCTGCGCGGCAAAGTGCTCGACCAGCGATGGAATGTCTTCTTGCCGGTCGCGCAATGGAGGCAGGGTCAAAGGGAAGACATAGACTCTGTGAAACAGGTCCGGTCGAAATTTGCGCTCTCGGACTTGTGCCTCGAGGTCAAGGTGGGTTGCAACCAGCACACGAACGTCGACTGGTACTGGCTTTTCTCCACCAACGCGCTCCACCTCGTTCTCTTCCAACACCCTCAGCAACTTGGCCTGCATGTGCAGCGGCATATCGCCAATCTCATCGAGAAAGATGGTTCCGTGCTCTGCCTGCTCAAACTTGCCTACGTGTCGGCCCGCCGCGCCGGTGAACGAACCCTTCTCATGCCCAAACAGCTCAGACTCGATCAGCTCTGCGGGAACGGCGGCGCAGTTTAGTGTGATGAACGGTCCGGAAGCTCTCGCACTACGATCGTGCAGCGTACGCGCCACCAGTTCTTTGCCAGTCCCGGTCTCACCGAGAATACAAACGCGGGTCTCGCTTGCGGCCACCCGTTCCACCTGCGCCATGACCCGGCGCATGGCCTCTCCCTTCCAGACAATTTCATGCTTTCCCAGTCGTTCTCGCAGTTGCCGGTTCTCGCTCTCCAGCCGCTGCATGCGCAGCGCGTTGTCTACAGTAAGCAGTAGTTTTTCCGTCGAAATCGGCTTCTCCAGAAAGTCGAGCGCGCCCAGCCGCGTTGCCCGCACCGCCATCTCGATATGCGCCTGGCCCGACATCATCACAACCGGCGCCGATACTCCGTGCGCCTTCAGATCCTCCAGCAGAGCGAGCCCGTCTTTTCCCGGCATGACAACATCGGACAGGATCAAATCAAATTGCCGCGCCTTCGCCAGTTCCAGTGCTTTCGCCGCATTGTCGCAAACCATCGCCTCGTGGCCCGCAAGACGAAATGCTCGGGACAACGAAGCAAGAGTATTGGCCTCGTCATCCACAATCAGCAGTTGAGCCTTCTGGGGCAAATTCGTTCTCCTCTACTGACTCCGAGTCACGACGTCGGATGTGTCCTGAACCGGCGCGCGCAGTTTATCCAAGTTCCGTGGTAGTTCAATCAGGAATGTTGCGCCCTGACCGGGCTGGCTCCGCACGTTGATCGTCCCACCGTGATCGCTGATCACCGACTGCACGATCGCCAGTCCCAGCCCGGTCCCGTGCTGTTTGCTGGTGTAGTACGGTGTAAACAAACGTTCGCACTCTTCCGGCGTAAGGCCCACCCCAGTATCGCCAACCTCGATGCGCACGAGGTCCGGATCCTGCCTCGTACGAAGCGTCAGGATCCCGCCGTGCGGCATCGCATCCATGGCGTTCAGCACCAGGTTGGAAAGCGCCCGGTGCAACAGTTCCGGATCGGCGGCGATAGGCTCGAGACCTTCTTCCAGATCGAGCTGACAGGTGATCGCCGCCTCGTTCCTGGACTCCAGCTGCGCCTGAACCAGTCGTGCGACACCCCCGACCAACTCATTCACCTGCACCCGTTGCAGCTGCGGTTGCGGCATTTTCGAAAATTCACTGAAGCGGGAAATGATCTGCTTTAAGTTGTTGATTTCCGCCAGCAGTGTCACGGAACTCTCCCGGAAAATTTCCTCAAACATCTGCGGACTCTGCTGCCGTGCCCGAATCAGGTTCTCAACCGTCAATTGCAGGGGGAAAAGGGGATTCTTCAATTCGTGCGCCAGCCGTCTTGCCAATTCCCGCCAAGCCGCCACTCGCTCGGTCTGGATGAGACGTTCCTTCTGCTCCAGAAGTTCTCGAGTCATGCGGTTAAAGGCCTCGGCTAAATCGCCCACCTCATCACTGGACGTGACCTCAACCTCGGTATGCAGGTTCCCACCCGCCACTTCACGGGCGGCGGCCGCCAACTGCTCCACCGGGCGCGTCACGCGAGCGGCGGCCCAGCTACTAAGCAGAATCGCTACCAATATCCCGCCACCGCCGACCAGCATGGCTGCCGACTGGATGCGTTTCTTCACCTCTACGTAAGGCCGCCGCGAGCTGCCGATCAAGAGGATTCCCAGAGTCTTGTCATCCGGTCCGTTCAGCGGGATCGCATGGATAGTCTCGTCGTCTGCTGGGTCGGGGGACCAATGCATCAGCACCGTGATGTCATGTCCTTGTTTCTGGACCTGATCAATGAGTGTCGACAGTTTTTCGGCCTGCTTCATCGGGCCCGAAGCATCAATCAGCAGCAGTGGCGCAAAGAGCGTCCCCGTACTCCGATAGAGCATCGCCCGCATTCCCGCTGGCAACTCAAGGGCAGCCAGAAAATCACGGTCCATACGCTGCCCGCCAATCACGTAAAGAGGCTGATCGCCGACCGTTGCCGCACGCACCGCAAACTCTCCAAGAAGGGTGCCATCCGAAAGCTCCTCCTGTTTCAAGAAGGCCGGTTTGCTGATCAGTGATGGCCAGTTTGCGAGCGAATTCTCCGGATAGCCAAACCTCGCCGGGGATTGTGCCGAGGACACAATGATGCCGTGGCTATCGACGAACTCCAGGAAATCCAGCTGGTGACTCTCGGCAATCGGCTCCGCTTCGTTCAGGTAGCCGCCACTCTCCCTGGAGCCCCGGCTCAGCGCAAGCGCCATCCTCGTCGTTGCCTCGCTGGCTGTGATTGCCTCGACACGATGGACGACATCGTCGGCATGCCGTTTGAATTCGCGCTGAAACTGCGCCACCAATGCCACTGTCTGTTCTTCATTCGAACGCTCGAACGCCCGTCGTGTCACTAACGACACGATCCAGGACACCGCCGCCACCGACAGAAAGACCGTCAGCGCGAATATCAGCAGCAGTTTGCGGCGAAAGGTCAAGGCCTAGTACTCCCCAGCCACACATCGTCCATATGCCACGCGCCGTCACGATCCTGACTCCAGTCCTGCAGGGCAGAACTCAGCGCAAAACCGGCAGGAAGTTGAAACAGCGGCACCAAGCGCTGCGTTTGCAAAATCGCATTTTCCGCCTGATACAGTTCGTCGATCGAGCTGCTGTTTAGGTTCGTCGCACCCACTCCTGCGGCCGCGGCGACAGCCGGGAGAGCGATGCACGGGTTAGCGGATGCCAGCACCAGCCGCGTAAGGCGCAAATCTGTATTGGCCGACATGGTGGTTTGCACGCTGATGCCTGTGTCGCGGGCGTTCAGAGCGATCCGCTCCGCGATCACGCGTGCGAGTGGGTCTCCGGCATCGTACCCCAAAGTCCAGGCTCGAGCATGCTGGATCTCGCTGCGCTCCTGTCGCGCCCGTCCCAGGTTCTGGTCGCTGGAGAACACAAACGCATAACCCGTAACCCAGTTCGGAAGGAGCGCTCCCGAGGGTTCCCCGACACCTTGCAACACGACGCTCCGAATCGACGCGCGATCGATGCTGAGCGCCAGCGCGTCCCGCTGTTTGGCTTCTTCCGACGATTGCTTGTCTCGTGAAAAGACCAGTGCCATCAACTCCACTGGGGCCGACGTCACCACGCGCCTTCCATTGCCGGTCGTGCGTTGAGCCTGCTCTGTGGCCACCTCGGCGACATCCGTTTTGCCAAGCTCCAAGGCGATGAGTTGATCGCGAGTGCTTCTGCCCATTTCGACTTCGATCGCATCCAGGAACGCCCGCCCGCCCCAGTATTCTTCGTCAGCCGACAACCTCAGCTTCTTTCCGGGTTGCCAATCGGCGACGCGAAAAGCACCCGTGCCGATCACACTTCCACCGGCGCCACGCTTCGCGATCCCATTGCGCGCACGAGCCAGCTCCGCGGGCAGGTCAGGAGCGGCGGCCTCCCGCTCAATGACCACGGAGTCTACGGCTGCCGAGACGTTCCAGCCTGGATTCGCCACCCGCAGCGATGCCGCCGCTGCCTCCGGAGTCAATGGCAAGCCATCGTGAAACTTGACCCCTCGTCTAAGCCAGAACTGCCAACGCTGGCTCCCGGGCGCGGCCTGCCATGAAGTAGCGAGCGCCGGTTGCAGGTGCCCTCGATAGTCCATGATGACGAGCGTGTCGAACATCAAACGGCTAAGATTCCGGTACGCGACCGAGTCGGGCTGAGAATTGTCCGCCGGATCGAACGAGGCTGGGGCAATCCGTGTCGCCACATGAAGCGTGCCGCCATACTGTGGACGGGTCTCCGCGGTCGCGACCATGCCAAACAGGAGACTACTGACCACAAGTGATCGCCAGCCGAAAAGCCTCATAGTTCCCCGTTTCCGCGTTTCTGGATACCGCGATTGCCGTCGAACCTTTTGCCTCGGTCCACAATGCCGTGACGCCACCCGCGAAGTCGACCGCTTGGCTCGCGAGGACCGGCTCCCGGTCGGGCAGTTCGTAAGCGCGCACCGAATCCGTCGCGTTGTTGCTCGGACGCGTCGCCAGAATCTGCCAGCCTGGTCCGCACGACGTCTTGACGCTGGCCAGATCACTACCCCAGTTCCAGCGCGCCGTCTGATCCGTGATGCCATCGAGCAGATGGATCTGTCCATCCACCGTGGCAAACATCCACAAGGTGTAATTCTGTCGCGGAATCGGCGCGGCCGAATAGAACTTTCCGGTCGAGCTCAGTTTGCCAATCCCCGGCGAAAACACACCCGTAAAGTAATTTCGCGTGGGCGCAAAGAATCCCCCGAGTGCGAAAGAGCTGGAGAGTGGCCAGGGATCATCGCTGGCACGGCATGCAAGGCTGATGGGCGTACTGTTCGAACTTTGACAGATAACGCCGGGCAGATACGCGTCCAGCAGATGATCCTGACGCGGCACGAGCCGCCCGCGCATGTCCCGTGGCCATGGCCGCGAATGGATCACTTCCATGACCTGTTCCTTCTGCCAGCGGCCATCTGTGAATCGATAGAGGGCGACCTTGTCCGGGTCCAAAACCGCCAGATGCGTCGGGCTCGAGCCTTCCTCCAGCACCGCCACGTCCAGAATGCGTTCCTCTTGCGACCAGAGCGGAATCTTGCGAATGTTGAGAGGCACAGGTTCCCCAGCGAACGTTGCTTCATCAAGGCGTGGCGCCGTGACCATCACCACAGATAATTCCCCCGCGCCCTGATGAATCTCAGCCACCCAGACATAGCTCTGCAAGTTCTCCGAGAGCGAAACCTGCACCGTCGCAGCTGCTTGCTCGGGTTTTGCGGTGCGCAATCCCAGCGTCTCCAGTTGCACCCGCAGCCCCCGCCTGATGTCGTCGACATCCTTCTTGTTGAACGACGCACGATCCACCACCTCTAGCGCCACGGTCCCCGGACCTGTGACCGCTACGATCTTCCTCGCAAGCTCCTGCTCTGGAGTTGACCAATCGGCGCCATAGGTTAACGGAGTCAGCCAGAAGCAAAGCGCGAGCAGCAGGGAAGAGGCACGGCTCGAAAAGCTTGGTAAGGGGATGAGCATCTCCGCGATGGGCGAATTATAAACCGCGTGCTGCCGTGGGCTGATCATGGGAGTCTCTCCTCATCAGAGTTATCTTCAGTCCGAACCCCCGGAGGCCGCCATGGCTGGCGGTAGCGGCCCCCACTTGCAGCAGCTGCGCATGAAACCCTACTTGGCCTGCGGATCCTCAGGTGCTTCCGCCTGACTGGTGTGGTTCGCCACATTCATGCTGCGCAGAACATCATTGGCAAAGAAGAATTTTCCGTCTGCCGGAACCATCATGATCTGCAACTTGTCGGACAGCCGTTCGGCAACGATCTTGTTGATCAACAACGGATTCTGCTTCAGGATCGCCGCTTCCCCTTTCATCCTTTCGGCGTCCGCGGCCGCGGTCACACGGATGCGGTCCGCCTCCGCATCGGCCAGCAGCTTCCGTCGTTCCATCTCTGCCTTGCTGTCGATCACCTTGGCTTGCGCGGCCGCTTCGGCGTTCTTGATGGTCGATTCCTTCCGCGCCTCGGCTTCCAGCTTCGATTGCTGAATCTGCTTTTCCTTCAAGGGCAGCGTGTACTGCATCGCATCCGCTTCGCCTTTGGCTTGCAGAACATGCACCTGCGCTTCTCCCTCGGCCTGCTTCACTTGTTGGACCTTGGTTGCCTCGGCCAGCAGCTCGGCAATCCTCACTTGCTTTTGCTGAATCTCGGTATCGACCCCCATCCGGTCGTCTTCCTGCTCCTTCAGCAGCAGTGTCTCCAGGCCCTTCGCGTATTCCGGCGGCAACTGGATATCCCGCAGCATCACTTCTTTCACCACGATGCCATCGGCCGCCAGTTTCTGCGTAATGATGTTTGCCGCTCTGGTCCTCACTTCTTCACGTTTGGCTGCGAAGACATCGCGTACCGTGTAGTTGGGGACCAGTTCTCGCCACACGCTCGCCACCACCGGTGGAACGATCTCTTTCTCCACTGGCTGGGGCAGGTTTGCCTCCACATAGTCCAGTCGCTTCGGATCAACCCGGTACCGCACGGTGATGGCCAGCCCCAGCGTGAGCCCTTCCTTGGCCTGTACGTTGAGTGGCTGAGCTTTCACCAATGCCCCGGCTGCGGTCCTTCCATCTTCTATTGACCCCGTCGTGAACAATTGGTCGCGCGTATCGAACAGCTCGACTTTCTCGAGCAAGGGCGCCACAAAGTGGATCCCTGGGTACAGCGTTCCGGCGAGCGTTCCTTGCGTCTGGCTCACTCGAACGCCCGCCGTCCCGCTGGGAATCACGACGATGCTCAACGCAATCAGGATCGGTACCCACGCTAGCATCGCCACCGCAACCGCAGTGCGCCAGCGAAGCTTTGGGACGGCCGGCAGTGCTCCCGAACCTTCCACCGCCAGGGCACGCCGGTACCGCATTTCCATCGGAAGGTCATACGCCAGGATCCCCAACGCGATCAGGATCAGCCCGACGCCGCCTGTCATCAGCACATACTTCAGGAACAACATGGTGGTTCTCCTTCTGCGCTCAGCGCTTCTGCTCCGCCTTCACTCGTACCGCCTGCCGGGCAAAGAACAGGCGGAACACTTCTCCGAAGATGAACTCTTCCACTAACAGTGCGATTGCCAGTGAGAAGACCATCCCCGCCACGATTGCCATAACTGTGATTGCTAGTTGCATGACCCTTCTCCTCTGAGAACCTTCATTGCTCTACTGCCCGCCGCCGACCGCTGTGGTTGTGGTCTGCTGCATTTGCGCGAGTGCAGTCATTGTGCTGCTGTCGCCGCCAAAGATCTGGGCGATCTGCTCATCCCGCTCGCCACGGATTTCCACCAAGTCGCCGACGCTTACCAACGTGAAGAAATGCACGATGTCGCGGTTGCGCATCCGAATGCAGCCGTGCGACGCTGCTTTTCCGACAGACGTCGGAGCATTGGTGCCATGGATCCCGTAGCCCTGTTTGTTCAATCCCACCCAGCGTGGGCCAAGGGGATTGTCCTTTCCGGGTGGGATCACGACACCAGCGTGGTAGTACGTGGGGGAGGTCAGGCGGCTGGCGATAGCGAACGTGCCAATTGGACTCGGGCTAACGGGTGCCCCAACAGCGATGGAAAAGACTCGGATGACAGCGCCTTTCTCCATGACCACGAGCTTGCGATCCGGAATGCTGATGATGACCAGCCGCTTCGGCCGGCCTGCGGGGGCTTTCGGAGCGGGTGCCGTTTTTTGTGCGAAGGATGCCACCGCCACCATAACGGTGAGAAGCCATCCAAGAGCTTTGACCACGCCAGTCGTGCATGTCCGTGCCATTTGTCTGCCTCCCGCTAGCTGTCTCGCGCCAGCTCCAGTGGCAGCCCGCACACCAATCGTCATGACATTGATACAAATGGACTTACACAGGTATCCTGGCGCAAGAAACAGTGTCTCCCCGCAGACGGTGTGTCAAACGTGACACAACGAGGATGGCCAGCGCTCTGCGGGAGCTGGGACTGACGAGGACTGAACAGCCGTCGGGCTCGTCGAATGCTCAAGAATGTGAGGTCAACTGATTGTCAAACGGATGAGCGACAACGGAGGGCTTGGAAGGTGCCCGGCCCGCCGCTGAGGAGCGGCTTTTTGGGGTCTTGGAAGGGAGGCCGGGCAATTTTCTGGGGTCAGTACATGCGTCTCTGTTGGACCCTTTCTACTTGCAAACCCACAGCCGGTCTGTGATCGCGATCACAGCTGCGTGTGACCCGAAACCGCGGCCCCTGATATCCTGCTGCCCGGGTTTCTATGAATGTCGTCAAAGCCACTGCGCGATTCGAACGCTGGCTCGCTTCCCACGCGCCCCTGGTCAAGACCGATTTGCGGCTGAAGCACCGGAGGATGGCCGAGGCCGTCTTCCCGTTCTTTCGAGCTACCTTCTACCGGTGGGTACAGCTTTGGCCCGAGATCTGTTTGGACCTGGCCAAAGCGCCCACGATCCTTGCCGTCGGCGATCTTCATGTCGAAAATTTCGGTACCTGGCGGGACGTGGAAGGCCGGCTGATCTGGGGCGTGAACGACTTCGACGAAGCCTGCGAACTTGCTTACACGAACGATCTGGTCCGCCTGGCGTCGAGCGCCTTGCTGGCCATTGAGGAAGGCCACCTTGCCGCCAAAGGCAAGGACGCCTGCGCGGAGATCGTCGATGGCTACAGCAAGTGCCTGACAGAGGACGGCCACCCGTTCGTTCTGGAGGAAGGCAACAGATGGTTGCGACAAATCGCGTTAAATGAACTGCGGGATCCTGAGCGTTTTTGGAGGAAGATGGATACTCTCCCCGCCATCCGCGGGGAGGTTTCTCCTGGTGCGCTCGACGCGCTGGAGCATCTCTTGCCCCACCTGGGTCTTCCGTACCGCCTGGCACGTCGCGTTGCTGGACTCGGGAGCCTGGGTCACCTTCGCTACGTCGCCATCGCCGAATACCAGGGAGCAAAGGTTGCCCGCGAGGCGAAGATGCTGGCACCCTCTTCGGTGTATTGGGCGTATGGCATCAAAGGGCCCGTCGAGATTTTGTACCAGGCCATCCTTGCCCGCTCCGTTCGTTGTTTAGACCCTTTTGTTCAATTGCGCGGACGCTGGATCGTCAGGCGTCTCTCCCCGCACTGCTCGCGAATCGACCTGGCGGACCTGCCCACCGATCGTGAGGAATGCCGCTTGCTCTTTGCAATGGGATGGGAAACGGCCAACATTCACTTGGGGAATCGCACGGTCGTGAAGAACATTCGCAAGCACCTGAGCCAGCAGAAGTCGAACTGGTTGCACGCTGCGGCCACCCAAATGGCGGCGGTGGTCCGGCAAGACTGGCAGGTTTGGAGGAAATCCGGCGCGGCCTAACAACATCGCAACGCGATCGCTTCACTGGGTTCCCCAGTGCCCGCCAGGGGTGTCGTTTCATCCAGGGAAATGACCCGAACCGTCTTCTTGCCCGCTTCGTCCGGCAGCGGTACGGTAATCACGCCGCGTTCCCGGTCAAAGGTGAGCGTCACGAAAGGCGAGCATGCGTCACAGAGCCAGAAGTGCTCCTGGTGTCGCCATGGTCTGACCTTGCGCGAGGACGACGGCGCGGGACCGTGGCTCCTTGAATACTCGGTTTCCACCTGAAAGAGTTTCCCCTCGCGCAGACGCCGAAAGGGGTGTCGAACATGCTTCATTGGCACATTTATAAAGCATTTTGACTAAGCCTCGGTGAGGAGACTGTAAGAAAGGTCTCCACCACCTGATATAGACTCAGTCGCACGCGGAGGGCAACCAACAAGCCCCAGCGGGGCGAAATAGGAACTTGCCAACCTTGCTCGCCCGGCCCGGATTGCGACGGGAGGAGCGAGTACTCAAAGGATCGTCCCGCCAAGAAAACCGCGCTAATGCACCAGGAACCCGGTGACCGCGACGCCCAGGCCCACAACACCCATTAACAGACCCAGGTACCAGAATGTACGGCGACCCGAAAGCAACGTAATGGAAGTTACCACCAGTCCGATCTCCAGGAATACTTCGCCCAGATCGTAGCGGTCCGCCCGTTTTCGCTCGGTGACCCCGTCCTGCTCCAGTTTGCGGGCCTCGCCCTGGATCTCGTTCTCGTCGTCCTTGTAGCGCTCGGATTCCTGCAAGAACTCCGCTCGCACCTTCGCGAGGGCTTCGGGGTTGCTGCTGGTGGTGATCGCGGTCAGGCCGGCAAAGATCTTGTCCTCGTGCCCCCGGATATTCTTCGCCTGGTAATACGCCCACTGGTCGGACGCCTGGGCCTGCAGAATGACTTCCTCCGTGTGGGCTCGGTGTCCCAGCAGAGAGACCACCGCCACCAGAACGGCAAGAATCGCCATGGTCAGAGAGACTGGAGCCAGCGTCGGGTCATGCTTGGCGTGCTCAGCGTGTTCCTGCAGTTCCTGAAGCTCATCAGAACTCATGTTCCCTCCTGCGCAATCGACGTCCGGACCACCCAAACACTGACCACGAACAGGCTTCGCCCCCGTCAGAGGGGTCGTGAGGAGAATGGTAGATGATACGGATTCACCTTTCATCAGGCAAGAAATGCAGCAACGAGGTTTGGCCGACGACCAACGACCGACGACCGGTTCTTTCATTCCCCCATCACCTTCACAATCACCCGCTTGTCTCTCTGCCCGTCAAACTCGGCATAAAAGATTCGCTGCCACGTCCCAAAGTCCAGCTTGCCCGCTGTGACGGGCACGATCACCTCGTGATGGATCAGCAGCGCTTTTAGGTGTGAATCACCGTTGTCTTCCCCGGTCTCGTGATGTTTGTAGTCTTTCCGAAACGGGGCCAGCCCCTCCAGCCACTGATCGATGTCTTCAATCAATCCGCTTTCGTGGTCGTTCACATAAATACCAGCCGTAATGTGCATGGCCGATACCAGCGCCATGCCTTCCTTTACGCCGCTCTTTTTCACAATTTCCTCGACCTGCGGGGTGATATGCACGTAC
>Ga0307471_100001752_pt1 | contig 12122 bp, 10 predicted proteins | sample atmos_gasesAM3C__2_FD_204566 | JGI IMG/M metagenome (GOLD analysis project Ga0307471, IMG submission 204566) | Hardwood forest soil microbial communities from Morgan-Monroe State Forest, Indiana, United States - atmos_gasesAM3C_515 | ecosystem: Environmental > Terrestrial > Soil > Temperate... | reverse complement strand
CGATTTGGTCGACCCCGATATTTTTATCACCGGCGAAGTCCACCTGGCTGCCCCCGAAGCGAAGGAAGATAAGACCAAGTGGCAACTCATCACGCGTACTTCCTCGGTGGCGTTTCACGTGCTGCTACTCACGGGGATTTTGTTGCAAACGAAAATATTCCCTCCGCATGAGCCAACGCAGGCGGAAATCGATCTAGCAAGCCGGCAGTTGACTTGGATCCCCCCCGATGGGTTTAACGTGCGACCGAAGGCGCAGCCACACGCGGCGCAACCTTCTCCTAAAATGCACGTCGATCCCCGTGTCTTGCGGAAAGTTGCGCCGACTTACGAGCCGTCACCAGCGCCTCAGCCGGAACGCCCGGTGAGAGAACTGCCGAATGCGCCGGTGCCAAAGCCAAACGACGCTCCGCCGGAGACTCAGCCCACTACACCGACCCAGAAAATAGATGCGCCAAACCCCGCGCCAAGGCTCGAGGCGCCGGATACGCCGCAGCCGCAGCGTCAATTGATCTTGCCGAAGAATTCCCCCAGCCGTTCGATTCAGGACTCGATTCGCGATGCTGCGAGGAATCCTAACGCGGGCGGCCGTTCCGGCGCGGTGGTAGGGCCGATGCCGCGCTCGGGCGGAACTCCCGGCGGTGGTTCCGGCGGCTCGCAAGGCTCCGCGGGAAGTTACGGCAATGGCTATGAAATTCTGACGCCCACCGAAGGGGTGGATTTCAGCGATTACATGGCGCGCGTCATCGCGGCAGTGCGGCGAAATTGGTATGCGGTGATGCCGGAATCGGCGATGCTCGGGGACCGCGGGCGCGTGGCTTTGCAATTCCGAATCATGAAAAATGGATCCGTTCCGGATGGTGAGCCAGTGCGGCTGATCGGTTCCGGCAAGGAGCCGCTCGATCGCGCGGCTGTCTCCGCCATCCGTTCGTCCAATCCCTTCGAACCGTTGCCGCCGGCCTTCAGCGGGCCTTTTATCGAACTGCGCTTTTATTTCCTGTACAATTTGCCAATCGAAGCCGCCTATCAGTGAGACTCGAGCGCAAACAAATTTTGGGCAGTCTTCTCCTCGCACTCTTTGTGCTCATCTTTATTTTCGTGCGGGCGCGCCATCTGCTAGTTCGATGACCAACGACAAAGTGCTTTTGCCTCTGGTTGCCGTTGTGGGACCGACGGCATCGGGAAAGTCGGCGCTCGCAGTCTGGTTGGCGGAGCGGTTCGGCGGGGAAGTCGTGGCGTGCGACTCCACGCAACTCTATCGCGGTTTTGATATTGGCACCGCAAAGCCGAGTCTCACCGAGCGCCGAAACATCCCGCATCATTTGATTGATGTTCTCGACCCCGCCGAAGAAGCAACCGCGGGCCGCTATCGTCAGCTGGCATTATCTGTCCTCGATGGCCTGAGCCGGCGGAAGAAACTTCCGGTATTGACCGTGGGGACGGGATTGTATTTGCGCGCGCTGCTCGAAGGGCTTGCGGAAGCTCCCCAGCGGTCGGAAGAATTACGCGAGCGCTTGCGCGTGGACGCCGAAGAGCATCCGCCAGGCTATCTTCACCAGGTCTTGAAGAAACTCGATCCGGAAGCAGCCTCGAAAATAGCTCCGGCCGACGAACAAAAGCTCATTCGCGCCATCGAAGTATGCGTCCTCGCGGGCAAGCCAATCTCCGAAGTACATCGCGGCGGCCGGACGCCGTTGGAAGGCTGGAGAGTTCTGAAAATCGGACTGATGCCCCCGAACGAAATCCTCCATCAGCGCATTAAATCCAGAACAGATGCGATGCTCGAACGGGGATGGCTGCGCGAAGTGCAAGCCCTGATCGAAAGCGGTTTGGCCGAAGATGTGAAACCATTTGATTTCATCGGCTACAGAGAATTGCGAGCGGCGCTACGGAGCGAAATCTCGCTCGAAGAAGCGCGGGCAGCCATTCAGCAGGCTACCCGTCAGTATGCCAAGCGCCAGCTCACCTGGTTTCGCAAAGAGGCGAATGTGCGCTGGTTCGCTGGTTTTGGCGATGATGCTGCGTTGCAAGCCGATGTTCTCCAGTGGCTTCTCTCGCAAGGCCTGGAGGCGGGTCGCGGGGCACGGGAGACCGGCGTATAATCCTTGCAGGATGGTTCCTCTGAAAGCGCAAGACTTTGCACGATGACATCCAGCTAATCTCCGTGACGAAAACCCAACACCAAGTTTCGACGGCAGAGCGCGCCTTGCTTGTAGGCGTGGGGTGGAAGCGAGCGCCTCGTTTCCCCGGCATGCCCGCTGGAGAACAGGGCCGGGAATCACTATTGGAATTGGTGGAGTTGGCGCGCAGCGCGGGTGCTGAGGTTGCGGGAACCGTATTCCAAGTGCGGGAAAGCGCCGATCCAGCAACCCTGGTGGGGCGCGGCAAATTGGATGAGATTCGCGCGGAAGCTACCGCCCACAAAGCGCCGCTGATTATTTTCGACAGCAATCTCTCGCCGGTGCAGCAGAGAAACATCGAAGAGGCGACCGAGCGGCGCGTCATCGACCGTACGCAGCTGATACTCGATATTTTTGCGCGTCATGCGCGCAGTCGCGAAGGCCAATTGCAGGTGGAACTCGCGCAGTTGAATTACATGCTGCCCCGCCTTACGGGCAAAGGAACTGCCATGTCGCGGCTGGGCGGCAAAAGCGGCGGCGGCGGTTCGGGCGGAGCGGGTGGCGGTGCCGGGCGCATCGGCGTACGCGGCCCGGGTGAAAAGAAACTCGAAACCGACCGGCGGCGAATCCGCGACCGCGTAGGCAAGATCCAGGCCAGCATTGACGAGGTTCGCAAGCAACGGGCGTTGCGGCGCGAGGCACGCAATGCTGTTCCCCTCGGAACGATCGCGCTGGTGGGCTATACGAACGCGGGCAAGTCCACACTTTTCAACGCGCTGAGCCGCGCCGAAGTGCTAGTTTCCTCTAGAATGTTCGCCACGCTCGATCCGACCATTCGCGCACTGCGGCTCCCCTCAAACCGCCGCGTGCTGGTTTCCGACACCGTCGGTTTTATCCGCGACTTGCCAAAAGGATTGCTGACGGCGTTTCGCGCCACACTCGAAGAAGTGCAGGAAGCCGCTTTGATCCTGCACGTGAGCGACGTTTCGAATCCGCATCACAACGAATTCGATGAGGAAGTTGATAAAATCCTGCGCGAACTCGGCGTCGATGGGCGCCCCCAGCTGCACGTGTTGAACAAGATGGATCGGCTCACCCCCGAAGAGCGAAAGGCCCTTTCCAATGGTGGTGGGGCCGACGGAGCGCCCGTGCTGGTGTCTGCTCAGACCGGCGAAGGCATTGATGAATTGTTACGGCGGATAGACAACGCAATGCCCACGGACCCGGTCGTGTCGCTTTCGATTCGGCTGCCGCTGGCGGAGGGGCGCACTCTGGCCATGATTTATGCATTGGGCCGCGTATTGCACACGGAAATTGACGATTCGCACATGCGGCTGCGCGCGGAGATTCCAGCATCCATCGCAAAGCTCCTGCGGCTTCAGAATTATGCAGTAGAGGAAACTTTCCGGCACTCGGTGTCGTAACTAGATGTGCGGAGTGGTCTGTTACATTTCACAAGAGTGAGGTTGCCATGGTTTCGTTCTTTCTGTGCATTCTCTTGATCCTATGCTGGCCGCTCGCGCTGCTGGCGCTTGTTCTCTACCCGATTGTTTGGTTGTTTCTGTTGCCATTCCGGATTGTGGGAATCGCTGTTCACGGCGTCCTGGAGCTCGTCTGCGCCATCATCATGCTTCCCGCCAGGGTTCTCCGCGGACCGCGCGCGATTTGATACTCACAGTCCTGTGCGGACGTGGTAACTCTAGAGTAAGTGCCCGGAAAACCAGTGTTTTTACACACTTGCAGGCCCTCTAGGGGATCGTTTGTGGTGCGCAAGGGCACTCATCTTCTGTGGAAAACATTGTGGGAAACTGAGGGACGCGGATTCAGAGCAGTCTGCGGATTTCTCTTAACCCGAAGAGCGAACATCTCCATATATACCCGTAAGTGATAGAAAAAGAATCCTTTATTCATTCTTACCCGTGGTTAACAATGCCTTTTGGGGTCGATTTCTAAGATAGAGCTGCTCCACACATTTGCACAGCTTTGCAGCAGCCGTGTTACGAAAGAGTATAGCCTTTCCACTCTAGAGCTTAGCCCTGGTGTTGACGCCGGAGTACCCGTCGAAGGCCCCCAATTCGGCGTTTGAACGCTACTTTCTGAACTCACCGACGGGCCCTGTTCTGTTGACGCATTCAGACACGAAGTCTATAGTGAAACTGCGGTGGCAAGAGCTACAGGCGGCACCCCCGCCGTCATGCGCCCATGAACCTTCCGAACTCACTGACGCTGCTGCGAATCTTTTTCGTTCCCGTGCTCATTGTGATTCTCCTTACTCGCAGTCCCAACGTGGTGCTATGGGGCGTTTCCATGCACTTCGAAGTCTGGGGGGTAATGATTCTGCTGCTGGCCGCGGCGACGGATTGGGCCGACGGATATCTCGCCCGGCGGCGTCTGCAAGTGACGACACTAGGTATTCTCCTCGATCCTATTGCTGACAAGCTGCTGATCTCAGCCGCGTTTGTTTCCCTGGTGAGCATGCAGCTTGTTTCCGCGTGGATGGTGGTGGTCATCATCGGCAGGGAGTTCACGGTTCTCGGTTTGCGCAATATCGCTTCGGCCGAGGGCTTCACGATCGAAGCATCCACGCTCGGGAAGACGAAAATGGTTTTGCAGGTGTGCGCCGTCGCGGTACTCATCGCCGGAGCCGGTGTCGGACACCCCTGGCTTAAGCTGTTGGGGCAAATCCTGCTTTGGCTGGTGGTGATCAGCGCGCTGGTGTCTGCCGCGCAGTATTTCCTGCGCTTCTGGAGCCACGTGGACGACAGCATCAAACAGCGCCGCCGCCTTCGCATGCTCGAAGCCCGCAAGAAGTCTCAGGATGCCGTCCCTCTCTGAAGCCGATCGGCGCTCTGCACTTGAATTGGCCCGTACAGCGGTCATCTTTGCCGTCACCCATCGAAAACTTCCGGATTCCGTTCCTCACGAAGGAGTCTTCGCGGAACGCCGCGGCGTGTTCGTGACCTTGCATGTGCGACGCCGTTTGCAGGGTTGTATCGGTGTGGCAGAAGCGCATGAGCCTTTAGGTGAAGCCATTGTACGGTGCGCTGCCAGCGCGGCCCTCGAAGATCCCCGGTTCTCACCCATGACGAACGACCAACTCGGGGAACTTAGCATCGAAATCTCCCTGCTTTCCGCTCTGGAGCCCATCAACCTGGAATCGATCGAAATCGGGCGTCACGGCCTTCTCATCCAACTCCATGCGCAACGCGGGCTGCTGCTCCCGCAAGTCGCCGTCGAACACCAGTTCACGCGCGAGCAATTCCTCGAGGAAACCTGCAAAAAGGCGGGATTACGCCGGGAAGCCTGGCAAGATCCGGAAGCTCGCATCCTGGGTTTTACTTGTGATGTTTTCTCGGAAAATTCGCAAAAATAAAAAGGCCCGCGCGGAAATCGCGCCGGGCCTGAACCTATTTGCAGTTGCTTGCGTCACTCGATTTCGACGTAGTCCCCCGCGTAGATCTCGCTCGAGCTGAGCGTGATCATCATCGTTGACGCATTGCGGCTGACGCTGAAGACAATCCCCTCGCCAAGGATTTCGCGCGGCAGATCGTTCCATTGATACCGTGCCGGTGCGCTCCCGAAGCCGTACATCATGTACTGAAAATCCTTCGTTTGCGGCACCGTCTCGGAGTGCGAACCCTGGTAACGGAAAATGCGGAGGTAATCGCCCACCTTAACTCCCTGGTTGGCCCCCAGGTTTACGAAGACCGTGCTGTTCTTCCCGTAAAGGTCCGTAGCTTCCGGTCCGGAGACCAACATCGCTACCGGCTTCCCACTGACCGGCGCGAAATGATTAAAAGTAGACGGGTCCTTAAACGGCGGCGCTGGACGATCCTGGTATGGCAGGAGGGTATCTCCGCGCTGCATATAACCGCACGAGAAAATCACTTGAGCTATTGAGACTTTTGGCTGGACGTTGATCACGCGGACCTGGCCGGCGTCAACATAGGATGTGCCCATCACCTTCATCAGCTTCTCTTGCCACTGGAACCATGCCACATCCTTCATGTTGTCGTTCGAGCGCACCACAGAAAACCGGTCGCCGACGCGGACACCCTTGTCCTGGCCGCGGTTGATATAGACATTGTCCCCGCGCGCAAACGTAATCTTGTAGTTCGATTGCTCACCCGAGATCAGCCGGATATCGTCCGGCACCTTCTGGTCGGTGAAAAAACCTGAGCAATTCACCGCGCTGTAGTCTGTTTGCGGGATTGCTTGGGCAGCCTGGGGTGCGGTCTGTGCCGAACTGACCGCGGCACCCAGGAAAACCGATAGAGACAAAGCAGCTATTCTCGCGCGCATTCCATTGCTCCTTCGAAGACACGCCCTTCGGGCCGTGCGGGGACGTTTCCTAGCGAAAGTATCAGGGCCGACCTCACCCGTCAACAAGCAGGCCAAGGTTGCTTTACAAGTTTGATACGGCATACTACAAGCTGTGTTTTCAAGCGATTAGGGGAGCGGGGCGGGGTATGGGGCTCTTTGGCAAAGGCGTAGGGCGGATTTGTGCCGTGGTCGCGGCCTCCACAGCGGCCGAAATGGGGAAGCAAGTCCGCTCGGCCCTGAGGAAAACTGGGACTGTTGAGTTGCGCCTGGATTGGTTGCGCAATGACCGGGAGCGCTCTCGATTCCTTCTCTTGCTGAAGAGGAGCAAGCTGCGGAGTGCCACCTTTCTCGCCACTTGCCGCCGCCGCGAGGGTGGCGGAAAATTTGCCGGGGACGTTCACCAAGAACTCTTCTGGCTCGTGCAAGCCCGCGAAGCCGGTTGCCAATGGTGCGACCTGGAAGTCGAAACCTTGCGTGCGCTTCCGGATGAGTCGGTTCGCGAGTATCCCGTGCCTTCGCGAGTCTTGCTGTCCGTCCACGATTTTGACCGCACTCCAGCTTTGCCTCGCAACGTAAACCCTCCCTCCCATTGCGGAGCGGATGCCGTGAAGATTGCGGCGCACGCGCGGACTCTTTCCGACAGTCTTCGTCTGTTGCGGCTGGCCCGCCGCTCGCGGAGCTTTGTCGCGGTCCCGATGGGAGAAGTGGGCTTGCCCGCGCGAATCCTGGCCTTGCGCGAGGGAAGTGCGCTCGCGTATGCCCCGGTCGCGGAAGCTACTGCGCCCGGCCAGGTTTCGCTCGAGGAGATGACTCGTCTCTATCGGGCGCATGCGCTCAATAGGGCTACGAGCGTCTACGGAGTCATCGGAGATCCTATGGGTCATTCGCTTTCACCGTTGCTGCACAACACGGGGTTCGCGGCACGGCGCGTTAACGCCGTGTATCTCCCATTTCTGGTGCATCGGCTCAAGGATTTCCTTTCCGTGGTTCGCGAGTTTGGCGTCCGGGGCTTTAGCGTCACGCTTCCGTACAAACAAACGATTCTTAAACACCTGAAGGAATGCGAGCCGCTGGCCGCGGACATCGGCGCCGTGAACACTGTGGTTGTCCGGCGCAACGGTTCGCTTTATGGATGCAACACGGATTATGTTGGCGTGCTCCGCGCTCTGCAGAAAAAGCTCGCCATCAAGGGGAGCCGCGTGCTCATTTTTGGCGCGGGCGGGTCGGCTCGCGCCGCGGCGTTCGCCCTTACTCGCGCTGGTGCCTCCGTCGGGATTTGTGCACGCCGCAAGAGAGCCTCAAAGGAATTGGCGCGCGCCGTCGGCGGAGAAGTCGTGCCGCGCCGCGTCCTGCGCACGGAATTCTTTGACGCCATTCTCAACGCCACTCCCGTCGGCATGCACCCGTATAGCGGAATCTCTCCGCTCGCGCCCGGCGAACTGCACTGCCGCATCGTCATGGATCTGATCTACCGGCCGCAGCGCACGCAACTCTTGAAGATCGCCGCGCAAAAGGGCATCACCGCCGTCTCTGGCGTGGAAATGTTTCTCGCGCAAGGCATCGCGCAGTGGGAAATCTGGATGGAAAAGCGCGCACCCGAAGCGGCCATGCGCCGCGCCGTGCTTGGCGCTCTGCGCGCCGAAGAAAACTCCCGTCAGCGCCGCTAATCCAGAAATGCAATAATATTCGCTCTTACGTTTGACTGTAGACTGTCGACTGTGAACTCGCTCCCATGATCCAACCGGACTTCAGAGAATTTAAGCGCCTCGCGAAACAGGGCAACCTCATTCCCCTCTACGATGTTTTTTCCGCGGATTTGCTCACCCCTGTGAGCGCCTACCTGCGCATCGCCCGGGGCGCGCGTTATTCCTTTCTGCTGGAGAGCGTAGAGGGTGGCGAAAAAATTGCGCGTTACACCTTTGCGGGCGCTCATCCCGAAGAAGTCTTTCGCTACGCCAGCGGCGCTTGCGTCCTCGAAAGCCGTGACCGCATGGTATGGGAAGAGCGCGATCCTATCTCGTTTTTGCGGGAGCGCATCGAGCGTTTTCGTCCCGTGCGGATTCCGGGTTTGCCACCGCTGGTGGCCGGCGCCATTGGCTATTTCAGTTACGACATGGTGCGGCTTATCGAGCGCCTGCCCCGGCGCTTGCGCGATGAAATTGGTCTCTACGATGCGATGCTCATGTTCTATCACGGGCTCATCGCGTTCGATCACGTGCAGCATCGCTTGTGGATTGTTCGCAACGTCTTCACCGAAGGCTCGGGCAGCCTCCGCACGAAATACAACGCTGCGGTACGCGAAATTAAGGAAACGCGCCGCTTGCTGGAAGAGCCTGTCGCCGAGGAGCGGCCCAAAAAATCATCGAAAGCAAAGAAACGCGGGCCGCTAAAACCAAGCTCGAATTTCCGCCGCGCCGAATACTTAGCTGCGGTTCGAAAAGCGAAGCAGTATATCCGCGCGGGAGATGTTTTCCAGGTTGTAATCAGCCAGCGCTTCTCCGCCAAGACGCAAGCCGAACCGTTCGAAATCTATCGCGAACTGCGCGCGTTGAATCCCTCGCCGTACCTTTTTTACCTGCAACTCAACGATGTCTCCGTGGTCGGCAGCTCGCCGGAAATGCTCGTCAAGGTTCAGGGGCGCGACGTTTTTTACCGCCCTATTGCCGGCACGCGTTGGCGCGGAAAGGACGAAGCGGAAGACCAGCGCCTCGAACGCGAAATGCTCGCCAGCGAAAAGGAGCGCGCGGAACACATCATGCTCGTGGATTTGGGACGCAACGATCTCGGACGTGTCTGCGACTACGGCACGGTGAAACCCGAAAAGCTCTTGACCGTGGAGCGCTACTCGCACGTTATGCATCTCGTCTCGAGCCTGTGCGGCCGCCTGCGCGAAGATGTCGATTGTTTCGATGCGCTGATGGCTTGCTTTCCCGCGGGAACGGTTTCCGGCGCGCCCAAAGTTCGCGCCATGGAAATTATCGAAGAACTGGAGCGCACGCGGCGCGGCATTTACGCCGGCGGCATCCTGTATCTCGATTTTGCGGGCAACCTCGATTCCTGTATCGCGCTTCGTACCATGGTGGTCAAGAACGGCGTGGCCTATGTGCAGGCTGGCGGCGGAATAGTTGCGGATTCCACCCCCGAAGGCGAATATCAGGAAAGCGTGAACAAGTCGAAAGCGCTGTTCACGGCGCTGGAAAGAGCACACCGCGGAAGCGGTTCGGGGAAGTCAAAATGATTCTGCTCCTCGACAACTACGATTCCTTCACCTACAACCTCGCGCAGTATCTCGGCGAGCTCGGTTGCACCGTCGAAGTGCATCGCAACGACAGAATCACCGTTGAAGAAATTGCCCGCCGCAAGCCGGAACGTATTGTGATTTCACCAGGACCGTGTACGCCGCAGGAAGCCGGCATTTCCGTGGAATTAATCGAACGCCTCGCGGGAAAATTTCCGATTCTTGGCGTGTGCCTCGGCCATCAAGCCATCGGCGCAGCGTTTGGCGGCAAAATCGTCCGCGCCCCGAAACTCTTCCACGGTAAAACCAGCCAGATCCATCACGACGGCAAGAATATTTTTCGCACGCTACCTGATCCCTTCACCGCCACGCGCTACCATTCCCTCATTGTCGAAAAGAAATCCTTGCCGCGCGAACTCTCCATCACCGCCGAAACCGACGACGGCATCATCATGGGCCTCCGCCACCGCCGTCACAAAATCGAAGGCGTCCAGTTCCACCCTGAATCTGTCTTAACCGAATCCGGCAAGCAGCTCCTTCAGAACTTTCTCTCTTTGTAGAAGCGCGATTCTACCTCTGCGCTCCTCAGCGCACTCCGCGTCTCTGCGTTATCCTCACCAGTTCAAATCCGCCAAGATCGCGCCATAAAGTTCCATCCCCCGCCAAAAATGTCCCAACCGCAAATTCTCATCCGAACTGTGCTGGTGATTGTCGTAATTCACAATCGGCACGCCAATCCACTGTAGCCCCATGTCCTCGAAGATGTACATAGGCACGCTGCCCCCCGACGACGGCATGACCACCGTGTCTTTCCCCACCGCCGCTCGTACAACATCCACGAGGGCTTTGGACATTGGCAAGTCCATCGGCGTACGCGACGCGCGATAACCACCCTCGTTAACGACCCTTGCGATCCGCGCATGAGCCCGCCGTTCTTCCATCGTGGGCTCGTGGTCAATCACATAAAATCCCTGCTTCTCGATAAAAGCGGCGATTTGTTCAAATTTCTTCTTCGGATCCTCACCCTTCACCAGCCGTGCCTCCAACGAAGCCTCTGCACGATCCGGTACCACATTCTGCGCTTGCTCGCCCACATAAGCGCTGCGCAATCCGCGCACATTCAACGAAGGTTGCATGATCAATTCCACAAGCTTTTTCCCCTTGCCCTCCGGCTTGGCGATGCCCAATTCGCGCTGGAGTTCAGCGTCGTTATCCGGCATTTCGGCCAATGCCTTTTTCTCAACCTCACTCAGCGGCGTGACGTCATCGTAATAACCGTCAATCAACACGCGTCCGTCCGAGTCTTTCATCGAGGCCAGCAGCCTCGACAATGCCATCGCCGGATTCGGCGCCCAGTTTCCGTAATGCCCGCTGTGCAGCGCCCGCACCGGTCCGTACACCGTGACGTCGATCCCGATGTCGCCGCGATTCCCGAAGAAAACCAACGGCCGCCCGCTCTGATGCACAGGTCCATCCGCGGTAATAAACAAATCTGCTCCCAGTAAGTTCTTGTGCAGTTCAAGTGTCCGCTTCAGATTTGTCGAACCTGCTTCTTCTTCTCCCTCGAAAATCACTTTTAGGTTCACAGCTAGCGGGATTTTCTTTTCGTGCAGCGCGTCGAGCGCCGCCAGCAGCGCCACGATCGGCGACTTGTCATCGGAAGCCGACCGCGCATAAATCCGCCAGTCGTCGTTATAGACCGCGCGATGCTGTGCGTCATTTGCCGGGAAGGGAATCCGTTTTCCGCCAGCTTCAATGGCCGCGTTGCGAAGCGCAGGCTCGAAGGGTTTTCCGTCCGTCCAGGCGGAAGGATCAACCGGCTGCCCGTCGTAATGCGCGTAAAAAATCACCGTGCGTTTTGCTTCTGGCGAGATCAGTTTGCCGAAAACCACCGGCCCGCGCCCGCTGATCGGTAGCAGATGCGTTTCGATTCCGCGCGCCTCCAGCATCTCCACCAAGTGCGCCGCGTTTTTCTGAATGTTGGCCGTATCGCTGGCCACATTGGGAATCGCAAGAAATTCGCTCAACTCGCGAACAATGCGATCTTCGTTGTGCATGCGGTAGTCGCGCACTACTTGCACAACCTCAGCGGGAGTCGGAGGAGTCTGCTTCTGCCCCATCGCCGCACCAGGAGCCAGTGCAATCAATAGCGTGACCAGGATGTTCCTCAAAATGTTCCTCCTCTTTTTCGGTTCAAAATATCGCCAGTCTGGCTAGTTCGTTTTCGTAAATGCGATGAGACTCTCGAGTTTCTCGTTTGCCGCTCCCGATGCAATGGTTCTCGATGCAAGTTCCGCAGCCTCGCGGAAATTGGGCGCGACGCCTGCGGCAACCAGTGCTGCGGCGGCGTTGATTACCACACTGTCTCGGCGTGGCCCTGATTCACCGTCTAGAATTCTGCGAACCAGCACGGCGTTTTCACCTGCCGATCCGCCGCGAATCGC
>Ga0307471_100001751_pt1 | contig 12125 bp, 10 predicted proteins | sample atmos_gasesAM3C__2_FD_204566 | JGI IMG/M metagenome (GOLD analysis project Ga0307471, IMG submission 204566) | Hardwood forest soil microbial communities from Morgan-Monroe State Forest, Indiana, United States - atmos_gasesAM3C_515 | ecosystem: Environmental > Terrestrial > Soil > Temperate... | reverse complement strand
GCGTTCAGGCTGCGGCTGGACATCTGCTCGGTGTAGCTCATCAGTTTATTGAAATGAATTTTTGGGGCCGCGACAAATGTTCCGATGCCACGGCGCCGCTCCACGATTCCTTCACGCTCCAGGGAAGCCAGCGCGTGGCGCGCAGTCATCAGGCTCACGTGATGAATCTTGGCGAGGTCCCGCTCCGAAGGCACCGGGTCTCCCGGGTGCAACTGGCTGGATTCGATGCGCTTTCGAATGACACTCTGAATTCTTTGGTACGCCGGCAAGCCGTTGGATTTTCTGGGCGGCATGCGCTCCTCGACTCTAAGCTGGTTCTTCTTCGTGGGCATCTGGTATGCACCTGTCTCGATAAAAGAACGATATTCTAATCTGAATCTGCGTCAAGCGCGGAAATGAACCCGTTGCCTTCCGAACTGCCTGGCATTATAGAGCGGTCTTGGGCTGTGCTATAGTTCTCTTTTCAAATATCCTTGTAAAGCACCATTTATCGCTTGACAAGCGAAAAATGGTGCTATATAGCTATTGGACATTCGGCCATATATCTGGCACGCGGTGCGGGTGCACACCTCGCGTTTTCCGGTGCAGGTTGCTTGGGGGCAAGTCGAGCTTCTTCCAAGTCCAAGTTCAGACCTGAAGGAGAATTTGAGATGCGGAATACCAACAAAGCCCTCGGCACCGCGGTCAAAACCAAACGGCTACAAGCCGCCGAGCCCGGCAGCTACCTGAACATCGCCAGCAACCTGGCTCTCGAGATGATGCGCTTCATCCAGCCCTCCGAATCTTCCCGGTTTTGCCCCCCATTCGAACTGGTCATCATTGGCAGTCACGGCGCCGTGGTTTTCAAATGTGAATTCGGTGAAAACTGGAAAGTGCGTTCCTGCGGATCGGAGCGACGCGTCCGCCGTTCTCATTTTCCGGCGACTGCGTTGCTTACCGATCGCTCGCTGGTGACGCGGACGTTTCTCATTGAGCGCGCGCCGCACTCCCTCAGCTCAAACTGAGGGCCGTCCGCGTCTATTTCTCTGCCTGCCCAAATACTTCTTCCGCCAGATGGAACGCCGCGTTAGCCGCGGGCGCACCGCAATAAATCGCCGTTTGCAGCAGGACTTCCTGAATTTCTTCGCGCGTCACACCGTTATTCAGCGCCGCGAGAAGGTGCATGCGCAGCTCGTCAGCCCGGTTTAGCGCCACCATCATCGCCAGCGTGATCATGCTGCGCGTTTTCCGAGGAAGCCCCGGGCGGCTCCAGACCTCCCCCCAGGCATAGCGTGTGATCAAATCCTGAAACGCTTCGTTAAACTCATTCCGCTTCTTCAACGACTCGTCCACGTGGGCATCCCCCAGCACGGCACGCCGCACCTTCATCCCTTGTTCATAGCGCTGGCGTTCATCCATCGGCAGGCCTCCTCAGGAATTCAAAAACTCGCTGACTTCTCCGCTGAAAGTCTCGGCGTCTTCGATATTCGAAAGATGTGCTGCGTTAAGCTCCACGTATCGCGCACCCGCGATATGCTCCGCAAGAAAACGCCCATCCGCAGGCGGTGTAGCCGGATCATGTTTTCCGGCAATCACCAGCGTGGCTTTGCGGATTTCGCCCAACCGCTGGCGGAAATCAAAGTCGCGCACAGCCGCGCAGCAGGCGGCGTAGCCCTCCGCGTTTGCCTCTTCGAGCATTTTCTGGGTACTTGCCACACGCGCAGAATTTTTTTCGCGGTAAGCAGGCGTAAACCAGCGTTCCATAACTGCCGCAGCCACCGGTTTCATTCCGTCTTTTCGGATTGCCTCGATCCGCGCGTTCCAGCCCTCGGCTGTTCCAATCTTGGCAGCGGTGTTGCACAGCACCAGCTTGTTCACTCGTTCCGGTGCATTCGCGGCAAGCCACATTCCGATCATTCCACCCATGGATAATCCGCAAAAATGAAAACGATTCACTCCCAGTGCATCCGCAAGTCCCAGCACATCTTTCCCAAGCTGCTCGATCGAGTACGGGCCCGGAGTGACCGAGGATTGTCCGTGCCCCCTCGTGTCATAACGTAGAACGCGAAGGCTCTTGAGAAATTCAGCCACTTGCGGATCCCACATCGAATAGTTCGCACCCAGCGAGTTGGACAGCACGAGCACCGCCGCTTCACTTCGGCCTTCCACTGCGTAATTGATTCGCAAGTCTTTCAGCTCAACGAACGGCATGTGGTTTATTCTTCCCCCGCGGGAATCTTGCCCCTGCTTGCGGCCACCACACGGTAGACATATTCTTCCGCCGCTCCGAGGTAATTGCGGGGATCGAATAACCGGTCCAGGTCCGCCACCGAAAGCTGCGCTCCAATCTTCGGATCAGCGCTCAGAATTGTCCGCAACTCCCGCTTTTCCTTCAGCGCACGCTGGCATGCCGCCTGCACCAGTTCATGAGCTTGCGCGCGCCCGATTTTTTCGCCGAGCGCCATGCTCACCGCCTCCGCATAGATCAACCCTTCCGTGGAGTCGAGGTTTTTCCGCATGCGTTTCACGTCGAATTCCAAGTTTGGAACGATCGTAGCGACGTGATGCACCGCCCCCGCCGCCAATTGAACGATATCCGGCAAAGTTTCCCATTCCGCGTGCCACCCGCCAAGCCCGCGTTCGTCTTCTTGAATCATGGAGGCAAGCAGCGTGCTGACAAGTCCAGGCACGCGCATCGCCGCCGCCAGTATCGTCGCGGAACTCACCGGATTGCGCTTGTGCGGCATGGTTGACGATTCGCCGCGGCCCTCTCCTGCAGGCTCAAAAATCTCCGCGACTTCCGTCTGCATATGCAAAGAAATGTCGCGCGCAATTTTTCCCACCGTCCCAACACACAATCCCAGCGTCGTGCCTACTTCCACCATGCGATCCCGGTGACTGTGCCAGGGCAAATCGGGTAATCCAAGCCCGAGGTCCGCCGCAAGCATACTGGCCACGTCCGGACCGCGGCTCCCCAGTGCCGCAAGCGTCCCCACGGCTCCTCCGAATTGCACCACCAGGCAACGCTTCTGGGTCTCCGCCAGCCGCGCGCGATGCCGGACGATCGCATCCAGCCATCCTGCTAACTTGACGCCCAGCGTCGTAGGCAAAGCTTGCTGCATCCAGGTGCGCCCGGCAATCAGCGTCGCGCGATGCTTCTGCGCCAGCGCGCCGAGAGGTTGTGCCAGGCTGTCGAGATCGCGCGCAATCAAATCCAGCGCTTGCCGCAATTGCAGCACACGGCCTGTATCAATAGCGTCCTGGCTGGTCGCGCCCCAATGGACGAAATGCGCCGCGTGTTTGTCCTTCTTCGCCACCAGCGCGGTCAGCTGCTTCACCAGTGGAATCGCCACATTTCCCGCGCGCGCCGCCGCCTGCGCCAGCGAGGCTGCATCGAAGAGTTCCGCTCTGCACTTCGTGCCAATCGCCGCCGAAGCCGCCGCGGGAATTACGCCCATGCGCGCTTCGGCGCGGGCCAGCGCCGCTTCGAAATCCAGCATCCCCTGCAGCGTGGCGCGATCGGTGAACAGATTGTCGACGGCAGGCGAACGAAACAGAGGATCAAGAAGATTCATGCGAAGAGTGTAATCACTCCTGCCAGACAAACAAAACAGTTTCCTCGGAAGTCCCCCAAATTGCGGCTCGAGGCCCTCCCTACGTCGTCACTTACGGTTGAAGCGGCGTCTGTGCTGACCCTATCGGGAGTCCCGACCTAAGCGACTTTTGGGGGTCGGAGCTTTAGCTCCGACATTAACTGCCGAAATGAACGGGGCTTCATCCCCTGAGGAAATGCTTTTCGCGAATCCAGCCGCTACACGCGTTCCAAAATCACTGCGATTCCTTGCCCCACACCAATGCACATCGTGCACAGCGCGTATCTTCCATTGGTTCTCAAAAGCTGATACATCGCCGTAGTCACAAGTCGCGCTCCGCTCGCCCCCAGCGGATGACCCAGTGCGATGGCGCCCCCATTCGGATTGACGTGCGCGGCATCATCGGGAATTCCCAAATCGCGCAGCACCGCCAGTGCTTGTGACGCAAACGCTTCATTCAATTCCACCGTCTCCATTTGCGCGAGTGACAATCCCGTCTTCGCCAGAACTTTGCGCGTCGCCGGAGCTGGCCCCATCCCCATGATTCGCGGCGCCACGCCAGCCGTCGCCGCCGCAACAACGCGGCCTTTCGGCGTCAATCCATGGCGTTTCACCGCGCTCTCCGAAGCAAGCAGCAACGCGCACGCGCCATCATTCACACCGGACGCGTTGCCCGCTGTAATCGTGCCATCGGGTTTGACGACGGGCTTCAATTTCGAGAGTGCTTCCAGCGTCGTCTCCGGCCGCGGATGCTCATCTTCCGCAAACAGCAGCGAATCACCCTTTTTCTGCGGAATCGGCACGGCCACAATTTCCTGTTTCATCCTGCCGCTTCCAATCGCTTCGGCCGCGCGCTGCTGGCTCCGCAGGGCGAATAAATCCTGGTCCGCCCGCGAAATCTTGAATTCTTCCGCGACAATCTCCCCGGTTTCCGGCATCGAATCGACGCCATACTTCGCTTTCATCGCCGGATTAATGAATCGCCACCCGATCGTCGTATCTTCCAGCTTCATCGAGCGAGAAAAAGCGCCGTCGGCCTTGCCCGTCACGAAAGGAGCACGCGACATGCTTTCCACGCCGCCCGCAATAATCAGGTCCGCCTCGCCGCTTTTGATCGCCCGCGCTGCAGTCGCCACCGCGTCCATGCTCGAACCGCAAAGCCGGTTCACCGTCGTCCCGGAAACTTCCTTCGGCAGACCTGCGAGCAAGAGTGCCATGCGGCCTACATTTCGGTTGTCTTCGCCGGCTTGGTTGGCACAGCCGTAGACGACATCATCCACCGCGCTCCAATCAACCCTGGCATTGCGCTCCATCAACGCCTTGATCGGGATGGCCGCCAGATCATCCGTTCGAATCACCGCCAGCGTTCCGCCGTACCGTCCAATCGGCGTTCGAATCGCATCACAGATGTATGCCGTTTCCATGAGTGTCCTTGAAATCTCTTCCGCCTCCATTTTATACGGAACCGCCAAAACGTGCGCTAGCAGCGAAGAGTAATTCGGCTTTCGGTAGCACAGCCACTCCTGGCTGTGCAGCGTAACGTAATGGCTACGAACCAGCACAGGCTAGAGTGACCGTAGTATGAAAAGGAATGAGGCACATTAGCGATGCGCACGCAGGAGCGTTTCTGAAATTTCACTCGTAACGGAGCGCCTCCACCGGATTGAGTCGAGCCGCGCGCCCCGCCGGGTACAATCCAGCCGCAAGGCTCACAGCAATCGAAAATATCACCGCGCCCAGCGCCAGCCACCACGGCACATAAGATATCTTCACGCCGGGCAGGTTCTGTCGGTGAAGGTAAATCCCCGTTCCCCAAGTGAGTGCCACCCCAATCAGCCACCCCAGGGTCACTCCGAAAATTCCTCCGAAGAATCCCATCGCGCCCGCTTCCGCGAAGAAAAGACTTCGTACGTCGCGGTCCGTCGCGCCAAGTGCTTTCAAGATGCCGATCTCTCGCCGCCGTTCCAGGATAGCCATCACCAGCGTGTTGATAATCCCAAGCGAAGCCACCGTGAGTGCCAGACTTCCGAACAATCCCAAAAATAAATCGAACACCGTGAAAACAAGCCGAAGGCTTTTCGTCGCGTCCAACAGGGAAAAAGTGGCAAACCCCATCTGCTTGATGGCCGCTTCCACTTGCGGCACGTCTTTCGGCGAATGCACGCGCACCGTCATCGCCGTGTACGCAGGCTTTGCAGGATTGCCGTTCAGAAAGGCCTGCAAATCATCCGGTTGCGCCACATGAAGCTGTTCCGCCATCTTAAGCGGAAGATAAACGCGCGCGCCCCCAAATCCGCCAATCCCTGCCGAGGGATCTGACTCAATCACGCCCACGATGCGCAAGGTTTTCTCGCGCGGCACGATCGAAACACCTCCTCCCATAGCCGCATCCAGCACGCTCTCGGGATCGGAAGGGTCCACTTTCGAAAGGACCGCGCGTTCCGCATAGCGCAGCGTCAAATCTTTTCCAATGAGCGTGGCAGGCGGATCGGCGAGTTCCTTCGCAAATTCGACTTGGAGAATGGTTTCGTTTGCCGTTGGCGATGAAAAATAACTTCCAGTCATCCCTTCGAATGCCCCGCTCGAGCGCGTTGAATCTGCCAATCCCAAAACCGAGGTAGTTTCCGATTTGCCCGCGTACTTTACGTCCGTCACAAACCGGATTTGCGGATAAACTTCCGTGACGTTCGAGAGCTTTGCCAATTGCGCGCGCGCATCTTCATCCAGCGGAGGCGACTGCTTCTTGGGAGTTGCATCCGTTGCGGCCGGCCGCCGCTGCCCTCGGAAATTATTCTGCGACATCACGAAAACAGCGTCGAACAACCCCGATCGCGTCAGCCGCTGCGACGCCAGCGTTTGCAATCCAACCCCAAGCGAAAGCATCGCCACCAGCGAAGCCACTCCCACGGCCACCCCCAGCGTCGTCAGCGAATTGCGCAACACTGCTTCACGCAAATTGCGCAACGCCAGTTCGCTCAGGTCGCGCTTCTTCACGCCTGCACCCCGTCGCTCACCAGCCGCCCGTCCGCGAGCAACGCGATGCGGTTCGCAAACCGCTCGGCTAGCGGCCGTTCGTGCGTCACCATGATGACGGTCATTCCCAGCGAATCTTGAATTTCTCGCAGCAACAGAAGAATCTGTTCGCCGTTCACGCTATCGAGATTTCCCGTCGGCTCATCCGCAAACAAAATCGCCGGGCGATTCACCAGCGCGCGGGCCAGGGCCCCGCGCTGTTGCTCGCCCCCCGATAGTTCGCTCGGCCGGTGCTTCCTCCGCGCCCCCAGCCGCACTCGTTCCAGTGCTTCGCCTACGCGTGCGTCGCGTTCGCCGCGATCCACCTCGGCCAGCCGCAACGGCAACTCCACATTTTCCTCCAGCGTCATTCGCGGCAAAAGGTTGAAAGTCTGGAAAACCATTCCAACCGTTTCGCGGCGATACCGTGCGAGTTCATCAGCCTCCAATTCGGCCAGGTTGCGCTCTTGCACGTGGATTGCTCCGGACGTGGGACGATCCAATCCGGCCAGCATGCTTAGAAGCGTGGATTTTCCCGAGCCGGAACTTCCCAAAAGCGCCAGAAACTCGCCTTTTGCGATATTGAGAGAAACTTCGTGGACGGCGTGAATGATGGTTTCGCCTAGGCGATATTCCCGGGAAACACTTTCAGCCTGAATGAACGCGGGAGCTGTGGGCATGATGGGCATTCAATTGTAGTACGGATAGAAGCCGCGAAAGTTACCTGGCTGTATCTGCGAAGGACATGGCGAATCTCTTGGCAAAATCGAGGAGGTGAATCGCGGCGTCGGCCGTGAAAAAAACAATTTGCAGCGAACAATCGCGCGGGCGAAAAAAGGCCCTGCGAAATTCGATGGAATCTCGCAGGGCGCCAAAACAAATCGCAGTTCAAATTTTACTTTTGCTTGATGGTAACGGGCTCCCGCAGTTTGAAATCGAGGGCCGTTTCTGCCGGCAACGTAATATCGCGGTTGCCAGTAAATCCCGCGCCGCCCGTGCCTGCCGCGGCTCCAATCAACGCGCCGATAGCCGCGCCTTTTCCGCCGCCAGCGACCGCGCCAATTGCCGCTCCTCCGGCAGCGCCCCCGCCAACCATGACTGCGGTGCGCTTTCCTTTTCCCTTGCTGGAGGTCGTGGCCGCAGATGTCTGGATTTCATGTTCCTTACCGTGGACGGTAACGCTCGTCAGCGTGAGGGACAATACCGCGCCACCTTTGAACCGGCCGGCGGCTTTTGCTTCTTTCACGACGCCATCAGCCCGAGCTCCCTTGGGGATGGCTACTTTGCCCTCAACTTCCACGGGGGCCTCAACGGTCGCGGAAAACTTGTCTCCGTCTTTGCTGGTTTTCGAGCTAATGGTCTGATCCAGGACGACGGACAGAACCGTTTCCGCCGGAATCACCAGAGGCTTTGGATCAAGAGCCTTTTTTACGGCGGTCTTTGCGGACTCTGCCACAGAGGGTGAAGCATTCGCATCCGCTCCAGCCGGCTGGTCTGCCGACTTTGAACAACCGGCGATCAGTAGCCCCGCACAGCTTGTAGACAGAATTAGCGCAGCAAAACTCCGATTCATCGATATCCTCCATTTGGCTGGGTACCTGTTTCTCTTAACATACGCTCATCTGAATTGAAGTCAATTTCCGCTAGACGATGCGCGCTGTAAGAATCACCTGCCTAACATCAGTTACTTCGCCATTCTGCTGCTCAAACTAGTACCGATATCGGGAACGGAGTTTTTGGCGGGCTGTTTCAAAAGGAGACTTCCGGCCCGTGATGGCACAGGGTTCACCGTGCTTCGAGTTTTGTGATCCTTGTGAGATAGCTATCGTGTGGAGTTTCAACATGTTGCTTGGGAGCGGCGACAGGAAGACGCGCGCTGCATGGTGGGTTTCGTGCAAGAAGGGAGGGGAGGAAGTGCAACCCACAAAAAGCGCCCTAGTCCGTGGCGCGCGCATGCAGAAGAGTGTGCGGAAAAGTGGGTGCCAACGGGTGATTGTTGCGATCTCGACAACCAAAAACCGTGGTCCAACCGGGCGGCGCGCAAACCGGCGGGCACACCACCGTCGTGCGCACCAACTTCCGCCGCATTGAGCGGCGGGAATGGTGGCTGTGGGCCGCGGCATTTGTCATCACCTTACTGCTCACCATCGGGCTAGCCTCCTTTCTCCTTCCCAGCACGCACCTTCATCAAGATTTCTACACGCTTAATGTTCTGCCGCAGGCTATGCGCGGGCTGGTGGGCCTGGTTTTTCTCTTCGACCTTTACACCATTTATCAGCATCTGTTGATCCATCGCATCCGCCGCGAACTGGTGGAGCGCGAAGAACTGTTTCACCTGATCAGCGAAAACGCCGCGGACATGATTGCCATCGTGGACATGGAAGGGAAGCGGCTCTACAACAGCCTTTCGTATCATCGCGTGCTCGGATATTCCGCGGAAGAATTGCAAAGCTCTTCCGCTTTTGAGCAGATTCATCCCGATGACCGCGAACGCGTCATGAAAGCAGCCGAGGACGCGCGCCGCTCCGGAATTGGAAGAACGCTGGAATACCGCCTTCGCCACAAAGATGGCACCTGGCTGGTGCTGGAATCCACCTCCAGCGTCATTCGCAACGCCAACGGTGATCCAGAGAAACTGATCATCGTGAATCGCGACATCACCGAGCGCAAAAGGGCGGAAGAGGCTCTCCGCCGCTCGGAAACCGGTTTTCGCTCCGTCGTCGAAGACGCGCCCTATGGGATTTATCGCGCGAGCACCGCGGGGCGGTTTCTCCAAGTAAATCCCGCTCTCCAGAAAATGCTTGGATATGAATCGAGCGATGAACTTCTGCGGAGAGATTTGCCCAGCGACATCTTCCGGCACACCGGCGAATACCAGCGCTTGACGGATCTGCTGGCGCGCACGCAGGAAATCAAGGATCTCGAAACCGAATGGAAGCGGCAGGACGGCACGCCAATCACCGTGCGCTGTTCCGGCCGCCGCATCAACGACGAAAACGGCATGCCGGCGTACTTTGAAGTGTTCACGGAAGACGTAACCGAGAAACGCGTGCTCGAAAAGCAGCTTCGAATGGCGCAAAAAATGGAAGCCATCGGGCGTTTGTCGGGAGGAATCGCGCACGACTTCAACAATCTTCTCGGTGTGATCATCGGTTACAGCCGCGTGCTGAAAAAAGCTCTGGGCCCGGATAATCCTCTCTGCGAGCACACTCTCGAAATTGAAAAAGCCGGACAGCGCGCCGCTTCGCTGACCAAGCAATTGCTCGCGTTTAGCCGCCAGCAGGTTTTGACCCCGGCCATTCTCAACCTCAACGCGCTCGCCACCGACATGGAAAGAATGCTGCAGCGCCTGCTAGGGGAGGACATTGCCGTTTCCCTGACGCTCGATCCGGATCTCGGCAGTGTGAAGGCGGACCAGAGCCAGGTCGAGCAGGTCATCATGAACCTCGCGGTCAACGCGCGCGACGCTTTGCCGGTGGGCGGCAAACTCAAAATCCAAACAAGCAACGTGACATTGGACCAGGCCTACATGCGAAGCCATCCGGGTTCCGAAGCCGGAAACTACATCCTCTTGGCGGTGACCGACACAGGAACTGGAATGGATGCTGCAACGCTCACGCATATCTTCGAACCATTCTTCACCACCAAGGAGCGCGGCAAGGGCACCGGGCTGGGGCTTGCGACGGTGTACGGCATCGTGAAGCAAAGCGGCGGATACATCGCCGTGGACAGCGCCCCGGGAAAGGGCACCACTTTTCAAATTTATCTACCGCGCCACGCCGGAGAGCCTGCCGTCGAAGAAGAAAAAGTCGATTCGGGAGAAAGGTTGCGTGGCTCGGAATCCATCTTGCTGGTGGAAGACGCTGAGCCGCTGAGAAAGCTGGCGCAAACATTTCTCGAGGGCGGCGGATTCAAAGTGCTTTCAGCGGAAAGCGGTGAAGACGCTCTGGAAGTCGCTGCTCGCTGCGGAAAAAGTTTTGATCTCCTTCTGACCGATGTGGTGATGCCGGGAATTAACGGGCGTGTCCTTGCGGAACAGTTGTTGCCGCGCCAGCCGGGGATGAAAGTTCTGTATATGTCCGGATACACGGACAGCTTTATCGCGGGACACGGAGTTCTGGAGCCGGGAACGCAACTCCTGCACAAGCCGTTCACCGAAGAAGTTCTGATACGAAAAGTTCGCGAAGTACTTGACGGAGGAAAAAAGCCGGGGACCGCGGTGAAACTTATTCCGGAATTTGCGGGCTGCAAAATCAGTTCCGGCGACTAGGAGAAATGCCTGATGGGCAGATTGTTGATTGTGGACGACGATGAGGCGTTGCGCCGCTTGATGCGGCTCGAGCTCGGCGACACCTACGAAATCATTGATTCTGGCGAGCCGGAAAAAGGTTTGGCGCTCGCCCTGGAATGCCAGCCGGACGCCATTCTGCTTGATCTGCGCATGCCCAAGTATTCCGGATACGAACTGCTGCAAACATTTACGTCCTTCAGCCGCACGCAAAAAATCCCGGTGATCGTCGTAAGCGGCGAGGCCGGGGCACTGACCAAAGATCATTGCAAACAGCTTGGCGCGGCCGCCTATTTCGAAAAGCCCATTGACTTTGAAGCTTTGAAAATCTGTCTCGGGCAAATCGCTAAGACGCGCAAGCATATCCCTCGAACGGAAGTGCGCGTTCGCCTGCGTATTCCGCTGCAACTGAAGGGCACCAGCAAAAACGGGATCAAAGTGGAAGAAACGGCCACCACCGAGAACGTGAGTCTGAGCGGCTTCCTGTGCGCCTGTACGGCGGAGTTCGCGCCGTATTCGATTCTGGAAGTCTACATAACCGGCAACAAGCTGGACTATGTGGGCAAAGCCAAAATCATGCATGCCAGCACCAATGGCGCGTCGCTTCGGCATTATGGATGTTTTTTCGTGGAGAAGTCCGGGCCCTGGGTGCTGCAGTAAAAAGTTTCGCCGAAACCCGTTTTGTAAAAAGCAACAAATCACTTGAACCCCGCGCGGTTGGAGCGGCAGACGCGGAACGCGGGATGGATATTTCCTATGATCAATGTTGAAGAAGTTCTTCCCCGCGTGGACGGAAGCGTGGCGAGCAAGGTCATCCCGGCCGTTCGCACCGCCGCGCGCGTGCTCGCTGTAGACGACGAACCGGCAGCTTCGAAGCTGCTCACTTTCATGCTGCACGCCCCTGTTTTTCGCTGCTCGGCCGCCAGCAACGGAGAAGAAGCACTCGCGGCTCTTCAGCGCGAGCCATTCGACGCGGTCATCTCCGACCTGCAAATGCCGGGCATCAGCGGCATGGAGCTTCTCGCCGAAGTTCGCCGCCGGCATCCGCACGTAGCATTCCTGGTCACCACCGGCATAGATGACGTGGACGTCGGGGTGGAGGCGATGCGATGCGGAGCGGACGATTATCTCGTCAAACCGCTGCAGGAAAATGTGGTTATCGCCAGCCTGGAGCGCGCCCTGCACAAGCGGCATCTCGAAGAGCAAGTCGAGCGATACCAACTGCATCTCGAAGAAATGGTCGCGGAGCGCAC
>Ga0307471_100001750_pt1 | contig 12127 bp, 10 predicted proteins | sample atmos_gasesAM3C__2_FD_204566 | JGI IMG/M metagenome (GOLD analysis project Ga0307471, IMG submission 204566) | Hardwood forest soil microbial communities from Morgan-Monroe State Forest, Indiana, United States - atmos_gasesAM3C_515 | ecosystem: Environmental > Terrestrial > Soil > Temperate... | reverse complement strand
TACTTGAGAAGTCGAACGAAAAGGCATATGGCCGAAAGAAAGTATTACGCATTATGACGTTTCGGCCCGAGGCGAAAAAGGAAGGAGCGAAAGCTGTCTGTAACTAATTGACGAAGAAGGAGAATTTGGCTCCCCGGGCTAGATTCGAACTAGCAACCCTTCGGTTAACAGCCTTGTGCCTAAACAACAGAGCACCGCATTCTTAGGTGCGCAATGGCGCTGGCAAGAGCGCCACGATTAGGATGCTACTAGGCATCACCTCACCAAGTTCCGGAACGGCTTCAGTTCTCGGCAAAATGATTCGAGGCCCAGCGCAACGTTGTGCAGGGTTGTTGCAGCGCGTGAGTAGCAGAGGAGCACAAGGTTCTTGACAGAGAGCCCGTTCTGAACTAAACTAACTGAACTAAGTTCTATGGAGGTTTCGTGATTACGGTCAACATCCATAAAGCCAAAACGCAACTGTCCCGTTTGGTGGACGAGGCAGCGGGCGGAAAGCCGTTTATCATTGCTAAGGCAGGAAGGCCGATGGTCAAGGTCACAGCCCTGGACACGCCGACTGGAAAACAGGTACGGAGGCTCGGGTTTCTTCGCGGCCTGTTTTCGGTACCCGATGACTTTAACACGATGGGCAGCTCTGAAATCGCGCGGATGTTCCAAGGTGAAGAGTGAAGCTGCTGCTGGATACGCATCTGCTGCTATGGGCAGCTCATGATCCGAAACGGCTGACAAAGGCGGCGCGTGCGCTTATCGAAAATTCCGAGAGTGAGCTCGTCTTCAGTGCTGCGAGCCTATGGGAAATTACCATTAAACAGAGCTTGGGACGCCAGGATTTCCGTGTGGACGCAAGGCGGTTGCGCCGTGGGCTGCTGGATAATGGCTATGCCGAACTCCCAATCACTAGCGAACACGCGATCAACACGGACCAGTTGGCACACACACACAAGGATCCCTTTGATCGGATTCTGCTGGCTCAGGCGATGGTTGAGGGAATGACACTGGTCACCAACGACCGCAAACTCGCGACATATCCAGGCCCGGTGCGCAAAGTGTAAGGAACGAGTCGTCTGGAGCTAGTTGAACGAAAAAGGATTGGCTCTCCGGGCTAGCTTCGAACTAGCAACCCTTCGGTTAACAGCCATGGATCTGACTCCCCGCCACCCGCTGCAAATTTCACTCCTGCCTTAGTGCCGCCATGGGATCGAGCTTCGTGGTCCGTGCCGCGGGAACGTAACAAGCCAGCGCTCCGACGAACAGCACGGCGACAGTTACGCTCGCGATGGTCAGCGGATCCTGTGGCGCAACGCCGAACAACAAACTACGAATGACGTGCCCAGTGACCAGCGCCGCCAGAAGTCCTGTCGCCCATCCCGCCAGAACCAGCCACATTCCGTGCTGGAGAACCAGGTTCCGCAGATCCACGCCGCACGCGCCAAAGGCCATGCGAATCCCCAGCTCCCGCCGCCGCTGCGCGACCGCGTACGCAACTACGCCATAGATGCCAAGCGCGGCGAGCAGCAGCGCGAACAACGCAAAAAGACACGCCAGCAGCATCTCAAAGCGCCGCGTGCTTACCGATTCGGATACGATCTCCGCCATAGGACGAAGATGAAGGATGGGAACGCCGGAATCTACACTTTGCATTACGCCACGCACGGCACTTCCCAGCGCCGCAGGAGCCATCGTCGCGCGCACCGCCAGAGACGCATGCGATCCCGACCAGTTTCGGGAAGCGGGGCCGGCAGGGAGATAAATCATGAGCAGAGGAGGCTCGTCGAGTGCGACTGTGCGAATGTCCGCGACGACGCCGACCACTTCCGTGAGAGGCGCTTCGTCTCCTCCGGTGTGAAACTTCATGCCCAGGGGGTTCTGGCCGGGCCACACTTCGTTCGCAACGCTTTGAGAAATGACGGCAACGTGGCGGTCGCGATCCGTTGGCTCAATCCAGCGGCCTTGGCGCAAGGGAATGCCGATTGCGTGAAAATAGCCCGCCGTGACGTACCGGTAGTTTGCGACGGGCGCCTGCAAGTTGCTCGGGTGGCCCGGAACGCTGATGCTATCCACCTGCTCTTGTCCTTCCAGTGGAAGCCGGCTGATCCAGCCAGCTGAGCCGACGCCGGGAAGGGAGCGCACGCGTGTTAGCACCTCATCGTAGAATCCCTGTTTCTGTTCCGGCTTCGTGTAACTTTGTGGCGGCAAGCTGACGTCCACTGCGAGCACGTGCTCAGCCGAGAATCCCTTGTCCACCCCGAGCAAGTGGACCAGACTCGTTGTAAGTAATCCTGCGATTATCAGCAGCAACGTTCCTACGCCGACTTCCAAGCAAATCAACGATTCTCGCAAGCGGCGCGTGTAGCTGCTCTCCGTAGTTGTGCCGCTGCCCTGCTTCAGCGCTTGTTGCGGCTCAGCGTGCGCTACTCGCCATGCTGGCAGTGCGCCAAAGAGGACTCCAGTCAGCAAGGAAACGCAGACCATCAACAACAGTACGCGTGCGTCCATGTGAACCTCGTCGAGCCGGGGAAGACTGGCGGGCGCCAAGGCGACGAGCCAGCGCACCCCAAAATACGCAAGCCAGATCCCCAGCGCTCCTCCGAGGACGGCGATCAAACCGCTTTCGGTCAACAATTGCCTCGTCAATTGTCCGCGAGAAGCTCCGATCGCGGTTCTAATCGCCGCTTCGCGCACGCGGCCCGGCAGACGCACGAGCAGCAGGTTGGCGAGGTTCATACACACGATGAGCAGCACCGCCCCCACGCCCCCAAGCAAAAGCAGCAGCCCGCCGCGCGCATCTCCAACGACTTGGCTCTCGAGGGGAATCAATGCGGCGCGAAGACCTACGCCCTGTTTTTCGTCCTTCGCAATCTGGGCCTGGATGGTATTTAGCTCTGCAAGCGCCTGGCTTGCGCTCGTTCCGTGTCTTAGCCGGGCAATCGCGGCAAAATCGAATTCGCCGAGAGGCGAAAATTGCTCGGGATGCAGCCCCAGCGGCGTGAAGTAGTCCGCTCGCGAAGGGAACTCAACCATTGCGCCTAACTGCGTGGCCTTTGGGAATCGGAAGGACGCGGGCAGAATGCCCACGACTTGGAAGGGCTTGCCATCGAGAGTAATCGAACGGCCCGCGATCGTTTCATCCGCATGGAAGCGCTCACGCCAGAAAGAATCGCTGAGAACGACGACTTGATTCTTTCCCGGAGCGTCTTCGTGCGGCAGGAACGTACGGCCTAGTTCTGCCTGGATACCCAGCACCTCAAAAAGATTCGCTGAGGCGTGCCCGCCGGAAATCTGCTCTGCTTCGCCGTGGCCGGTGAGCGTCATATTCAACGGCTCTACTATTGCGACGTCTTCGAACGAATGGCAGTCGCGCTGCCAGACTCGGAAATTCCGCAAGTTCGCGGGCAGCGTTGGATAGGTCTGGCTTAGTTCCGGAATGATTTCACGCACGAGGTAGAGTTGATTGGGTTGACGGTAGGCCAGCGGCCGCAGCAACACCCCGTTCACCATGGAGAAAATCGCGGTGGTCGCGCCGATGCCGAGCGCTAGCGTCAGGACGGCCACGCCGGTGAAGCCAGGGCTCTTCGCTAATATCCGCAGTCCAAAGTGAACATCCTGCTTCAGGTGGTCCCACCACATCCAGCGCGTGGATTCGTAGAATCTTTCCTCGGCGTGCATCACGTTTCCAAACGCCCGTCGCGCGGCAGCACGCGCCTCCTCTGGGCTCATTCCCTGTTCGCGTAAGCGCTCGCTCTCCTGCTGAATGTGCGCCTCAATTTCGGCGCTGAAGTCGCTTCCCTTTCGCTTGCGCCAGAACATGACTCAACTCCCTTCCGCCTCCAAGCCAAGAATCCGCGCGATGGCCGCGGTCAGCCGCTTCCATTTCGCTGTTTCTTTGACTAATTGCTTGCGGCCTGCCGAAGTCAGCGAGTAAAACCGCGCCTTGCGGTTGTTCGACGAAGCTCCCCACTTCGCGGAAATCCAGCCGCATTCTTCCAGCCGTTGCAACGCGGGATAGAGCGCGCCGTGTTCCACCAGCAGTTCTTCTTCGGAGGTTTGTTGGATGGCGCGCGCGATGCCTTGCCCGTGTTGTGGGCCAAAGATCAGCGTGCGCAGGATGAGCAGGTCCAGGGTCCCCTGCAAAAGTTCGAGGCGTTCCTTCTCTTCTTGGGTAGAGATTTCACCTGAGTATCTTTCTCCTCGGGTAATCTGTCAACCCAAAAATTTTTGCCTCACTTTCTCCTTCTTTGTTCACCTTTCGTTCGCATTTTGCCGCCATTCACCACGATTAGTATTACGAATCTATGACGGCAACGAGTAGCGAGCGATAAGGGCCACCTGCACTGTATCCTTTCGTTGACTCAGGCGTCTAATCTGATTAGAGTCGATTTAGGGTAATGCGCGAGAGAATCCTCATCGTCGTAGCGTTGGTCGCCCTGTTGGGCTTGCAATTTGTGGACTGCGCGTCCGCGATGACGCAAGACGAGCAAAGCATGCAGTGCTGCGGGTCCATGCCCTGCGATCCATCCAATCAGAGTCACGATTGCTGCAAGGGCATGGTTTCATCTCAATCTCCCAGCGTGTTGCCGGTCGCCCATGTAACGCTCCATGCTCCCGTGATGGTTGTGACTGACGTCCTCGATTCGCCCGAGGCGACACCATACACTGAAGTCTCTCGCCTCGATTTCGAGGCTCCTCAGCATTCACCTCCAGAGCTGTACACTCTTCATTCTTCCCTCCTGATCTGATCCCCTGCTCCGCGGTGCGGCAGCGCACCATCCTGTCTCTTATTGTGTCTCTGCTGTTCCTTTAACCCGTCGATTTGTTTCGGCTGAACCCTCATGGGTGACTCGCCGAACAAGCCACGGTTTCGTTGTCCACGTTCAGGAGAAAAAGATGTTTTCGATAGCGAGAAGGAATTTCGCTGCGCGTCTGTCGTGCGTAGCTCTTCGTCGAAGTATTTCTGCACTTTTGCTTTTGTCTGTGTTCGGCGGAACTGTCTTTGCCCAAGAGCCGACATCCGCGCACCCTGGAGCAGCAACTCCTCTCTCCGAGCTGCTAGTTGAAGCGGAGAAGAACAATCCGCAAATCGAAGCGGCGCGACACGGCTGGGAAGCAGCAAAGCAAGTGCCGACACAAGTCTCGACGCTTCCCGACCCGCAATTCACTCTCCAGCATTTCAGCGTGGGTAGCCCGCGTCCGTTTGCCGGGTACACGAACAGCGAATTTGCGTACATCGGCTTGGGAGTCTCGCAAGACATTCCATATCCGGGCAAGTTGCGCCTGAAAGGTGAGGTTGCGAAGCGCGAAGCAGACGTTTCGCAGCAGCAGATCGAGTCTGTGCGCCGCAGCGTTCTCGCGGAACTCAAAGCTGCGTATTTCCAACTGGCCTACCTGTCGAAGACGCTTGCAATCCTCGAACAGGACGGTGAGCTGCTCAAGCAGGTGCAACAAGCCGTAGACGCCCGCTACCGCTCGGGCATGGGCACACAGCAAGACTTGCTACAAGCCCAGCTGCAACAGACGAAGCTGCTTCGTGAAATCGCGATGCACCACTTGGAAGTGGGCAAGCTCGAAGCCCAAATCAAGCAGCTCCTCAACCGCCCACAGGATTCGCCCGACATCGAACCCACCGATCTCGTCGAAACGCCTTTCGTGGAGACCTACGCCGAACTTCTCACTGCGGCCGAAGTCCAGAATCCTGAAATCGCGAGCGCAAAGAAGATGATCGAAAAACAGTCCCTTCAAGTCGACCTCGCGCGCAAGGATTTCTACCCCGACTTCAACGTGCAATATATGTGGCAACGCACCGACCCAACGCAGTTTCGCGCCTACTACATGTTGAGTGTCGGGGTGCGCGTGCCGATCTACAGAAAACGCAAACAACGTCCCGAACTCGCGCAAGCAGAAGCGGAGAAGCTTCGCGCAGGAAGCGAACTCCAGGCGCAGTCGCAGCAAATCGCAGCGGAATTGCGCGCGCAGTATGTGCTAGCGCAACAGACCTCCGAACTTCTCAAGATTCACCGCGAGGGACTCTCGCCTCAGTCGCGCTCGGAATTTCAAGCCGCCTTGGCCACGTATCAATCAAACAAGCAGGATTTTCAAGCATTGCTGGCTGCGTTCCTCGACGTGCTCCACCTCGACGAGGAGTACTGGCAGAACGTCGCCGAATACGAGACCGCGATTGCGCGGCTCGAACAGATCACTGGATTGTCGCTTCGCTAGAATAGGAAAATGAACATGCGAAATTATCGAAACGCGTTTCTATCGGCCCTGGTGGGCAATCTCGCTCTCCTTGCTGTTCTCGGCGGATTGTGGTGGCGCGGAAAGCAACACTTGAAGATGGAAGTTGCGGCGCAAACGCCTTCGACCGAATCCACCCAAGGTTCTTTGAACGGATCGGAGAGCGCCGCAATGGTGCCGCACGAAGCTGCGCTCGTGCCCGTGCAGGTTTCGCCGGAACGTCTGCAAAGCATCGGCGTCAGAACGGGCCGGGTGGAAAGCAGAATTGTTGAAGACGAGATCCACGTCACGGGCAACGTCGCGATTGATGAAACGCGCCTCTCCACCGTGCAAGTGCGATACTCCGGCTACATCCAGAAAGTCTTCGCGGACGCCACGTACCAATATCTTCGCAAGGGTCAGCCGCTCTTCACCATCTACAGTCCCGACCTCGCAGCCACCGAGCGCGAATATCTCGTAGCGAAGCAAAACCAGCAGCGCGTAGCGCAAAGCACAATCCCCGGTGTGGCCGAGGGAGCTGCTTCGCTCCTGACCGCCGCAAGTGAACGGCTGAAACAATGGGGCGTTCCACAACGCGAAATCGCGCGCCTTGAAGCCACGGGCGAAATCCAGCAGGAACTCCAGGTCGATTCTCCGGTTTCTGGCTACATCACCGAACGCAACGCCCTTCCGAATCTCACCGTTCAGCCGGAGACGCGGCTGTATTCCGTCGCCGATCTTTCCACCGTTTGGGTTTTGGCCGAAGTGTTTCAAAACGATATGGGAAGAGTCAAAATCGGGGACCACGCATCACTCACGGTCGATTCCTATCCGGGTCGCGCATTCGAGGGACGCGTGAACTTCATTTATCCCCAAGTGGACATGACGACACGCACGGCGCGGGCGCGGCTTGTATTTTCCAATCCCGGTTTGAAATTGACTCCGGGAATGTTCGTCAACATTACGTTGAAAATCGCTATGGGAAAGCAGTTGGTCATTCCCGCCACTGGGGTTTTGCAATCAGGAACGCGACAGATTGTTTTCGTCAGCCGAGAGGACGGTTACATCGAACCACGCGAAGTGCAACTCGGTGCGCGAGCAAGAGATGACTTCATTGTGTTGAAAGGAGTGAAAGCGGACGAGGAAATCGTAACGTCCGCCAACTTCCTAATCGACTCGGAAAGCCAACTACAGGCGGCACTCGGGACGTTTGTTCCCCCGCCTCCCGGCGCAGGCGCGGCAGGAGCGATGAACGCTCCTCAGGCAAAAGCGGAACTCACAACCGAACCCGATCCTCCTCGCAGAGGCAGCAACACGTTCCGTGTGAAGCTAGCCGATGCAAACGGTACGCCCATTTCTGGCGCTGAAGTTTCCGTCACCTTGTCCATGCCGGCCATGCCCGCGATGGGCATGGCCGCGATGCGGACGCAGGTATCACTCACAGAAAAAAACAACGGACTGTATGAGGGTCCAGGGAAGCTTGACACCGGCGGAACGTGGCAAGTCACGGTTCTTGCGAAGAAGAACGGCCAAGTTGTCGCCAGCAAACAACTCAGCGTGAACGCCACGGGAGGAATGTAACGTGATCTCTCGTTGGATTGATTGGTGCGCGCAAAACCGTTTTCTCGTGTTCACGGGAACGCTGCTGCTGGTGCTCGCGGGAATCTGGTCTTTGCGACGTATCCCGCTTGATGCATTGCCGGACATCTCAGATGTTCAAGTCATCGTGCATACGCCGTGGGCTGGCCAGCCGCCTAGCCTGATCGAGGACCAAGTCACCTACCCCATCGTCACCAAGCTGCTCGCAGCGCCTCACGTCAAGGCGGTGCGGGCGCAAACGATGTTCGGTGACTCCTATGTCTTCGTCGTCTTCGAAGATGGAACCGATCTCTATTGGGCGCGCTCGCGCGTCCTCGAATACATGCAGCAAATCACTGGCCGTCTTCCTGTCGGGGTTCATCCGGTCATTGGGCCGGACGCAACGGGCGCAGGCTGGGTGTACGAGTACGTTGTCATCGACCGCAGCCACCGGCAAAGTCTTGCGGAACTGCGCAGCATTCAAGACTGGTATTTGCGGTATCAGCTCGAAACCGTCCCCGGTGTCGCGGAGGTCGCGACCATTGGCGGCTTCGTGAAGCAGTACCAGGTCAATCTCGATCCCAACAAGCTGCGCGCCTACAACATTCCACTTTCCACCGTGATCGAAAAAGTGCGGGCCAGCACGAACGAAGTCGGCGGACGCCTGCTCGAAATGGGCGGAGCGCAATACATGATCCGCGGCCTTGGCTACCTACGTTCGCTAAACGATTTGGAGGCCGTACCCGTCGCCACGAAGAACGGAACGCCGGTCCTCGTCCGTGATCTCGGCACCGTCAGCTTCGGGCCGGACATTCGAGAAGGCGTCGCCGAATGGCAAGGCAAAGGGGAAACCGTTGCAGGCATCGTCGTCATGCGTGACGGCATGAATGCCCTGACCGTCATCGATGGCATAAAGAAGAAACTGGCGGAGACCAAATCCTCACTGCCTCCCGGAGTCGAGGTCCTCTCTGGCTACGACCGCTCCGGTTTGATTCACGCCTCAATCGAAACCTTGCAGCGGGACTTGCTCGAAGAAGCCATCATCGTCAGCGTCGTCATCATTCTCTTCCTGTTTCATTTTCGCTCCGCGCTGATTCCGATTCTCACATTGCCAATCGCTGTCGTTGCGTCGTCTATCCCGATGTACTACTTGCACGTCAGCTCGAACATAATGTCGCTTGGCGGACTGGCGCTGGCCATCGGTGTCCTCGTAGACGCGGCTATCGTGATGGTCGAAAACGGTTATCGCCAGCTTTCCGAACATCCTTCTGCCGAATCGGAAGGGGTGTCCGCGGCGGAACGCCAGCGCATCCTTCTCAGCTCCGCCAAACAAGTAGGCCCAGCCATCTTTTTTTCGCTCGTCATCATTGTGGTTTCCTTCCTACCGGTGTTCTTGCTCGAAGCGCAGGAAGGAAGAATGTTCCGGCCACTCGCCTGGACGAAAACGCTAGCCGTAGGTTTTTCCTCCGTGCTGGCAATCAGCCTCGTTCCGGTGTTGATGATTCTCTTCATTCGCGGGAAGCTACGGCCGGAATCGAAGAACCCCATCTCCCGCGTCACGCAAGCCATTTACCTGCCGGTGTTGCGCCTCTGTTTGCGATATCGCAAAACCACTCTGCTGCTCAACTTGCTGTTTTTGATTCTGACGTTGCCGCTGGCTCTCAAGATCGGCAGCCAGTTCATGCCGCCATTGTTTGAAGGATCGGCGCTCTACATGCCGACCGCTCTGCCCGGAATTTCCATCACACAAGCTTCGCAGTTGCTCCAAGAGCAGGACCGCATCATTCGTACGTTTCCCGAAGTCGAGACGGTCTTCGGCACCATCGGACGCTCGGACAGCGCCACCGACAATGCGCCGCTCGACATGTACGACACGACCATCATGCTCAAGCCGCGCGAACAATGGCGTCCGGGGATGACCTACGAAAAACTCATCCAGGAAATGGACCCCAAGCTCCAGTTTCCAGGTCTCTCGAACACTTGGACCATGCCCGTGGAAAATCGTTTGGACATGGAGCTGACAGGTATCAAGACGCCGCTTGGATTGAAGATTCAAGGACCGACGCTCGAAGGCATTCAGCAGACCGGCGCGCAAATCGAGCAACTGCTTTCCTCGATTCCAGAAGTGCGCTCCATTTTCTCGGAACGGGTATCGCAAGGTTTCTATATCAATGTTGACGTCAATCGCCTCGAAGCCGCCCGTTACGGTCTAACCATCGCGGATGTCCAGCAAGCGGTTAGTTCGGGGATCGGCGGTGAAATGGTCACGGAAAATATCGAAGGCCGCGAACGATACCCAGTCAACGTCCGCTACAACCGAGATTTCCGCGACAACGTGGATGAGCTGCGTCGCGTTTTGATTGCCGCACCGTCTGGTGCACAAATCCCCATCGAGCAAATCGCGCGTATTTCATTTTCGCGTGGCCCGGCCATGATCCGCGATGAGGACGGAGCTTTGACGGGTTACGTCTACATCGACCTCAATTCCAAGGACTATGGTGGATTCGTGAAAGCCGCCAACGACGTCTTCCGTCAGAAGCTCCAGTTGCAACCAGGGCACACCTATAAGTGGGCCGGCGAATATGAATTCGAACAAAGGGCCAAAGAGCGCCTCAAAATAATTCTCCCCATCGTGTTCTTTGTGATTTTCGTGCTCCTCTATATGGTCTTCCACTCTGTCGCCGAATCCGCGGTGCTCATCTTCCCTACGATTTACGCGCTCACAGGTGGGCTGATCCTGCAGAAGCTGCTCGGTTACAACTTCAGCGTGGCGGTTTGGGTCGGCTACATCGCGCTGTTCGGCATCGCCGTCGAGACAGGTGTGGTCATGGTTGTCTATCTGCATGAGGCGCTGGACCGAAGACTCGCATCAGGAAAACCGCTGAAGCACGAGGACATCGAAGAAGCAGCCATCGAAGGTGCAGTCCATCGCTTGCGCCCGAAGCTGATGACCGTGTGCGTCGTCCTCGCGAGCCTTATCCCCATCCTGTGGGAAACCGGCGTCGGTTCCGACGTGATGAAACCCATTGCCGCTCCGATTGTGGGAGGCATGATTACATCCACGATTCACGTTTTGATTCTTGTTCCGGTGTTCTTTGCACTGATGAAGGAACGCGCCCTGCGGCGCGGCGCGCTTCATTTGCAGGGCGAGGAACCAGCAAATGGTTGAGAACTCGGCACCTCAATACTTGGGTTGCCCGCAGCGTCGAAATTGGTATCCGTTTCTGCTTGACCCTGGAATCCGTTCCAGAGTTTAGACTCTTCTCGCGGAGGTAGGTTTCATGCGTTCGGGACAATTAGCCCATCTCACGGGCCTAAGCACGGATACGCTGCGGCACTACGAACGCTTGGGGCTTTTGCCCCTGCCACAACGCACGGCCGGAAATTACCGCTACTATTCTCCAGCCTCTCAGCAAAGGGTGGAACTCATTCAACGGGCACTGACTACAGGTTTCTCTCTCTCCGAGTTAAAGACCATTCTGGCCGTGCGCGACAGAGGCGGAGCACCTTGTCCTCACGTTCGTGCCTTAATGCATTCGAAAATCCGCGCTATCGACGAGCAGATCAGGAATTTGGTGTCCCTGCACGTCGAATTGAACCGATTGTCGAAGGACTGGGACAAGAGGTTGCGGCGGACAAAACCGGGTCAAGCAGCGCGGTTGCTGGAAGCTGCACCGCTGAGACCGCACGCCGGAGTTGCTTCGGGGCTTCCGGCATTCCGAAAGAAGAAAGGACAATAGATCATGCGCACGTTGCCGCTTCTCTTGTTGCTGGCCATCCTTCCTGGAATGGCCAGCGCTCAACAAAAGCCATCACCGGACCAGGATAAGCGTTCGGAAGCTGTCGTCACGCGCGGTGAACATGTCATGGGCTTTTCGCACGAAGCGACCACACATCATTTCCGATTGTTCAACGACGGAGGAGAAATCGACGTCAGCGCCAACGACCCGAAAGATAAAGTGAGCGTCGACCAAATTCGAACTCACCTCGGACACATCGCCAAGATGTTTGCCTCCGGGAATTTCAACGCGCCGATGCTCATTCACGACACGAATCCGCCGGGCACGGCAACGATGACGAGAGTCAAGGAACAGATTCGCTACGAATTCTCCGAAACGGATCACGGCGCGCGGATTCGGCTTGTCACCTCCAGTCCGGAAACAACGGACGCGGTGCACGCCTTCCTGCTCTTTCAAATCGTCGATCATCAGACCGGGGACGCTCCAACAATCACGCAACGCCTAGCTGGGGAGCAACATTCAAATTAATTTTTCGTATCGAAAAAGAACCCGTGTGGCGTGCCGTTTAACACGCCTCACGGGTTCTTGTTCCTAATCGT
>Ga0307471_100001749_pt1 | contig 12127 bp, 8 predicted proteins | sample atmos_gasesAM3C__2_FD_204566 | JGI IMG/M metagenome (GOLD analysis project Ga0307471, IMG submission 204566) | Hardwood forest soil microbial communities from Morgan-Monroe State Forest, Indiana, United States - atmos_gasesAM3C_515 | ecosystem: Environmental > Terrestrial > Soil > Temperate... | reverse complement strand
ACTGCCCGTGCCCGCGAGATCGCTGTTCGCGCTGCACTCGGAGCGAGCCGGAAGCGCATTGTGAGCCAGTTGGTCACGGAAAGCTTACTGCTGGCCTTCGTGGCAGGTCTTTTGGGGCTTATGCTCGCGTATTCGGGATCGCAAATACTAGTGGCGCTGGCTCCTGCGGATGTGCCGCGGCTAGCCGAAACGGGCATCGATCGATGGGTGCTCGGATTCACTCTTGGAATGTCGCTAATCACGAGTCTGCTATTCGGTTTGGTCCCCGCATTCTATGCGTCAAAAGTAGAATTGAGCGACGCGCTGAAGCAGGGGGGAACGAGCATTGCGGCTGGCGGCCGGATGATCGGCATTCGCGGTGTACTTGTGGTGGCTGAAATCGCTCTAACCGTGACGCTTGTGTCCGCAGCGGGTCTGTTAATTAAGAGCTTTGTAGCCCTGCACAATGTCGCTTTGGGTTTTCGGCCTGAAAACGTGCTCGTTGCGCGAGCAACCGCCCCCGGATCCTTCTCCGTGAGCATCGCACGCACCCGCGAATTATTCAAAGATCTGCTTGCTCGAGTTGGCACCTTACCCGGCGTGTTGGCGGCCGGAGCAACGATGGCGCCACCTGGATATGTAGATTCGACGGGCGCGTACTTTATCGATCAGTTGCCAGCGCATCCGGATTGGAGTCGTGTGCCTAGCGTGGTGCTTTCTGTTGTGGCCCCCGGCACGTTCGCGGCGCTCGGAATTCCTCTGAAGGGCGGACGCGGCTTCAGCGACAGCGACACGTCGGACAGACCCTTTGTTGCGGTGGTGAATGAGGCGCTGGTTCGAAAATCGTTTCCCAACCAAAGTCCGCTCGGCAGGACCATCTTCTGTCCCTTTGATTCGCTGGAGGGCATGAAGATCATTGGTGTCGTTGGCGACGTGAGGCAACGCGGCCCGGAGAGTGAACCGATGCCGGAGTGCTACATGCCGTATCTGCAGCATGGTTTCAACGGAGCGACCTTGAGCTTGGTTGTGCGGACTGCAGGCGATCCCGGGACGCTCGCACAGACATTGCGGCGTCTGGCGCACCAGATCAATCCGGATGCCCCGATGAAGTTCACGACCATGGAGGCCATGCTTTCCGAGGGCGTTGCCGCTCCTCGGTTCCGCACCATCCTATTTGCGGTTTTCGCGGGCTTGGCGTTGTGTCTTGCCATGGCTGGCGACTATGGCGTGATGGCGTTCACGGTGGGCCAACGATCAAAAGAGTTCGGACTGCGCATCGCGCTTGGCGCGAGCACAGGTTCCGTGGTGCGGCTCGTCCTAGGCCAGGGACTGGCCCTCGCTTGCATCGGCCTGGCTCTAGGACTGGCAGCCTCTGTTGCGTGTACACGGTTGCTTAAATCCATGCTGTTTGAAGTTCAGCCGAACGATCCATTAGTCTATGTGGCTGTCGCGCTCCTCCTAGGCGTAGTGGCGCTGGTTGCTGGCTACGTTCCGGCGAGTCGTTCTAGCAAAATCGATCCTGCGATTGCATTACGGCAGGAATAGGCTCGGACAAGGCGAGAACAACACATTCTGGTCAAGAGTATCGGGATCTTTGCAGACCAAAAGGACGAGCGCGGCCGCTCCAAGCCTCTATCCGAAGCGATCAAGGATATTGCCTGTGGTCCCTGCCCCGCGAAGTCTATAAATATAGTTGACGAACGGTCAGGACACCTATCAGGGACTCGGCAGCGATTCCGTGCTCGCACATTGCCCGGTTCCCATTCCCGGCGGGCACGGCCATGGGACCCGCAGGACCGGTTGCGGCTTTTTTGCACCGCCGTGCTGGCCACGGGCGTGCTGAAAAACCATACCTTGACAATCGACAATACTTATTGTAGATAACCATAGTATGGCAAAGCCGAACGATCTCGTCCAAGGGACGCTGGACCTTTTGATTCTCAAGACGCTCTCGCTCGAACCGAAACACGGGTGGGCGATTGCGAAACGCATTCAACAGATATCCGGTGAAGTGCTACAAGTGCAGCAAGGATCTCTGTACCCGGCCTTACACCGCCTGGAGCAAAAGGCTTGGATTAAAGCCAAATGGAAGGAAACCGAAACAGGCCGGCAAGCCAAGTTTTATTCGTTAACGGTTGCTGGGCGCGCGCAGCTCGAAAAGGAAGCTGCAAACTGGAGTCGTCTGTCTGCGGCGATCAATTTGGTCGTCGAAACAACGTAGGGTGGTGATGTCATGGTGTGGGCTCGGCGATGCTGGATCCGCTTGCAGGGTTTGCTTCTTCGGGGGCGGAATGCGCAGCAATTGCATGACGAAATACAATTTCATCTCGAACAGCAAATCGCTGAAAACCTCGGCGCCGGCATGAGCCGCGAAATCGCCAAGGACCTGCGTTATGGGCTGCGCTTGTTGGCGACGCTATTCGTGTCGATGGAGTGGCAAATGAGCAGGGCAACGCAACTGCCGACGACCATCCGCACGACAATTCGCAACCTGAATCCCGACCTGGTCGTGGACAACATCAAAACTGCCTCCGAACTAGTGACGGATACCCTGATTTCACAACTGCTGATGGCCGAGCTCTCCACTTTCTTCGGTGGCTTGGTGCTCCTTCTGGTTTGCGTAGGGCTTTACGGGAGCATGACGTACAGCGTGGCAAGGCGCACACGAGAAATCGGCGTGCGCATGGCCTTAGGCGCTCCGCGAGAAGGTTTGATCTGGATGGTCACGCGCGAGGCCTGCATAGAGCTTGCCATCGGCGGCCCGATTGGAATCGCCGCTGCGGTTGCCGCCACGCGTGTGTTCGAGGCGAGCTCTTCGGTCTCAGCAAGACAGATCCCCTTTCGATGGCCTCGGCGATCCTGGCTCTTGCGGGCGTCTGCTTGGCCGCTGCCATCGTTCCGGTACGCAGGGCAATGCGCGTCGACCCGGTAGTGGCGGTCCGGTACGAATGACTGGAGTACCAGAAGGTGATGTCATGGTGTGGGCGCGGCGATTGGGGCTCCGGTTGCAAACCTTATTTCATCGGCGCCGGGTTGCTGACGAATTGGACGACGAAATTCAGTTTCATCTCGACCAGCAGATCGCCGAGAACATCGCGGCAGGCATGAGCGGAGAAGAGGCGACGAGGCGCGCGCGAATCAAATTTGGCGGCATCGAACTGGCGAAGCAAGAGTGCCGCGATGCCCGCGGCGTGCCTCTTCTTGAAACGGTTTGGCTCGACGCACGGTACGCGTTGCGCACTCTGCGCAAGTCCCCGAGTTTTACGGCGGTGGCCGTGCTAACGCTGGCGCTCGGCATCGGCGCTAACACTGCGGTCTTTAGTGTCGTGAACGGCCTCGTTCTCCGTTCGTTGCCAGTGGAGAGACCGAACGAATTGATCTTCCTCGAAAACGCTCGGTATGGACCCGGCCAGTCATTTCCGAACTACAAAGACCTGCGTGACGGCAATCACACCTTTGCGGGCCTCGTCGGATACCGGATCGCTCCCATGGAGATGGAGACCGACACCGGTCCTCAGCGCATATGGGGATACCTCGCCACAGGCAACTATTTCGATGTTCTCGGTGTCCACCCTGTCCTGGGCCGTTTTTTCAACCAAAGCGAAGACCGCCATCCCGGCGGCAGCCCTTACGCCGTCCTCAGCTATAGCACTTGGCGGTCGCGGTTTGGAGCCGACCCCGCGATCGTTGGCAAAACGATTCGGCTGAACCGGCTGCCGTACACTGTGCTCGGCGTGGCCCCCCCTGATTTCCACGGTACCGAGCTCTTTTACTGGCCCGAAGTCTGGGTGCCCATGATGATGGAGCCGCGAATCGAGAGCAATGCATGGCTCGACGAGCGGGACACCTGGAATACCTGGATAGTCGGTCGGCTCAAGCCAAAGGTCTCTCCGACCCAGGCAGAAGCTGACCTGAATGCCGTCGCGGCCGAGATGGCTCGGCAATTTCCCGACGTGAATGGTGACCTGCACTTCAAATTAACCAAGCCCGGTCTAATCGGAAACACCGTGGGCACGCCGGCGAAGGCTTTCGCACTCGGCGTGCTGGTGCTCGCGGCCTTGGTTCTCTTGGCAGCTTGCACGAATCTTGCCAGCATGTTCACAGCGCGGGCTACAGACCGGCTGCGCGAACTCGCGGTTCGCCTTGCTATTGGCGCGGGTCGCGGCCGCCTCGTGCGTCAGGTCTTGACCGAGACCCTCCTGCTTTCCCTGGTGGGCGGAGGCGCAGGCTACGTGCTGGCAGCGTTCCTAGCTCGGGCCCTGAGCCGCTGGCGGGCGCCCATGGACTTCCCCGTGCAATTCGACGTCGAGCCGGATTGGCGCGTGTTCCTGTTTGCTTTGGCCAGCGCGATCATCGCGGGGGCCCTTTTTGGTTCTGCTCCTGCGTGGCGGGTTTCCAGGATCGACCCGAATGCCGCTCTGCGGGGAGCCTCGACGGCATGGGGCAGAGGGCGTTTAGCGCTTCGCGACCTGCTTGTCGTTGTCCAAGTTGCGCTCTGCTTTGTCCTCGTGTCCGCCTCCTTCCTTGCCTTGCAGGGACTTCAGCAAGCCCTCGAGATGAACCTCGGCTTCCGCCCCCAGCAAGTCGCGACGGCGGCGTTCGAGTTGAATCTGGCGGGATATACTCCCGAACGTGGCCGCGCCTTTCAACAACAAGCTCTACAAGCCATCCAGCAATTGCCCGGCGTACAGTCCGCTGCGTATTCGAATTCCGTTCCGCTCAGTATCGACCAGTCTCACACTGGCGTCTTTCCCGCCGACAAAACGGATCGGCAGCCTTCTGACCGCATTGGCGTCGCCTTCTATCAGGTTTCCCCGGGGTTTTTCGCGACCATGGGAACGAAGTTGCTCGCTGGCCGCGAGTTTACTTGGCATGACGACACGAAATCCCCGCAGGTTGCCATTGTCAACCTGGCCTTCGCAAGGCGGATCCTGCACAACCCCGATGCCGTGGGCAAGCACTTTCGCGGCGGCGTGCTCGGTCCTTTCGCGGAAGTGATCGGCGTCGTCGAAGACGGCAAATACGAGAGCCTTACGGAATCACCGGAGCCAGTCGTTTTTTGGTCCATTCTGCAATCCTATAACTCCACTACCACGGTCGAAGTGAAGTCCGCTCTGCCCGCTACGCAGATGGTCGCTGAAATACGCCAGGCCATCGCGCGGCTTGATCCGGAGCTGCCTCTCTATGGCGTTGGGAGTCTCGAGCAGATGCTTGGGTTTGCCTTTTTCCCGACACGTGCGGCCGCCATTGCGCTGAGCGCCTTTGGCGTACTCGCCATCATGTTGGCCACGACTGGAATTCACGGACTGGTCGCCTACGCAGTTTCCAGGCGCACCCATGAGATTGGCATCCGCATGGCCATTGGCGCCCGCCCCGGTGAGGTACTTCGGCTCGTGCTGGGCAAGACGGCGGCGCTGCTCGTTCTCGGGTCGCTTGTCGGTCTGACCCTGGCTCTCGCCGTTGGACAAGCGATTTCGAGCGTTGTGTACGAAATGCAATCGCGCGATCCGCTAGTGATAGTGAGTGCGTGGATCGCCATTGCCTTGCTTGGACTTTTTGCGTCCTGGTCGCCCGCTCGCCGAGCGATGAGGGTCGATCCGATGGTAGCGCTGCGGTACGAATGACGTTCGAAAGAGCGTGGGAGTGAGGGGCGATGGTGTGGGCTCGGCGATTGGCGCTTCGGTTGCAGACTTTGTTTCATCGGCACCGCTTTCCCCAGCAATTGGATGACGAAATTCAATTTCATCTCGACCAGCAGATCGCTGAGAACATCGCCGCGGGCAGAAGCCCCGAAGAGGCCCGCTACGCCGCCATGCGCACTTTCGGCAATCCTACCTTGCTCAAAGAAGAAACCCGCGACACCTGGGGTTGGGTCTGGCTTGAGCAATTCGCGAGCGACCTGCGCTATGCCGCCCGCGCCCTGCGCAAGTCTCCCGGCTTCAGTGCCGTCGCCGTCCTTACACTCGCCCTCGGCATCGGTGCCAACACTTCCATCTTCGGCCTGGTGAACGGAATTCTGCTCGTTCCTCTGCCGTTTCCCAACCCTGAACGACTCGTCAGCATCACCGGAACATATCCAAGGGGCGGCGTCGTGGCCATGCGCGAGCAGGTGCGCGCTATGGACGTAGCCGCGTATTACGAAGGCCATGAGTTCAACCTGACAGGCCTTGGCCAACCTGCGCGCCTGACAGGCACGCGTGTTTCCGCGGAGTTTTTTTCTGTTCTTGGGGCACGCCCAGAATTGGGGCGAACGTTTTTGCCGGGAGAGGACATTCCCGGGCAGGATAATTACGTCATCCTTAGTCATACGCTGTGGCAACAACGCTTCGCAGGCAATCCCACGATCATCGGCCGTTCGATCCAATTAGAAGGCATCAACCGCCAAGTGCTCGGGGTTATGCCTGAGAATTTCCGCTTCCCTTCTGCGAAAACGCAAGTCTGGATTCCGCTGCACAACGATCCGCGAAACGTGATTCTGTATTGGGCGGATGACTTCATGCCCGCGCTGGGGCGGCTTCGTCAGGGTTTCAATTTCAAACAAGCCCAGACGGAGATTCGCCTGTTCCAGCCGCGCGTCAGTGCGATGTTCCCCTGGCCCATGCCCGCGGACTGGAACGCCGACGTGAGCGTGGTTCCCTTGCGCAACGGCATGGTCGCGGACGTTCGCCTGCGTCTGCTCGTGTTGCTCGGAGCAGTAACACTCATTGTTCTCATCGCCTGCGTCAATGTGGCCAACCTGACGCTCGCGCGCTCGGCCACGCGCGAAAAGGAAATCGCTGTTCGCACCGCCCTCGGCGCTGGCCGCAAGCGCATCGTTATGCAGTTGCTCACGGAAAGCGTCTTGCTCGCCGGATTTGGCGCTTTGCTGGGACTCGCCCTGGCCACGAAGGGTTTTTCTTTGCTGAAGGTGGTCCTCCCCGCGGATACACCTCGCTTGAACGATGCACACATGGACTGGCGCGTTCTTGTCTTTACCGGCGCCCTGGCCATATCGACCGGCCTTCTGTCTGGGTTGGCTCCTGCCCTGCAATCATCACGTACATCGCCAACAGAAACGCTTCGCGCCGGAGGACGCGCAAGCACCCTCGCTCTCTCCCGGCGCTTGCGCAGCGGATTGGTGGTTGCCGAGGTTGCGTTTGCGGTGCTGCTGGTGACTGCCGCAGGCCTTTTGATTCGCAGCTTTTGGGCCCTTTCTCATGTGAATGCGGGCTTTCGCTCTGAGCACGTCATGACGGCTCGCATTACTCCCAACCAATCCTTTTGCAGCGATCTCGAGCGGTGCCTGACCTTCTACCGCACTTTGTTGGACAGGATCCAGACCTCGCCCGGAGTCGAGGGGGCCGCTCTTGTGAATACGCTTCCTCTCGGCGGCCGTGTCGCCAAACGTTCCCTGGACCTGGAAGGTTTCATCGTTTCTCGCGGTCAGACCTCGCCGCTCTTCTGGCTGCATATCGTAACTCCCGACTATTTTCGCGTTATGGGTATTCCCCTTCTTTCCGGCAGAGAGTTCACTCATGCCGACCTGTCGGGCGCTCCCGTGGCGATTATCACCGCCGAGACGGCGCAGCGTTATTGGCCCAACCAGAACGTTATTGGGAAGCACATTCGGCTGCTGGATGACAAGAACTGGCGCACGGTCGTCGGTGTCGCTGGCGACGTGCGCGCTTACGACCTGCAACGGAACATCCCCGCTTGGATGAACGGGACCGTCTATGTTCCCTACAACTCGGCCGCCACACTCGAAGATGGCCGTATGCCTGCCGATCTCTCGATGGTGATCCGAACGATTGTGGACAGCTCTAAGACGGGAGCCACGCTTCGCGAACTCCTCGCTGGCGTCAATCCAGACGCCCCCGTCAGCGAAGTCAAGACCATGAGTACGGTGGTTTCGGAATCGGTCGCCACGCCCAGATCGACGGCGCTTCTGTTTGTTGTCTTTGCGGCTTTGGCGCTCACCCTGGGCAGCATCGGCATTTATGGTGTTCTTTCCTTTGTTGTATCGAACCGGACTCGGGAGATTGGAATTCGCATGGCGCTCGGCGCGCAAAGGCAGGATGTGCTGCGGTCGGTGCTCACAGAAGGCGGTCGAACCTCGCTTTTGGGCATTGCCTTGGGGATGGCTGCGGCGTTTGCACTCATGCGCGTGCTTTCAAGCGAACTCTACCGCGTCAGCGCCACCGATCCCCTTACCTTCGGCGTCGTCGCCATCATCGTTGCCGTGATCGCCCTGCTCGCTTGCTATGTCCCCGCCAACAGAGCCATGCGCGTCGATCCGATGGTAGCGTTGCGTTACGAGTAATTCGCGCTGGTCGTTTGACCCGAGCCTGCTCCTCATCGAGATCTCTGAGTTCGGGTTTCCCCCTTACAGGGACCTGAGAAAACTTGAATTCAGCACGACGCAGATTACCGGTGGATATGGCCGCAGGGTGGCAACCCACGAGAATTCATCCGATATACTGGCAAGGTGGCGCAAGCCGAAGGAGTCCACAAGTTGCGCAAGCCGCGATCGCCGCGCCATTGAGAAAGTCGCGCCGCGCGATGGGCCGGTCCATGCCCAATTGTTTTTCTTGATGCTCATAGGCCATCGGGCCCCTCCAGCGGAGCAAGAAGCGGCAAACCTCTCGAACGAAAAAGGCGCATTACAAACCCTACTATAGGAATGTAAGGTTCATTTGGCACCGGCAACGTTAGAAAAGCGGGCGCTCTCTGGCAGGACAAAATCGCAGATTCTTGAACCATCACGCGCGGTGGTGCAACGGTCGTAACTCCGTAAGATGGGTTTGTGCGATAGCTGGCTGCTAGCCCACGACCGCTTTGTCCGCGGCCTCCAACCCCCGGTCTATAATGGCGAAGCCTTCGCGAAGCTCTTTCTCCGAGATGCACAACGGTGGGTTGGTGAAGAAAGTGTTCCACCGCACAAACGTATAGAGTCCGTGCTCAAGGAAGAATGCTCTTAGAGCTGCCATTTCTTCGGAGCCACCGTTGAACGGCGCCATCGGCTCGCGCGTCTTCCGATTGCGTATCAATTCCACCAGGCCAAACAGACCAATCGAGCGAACCGCCCCCACGGAGGGATGCCGGGATGCCAGTTCGGAGAGCAGTTGCTTCAAGCTCTGACCCATCCTTCTTGCATTTTCGATTAGATGATCCTCTTCGTAGACGCGGATGGTCGCTAACGCCGCAGCGCAACCCATCGGGTGACTGTTGTAAGTGAGACCGCCGTAGAAGACTTGGTCCTGAAAGTGCTTTGCAATGTGGTGGCGCATGCCAACAGCACCGAGCGGAAGATAACTGCTCGTAAGCCCCTTGGCCATGGTGATCAGATCGGGCACGACCTTCCAATGGTCCACCGCGAACCATTCTCCGGTACGGCCAAAACCCGACATGACTTCGTCAGCAGCCATCAAAATCCCATGCCTGGTGCAGATTTCGCGCACTCCCTGTAAGTAGCCGTCCGGCGGAACGAGAACTCCATTCGTGCCGGTAACCGGCTCCAAAATGAAGGCTGCGATGTTTTGCGGTCCTTCGAGTTGGATGACTTCTTCAACATTCCGTAGGGCCTGCTCGACAGTATCCCATCCTCGTTCTATCCCGTGATACGGATCGAAAACGCGAATGACACCGGGTATGCCCGGCTCGTTCGCCCAGCGTCTTGGATCGCCTGTGAGCGACATGCTCCCCGCGGTGGCTCCGTGGTAGGAGCGGTAGCGCGCTAGAATTTTGTGCCGCCCGGTAAATAGCCGCGCAATCTTGATCGCGTTCTCGTTCGATTCGGCGCCGCCATTGGTAAAGAAGAAAGTATCGATATCCCCTGGCGTGATTTCGGCGAGTTTCGCTCCCAGGCGCGCACGTGGTTCTGTAGCCATGAATGGGTTCGCGTAGGCCAGCGTGGCGGCTTGCTGGTGAATCGCTTCGATGACCCGCGGGTCGCCGTGGCCGATGTTGACACTCATCAGCTGACTATTGAAGTCGAGGAAGCGCTTCCCTTCGGGCGTCCAGAAATAGACGCCCTTGGCTTTCGCTACCGGCAACGGGTCGACTTTTGATTGAGCCGACCATTCAAACAATGTGTGTTTCTTGACCAGGGCGATCATCTCCTCCCCGGTCATTCCTGGCACCGTCACATGCGTTGTCACGTTATCCTCAGTGAAGATTCAAATTGTCTATCGTACACTCCTCAAGCAGTTAGAAGTTCCTGTACTGAGCGGTACGCCTGATCGATAGCAACATCCGGGTATGCCGTCGCCCCAGAATCGGTGTCGTCAGCCTGGTGCGATGGTCCGATGTCTGGTCGGCCCTCGCCAAGCGTGGTTCCGGCAAGGAGAGCACCGCCTAGGACCACGGCCGCACCATTGATGAAATCCCGTTCGCCTAATAGGCTGATCCATCCCAGATAGGTCGTAGTCTTTGCTCACGAATTCCCAATTCCTTCCCGTCATCAACAGCTGGTCGCCGCTCACCAACGAAACCCGAGTCATTGTGTCCGGATCAATATTCTCCACGCAACCGTCCATCTTGTAAATTTGCGTTTTTCTTGTAACTTGCTCGTCCTATGGTTCTCTTGACCTTTTCGCAACCAGGCATTCCTAGGTTAGGAGAAAGTAGTTCATGACACTCCCGGTAGCACTAACAAAGCCAAGCACACACCCTCTAATCCACATCGGCGGGACGCTTGCTCCTTCGAAAAACCTGAAACTCACGAATGTGCGCTTCGCGGGTTGACCCCAGGATGTTTAGACGAATTCTTGAGGCACTTGTCGGCTGAAAACTGTCGATCTTCTTATGTCCTATCGCATCACCGTCGACCACAACACTCCATGCCTTACCGTTCCATACCTCAATTCGGTAATGCTCCACGTGCTGGTTGTCATATACTGCCAGGAGTTCGCCTACAGACTTGATCGTGTCCTCTGCGTTGGCGCTCCAGAACCAATGTCCTTTCCGCAGCGGAGTATCGGCCTCCGCGGGCCGCCAACGTAGGAAGCCGTGACGATCAATCACGTTCCAGTTCTCGTAGGGAATTCTTCCATCCTCGTTGCCGACCCAGCGGATATCGCCATAATCAAATAGAGCCATATCGGCAAACACCAGCGTATCGGGTTGGTAGGTGCGGAGTTCCTCGATGTATCGAGAAAAGTTGTAAACATGGCCAGCGCCCCCGGCGCCATCGAGCCACCATTCCACGAGTTCGCCGTAGTGCTGGATCAGTTCGTCCATTTCAGCCAAGTAGTAGTTGTCATACTCGGCAGAGTTGGCGTACCGGCGTTCGTGACGATCCCAGGGTGAAAGGTAAATTCCCAGCTTTAGCCCATGCTTTCTGGCTGCTGCGGCGACCTCTCCTACGACGTCACCTTGCCCGTTTTTCCACGAGCTGCTTTTGACGCTATACTCGCTTTGATTCGTTGGCCAAAGACAAAATCCGTCGTGGTGTTTTGCAACCATCACAACGTACCTAACCCCGGCGGACTTGATAGCCGTCATCCATTGCCCGGCGTCGAACTACGTTGGATTAAAAGTCGAGGGGCTGGCCGTTACGTCTCCCCATTCCTTGCCAAGAAATGTGTTCGGTCCGAAGTGAATGAGGACGCCGAACTCGAGATCTTGCCACTCCAGCGCTTGGGGTGATGGTTTCAGATCCGTGAAATTCTCTGCCCGGCAAATGACGACGGTAGCGATCAATCCGGCCAACATGGCCGCAAGGACGGTTATTCTCACTTTCGGTGAAACCATTGGCTGGTGCTCCTCCAAAGAAAGATGGGCGGGAAGAGTAAATCAAATCTCCAGCGCGCGCAAACCGCAGCAGTCTCACCCGGTTGTTCCAGGTTCGGGAAGCGTGGCCTCCATTCCCTCGGCGGTGCCCATAGCAGCACGATAAATCTCGGCTTCTCAACTGCGCGCTCCTATTATGAGAAGTCGCTCTCCGAACTTCGCAGCGCTTGCCCCGAGCCGGGATTTTTGTAATAAACAACACGGCAATGAATGACTTTTGGCCCACCCGCGAGGTTCATGGAAATGATTCATTCCTACAATGCTCGTCGAGTTGTCTCCAATGTTGTCGCCTTATTCGCGATATTCCTACTGGCCCTGGGGTTTACCGCGGCCGCGCATCCGCAGAGCGCGAGAACCAGCAAGAAATTCCAAAATTATC
>Ga0307471_100001747_pt1 | contig 12129 bp, 8 predicted proteins | sample atmos_gasesAM3C__2_FD_204566 | JGI IMG/M metagenome (GOLD analysis project Ga0307471, IMG submission 204566) | Hardwood forest soil microbial communities from Morgan-Monroe State Forest, Indiana, United States - atmos_gasesAM3C_515 | ecosystem: Environmental > Terrestrial > Soil > Temperate... | reverse complement strand
ATGACACCGTGGGGTGGACTCAGGTTTTCGGCGTTGCCAGAGTCGGGGGTGAGCCGGTGACCCCCGAGACCTTGTTCCAGGCTAGTTCAATCAGCATGCCCGTGACGGCAGTGGCTTTACTGCGACTCGTGGAGCAGGAAAAACTGAGCCTCGACGTTGATGTGAACCAATACCTCAAGGGTTGGAACGTACCGACGAACAGGTTTACCGAAAATAAGAAGGTGACGCTTCGCGAACTACTCAGCCACACGGCAGGCGTGACCGTCCACGGCTTTGGAGGCTACGCTGCTGGAAAACCGGTGCCCACGCTTGGCCAGGTGCTGAACGGCGAGAGGCCGGCACACTCTGCACCGGTGACGATTGACTTTGTCCCTGGGACAAAGTTTCGATACGCTGGCGGCAATTACGTAATCATTCAGCAGATATTGGTCGATGTGACAGGCGAGCCATTCCCCGACTTGATGCAGGAACTGGTACTGGGGCCGCTGCATATGATGCACAGCACATTTCAACAGCCCATTCCTGAGAAACAACGACCTCTGGTAGCCACCCCCTACGATACAGATGGGAATGCGATCGAGGGAGGCCCGCACACCTATCCCGAGATGGCCGTGGCAGGGCTATGGACGACCCCTTGCGATCTGGCGCTGTTTGCTTTGGCCATCCAGGACGCCTTGGCCGGAAAACCAGGGGCCATACTGTCGTCCTCGACGGCTCATGAAATGTTACTGCCGGTTCGGGGATTCTATGCACTCGGCTTTGCCATCGCGGGAAACGGCTTTAATCGGTATTTTTCCCACCCTGGGGTGAATGCCGGATTCGTAGCCTTTTTCTTCGCATATGAGAAGGGCGATGGCGTGGTCTTGATGACCAATGGGCAGAACACCAAAACGTTGGGCCTGGAGATTATCCACGCCCTCTCAAAACGATATGGATGGACCGAATTCCCGAGAGAGTCAAGATTCAGCAATCCATTCGTTATCGCGCTGATCTGTGCGTGTATGGTTCTTTTTGCCTATTTCCTCTTCCGAGTGATCCGTCACCGCAAAAGGCGGAACGAGCGACCTGTCGCCGTGGATTTATAGCCCAGCTTGTACCAGAGAAATTGCACCACTAATTGGCAACACGGACGTAATCGCCAAGTGCTGGTAAACGTCGTAACCGGTAAAGTGGATTTCCCCCCATAGTGACAAAAATGCGCGCGAGTAGACCCGCAAATCGTTGAAACAATTGGGCTCGACCCAGAGCCTCTACGGTAACGGAAATACGGGCAACGCCCCTACCGTTGCTTTGTCCTAACCAAGGCTCTACTGCCAGGAGAGGACGCCGCGGTCGAGGTCGAAGGTCACCTGCTTGGCGTTCAGGGAGGCGATGCCGAGGTAGCCCGCGATGCCGTGGAGAAGGGCAGAATTTGGCGGGCGGACAACATAAACGCGGCGGTCCAAATCCTGGGTACCAAGGCGGAGTCGAGGCACAAGAGCGATTTGAGATTCGACGTTGCCACTGACGGTACGGCCGGAGATGGAGGCTTGCCGCCGGTAAGAGGTCGCTTCGAGTTGCGACTCGTAAAACATGGCGCCGCGCATTCCCGTGTCGGCGATCATCCAGAGTTCGCGGCTATCGAGATCAATGGGGACGATAAGGCATAAGGAACTTTCCCGAAATGGAACTGAATGCCCCTCGGTCGCGGAGATTGCGCCGAATACGACGCGCTTGTTGGCAAAGTCGATTCGGAAGCTGTGCCGCCGGAGCAGATCCCAGCCGATGACGCCATCCACCGCAGCACCGCTGGTGTGCAGGTAACCCAAATCCTCGACGACGACCTTTATGTTGGACGCGCGCTCTGGGCCGTACACCAATTCGGGCAGGACGCACCATTGGACCTGCAGGGTCCTGTCGAAGTTGACCATTTGGCTAGAGCGAGTAGCCAAATGGAGCCGCTCGGCGAGCTTGCGGTCGATGGCGCTGGTGGTAGCGCCGGTATCGAGCAGGAAGTTCAGGGCGTGTCGGTCGCCGACGCTAGCTTGGACCACAATGAGGTAACCGCCTACCATTTTCATGGGCAACTCGGTGGCCTCGAGCTTGCCTTTGGTCTCAGCGTCTGAGTGCGTCCCCACCAGGAAGAGGGAGGCTGCCACCAAAATCACCCGAACTTTGTCGGCGCCCATGACCTCGAAGGTGGCCCAAGCACAATCGCACCTCCATAGTTCGGGCCTGACGACGGTCTGGAATATCTATGACACGGCAAATCACAGATAAATTGGTATTTACGTACACTTCTGACATGCGCTCCGAAAACATTTCCGACATCTCGAACGTCTATATCGCATCGGGAGCCAGCAATGTCAGCAAACTCGCAAGGTGTGTCAGTGATCGCGGTGCGCTATCGGTTTGGCACCTTTGAGCTGGACACGCGATCGGCTGAGCTGCGCCGCAACGGCGTGAAACTACGGCTGCAAGAGCAGCCGTTTCTGGTGTTGCGCAAGCTGCTGGAGAGCGCCGGAGTGCTGGTGACGCGCGAAGAATTGCAAGGCGCGCTGTGGCCCGCTGACACCTACGTGGACTTCGACACCAGCCTGAACACAGCGATCAAACGGCTGCGGGAGGTGCTGGGCGATTCGGCGGATGTGCCGGTGTTCATCGAGACGATTCCCCGGCGGGGTTACCGATTTCTGGCGCCGGTGCAGGTGCTGCCAAATGAAGACGGGCCCAAAGCGGCGAGCGTCTTTGCGGCGGCCGCGACACCGGAAGTGGTCGCCACGACAAAAGGGCGGCACCTCCTCCGGTTCGGCCCGATGTTCGCTGGATTGGCGCTCGCCGCAGTTCTTGGTGGCGGGGCAGTGGCGCTGCGGTCGCCCCAACCGATGCCGCGCATCACGGATTCCACACAGCTCACCTTCGACGGCCTGAGCAAAGGCAATCTTCACGCGTACGGCGGCTCCATCTATTTCAACGAGCAGTTATCGGACCACGTGACCTTGGTGCAGGTGCCCATCGCAGGCGGAATGCCAAAAGTGCTCGACGCCTCGGACAACGGGCTGTACCTGGCGGATGTCTCGCGGGACGGCGGCAAGCTGCTGGTCCTTACTCCGGACCGCAAGAATCACAGCGCTCGGTTGCGTGTCATGGAGCTGGCGAGCGGCTCGATTCGGGATATCGACGACATCAGCGGCAATGACGCATCATGGACACCCGACGGAAAGATTGTTTACGTTGCGGATCAGGATGTCTACGAGGTAGGCGGGGACGGCTCCGGCCCGCACAAATTGTTCTCGGCGCCCGGACCCGTGGACAACATACGGTTTTCGCCGAACGGCTCAAAAATACGATTCACGGTGGGAAGCAAGATCAACGCCGATCACAGACTGTGGGAAGCGCGCGCAGACGGAAGCGACCCGCACGAGATTCTGACCGAACTGACCGAGTTTCAAGAGACGTGCTGCGGTGAATGGACTCCCGACGGCAACTATTTCCTGTTTCAGACCATGCGCGACGGCGCCAGTAAAATCTGGGTACTGTCGGAGCATCCGCCCTTGTGGAATCTTCATCCGCGGCCACTGCAGCTCACAACCGGACCGCCGAACTTCTACATGGGTGCGCCTACTCTGGACGGAAAGAAGTTGATCGTGACATCGGCGGAGCCACGCGCGGAGTTGGTGCGCTATGACGAAGATTCAGGGCAATACGTACCCTTTCTGGGCGGAATTTCGGCGGGCGACGTGGAGCCTTCGCGGGACGCCCAGTCGGTGGTTTATGTGCGGTATCCGGAGGGAACACTCTGGCGAGCGAAAGCGGACGGCAGCAGCGCGGCGCAGTTGACGGGGCCGTCGCTCCGCGTGTCTTTGCCGCACTGGTCGCCGGACGGGACCCGCATTGCGTTTACGGGCGCCCGGCCGGGGAAACCCTGGAATATTTTCTTGATTCCTTCCGCAGGCGGGCCGGCGGAACAGATCACCAACGGCGCGATTTCCGATCTCGATCCGACCTGGTCGGCAGACGGAACGAAGATTGCGTTCGGCCGGACGCGCACGGTGGGCGGCAAGGACGCAAATTCCATCCAGATTCTGGATCTGGCGACGCGGAAGATGGAGCAGCTTCCGGGGTCCGAGGACATTTGCTGCCCGAGGTGGTCGGCGGATGGGAAATCCATTCTGGCGTCGCACAAGAGCTACGACGATTTGGTGATGTACGAGTTTGCGCGGCAGAAGTGGACGACACTCGTGAAGAATAGAGGGCTGATCGGATTCATGGAGTGGATGCCCGACGGGAAGAGCGTGCTGTTCGACACATTTGATGTACCGCAGCCGGCGTTTTACCGGATTCGCGTGTCGGATTTGAAGTTGGAGACAGTGGCAAGCACGGTGGAGGTGCGGAGGTATTACGGGCCCTTTGGGCCGTGGACGGGGATGGCGGCGGACGGGTCGCCGTTGTTGGTGAGGGATATCAGCAATGAAGAGGCATACGCGTTGGATTTGCAGTTGCCGTGACAGTGATGACTGGTGATTGGTTCACGCTGGTCAATTTGGATCGGACTTCGGGCCATCCCTACGCTGTTCGTAAGATTGCGCGACGTTCGAATTCATCGCGGATCGGAGGCCTATCAGAATAGCAATCGCCGAACAGAATGAATGAATGAATGAATGAATGAATGGCCGCTGTGGCCAGAATGAAAATATTGTGCGCGGTCGCGCGGGCCACTTTCAAGGACCGGGGTTGTTCGTCTCAAAAAGTAAGTTCATCTACCGCGTGAAACCGTTCAGCGACCAAAGAACGATACGAAGCTGTTAATTTTACCAGTGTGCAAGCGTCTACAAAATCAGTACTTATAGGCGAAGGAATTACTCTCTTTGAGGGAAGTTGAGCTATGCGTGCCCGTGGAACTAATGCCTCACACTCGGTCGTGAAATTGAGATTTTTTGAGGGATTGGGTACCCGAGAGCTTGAGGTTATCCGACGAGCGGCAATGGAGCGACGCTATCCCGCCAGTTCCGTAATCACAAATCAAGGTCGTCCTGCAGATCATTTGTACCTGTTGATTAGTGGCCGCGCCAGATATTTTTACATCACGAAGAGCGGCCGAAAAACGCTTCTCCTTTGGCTTACGCCCGGAGAAATCCTGGGCAGTGCGGCGTTCTTGTCCAGACCTTCTGAATATCTTATGAGTACGGAAGCGATAAAGGACAGTTCGTTCCTCGTGTGGGACAGTGCCGCTATTCGAGGCCTCGCAGTGAGGTACCCGAAGTTGGTCGAGAATGCACTATCCATGGGGTCCAAACACTTGGGCTGGTACCTCGCCGATCACGTAGCGCTCGTTTGCGACACAGCTCGCGAAAGACTCGCACAAGTATTGATTCAATTGGCCGGAGTGATTGGCCAAAAAAGTCCCGAGGGAATTGAATTTGACGCCACCAATGAGGAGTTGGCAAGCGCAGCGAACATTACCCCGTTCACGGCAAGCCGTTTGCTCACAGAGTGGCAATCCAACCGCGCTGTTATCAAACGCCGAGGCAAAATATTGCTTCGCTCTCCCGAGCAACTGCTTCAACGTGCGGCTTAGCCCCCTATCGATTGGAAAAACTTTGATGGTTACCCTTATTGGTGACGGTCATCGACTTGTTGCACGTGCGATCAACAGACACGACGGCTGAGAATGGTGTTTTGAAGTCCGCAACAAATCCTTGGTTTTTCGTGGGACTTCGCTATTGATCTCCGCTGTTGACGTTCTAAGCCATGAAGGAACATGGAGGCTACGCACATCGAACCGCGCTGGCCAGTAATAATTGCAATTTTGGCCGTGCTTTCCTTGCAGGCTCTGCTACCAGATCGCATAAGGGCATTTCCCAGCTGGGTTCCCTTCCTTCTTGCAATTGTTCTGATTGTACCGATGGTAGCTCTGACCTTGACCAGTGCCAAAGCGCGATGGTTGCGGATCGAAAGTATGGTCATCCTATTCTTTTTTATGATTGGAGGTTTGGCACTGGTCAAATCTCTTGGGTATCTGCTCTCCACAATGGTGCGCCACTCGGCCGAGGTTACCGGCCTTCAACTCCTCTCTTCAAGCATCGTGGTGTGGACTTCGAATGTACTCTTCTTCTCGCTAGCATATTGGCGGCTTGACCGGGGAGGCCCTGAGGATCGTGCGAACCGCGAGGACATAACACCGGACTGGATATTCCCGCAGCAAAGCGTACCCGAGTACCTACCGCCCAACTGGCATCCGACTTTCACCGACTACCTATTTCTCGCCTTCGGTACGGCGACGGCGTTTAGTGCAACCGATGACTTGCCGCTGACGACTCGCGCCAAACTGTTGATGATGCTCGAAAGCATATTCTCATTGGTTACGATCATCACTGTGGCCGCACGCGCAATCAACATACTCGGGAGCTGAGGCTGGTGTTCAAGATTCGACAATAGATCCCGGTGTTGGCCGGACGGTAGGAAGAGTGCTTATCGGTTGCCCAGGGAAGTTTGTCGAAACCAACTGGCTCCTGAACTCTCGGGCGGCGCGTGGCCTCTCTAATTCTGTTCGACTTGCAAGGGTGACTTGGAAGGAGTCACCCTGCGAACCATCTCAACGTAACCGTAAACAATGTCGCTGCTGCCGATTTCCATGCCCGGCATCCACCTCATACGGTTAATTTTCGGAAGGTCCACATTGGGTATGTCATGACCGCAGGCGGTGAAAAGCAGTACGTGCTGTGCGGTCAGTTTCTGACGGCGCGGGCAGAAGACAAGGGTGGATGGGCACCGATCGTGACGATCAAGACATCTGGCTATGAGCAATGGCTTGGAGATCAAGCAGCGCAATTCTGCAAGCGGCCGTCAATCTTATGGGAGAAGGGAGACTTGTCGCCCTTGCTGCAGGAACGTTTTGATTCCCTGCCCAGCGAGCGTTTTTAAGCCGATTTTGCAGAATCCGACTTGCGAAGAGTCAGCCCGCTCTGCTAAGCCGGATGTAACGGTCACTTGCCCGAAGACGGTCGGCCGTCCGTCTGGAGTGACGGATTTTATGACTATTCCTCTGTCATTGCGAAATACCCATCCGGCGAATGAGGTCTTGGAAGCGAGCCTCGCACCGCAAGCTGTCGAGTCTGCCGTCTGCGATCAGACAACGCGGCAGCCAAGTGCATCGGTCTTCGTAGGCGGTTTCGAGGCACGCGAGCGCTGGAGCGATCTCGCCAAGGCTGGCGAGAATAGCGCCGACGAACACCTGAGATACATACTTCCCGCGACCCATCTGTGCGAGTTCATCTAGGATGTTCCGCGCTTCCTGGACTTTGCCCCATGCGGCGAAGGCCCCAGCAAGAGACGCGACCATAAGCGTGCTATTGTTGGAAAGCGCTCTTGCTTGTTGCAGTGCTGCGACAGCTTCGGCGAACTGCCCGTTCATCTGAAACGCAATACCCAGATAAAAATATCCAGGAAAGAAATTCGGATCCATCTCAATGGTTTTCGCCCCATGCTCGATGGCTCGATCGTACTCGCGCCCGAAGTAGTAGGTCATCGCCATGAATGCATTCAGGCTCAAGGCGAGCGGATCTAAGTCCAGCGCGCGCTTGGCCTCAATCACGGCCTCCTGAAAACGGCCGCGAATGGTGAGATTTTCGGCGAGCACCTGCCGGGCCCTCGGATATTTGGGATCCAGGGTGGCGGCCTGACGGATTTCTTTTTCCGCGTTCTCCAGATCCCAGTCGTAGAAACTCATCATCGCTCCGAGTACCGTTCGCGCCTCAGAAAGCTCGGGGTCGATCTCAAGTGCCATGCGCGCCGCGGCCTTGGCCTTCGGGCACGAATCTTTGGGAGCAAGGTGGCAGTAGACAGCCAGCGGAACATAACCCTCGGCGACGCCCGCATACGCCAGTGCATAGGTAGGGTCCAATTCGATGGCTTCGCGGAAATACTGAATGCTCTTGTAAAGACCACTCTCCGTTCTCTTTGCCCAGTAGAAACGGCCTTTCAGATAGAGATGATAGGCCTCCACGTTGTCTGTGTAGCGCTTGGCCAGGAGATTCTGCTTCTCGGGCGCGAGCTTCAAGCGCAGTTTCTCGGACATCTCTTTCGCGATGTCCTCCTGCGTCGCGAAAATATCCTCCACCTTCCTTCTGTACTGCTCGCCCCACAGTTGCCAGCCGTTCTCGACATCCACCAGCTCAACACTGACTAACAGGGTCTCTCCTCGCTGAAGGACCCTTCCGGTCAGCACCGCGCCGACGCCAAGCGCGTGTCCAACGACCTGAGCCTCCTCGGTGTGCCCTTTGTGCCTGAAGACTGCGCTGCGAGACATCACCCGAAGCTGCGGCAACTGCGAAAGACTGAGAATAATGCTCTCGGTGAGGCCATCGCTGAGGTAGTCCATTTGCGGATCGGCGCTGGCATTGGCAAACGGCAGAACCGCTAGCGAACCAATAGCACGATCCGCCTCTTGCGGCCTTGCGCCCGTGGGGATCCGTAGCTCCTGCTCAATATGCTTGATATCCCTTTGCGCATCAGCAATGTCGGACAAGCGCTTGCACGGGTCTTTTTGGAGGCAGTGTCGCAGTAGATCCCGTGCCTTCGCCGGAGTTCCAGCGGGTAGCGCTTGCCAGCAGGGCTCCGTCTTCAGCACACAGGCGATGATCTCCGCCACGCTCACACCGCGAAAAGGCTGGTGTCCCACGATCAGTTCATAGAGCACACATCCGAACGCCCAGATGTCGGCACGCTGGTCCACCAGTTCACCGCGCATCTGCTCCGGGCTCATGTACGCGGGCGTACCCAGTATCACTCCGGCTTGCGTCATTGCCGTCAGGGTCCGTGCATTGACCTCCGCTTCGGCCTGCGATTCGGGCACCGCTTTGGCTAGTCCAAAATCTAGGATCTTTACTCGTCCGTCGGGCGTGACCTTGATGTTGGCCGGTTTGATGTCTCGGTGCGTGATTCCCTTTTGATGTGCTGCTCCAAGTCCCTCCGCGATCTGGCCGCAAATCCGTAGAACCTCGTCAACCGGTAGCGCACCGGTGGTGAGCCGCTCTGCCAGCGTCGGTCCGGGGACAAGTTCCATCACCAGACAGTAGGACCCGCCGGAGTCCTCCAGTCCGTGAATCGTCGCGATGTTGGGGTGGTTCAGCGAGGCCAGCAACTGTGCTTCCCGCCGAAAACGGGCCAAACGGTCGGGATCGCGGACAAACTCGCTGGACAGAACTTTGAGAGCCACGTCCCGGCCAAGCACCAAATCATGAGCCCGATAGACCTCGCCCATACCGCCAGCGCCGATTGGCCCACTGACTTCATAAGGGCCCAGTTGCGTCCCTGGAGCGAGAGGCATGATCGTGCGCGATTATACCGCTGAGATCCTTTCGTCGGGCGCCTCCACCACGCAGGGCGAAAAAATCCAATGCGGCGTGAGCCGGGCGCTAGGACCGGGCGACGTGGTCACCAGTCTGCCGTTACCGGATAAATTCCAAGAGCTCAGCTGCACATTCGAGCCGGCCGGCGATTCCTTTTACACACGTTTCATGCGTAGGATTTCATCGAGACGCTTATCGTGGATGGACGTAAGAGGTAGGGGAACCAGGGCTGCGGCCGCGGAAGGTTCCCGTAAGGGTATATGCCCCCGAGGCCTCCCAGTCATACAAATAGCGCTTGGGCAATTCGCAGCCGCGGCACACGAGCAACAGATCCCGGGCCCTATTCCTCGGTAGAGAGATCCAAACCGCACGGAGAATATCGCACCGCCCATCGGGCCGCTTGGCCGTTAGCCAATTGCAGCGACGGAATGAGCCGCGGATTGAGAAATACTCGCGGCAGATGCCATAAAAAGAGCCAGGATCTCCGCACTCAGCCAGACGCTAACGCATCTTTGACCTCCCCATCCCGCGCCAGCAGGAAGCAACGGCACGTACTCCAGATTGACTCTGCGTCCGAAGAAGCGCCCGCCGCGCCTGATTCGCTGAGGTATCATCTAATCCCCGTCGCTGTTCCTTCCGACGAAGTCCCAGCCAGAGGGCGCGTTTTCAAAGAAAGCGTCAAGGTCTGCACGCCGAAATCTCCATCGCTTTCCGATGAGTTTTCCTCTAATTTCGCCTCGTTTTAGGTATTCCCGTACGGTTCTTGTGCTCAAACGGAGCACTTCTGCTGCCTCGAGAAGGGTAAGAAGCTTGTCACCGACCGGGGGCCTGCCCGTTATCCGACTGACCTGTTGCGGCGATCCTCTCTTACCCATCCCTCCGCCAGATTAAGGTTCGGAACATTCTTCGACTCCGGGTCGTATCTATTCCCGTAGCCGCACTCGATCCCAAGGAGTTTTTTTAATACTGCTGAAAGATCCACAGCACCAGGGTCCCCAGCCAGACCGAGCGGCAACGTCATCGCTTAGGGAAGGAGGAGCAGAAAGAAGGGTTAAACAAATGGACTTGCCTTGGGTTCAGCTTTTGGTGGAACGCAATTCCCGAGCAAGTGTGAGCGTTCGCGGGCTTCCGCTTTTCACTTAACCCCGCCCGATTCAAAAACTGCTTCGATTACGAACTCCAACCGCGAGCGAGTGGCCGAGAAAACGTTCAAGGAAGGAGATTCCGATGAGATTGACCGTTTACTCCGTGCTTCTGCTCTCGGCTACCGGCCTGCACGCACAAAATCCGCCATCCCGCTCGCTTCCCGGCAGTAGCGTGTCCCCGCTCACCCGTATGTTCGCCATGCCGGACGATCCGTTCCCGCTTTCCCCGTCCGGGTTCGTTGCGCGAGCTCACCCGGCGTCGCCTGCCGGAGCCATTTCCGTTCACCAATTGGCGATTCCCGTCAAGGCTATCAAGGAGTTTCAGCTTTCGCAGAAGTCCTTTCAGGTGCACGACTTCCGCTCCGCCAGCGCGCACCTGGAAAAGGCCGTTAGGATCTATCCAGACTTTCCCGAAGCCCATAACAATCTGGCCTGCGCCTATATCTATCTCCGGGAATATGAAAAGGCTCTGGCCGAGCTTCGGCAGGTGATCGCCATCAATCCGAATCTCGACACACCGTATAACAATCTCAGTTCAGTCTTTTTCTCCCTTCAACGATTTCCGGAAGCTGAGCAGGCGGCGCGGTATGCTCTGGAGTTGAATCCGCAGCGAAGCGCGTTACGCTACGACCTCGGCGTGGCTCTCGCAGCCCAGCAACACTACACGCCTGAAGCTGTGGAGGCCTTACGTCAAGCCAGCATCGAGATTCCGCAAGCCAGATTAGTCCTCGCCTTGGTTCTGTCCCGGCGCGGATCCGTCGATCAGGCAGTCGCCGAACTACGCGAGTACTTGAAAGCCCCTGACCCCGCGAAAAAACAAGCGGTACAAGACTGGCTTTCGGATCTTGTCCCGACGCCGATGCGGAGCAGGTAGCTTTCCATGGGATATGCTCGGACAAATGACCGCCACCAACACATTTGTTGGCGGCTGGGTTCTTATCCCACAACAAAAATGAGAACTGACCCGAGTCCAGGCCAACTCCTTCCATGAGAAGGCCGGTCGATGTCAATGCATATAACGCGCAATATTCTCCGGATGGACGATTCAGGGATGGCGCGATTTTCTCAGGAAGACGCTTCCAGCGAAGCTTTGCGATGCCGGATGATTCAAGATTCTGGCAGGCAGCAATATCTCATCACGAACCAGCAGTCGTCGCCTCGCTCTTCGGAATGACAAGCTAAAAGAGTTTTTCAACGAACGGTTAGTGGAAAGAACTGAGGGGACACGGACACCGCCATTGGTGACCGCATCCTCATCCCTTGGGTGGATTTTAACTAACAAACACGTCTAATCTTTGGGCCTATATTCCTCAACTGCTCTTTCCATTTCTAGGACGATCTCGCGCATCTCTTTCAGCAGGGCTTGTCTTTCAGCCGGCTCCTTCGTCCGTTTCAGACGGTCTAATACGGTCTTAAACTCGGCTTGTAGTACGGTAAAACGGTCGGAGTTCAATGGGCTGCTATTGGTTTTTCGCGCCAATCAACAAGACGCCTTTCTGCTGGGCCTCGAGTACTCTTTCGAGTTGATTGACTAGTTTTAACAAGTTCGCGGGGTCTTCTTCGCGGGATGCCTGTTCACACAACTGAACCCAGAGTTGTTCTGCTTGGTCCGGCATAGCGTTGGCCTCCATTAGCTTCAGGAGTACCACGCACGG
>Ga0307471_100001746_pt1 | contig 12130 bp, 9 predicted proteins | sample atmos_gasesAM3C__2_FD_204566 | JGI IMG/M metagenome (GOLD analysis project Ga0307471, IMG submission 204566) | Hardwood forest soil microbial communities from Morgan-Monroe State Forest, Indiana, United States - atmos_gasesAM3C_515 | ecosystem: Environmental > Terrestrial > Soil > Temperate... | reverse complement strand
AGCCGGAAGCCTCTACGTCGGCGATCGCAGCGGCACGATTTTCAAAATCGGTCCCGACCGCGAAATTTTCGTCTTCGCAACGCTCGAGCCTTCGCTCGCCGCATATCATCTCGCGTTCAGTCCCACCGGCGATCTGTATGTCACCGGTCCCACGACGTCGAGCTTTGACCGCGTCTACAAAATCACTCCCGGCGGCGGTGTAAACGTTTTCTTCCGCGGCCTCGGACGCCCGCAGGGCCTAGCCTTCGATCGTTTCGGCAATCTTTATGTCGCGGCATCTTTCAGCGGCCGCCGCGGCATCGTCCGGCTCACTCCTCACGCGGAGCCGCAAGTCGTTCTCGGCGGCAGCAATATCGTCGGCCTCGCGCTGATGCCCAGCCGCCGCGCCATGATCACTACCAATAGCGCCATCTACTCTCTCGACTGGGACGTCGAGGGTCTCCCGCTCTTCGGTTAGCCCACCCAATGCGGGCAGAAATTATCGCCATCGGCTCAGAACTGCTCACGCCCTACCGCCTCGACACGAATTCTCTTTTTCTCACCGACGGCCTCAATCAAGTCGGCATCCGCGTGGTGCACAAAGCAGTGGTGGGCGATTCACTCGACGACATGCGCGCGTCCTTCCGCCAAGCCCTCGATCGCGCTGACCTGGTCGTCGCCTGCGGCGGCCTCGGCCCCACCGACGACGACCGTACTCGCGAAGCCGTCGCCGATCTGCTCAGCCGCAAGCTCGAATTGAACGAAGGCGTCCTCCGCCACATTCAGGAACTCTTCCGCCGCTTCGGCCGCGTGATGCCAGAAATCAATCGCCGCCAGGCAATGGTTCCCGAAGGCGCCACAGTGATTCCGAATCCGCGCGGCAGCGCTCCCGGCCTGTGGATCGAAACGAGCGGCCACATTGTGATTCTGCTTCCCGGCGTTCCGGCGGAGCTACGCGCGATGTTCGAGCAGGAAATCCGACCGCGCCTCACAAGGCTCGGCCACGACGAGCGCCTCTTCACGCGCGACCTGCGAATCACGGGCCTGCCGGAATCCGAAGTTGAGCAACGCGTCTCGCCCCTCTACGCGCTCTATCCCGACACCGAGACAACCATCCTCGCGTCGCCGCCGGGAATTCAACTTCACCCGCGCGTCTGGTCCCGCGATCCCGCCCAAGCCAATCAGATTCTCGACGAAATGGTCAAGCGCATGGCCCTCGCGCTCGGCGAGCATCTCTATTCCACTGAAGGCGAAGCGATGGAGGAAGTCGTCGCCCGCGCTCTCACAGAAAATCGTGCCACGATCGCCGTCGCCGAAAGCTGCACGGGCGGCCTCCTCGCCGAACGCCTCACAAATATTCCCGGAAGCTCGATCTATTTTCTCGGCGGCGTCGTTTGCTACAGCAATGAACTGAAATCCGCGCTGGTAGACGTCCCGGCAGAGCTGATCGAATCCAAAGGTGCGGTAAGCCCCGAAGTGGCGCTGGCTCTCGCTGACGGCATCCGCAAGAGAACCGGCGCAACGATAGGCGTGGGCGTCACGGGAATCGCGGGACCCGGCGGTGGCACCCCCGAAAAACCAGTCGGCCTCGTGCACATCGGCATCGCGGACGAACGAGGACCACGCGAGCGCCGTTTCCAATTCCCCGGCGACCGCGAGCGGATCCGCATGCACGCCTCTCAAACCGCTCTCGATTCAGTGCGGCGCTATTTTCTCTTCCCGCGCAGCCGGTCATAGTCCGGTGCGTCTCTTTGTTGCGCTCGACTTGCAGGACCCCGTCCGCCACGCAATCACAGAACTGATCGCAAAGCTTCAGCCAAAATCCCGAACCGCGCGCTGGATACGACCGGAAAATCTCCACATCACGCTGAAATTCATCGGCCACGTGGGAAATGAAAAGTTAAGCCCGATCCAAACCGCCCTCTTATCGATCCGCATCGCACAATCCGTCGAACTCCATTTCCGCGGCATGGGTTTCTTCCCCAACGAGCACCGCCCGCGCGCTTTCTGGTGCGGTATTGCCGCTTCGCCAAATCTCGCGGATCTCGCCGCCGATATCGATCGAGCGCTCGCACCGCTCGGAATCGAGGCTGACACGCGCCCCTTCACTCCTCACCTCACCCTCGCCCGATTCAAATCGGACGAAGGAATCCGCGAAGTGGTTCAAGCTGCAACCGACATGAAGTCAACCGATTTCGGCGCCGCCACCGAGACGAATTTTCACCTCTACGAAAGCCTACTGAAATCCACCGGCGCGCAATATAATCGCGTAGCGTCATTTCCATTCGTCGGCGGCTCAACCGCCCAGGCACACTAGCAAAGGAAAATGATCGTTTCCGCCGCACCGTTCGCTTCTCTCGACCTTTCCTTTGTGAACATCACGACGCTGATTCCCGTCGTCGCCTACATCCTCGGCTCAATTCCTTTCGGCTTGCTCGTTGTAAAAGCATTTGGCGGCGCCGACATTCGCAGCGTCGGCAGCGGAAACATAGGCGCCGCCAACGTCGCTCGTAACGCGGGTCCTATCGCTGGCGCGCTCACCTTGTTGCTCGACGCCGCAAAAGGCTACTTAGCGGTCTGGATCGCCGGCCATTGGACCGGCTGGAACATCCGCTGGATGATGCTGGGCGCAATCTTTGCGGTGATTGGTCATGTCTTCCCGGTCTGGCTGCAATTTCGAGGCGGCAAAGGAGTCGCCACTGGCCTCGGCGTCTTCATTCTCATTTGCTGGCAGGCAGTCGTGGCTGCCGTCGCTCTCTGGCTCATCGTGGTCGTCTTCTGGCGTTACTCCTCGCTCGGCTCGATTGCTGCTGCCGCTGCCATACCGGTTTTGGTCTATGTCCTTTACGTTCCGGGCCATGCGCCCCCCGAATTCGTCAGCCTGGGGACTATCCTCATCGCCGTGCTCATCCTCGCAAAACATCGCTCCAACATCGAGCGCCTGATCGCAGGAGAAGAACCGCGCCTGAAATTTCGCCGCTAGCCTGCCCAAGTCGACAGCTCCCAACCTCCAGAACCTCCTGAACCTATGTGACTTATCCGCCAACTCTAGTACTTTCGTCCTGTTGTGCGCATTCCTATCGGGCCGATAGCATTAAAGGCTGGGAATCCCTGTGTCCAACAACGCCCTCAATCAGCTCACGACCCGCCGCCTGCGCATCCTTTGGATCGTAATGGGCGCTCTTCTGCTCGTCAGCGTCATGCCGCTATGGCTCTATCACCGGCAGGTGCTCCGATTGAGCGAAGAGAAATTGCAGGACACCGAGCGCCTGCAGCAGAACGAAATTACCCGTTCGCTGGCCAGCGAGACCGTGCAGTTCGAGTCCAGCCTTCGCGAACAGCTTCTCAGCCAGCGCCAACTGCTCGCCCTGACCGGCTGGATTCAAAATGTGGACGACCCCTCGCACGCACCGCAGATGACGCGCCTATTGCAGAATTTCGTCGAGAATAATCCGCACATTCTGTACGTCACCGCAGTCAACACGCAGGCCAAAGGTGAATCGGCGGGCAGCTTCCGCGCCGACGCTGATCCCTTCGTCGAAGTCGCACTCAAGCGCGCATTCACAGCCAGCATTCAAGGCCTCAACTACGTCAGCGAACCCTTCGGCGTAGGCCAGGACAACCGCCCCGCGCTGGTCGTCTCGGTGCCCCTTCTCGCCGAAGGCCAATTCACCGGAATGTTCGCGTCAGTAGTCTCCATAGACCATCTGCTCGGCCGTCTGCGCGACGCGAGCGTTCGCGATCGCACCGTTTTCATCGTTGACGTGCACGGCCACATCGTCGCCCACCCCAACACCAACGAGATGGTCCCCGGACGCGATCTTTCCACCACGTCGCCGCTGGTTACAAAATTCAAAGACCTGCCGCAGGAACTGCGCGCCACGGAAACAATGCATTTCTCGCTGCCTGCGAAAAATAAAAACCGTAAAGTCGAAATGATCGGCACCTACAGCACGATTCCCGAGCTGCGCTGGGCCGTAATCGCCGAGCGCGGCCTCGACGAAGCCCGCACGGACGCCGGCGTACAGGAGTTAACCACGCAAGCGCTGACGTTCGTCCTCGGTGTAACGTTCGTCGCGCTGATGTTCGGGTATCTCTTCGCCGTCGGAATCACGCGCCCGATTCGCGGCCTCGTATTCTCCACCCGCGCCATCAGCCGCGCCGAATTCCACGAGCGCGTCGAAGTGCGCGGCGCCGCTGAAATCCGCGAGCTTGCGGAAACTTTCAACCACATGGCCGGCGATATCGAGCGCTACGTCGAACGCCTGAAGCAAGCCGCCGCCGAGAATCGCGACCTCTTCCTCGGCTCTATCCGCATGCTCGCCGCCGCCATCGACGAAAAGGATCCCTACACACGCGGTCACTCCGGTCGCGTAGCGAAATATTCAATGATCATCGGCGAATATTTGCAGCTCACGTCCGAAGATCTCGACCGCCTGCGCATCTCCGCGTTGCTGCACGACGTGGGAAAAATCGGCGTGGACGACCGCGTCCTCAAAAAGCCCGGGAAGCTAACCGACGAAGAATTCGACCTCATGAAGCAGCACACCGTGAAAGGCGCCAACATCATGCGCCCCGTCGCGCAACTGAAGGAAATGCTCCCCGGAATCGAATTGCACCACGAACGCCTCGACGGTGCCGGCTACCCCTACGGCCTCGCCGCCGACCAGATTCCGCTGATGGCGCGCATCATCGCCGTCGCCGACACGCTCGACGCCATCACCACGAACCGCCCCTACCAATCCGCGATGGATCTCGAATTCGCCATGGAACGCATCCGCTCGCTCGCCGTCTCCCGCTTCGATCCCAAAGTCGTCGCCGCCCTCGAATCCGCCGTCAAGGCGGGTCGCCTCCGCCTCACCGCCACCCTCGTCGAAGTCTAAGCATCAAACAGAAAACTTGCCGCTAATCCGAATGCATGCAATAAAGCATCGGTCGCTTGCGTATAAGTTTTAGGTGGAGCAAGGTGGCGGGCATGAGCGTTCACGGGCAGGCCAATCTTATCGACGCGTCGGTGGAAAAAGACCAGGCCTATCCATCCACCGCCTGGGCCTGGTACACCGTCGCGATTCTCCTCTGCGCCTACATCTTCTCGTTCATTGACCGGCAGATTCTGAATCTGCTCGTCGCTCCGGTTCGCCGCGACCTCGGAATCACCGACACCGAGATGAGCCTGCTGATCGGTTTCAGCTTCGCCGTTTTTTATTCAGTTCTCGGCCTGCCATTCGGGCGGCTCGCGGATTCAGTCAGCCGTCCGCGCTTGATTATCGTGGGAATGTTTACGTGGAGCCTGATGACGGGCGGTTGCGGCCTCATCAATTCTTACGCCCAGCTTTTCATCTTGCGCATGGGAGTCGGCGTCGGCGACGCCACTCTTTCTCCCGCCGCCTATTCGATGATTTCAGATTCATTTCCTCCCGCGAAACGCTCAGTGCCATTCAGCGTCTACACGATGGCCACTTACATAGGCGGAGGATTTGCATTTCTTCTCGGCGGCTTGCTCCTTCGCTACTTCGGCAGCAGGCAGATGTTCGAGCTTCCAGTCATTGGACTCGTCCGGCCGTGGCAAGCCCTCTTCATCTTCCTCGGAATCTCGGGAATTCTTTTCATCCTCGCCCTACTTAGCCTTCGCGATCCCTCCCGCAAAGGCGCCCGAGTTTTCGCAGACGCCCAGGGAAAAATCAAAGTCGAACGGATCCCACTATCGACCGTGGGCAAATACTTCTTTCAGAACAAGAAGTCGCTTCTTTCACTCAACGTAGGAATGGGACTCGCCGCGCTCGCCGCCTATGGAACCTCAGCCTGGGGAATCACGTTCCTCGTGCGAAACCATCACATGACAGCCTCTCACGCCGGCATCGTCTTCGGCACAGCGCAGATCTTCGCAGGTACCCTAGGAATGCTCACTGCAGGCAAAGCTGTAGCGTGGCTCGCAAAGCGCGGCTACCGGGACGCCTACATGCGCGTCGCAGTGTTTGCTGCAGCCGCGTGGCTCCTCCCCGGAATTCTCTTCCCGCTCGTTCCGCAAACGAATGCCATGATCCTTCTGCTCTATGTCGCAATTTTCTTCGGCTGCATGCCCACCTGCCTGATCCCCGCAGCGATTGTCGAGCTGGTCCCCAACGCCATGCGCGGCCAGGCCACGGCATTTTACCTGCTGGTCGTAAATCTCATCGGACTCGGCATCGGCCCCACCGCCGTCGCCCTCGTCACTGACAAAGTCTTCCACTACGACGCCGCTGTGCGTTATTCCCTTACGATCGTCCCAGTGGCAGCCATCATCCTCGCCGAACTTTTCTTCGTGATGGGCCTGCGCTCCTACATCCCCACCCGGGCCCGCCTGCAAGTCTGGCTCAAAGACAATCTCTAAGTAGCACAGGCATTCCTGCCTGTGCCAGCAAATCACAACGGCGCACGTCACGAATTCTTGGCGCTCACACGCTATCGTTCTTCTTGCGGATCATGTCGGCGAAACCCACGCCGTCCTGGCCCCGGTTGAGTCAGTAGGGGCGGGTCTCAGACCCGCCCGGGTACAAATTCAGCGCGGCCTCCCCTGCGCCCGTATGCCCACGTATCTCTGCTAGAATATTTGTTTCCGCATCACGCGGCGAAAATACATGATTACTCTCTTCGGACCACCCGAACCCACGCTCCTCGAGCGCTTGAAAGATTCCGTCAGCAAGACGAAGACGGAGCTCTCGGCGAAAGTCGAGCAAATACTCACTGGCGATCGACCGGTCGACCCGGAGCTTCTGCGCCAACTCGAGTCCGCATTGCTCAGCGCCGACATCGGCGTTCGCACCACAAAAGAAGTCCTCGCCGCCCTCCGCCAGCAGGTCAACGAGCACAAGCTCGTTGAAGCCAAAGACCTGAAGCGCGAGCTAAAAAATCAAATCTCGAAAATTCTCACATTTCCTCCGCCAGCCGCTGACGGGAATGGCAACTCCGCGGCCCCTCGCGTCCTGTTCGTCGTCGGCGTCAACGGCACCGGAAAGACCACCACCATCGGCAAGCTTTCCAATCGCCTGAAAAAAGGCGGCGCCAGTGTGATGCTCGTCGCTGCGGACACCTTCCGCGCCGCCGCGATCGAACAGCTCGAAGTCTGGGGCCGCCGCTCAGGCGTCGAAGTCATCAAACAAAAATCCGGCTCTGATCCTTCCGCTGTAATCTTCGACGCGCTGTCAGCCGCCACTGCGCGCAAAATCGACGCCGTGATCGTCGACACCGCCGGCCGCCTTCACACCAAATCCAATCTCATGGCCGAGCTCGAAAAAATGAAGCGCACCGCCGCGAAAATCGTCCCGGGTGCGCCTCACGATGTGCTCCTCGTCCTCGACGCCACCACCGGCCAGAACGGCTTGAACCAGGCCCGAGAATTCTGGAGCCACTCCGGCGTCACAGGAATAGTGCTCACGAAACTCGACGGCACCGCAAAGGGCGGCATCGTCGTCGCCATCGCTCACGAACTGAATCTCCCAATCCGCTTCGTCGGCACAGGCGAACAAATCGACGACCTCGTCCCCTTCGACCCCCAAACCTATGTCAACTCCCTCTTCGACTAGCGCCCGGGTCGCCGCGTGGCAATTTCAGCCCGCGACAAGCACCGCCGCCGTAGACAACGCATTTCCAAGGGGCTTCAATGCCCTTCCGTAACGCCGGCGTCCCGCCGGCTCTTTTGACTTCTGCCGGAGCAAAGCTGTGAATCGCGCCGTCGTTGTAGGTCGCGGCTTTAGCCGCGACATCAAAGCAACACCACACGAGGGACTTTAGCCACCGAGCACGATGCTCAAACACAACACCGACGAATCACACCTCACCCACGCACTCGCCCTCGCGCGGCGCAGCACGGCCCTCGCTCATCCCAACCCCCGCGTCGGCTGCGTCATCGTCAAAAATAACCTCATCATCGGTGAAGGGTTCCACTCCTACGATCACCGCGACCACGCCGAAATCGTCGCTCTGAAAAAAGCCGGCAAAAAAGCCCGCGGCGCAACTCTCTACGTCACCCTCGAACCCTGCTGCACCGCAGGTCGCACAGGCCCCTGCACAAGGGCAATCATCGCCGCAGGAATTAAACGAGTCGTAACCGCAATGCTGGATCCGAATCCCGCCGTATCAGGCCGAGGCCTCGCGCAACTCCGCCGCGCAGGAATCGAAGTGACCACAGGCCTTCGCGCAGCCGCCGCACGCAAGTTCAACGAAGATTTCGCCAAATGGATTCGCACCGGCCTGCCCTTCGTCACGCTGAAAACCGCGCTGACCCTCGACGGCCAAATCGCCGCACGTTCGGGAAGCACCACATGGATTACAAGCGAAGCCTCGCGCGAAGCCGTCCAGCACCTCCGTCACGAAGCCGACGCCCTCCTCACCGGCATCGGCACGGTCCTCGCCGACAATCCGCGCATGACCGACCGCACCGGCAAGCCTCGCCGCCAAAAACTTCTTCGCGCGGTTGTCGATTCACACCTGCGGCTGCCGCTCAAATCGAACCTCGTCAAATCCGCCGACGCCGACGTCGCAGTCTTCACCACGTTACCGCTCGATTCACCAAGAGCTCTCGCACTTGAACGTGCCGGAGTCGCCGTCGTCCGGGTTCCGGCCAAACGTTGCCACGTGGACCTTCACGCCGTCCTGCGCAATCTCGGCAAACACCAAATCCTGAACGTCCTTCTGGAAGCCGGCGCAGAACTGAACGGCGCTGCCCTCGAAGCCGGCATTGTGGATAAAATGATTCTCTTCTATGCTCCGAAAATCATGGGAACCGGAGGCGTACCGTTGGCGGATCTGCCCGCAGCGCGCTGGTTTCCAAAATCGCCGGCGCTAACGAACATCACCATCAATCGCTACGGCCCTGATTTCTGCGTCCAAGGATACTTTCACGATGTTTACGGGAATCACCGAGCACGTCGGAAAAATTGAAGAGTTTCAGTACGACGAAAAAGGCGGCCGCCTGCGCATCAGCCTCGATGGCGCTCCGTCCATCGCCGCCGAAATGAAGCTCGGCGACAGCATTTCCGTCAACGGCTGCTGCCTAACCGTCGTAGAGTTCGACGCCAATTCCTTCGCAGCCGATTTCTCCGGCGAAACTCTCCAACGCACGGCCTTCGACGAAAAAAAGCCCGGCCAGCCCGTAAATCTCGAGCGCCCGCTCGCCGCCACAGCCCGCCTCGGCGGCCATTTCGTTCAAGGCCACGTCGACGGAATCGGCCGCGTCACCCGCCTCACACCCGAGGGCGACAACTGGTGGCTCTCCGTCCGCGTCCCGCAAGATCTGCGCCGGTACGTCACCGAAAAAGGCTCCATCGCCATAGACGGCATCAGCCTCACCGTCGCCCGCTGGCACGCGCACGACGGAATCGCGGACATCGCCGTCATTCCCTTCACGCATCAGCATACAAACGTCCACGCAATGACGCCCAACGACGCCGTCAACATCGAAGTCGACGTCCTCGCAAAATATGTCGAGAGCCTCATCGCGTCGCAAAAAGCCCGCGCCACATCGCACCTCACCGTAGCCGAACTAATCGAAGAAGGTTTCTAATGCCCGTCGGAAAATCCGCGTCCTACGACGTCGCCGTCATCGGCGCCGGCGTCTTCGGTTCCTGGATCGCCTACAGCCTGCGAAAAGCTGGCGCCTCCGTAATCCTTCTCGACGCCTACGGCCCCGCCCACGCCCGCGCCAGTTCCGGCGGCGAATCCCGCATCATTCGCATGGGCTACGGCCCCGACGAAATTTACACTCGCTGGTCCCTCCGCGCGCTTCCCCTCTGGCAAGAACTTTTCGAAGAAGCCGACCGCCCCGAGCTCTTCCAACGTACCGGCGTTCTCTGGATCGCCGACGAATCCGCGCGCGAATCCTACGCCCGCGACACCATCGCGACCCTTACGCACCTTCGCGTCCCATTCGAAAAATTATCCAACGCCGATCTCCGCCATCGCTACCCACAAATCTCAATCGACGACACCTCCTACGGAATCCTCGAGCCCTCCAGCGGCGTCCTAATGGCCCGCCGCGCCGTCCAATGCGTAGTCGACCAAGCCCAAAAAATCGGCGTCACCTACCAAATCGCCGCCGCTCAACCGCCCGAGCCAGCATCCGCGCTTCGCGGCAACCTCCACGAACTCGCAACCACCACCTCAGCCGCCAAAAATATCTCCGCCGCAAATTTCATCTTCGCCTGCGGCCCCTGGCTCCCAAAACTTTTCCCCTCCCTCCTAGCCAATCGCATCTTCACCTCCCGCCAGGAAATTTTCTTCTTCGGCGTTCCTCCCGGCGATCAGCGCTTCCGGCCCCCTGCCCTCCCCACCTGGCTAATCCTTCGCGACGAATTCTACGGCATGCCCGACCTCGAATCCCGCGGCCTGAAAGTCGCCAACGATCGCCACGGCCCCGCCGTCGATCCCGACACGCAATCGCGCATCGCCACTCCCGAAGGTGTCGCCGCCGCGCGCGAATTCCTCGCCCGCCGCTTCCCCGCGCTCAAGAATGCGCCGGTAGTCGAAACGCGCGTCTGCCAGTACGAAAACACCTCGAATGGAGATTTCCTGATCGATCAGCATCCCGACTTCGAAAATGTCTGGCTGGTCGGCGGCGGCTCAGGTCACGGTTTCAAACATGGTCCATCGGTAGGCGAATATGTCACAACGCGGATCCTGCAAGCCGGCGTTCGCAGCCTCACATCAACACAGCCCGCAGCCGAACAACTCGAGCGCCGCTTCTCGCTCGCCACAAAAGACTCAGCGCAGCACCGCGCAGTTTTCTAAGCGCTTCTAAGCTTTCTATCTTTTCCTAATCAGCGGAAACCGGCCGCGCCCGCATCTCCCCAGCCTCTCGCGCCTTAGCCCGCGCCCCGCGCAAATACAACAGCACCCCCAGCAGCACGGCGAACCCAGTCGCCCCCACAAGCTTCATTTCAAATTGAATTTTGCTCGCGCTGTCTCCCGGCGGAATCAACGACAACAAAATCCCCGCCAGCGCAATCGTAAATCCCAGCCCACCCGCAATCCACACCCCGAGTCTTCCTCCGGGAATCAGCACGGCGCCCGGCACATTCTCGCGGTCTGCTGAATAGGAAAGCCGTATCGCCGCTCCATACATGTAAAGGAACGGAATAAAATAAAGTATGTTCGTCGCAGACACCAGCACCTGATAGGCGCCCACCGTCGTCTCATTAACCTGGCTCAGCAGCAAAATAAAACCCGAGATGGTTGCCTGGACCAAAATCGAAACGTAAGGCGTCTCCCATTTCGGATGAATTTTCCCAAACGCACGCGGCAGATAGCGATCGAGTCCGATCACAAACGGCACTCGCGCGATTCCTGCCACCGTCGATCCCACGCCGCCAGCGTTCCCCACTGTAACCAGCATCGCCGCAATCATTCCCAGCGCGCTGATTTTCAGCGCTCCCGACGCGATCGTCAGCGCCTGAAACACGCCGCTCTTCGGGTCCACCTCCACGCTGCTCATTAACGAGAGCACCGCAACTGTCCCCGCAATGTAAGCCACGGCGATCACGATCCCCGACCCCAAAATTGCGCGCGGAAACGTTTTTCGAGGCTCGCGCACTTCTTCGCTCATTGACGACACAAGCTCCATCCCCGCGAACGCAAACGCAATCTGCGGCCAGAAATTTACCGTCGCCCAATCCCAGTGTGGCCGGATATTGCTCCATGTGAAATGCGTCACCGATCCCTGACGGTGCCACACAAACGCCGCCACAAAAATCAGGATCGTCAGCGGAAGAAACGTCGACACGCCCCCCACGTTCTGCAGCCATTTGCCGATCCGCAGCCCGATAATGTTCATGAATACCGCTACGAATAGCAGGATGAATGATCCAATCAGCAAAAACGTGCGGTTCTGTGCGAGCGGCGCGTATCCAATTCCCCCGATGTATGCCGCCATCGAAGCGCTCGCAAAAAGCAGCGCCGGAAAATAAAAAAGCGTGTACACCCAATAAGTCCACCCGGCTACGAATCCGTGAAATTCGCCGAACGCCGTTTTCGACCACGCATACAGCCCGCCTTCTTCGGGAAATCGAGTTGAAAGCTCCACAATCACCAAAGCCGTAGGCACAAAAAAGAAGATCGCGGCTAGTATCCACAGCGTTATCGAAGAAGTTCCGTTATGCGCCGCCGACGCAATCCAGCG
>Ga0307471_100001745_pt1 | contig 12140 bp, 9 predicted proteins | sample atmos_gasesAM3C__2_FD_204566 | JGI IMG/M metagenome (GOLD analysis project Ga0307471, IMG submission 204566) | Hardwood forest soil microbial communities from Morgan-Monroe State Forest, Indiana, United States - atmos_gasesAM3C_515 | ecosystem: Environmental > Terrestrial > Soil > Temperate... | reverse complement strand
AAGGTTGCACTCTACCGTTGAGTTACTCCCGCGGCCCGCTGGTGAGTCTACGCCGCGCCGGAACCGAAGTCCCCGCTCCCCGGTAGGCGGTCAAGCGGTTACCGCGTCGTCATATCCGAACCAGCACGGCGACTGATGATTCGGGCGTGCGTCGACCCCGGCATCGCACCGGTTCTCCGCGGAGTCTTCTGCTCCTGTCAAGTCTTGTCGGTGTCACGGCATGCGGGAGCGCAGGTGGAACCGTCGCACCGCTTGCACTGGGGAACTCCTCCATCTATGCGCACCCCCTTCGCTTCGCGCACCCCGTGCCCAGCGCCTCCCCATCGCCGACAGCTGCTCCCACGCCGAAACCGCCGGCTGCGCCGCCGAGCCTAACGGCGGCGACGACGTCCCGGCCGCCGCCAGGAGCGCCCTCGCTCAGTCCCGTCACCGGCGGACCGATACTCGGCGGGTGCCGGGTCTTTCCCTCCGACAACCCGTGGAACCAGGACATCTCGCGTGCTCCGGTGGACCCCAACTCTGCCACGTACATCGCGCGCATCGACTCGTTCCGGCAGTTCCTCCATGCCGACTTCGGGTCAGACCCGACATATGGGATTCCCTATGTCGTGGTCCCCGGCTCGCAGCCGTTCGTCCCCATCACGTTCACGGCGTATGGAGACGAGAGCGACCCGGGGCCATACCCGGTTCCATTGAATGCGCCGGTGGAGCAGGGCGGCGATGCGCACGTCCTCGTGGCGGATTCCGGCAACTGCACGCTCTACGAGCTGTACCACGCGCAGCGGCAAGGCAGCGGCTGGGCGGCCGACTCAGGGGCGATCTTCAACCTCGCAAGCGATGCGCTGCGTCCCGACACCTGGACGTCGGCCGACGCCGCGGGGCTTCCTATTCTTCCAGGACTTGTGCGCTACGACGAGGTCGCGGCAGGAGTCATCAACCACGCGCTTCGATTCACTGTTGACGAGACACAGAACGGGTTCATTCACCCCGCGACGCACCAGGCCGGGGGGAGCGATGCGTCGGATCCGCCGATGGGTTTGCGGCTACGGCTGAAGGCATCGTTCGACCTCTCGCCCTTCCACGGCGAGGCGCTGGTCGTGCTGGTCGCACTCAAGCGCTACGGCATGCTCGTCGCCGACAAGGGCGGCAGCTGGTTCATCAGCGGATCCACGGACTCGCGCTGGAACGACACCGACCTCGATCAGTTGAAGTCTGTGCCCGGCAGCGCCTTCGAAGTGGTCACCACCGGACCGATCCTGCGAGGCTGATTCGCGGTCAGCGGGGAGCGGCAGCCAGCTCCACCACAGCGATCTTCCCATCGGCGTACATGGCGCGCATCAACTTCTTGTCCTGCTTGCCAACCGACGTCTTGGGGAGCTCGTCGACGAAGGCCCAACGCTCGGGTAGCCACCAGCGCGCCACCTTGTCGGCAAGAAACGCGCGCAGCTCGTCCGGATTCGCCACAGCACCCTGCTTGAGCACGACCGCTGCGAGCGGCCGCTCCTGCCAGCGTTCGTCGGGCACCCCGATCACCGCGGCATCTGCGATTGCCGGATGCCCCATCAGCAGCGTCTCCAGCTCCACGGAGGAAATCCACTCGCCGCCGGACTTGATCACGTCCTTGGACCGGTCGGTGATCTGCACGAATCCGCGCGAGTCGATGTTTCCGACATCGCCGGTGCGCAGCCAGCCGTCGTGAAACTTCTCGGGTACGTCCGCCTTGTAATAGCTGCCCGTGATCCAGGGTCCGCGCACCTCGATCTCGCCGACCGTTTCCCCGTCGTTGGGCACCTCGTTCCCGTCGTCGTCGACGATGCGCAGCTCGACACCCGGAACCGAGCGTCCGGTCTTCGCGCGGAAGTACCGCTCCTCGTCGAGTGGTGTTCCCTTCGGGGGCTGCGCAACAGTACCGATCGGACTGGTCTCGGTCATCCCCCACGCCTGGATCAGATCGATGCCGAGACGGTCGCGGAAGGCGTCGATGAGACTCATCGGCACGGCGGATCCACCGCCGACCGCCCGTTTCAAGCTGGACACGTCAGCGCCGGTCGCGTCGACGTACGCGAGCATCCCCGTGAAGATCGTCGGCACGCCGCCGGTGAAGGTCGGCTTCTCGGTTCGAATGAACGTGCACAGCGGCTCGGGCTGTAGGAAACGACCGGGAAACAGCATGTCGGAGCCGATCATCCATGCCGCGTAGGGCACTCCCCACGCATTGACGTGGAACATCGGCACGATGACCAGCACTCGGTCGTTCTCCTCGATGCGAAGCCCTCCCCAGACCGCGAACGAGTGCAGGTAGATCGACCGATGACTGTAGACGACACCCTTCGGGTCGCCCGTGGTGCCGGTCGTGTAGCACATGGCGGCAGCGGTGCGCTCGTCGATCTCCGGCCAGTCGAAGGCCGGCGGAGCAGCTGCGAGAAGAGCCTCGTATTCCAGCGCGTCACCGAGTGCCGACGCGTCTCCAGAGCCAACCACGATCACGTGCTCCACGGTGCTCAGGTGCGGACGTATCGCGGCGAGCAAGGGTGCCAGCGACGCGTCGACGATGATCGCGCGGTCGCCGGCGTGATTGATGATCTGGGCGAGCTGCGCCGGCGGCAACCGCAGGTTGAGCGTGTGCAGCACCGCGCCCATGCACGGGATTGCGAAGTACGCCTCGAGGTGCTCCTGCTCATTCCAGCACAGCGTTCCGACCCGGTCGTCCGCGTTGATCCCGAGGTCGCGCAGGGCGCCTGCGAGTCGCGGCACGCGAGCAGCCACATCCTGATACCGCGCATGCTTCGACCCTTCTCCCTCGAAGGTGATCACCTCGCTGTCGGGGAACACGCGCTCGCCGCGCCGAAACAGCGCCGTGATCGTCAGGGGCGCGTCCTGCATGGTGGAATCCATCGGCTTTCTCCGCTCTTCCGGTGGTACCCGCCCATTCTCCCCCGTACTGCGGCGAATTCGCTACCCTCGCCGCGATGACCTCGACGGCGGCTCCGGCGATGACCGGCGCTGAACGCTTTCTCGCGGCGGCTCACCGTCAGCCGGTGGATTGCACCCCCGTATGGTTCATGCGTCAGGCCGGACGATCCCTCGCAGGGTATCGGGAGCTGCGCGACCATTACGACATCCTCACGTTGACGCGCACTCCGGAGCTCTGCGCGCGCGTGACGCTGATGCCGGTCGACGACCTCGGCGTCGATGCCGCGGTTCTCTACGCCGACATCATGCTGCCACTGGTCGGCATGGGCGTTCCGTTCACCATCGATCCCGGCGTTGGGCCGATCATCGAAGCGCCCCTGCGTACGGCGGACGACATCGCTGCGCTGCGCGTCGTCGCCGCCGAAGACGCCACGCCGGAGCTCTTCGAAGCGATCCGCATCGTGCGGCGCGAGCTCGACGGGCGCACGGCGGTGATCGGGTTCGCCGGGGGACCGTTCACCGTCGCCTCGTATCTCATCGAAGGACGTCCCACCAAGGATTTCGGGCGCTGCAAGGCGCTGCTGTACGCACAGCCCGCGCTCTGGAAGCGGCTCATGGAGACGCTCAGCGAGGTGACCATCCGGTACCTCCGAGCGCAGATCGAGGCCGGTGTGCAGGTGATCCAGCTCTTCGATTCGTGGGGCGGCGCGCTCACGCGCGACGCCTATGAACGGAGTGTGCTGCCCTACAGCCGGCGAATCATCGAATCAGTGACATCGCAGGGCGTGCCCACCATCCACTTCGCCACCGTGAGCGGCCACCTGCTCGAATCCATGACGGCAGCGGGCAGCGACATCATGAGTGTCGACTGGCGAGTGCCGCTCGACGAGGCGTGGCAGCGCATCGGCTACGACCATGGCATCCAGGGCAACCTCGACCCCGCGATCTGTCTCGCGCCGTTCGACGTCGTCGCACGCCAGGCGCAAATCATCCTCGACCGCGCGCACGGGCGCCACGGCCACATCTTCAACCTGGGACACGGCGTCCTGGCCGAGACATCCAGCGACACGCTGCGCCGGCTTGTCGAGCTGGTGCACTCGGCGACCGCTCGTTCGTGACACGGGGAGCTGGGTTGCGGCGAGCGCCGTGGTGGATGCTCACCGCCACGGGACTCTTTCTCACGCTGCCGTTCATCACGAGGCGAGTCGGCGATCCCGACTACTGGTGGCACGAGCTCACGGGCCAGTGGATCGCTCAGCACGGCGCGTTCGCGCGACACGAGCTCTACACGTACACGGTCAGCGGTGCACCGTGGACGGATCACGAATACCTGAGCCAGCTTCTGTACTACGGGTTGAACCGCATCGGAGGTTTGGCGACGATCAGCATCTTCTTCGCCGCAGTGGTCTGGGCGGGGTTCTGGCTGCTGCTTGCGCGGGTGCGGCTGTCGGCTCACTCACCGTGGATCGCAGGCGCCGGGCTTGTGCTCGGCGCCGCCGCGGGATTCGCGGTCTGGGGGCCGCGCCCGCAGATGTTCGACTTCCTCTTCGTAAGCCTGGAACTGTTCTGGATCGATCGGTTTTTGCGCGGTCGCGGCCGGGCGCTGTACGCGCTTCCCGCCGTGGTGCTGCTCTGGGCCAACCTGCACGGCGGCTTCGTCTTCTCGTTCTTCTTCCTGGGCCTTGCCATCGCAGCCGTGCTCGTGCGCTGGCTGTGGGAAGGTCGCCGCGACCACGCGCAGCTGATCGCTGCGCGCCAGCTCGGCTTGGTCGCGGTCGCCTCGGCGGTGGCGAGCCTGGCCACGCCCTGGGGACCGTCGCTCTTCATCTATGTGTGGCGCACCCAGTTCAGCTCGCAGCTCGCGGGATTCGTTACCGAGTGGCAGTCCCCCGACTTCCACATGGCCAACATGCTCGCCTTCGAGGCCATGCTGCTGCTCGTGGTGATCGGATTCGCCTGGAAGCGTCCGCGGCTGCTCGACGTTTTCTTCGTCATCGGCAGCGCGGTGCTCGCGCTGCATGCCTTGCTCTTCATCCCGATATTCGTTGCGGTCGCGACTCCCGTTGTGATCTGGCAATGGAGCGACGTCTGGGAACAACTGCGCGACCGGTGGCGCGCCACACGCATCGCACGCAGGCCGTACTGGCTCACCGAGGGGCTGGGGATGCTGCTGGCGCTTGCCCTCATCGGCAGTGTGGCCTTCAGCGCATACACGCTGCAGGGCCAGGCGGCGTCGACAAGGGCGAACTATCCGGTCGCGGCGGCGGACTGGCTGGCGTCCCACTCGAATGTGGGCACGCGCGTGTTCAACGAGTACTCGTGGGGCGGGTACCTCGCGTACCGCTTTTATCCGGAGCCCACCCGGCGTGTGTTCATCTACGGAGAGTCGGAGCTGATGGGCGACACGCTCCTGGCGAAGTACTCGGACATCGACCAGTTGCACGGCGACTGGAGCCGGTTGCTCGATCAGTTCGGAGTGGACTACGTCGTCTTCCCCGTGGACACACGGCTGGTGTCCGCCTTGGACGCCTCCCCGAACTGGCACCGCGCCTATAGCGACTCGGTCGCCGTGATCTTCACTCGTGCCTCGGGGGCGGGGCCTGCCCAATGACCGCGCGGACCGGGGTCGTGCTGATGACATTCGGTTCTGCAGTCACCGGCGACGATGTGCCCGCGTATCTCGCCTCGGTTCGCGCAGGGCGCGCGGTGCCCGACGATGTCATCGCAGAGTTCAAGCGCCGCTATGCCGTCATCGGCCGCTCGCCGTTGATCGACATCACCCGCGCGCAGGCCGATGCGCTGCAAACACTGCTCGACGCGACCGAGCCGGATGCGTTTCGGGTGGCCTTCGGGATGCTGCACTCGGATCCACGGCTCGCCGGCGCGGTGGACGGGTTGGTAAGGGACGGCGTCGCGCGCATCGTCGCGATCGTGCTGGCGCCGCAGTACTCGCCGATCATCCTCGCCGGCTACGAACGGGAAATCGCCGCAGCGCGCGAACGTCACCGCGACGTCGAGATCCGCATCGCGCCGGCTTGGCACCTCAGCGACGGGTGGATCGACAGCTTGGCGGAACGGCTGGGCAACGCGCTCGGGGCACTGGCACCGGAGGGCAGCTCCCGCATTCCCATCGTGTTCACCGCGCACAGCCTGCCGCGCGCGGTGGTCGACCGCGACCCCGGATACATCGAGCAGCTGCGGGACACGGCGGCGTGTGTCGCGCAGCGCCTTCACCTCCCCGCCGACCGCTGGCGCTTCGCGTACCAGAGCGCCGGCCACACACCCGAGGAGTGGCTCACGCCCGACCTCAACGACGTACTCCCGACGCTCCGTGACGAGGGACACCACGACGTTCTCGTCGTGCCCCTGCAGTTCCTCGCCGATCACCTCGAGATCCTCTACGACATCGACGTCGCAGCACGCCAACAAGCCGAATCTGCCGAGATCACGTTGCACCGCATCGAGCTCCCCAACACGTCGCCGACCTTCATCGCCGCTCTCGCGCAGGTCGTCAAGCGCGAGATCGCTTTCGGCCGGGCTTCGACCCTGTAGTCACGGCAAGACAGAGGGGATCTCTCGAGAGGGGTGATCACCGGAGACGAGCCGGATCGCCCCCACGAGAGGTGCTCCCTCTCCGGCCCCGACTACGACGACGAGGAGGCGCGCGCCGTCAGTGTCCCGTGGAAGATGCCGAGGTGCGCGAACGTCGGCCGGGTGCCTGGGCTGAAGGGGTTGCGCGTCAGCTCCGATGATGGGAAGAACTGCAGGAACCGCGCGTCGATGGGGCTGCGGTCGACGATCGACTTCTCGAGCACGCACGAGTTGTACTGACGAGCTGTGTCCTCGAGCGTGTTCGCGTTCAGGATCACCTCCTCGCCCCAGTTCTGCGCGAACGAACGTACACCGGGGATCCGACTGTACTCGGGCGTGAGACATTCCGTGGCGATGACGTTCTCGCTGCTCGCCCAGATGCCGGTCGCGGTGTTCAGCACGAGCGTGTGGTTGCCGATCGTGTGACCGGGCGTGGCGAGCAGCGCGACTCCGGGCCCGAGCAGCACGTCCCCGTCGATGGCGACGATGGACTCCGAGCGCAGGTCCGTGTAGGCCTGCGGCTGATACCACGGGAGTTGCAGCGGGTGCAGGTTCCGCAGTGACTCGAGCTCGGTCTTCTGGACAATGAGCTTGGTGTTGGGCAGCAGCGGGCTCAGCGGCTCGCGCGGCGATATGTCGGGCGCGGGAACGTTGGTGCCGATCCAACGGCGCACGTCCTGGGTGTGCAGATGATCGAAGGTGATCCAATCCACCGCGCCCGCATCGATCCCCAGACGGCGGAGATGGCCCAGCACGTCTCCGAGCGGCCGGGCGAAGAGGCGCTCGAACAGATCCGGAGTGCGTTCGGTCAGGCGCGCGAAATACGGCGTGCGGCGCGCCAGCTCGACGTCGGTGGGCTCGAACAGCAGCGTCCGCCGCCGGCCGTCGGGCTCGTGCCAGCGAACCACCATCATCCGATGAGTGAGCGTGAGAAACGGAGCTGGTGTGAGCGCCGCGCGGAACAGACCGAACCTCGTCGGATATGGCAGCGTGACCAGGTCGAAGGTCCCGACCCAGTCGGGAGTTCCCGTGCTCGCGAACCACTCGCGAAAGCGCGACGCGTCGCGGCGCAGCATCTCGAGCTGAACGCCCGGCTGCGACTCCGCGTTGGCGGCGGCGAAGGGGTCGATAGGGACGAGGCCCGTGGCGCCCGGCGGTTCAGCGACCGTTGCCATGACATCTCCAGGAACGTCGGTCTGCGATCAGGCGCCAGTCTACTTCGGTCGGCGCGCTCGCCTGCCCCGTCCATCACAGTTCGATAACCGAACCTTGGCAGCTTTCGGTGCCATGATCAGGGCCGGGTCATGGTCGGTGAAGTGATGCAGAAGCCGCTGCTGCGAGGCTGGTCGCATGCGGTGTCGATCGTTCCCGCCGCCGCAGGCGCACTCGCGCTGGTGGCGTCGGCAGGCGAGAACGGCGCACTGCGGCTGTCGTTGATGGTGTACGGCTCCTCGCTCGTGATGCTTTTCGCCGTGAGCGCCTCGTACCACCTGGTCGGGTGGTCTGCGGCGTGGCAGCGGCGCTGGCGGCGCTTCGACAGAGCCACGATTTTCGTGGCAATCGCGGGCACCTACACACCGGTCGTGGTCGGCGTGCTCGGTGACTGGGCTCGTCCGGCAACACTGGCGACGATCTGGGCCCTTGCGGCCGCAGGAGTGGTGCTTGTCCTGTCACCGGTGCCGGTGCCGCGCCCGCTTTCGGTGATCGCCTATGTCGGGACAGGATGGGTCGCGCTCGCCGTGCTTCCCGAGCTCGCGACGCGCATCGGACCGTCGGCGCTGGCGTTCCTCCTGGCCGGTGGAGTCCTGTACTCCCTCGGGGCCCTGGTGTACGCACTGCAACGTCCCCGGCTGTGGCCGCGCGTATTCGGCTATCACGAACTGTTCCACCTGCTGGTGATCGCGGCGACGGCCGTGTTCTTCACGTTCATCGCGACGCACGTGGTGACCGGCGCCCACAGCGCGTAGTCGCTGTACCGTTTGTAAACACAAGTAAAGCCGTCGTTGCGTCGCCGTTGTGTGTTGCTCTCCTTCGTATACTCGGATCGTGAGAGGCGGCGCACGAACTCCTCTGATGCAGCGTTGGGGGCGGTTCGTCTACCGGCACCGCGTCGGCGTGTTGCTCGCGTCACTGACCTGCTTCGTCGCGTCCGGCGTCGGAATCGTCAGCGGCGGGCAGTTCAAAAACAGCAGCAGCTACAACGTCGAATCGGTCAACGCGTTCAACCTCATGACGGACCAACTGCCCACCGCGAGCGGCACGTCCTTCGAGCTCATCATGCGCGATCGGCACCTCACGTACGCAGACGGCGTGTTTCGCGATGCAGTGTCCTCAGCACTTGCGCCGCTCAGCCGCGACTCCCATGTCACGCACATCGAAACGCCCTATAACGCAACACCGCAAGCAGCTCAATCCCTGATTTCGACCGACCATCACGCGGTCATCGCCACCGTCTCGCTCAACGTGGATTTCGGCACGGCGCGGTCGCTGTTCGCTGCCATCCGATCCGAGGTGCGTTCCCCAACGCTTGTGATCACCGCTGCGGGCGACGTGCCGATCGCGAATGACTTCGACGCCCACCTGGCGAGCGACCTCCAGCGATCCGAGCTCATCTCGCTGCCGCTGGCGCTGATCCTGCTGGTCGTCGTCTTCGGGACCGGGATTGCCGCGCTGCTGTGTCTGGGTGTGGGTGTCTTCGCCGTCATCGGCGGTGTCGCGAGCGCTGCGCTCCTCACCCACGCGATGGACGTGTCCACGTACGCGGTCAACGTCGTCACGCTCATCGGTCTCGGCGTCGCCATCGACTACTCGCTGTTCGTGGTCAGCAGATTCCGCGAGGAGTTGGGGAAGGGCGTTGACGTCGCCACGGCGCTCGGCACCACCATGGCCACCGCCGGGCGCGCCATCGCGTTCAGCGGCCTGACGGTCGCGATCGGCCTGGCCGGCCTGCTCTTCTACACCGGCACCTTCCTCGTGTCGATGGGCGCCGCCGGCGCGGCGGTCGTCGCCGTGTCCGTGCTCTACGCGCTGACGTTTCTGCCGGCGCTGCTCGCGCTTCTGGGGCCGCGCGTCAACAAACTCCGAGTGCCAATCCTGCAGCCGCGTCCTTTCGGACAGGGGACATGGCATCGCGTGGCGACGTGGGTCATGCGCCGGCCCTGGTTCGTGCTCTTACCCACGCTTGCGGTGCTGCTGATCGCCGGCTCGCCGTTTCTCGGCATCAAACTCGCCAACGGCGACGTCACCCAGCTGCCGCCGGATGCCGAGTCGCGTTTGGGGGCGCAGATGCTCGTGAGCGACTTCCCCCGTGCCGGGCAGAACACGATACCGATCGTCATCGACTTCTCCCGCGGAGGTCCGACGCAGCCGGCGAACATCGCGGCGGCGTACGAGCTCAGCCGCCGCGTCGCGACGATCCCCGGCGTCGTCGGTGTCGAGAGCTACGTCGACGTCGACCCTCGCTACGTGGCGGCCACCACCTACGAGCAGCTGTATCAGACACCGCCGGCGTCCCTGACGCCGACAGTGCGCAACGAGCTCAGCAAATCGACCGGCAGCCGCATTGCGGTGCTCGACGTGGCGACGCCTTATCTGCCGGCCAGTGAGCAGGCGCACCGGCTGGTGCGCACCATCCGCGGCAGCGACGGATTGCCGGGCGCGACCGTCCTGGTGACCGGCGACACGGCGTTCGACATCGACCTGGTGAACTTCATGGTCGGCCACACTCCGCTTGCCGTCATCTTCGTGATGGTGACGACCTTCCTGGTTCTGCTGCTCCTCCTGCGCTCGGTGGTGCTGCCGGTCAAGGCGGTGCTGATGAACGTGCTGTCGCTTTCGGCGGCATTCGGGGCATTGGTGTGGGTGTTCCAGCAGGGACACCTGTCGTCGCTCCTCGACTTCACCGCGCAGCCGCTGGATCCGAGCATCCCCGTGCTGCTGTTCTGCATCGTGTTCGGCCTGTCGATGGACTACGAGGTTTTCCTGCTCACCCGCATGCAGGAGGCGTACCGGCGCGGCGCGAGCAACCGGCGCGCGGTGGCCGACGGTCTCGAGCGCAGCGGCCGCCTCGTCACCGGCGCCGCTGCGATCATGATCTGCGTCTTCGTCGCGTTCGCTCTGGCCAGCGTGGTCACCATCAAGTCGCTCGGCCTCGGGATGGCTGTGGCGATCGCCGTCGACGCCACGCTCGTGCGCGCCCTCATCGTGCCCGCGCTGATGCGGCTCCTCGGCCGCGTGAACTGGTGGGCGCCGCGCTGGCTGCGCGAACGCGGCGCCGAGGAGCCGCTACCAGAAGCCGCGTGACGCCTCAGTGCCTCAGGCAAGCGCCGACGACACAGGGATCTCTCGACAGGAGGCCGTCAACGGAGGCGAGCCGGACCGTGGTTGGAGCGCGCAGCTCGGCGATTTGCGAGCGGCACATCGCCCCCTGGGCGCGCGATCGTCTCTCACAGACCAGGGGCGGTCCGACCGCGTGCCTCCGCGAGAAGTTCCCTGATCACCAAGCGGGCACGTCATAGAGCGAGCGTAGGCTGTCGTGAGAGGTCACAGGCCCGCGAGGTCTAGTCAGCCTACGCACGAGCTCAACTACAGCCGTGTCTGGGTTCACGACGATCAATTCATCCACTCTGTGGGTACTCAACGCCTCAAGAAAGAGGCGCTTCGTGTGAAAGTCGGTTGGCGGAAAGGAGTAGCCGATGACAATGAGCGTCCGACACTCTGAGAGAGTATTCCTGGCCGCTGCCCATACCCCGGGAAAAGGGTGCTCGTCAAATCTCTTATACAATTGCGGTGGTATAACGACCGATTCCATGCGCCACCCATTACGCGTTGGTGATTCGTCCGACCAATACGAGGGATTAACCGCGAGGACCAGGCCTGTAGGGAGAGGTGGTCGGCGCCGCCCCTCGATTTCTTCCGAGAGTAAGCGAAGCGACGTGTACTTCAGCCAGTTGATAGAACCGTGCAGCTTCAACACTCGCGTCTTCTCGTACAACGCATTATTGGGATGTGCGTAGTACCGCGCCCCACTGACTTGCGATGGAATGCCAGCAATTGGCATGTCCACCTCATCGAACTTAAATCCGCATGCCAAGGTGGACTTCCAATTGAAATGACTAGCGTCGAGATCAGCGTCTGGAACATCTCCGTCCCAAGCGGATCCTCCATCCGCAGCCGACTGCGGCTGTGGCTTCGGACCGATACGGCTCGCGCTTGCGATTGCCTCTTCCGCCAGTGTGTCGTAGTTGAAGGTCAGCACATCTGCGCCCTTAGCAAGGACATCTGAGCCGAATCTGCTCGCGACCTCGCTATACGCTCCCGCCGAATGGCTCATCTCATCCAAATAGGTGAGCAAGAGATTGTGCAGCGCGTACGCAGCTTGTCTCAGGCGCAATTGCTCGTCGGCTGCAATTCCATCTGCAAGCCGAGACTCAAAGAATGTTAGACATTCCTCAAGATCGAATGGGGTCGACTTCAGCGCCTGAAAATCCAAATGCCAGTATCGTTCAATCTCCTCTAGCAAGACGTCTGCGAACAACCGGCGGCGGAAGTGGTCCAAGGTAAAGAGGTAGTCTTTCGGATTTAAGAGAACTTGGAAGAAGTTATTCGCCAATGGCGCATTGGACCCACCCCGTGTT
>Ga0307471_100001744_pt1 | contig 12141 bp, 18 predicted proteins | sample atmos_gasesAM3C__2_FD_204566 | JGI IMG/M metagenome (GOLD analysis project Ga0307471, IMG submission 204566) | Hardwood forest soil microbial communities from Morgan-Monroe State Forest, Indiana, United States - atmos_gasesAM3C_515 | ecosystem: Environmental > Terrestrial > Soil > Temperate... | reverse complement strand
TCAATGGCCTATCGAAACGGTCCGGACGTATCGGCAAACGCGAATTTTACGTTTTATGTCTGCGCCGACCAGTCCGGCTGCACGGCTAACTACTATGGCGGAACGAGTTTCGCTGCGCCGATGTGGGCCGGCTACCTCGCTCTTGTCAATCAGCAGTCAGTTGCCAACGGCAATAAAACGGCGGGCTTCATCAACCCCAGTCTTTATGGCATTGCTGGCGGATCAAGCTACAGCAGCAGTTTTCATGACATTAACGGCGGGAGCAACGGCTATTCGGCAACAAACGGGTACGACTTGGCAACCGGTTTGGGCAGCCCGAACGGTGCTGGCCTGATTAATGCGCTCGCCGGAAGCTCGTCGAATCCCAGCTTTAGCTTATCCGCCTCGCCGTCTTCGGTTACCGTGACGCAAGGCAGTTCGGGAACGTCCACCATTACCAGTTCCGTCACGGGCGGATTTAACTCTGGCATTTCCTTGAGCGCGACGGGACAGCCGACCGGCGTGATGGTAGGCTTCAGTCCAACCTCGATTACGGGTGCTGGGACCTCGACTATGACGTTTACGGTCGCTGCGTCCGTTGCTGCCGGCACGTACAGCATTACGGTGAGAGGAACCTCCGGCAACACCACCGAAACGACCGCCGTCACGCTAACCGTGAATGCCACGTCCCAGCCGAACTTCAACGTCTCGGCCTCTCCATCCAACGTGTCCGTCACGCAGGGAACCAGCGCTACAAGCGGTATCACCATCACCGCTCAGAACGGCTTCGCGGGAACAGTTAGCTTTGCCGCATCCGGTGTGCCGTCCGGTGCCGGCGCCACTTTCAATCCGACTGCGGTGACCGGCTCAGGAACTTCGACCATGACTTTGACGACGTCAACATCCACGCCGACCGGAACGTACACGATCACCATAACCGCCAGCAGCACCAGCCCGAGCCTCTCGCACACGACGACGGTTACTTTGCTCGTGAACTCCGCGGGTTCGCAGAGTTTTTCCATTTCGACGTCTCCGTCTTCGCAAACGGTCACGGCGGGCAACCGAACTAGTTACACTGCAACGGTGACTCCATCGGGAGGTTTTACCGGCAGTGTGAGTTTGAGCGTGAGCGGACTCCCCTCGGGCGCCAACGCCACGTTCAGCACAAATCCCATCAGCGGCGGCTCAGGGACCAGCACCCTAAGCATTACCACAAGTTCTAGCACGCCGGCCGGAAGCTATACGCTCACGATCAACGGAACCAGCGGAAGCCTCATCAAGTCTGCGACCGTAGCTTTGGTTGTGAACTCTTTCTCCGTATCTGCCTCTCCGTCTTCACGAACGGTCACGCGAGGCAGCAACACTACCTACACGGTGACCGTGGCGGCGATCAACGGCTTCAACGGAGCGGTGAGTTTCCGCGTTCGCGGGCTGCCGACTAATTCGAGCGCCAGTTTCAACCCTCCCTCGGTGACCGGACAGGGAACATCCACCATGACGGTAAGTACCAACACGTTGACATCCACCGGGACGTTCACATTGCGGATCAGGGCAACTAGCGGCAGCGCGACTCATAGCTCGACGGTGCAGCTCGTCGTGCAGTAGCGCTTTCATCGAGTCACGAGGCCCTTGCTGAAATTTGTTCGCATCCGAGGGCGGAATGAAGCGCATGGCCGGGTGCGCGGATCCGTGGGAAGTCAGCGACGATTGCTCTCCCCAGTCGTTTAACACTGTTGGGAGAGCAACACATAGTTCTGGTTGAAACCAAACCAGGCTTCGTAGGAATCCTCGCCCTTTTTTGAGGGCGGGGAGGATGTCAAAGCAGCCCACGGCAGTAGTTCGTTCGGAGGCTCCAGCCGAAGTTCGAAGCGCCCCTTGCTGGACTAGTCCCGTAGCAGGCGCGACCTCTGTCTGCGCTCCCGGCCGCCCCATCACGTGCCGCGCAACCCGACACTCCGCTCCGAGGCTTCCACACGCCCCCAAAATGGGTGGGATCTCTCATTTGTTCTCACCGCAAAATGCTGGCGCATTAGCGCCCAGCGATTCGCACCTGCGCTGAATTTCGTCCTGCATCATCTTGCACGAGTTTTGCGCATTGCACGCCGCATGCGGTGCCGGCGACACGAGCAGGCACTGTCTCACTAACTCATTCGCTACCTGCTTCCCCACGCTCTTCGCGCAACCCTTCCCCGAGGCATCGCCCGCGACGAGCTCGCTTCCTGCCTGTACCAGGAACTCCCCGCTGCAACCTCGATCCACCCAGATGCCAGCGCGATCGTACCCCCACGTCGCACCTTCCGTGCATGTCGCTGTGCCAATTTGTCTTGTCAGTTGTACCTTGGCCCCCTGAGTATCCGCGTCGCAATAATTCCTTCTTCCGTCGTAGGAGGCGCAGCTGATCGTCTGGGCCTTGGGCGCGGCTGTCCCCGAGCTGGCCGGATGCCCCGGTACTCCCACTACAAAATCCGCCCCGCATCCTTTATCAACCCATATCCCCCGGGCATCGTGTCCCCACGAGGAGCCTTCTTTGCACTTCGCATCGCTCCGCTGTCTCACGAGCTTCACGCCGTTGCTGGTATCCGCCTGGCAAACCTTTCGCCGGCCATCTTCTGACGCGCACGTTATCGTCCTGGCAGCACTTTCGCCGCCAGCATTGCCGCTGTTTTCACCGCGTCCCAAAGCAAACTCACCGCCGCATCCCTTGTCCACCCAGATTCCCTCTTCGTCGTAGCCCCACGACTCACCCTCTTTGCACGGCGTCTCGCTGCGCTGCCGCACCAGTCTCGCGCCATACCTCGTGTCCGCCTCGCAGTAATGCTTCTCACCGTCTTCGGAAGAACACGAAATCGTCTGGCTCCGGTGCTCCTGTGGCGCCTGCGGGCGCCATGCCCCACGGCCAAAGAGGAAGAGGGCCGCCAGGAAAGCGAGAATACACTGGCAAAGTCGCATGCGATTCTCCTGCGATGGTTTGAGGCCAGGGCGCCAAGTCGAGACAGCCGTTCACTCACCGCCTTCGGGCAGTGTTTTGCGACTATCCTCAACTTCCAGACTGCCTTCCAGAGAAAGGGCGATGGCCCGCTCGATTATAGCAACGCATTTTCAAAATCACCGAAGCAGGAAAGATAACCCTGCTGCATACGTTCACGACAACCCCCAGACGGGATTTTATGATCAGGGCTACCACCCCGCGTCGCTCGCAGAAGGCTCCGACGGGTTTCTCTCCGGAGTGAACAGCGCGGGAGAAGGGTGTTCGGGCTCGTTCGGGAGCCAGTGGTAGGTGACCGAACTCTCGTTCAGTCTCATGCCGCGAACTAAATCGCCGGCACATAGCACATAAAGCGCCCGCCGTTATTGAGCGCGTGACACTGGGAAAAAGGCTTGACCGCGGCTTGCAAGCCAGTAGCGAATTGCGACGCCGACGCTTATACAGCTGAGGATACTCACGGTCCCGAGACCTACTGTAAGGGCACAGTGAGCGATCTCAGGAATGATTCGGTAGTCAGTGAAGAAAGAGGGCAGTAACAGTAAAAGACGCAACATGTTTGCTCCTTAGCCTAATCTCCTTCTTTGGCGGGTGCGGTCACGCTGGGCGATCCCGCCCCACGGCGCAGTGAGCGAACCAGCCGCGTGACTTTTACGACCAGCATTACGACGGACAAGATTGCCGCCACAAGCAACGCGAAGTAAGTCCATTGGTTAACGATCGCGATAGAGTGGGCGTACTGTTCAGTGATTTCCGTGGCGGGACCGACAGCCGCGACCCAACTGCCGGACCTAATCAGGTAGTACACAACGACCAGTCCCCCCGAATGCGAAACGATGTTGTAGACCGCGCGAAAACGCGTCCAGTCTGGGCGGACAAGGTTAATGGTCGCCCGCACGATTTCGGCAACCGTGAGCAACACGATCGGGAAATACACCTGATACCAGATGGGAGCGAGCTTCAAAAAGCTCGCCGCGGGACCGAGGATCAGGAAGGGATAGCGCTGCACTCCGGTAACCCAGATCAACGCAACCGTCGAAGCGATAATGATGGACACGGACTCGAACCTTGAAATCCACTGGCCGCGCTCGATGGGCAGGCTGCTGTTCTTCCCGATCTTCAAGTCCAGCCGCAAACCGCCGCATGTGCCACTGAGGTCCCAGCGGTCCGGATTTTTCGTCAGGTGGCGCTCGATCAGCGAAAAAATCAGCGTCACCGCGCCCAATTGAATAAAGAGTTGCAGTAGGCAAGAGGAAAGGACGTCATTGACCCCGACTTTCTGGCCGCTCACGCCCAGCGCGATGAAAATGATGGCGATGACCGCAAAGGTCAGGCCCAGGTTGAAAGACAACACCCTTACGTAGAAGGGAAATAGTACGGGCCCGATTAATTGGCGGCCAAACGCCAGGGTGCGATAGTCCTGGCGGTAACGACCGGCCAGCACCAGCGGGTTCCCGCGCCTCTTGAGCAGCGCCTGCTGTTCCGATTCCGTGAGCGGTCGGCCCAGCTCTCCTGCCTTGTCTTCCATTTCGCTGCGAATGTCCTCCGACAGTTCGCGGACGATGTCCTCGCGCTGCGCCTCGGGCAGGGCCTTGGCCACGGCCTTCAAGTAGCGATCCACTAGGTTCATAACGCGCTCCGTAGGTTCGTCACAGCATTCCATTCAGAGAAGAACTGATGCTCTGCCACTCCCCGAGGAGTTGTTTCAAAATTAGCTTGCCGTCCGCGGAGAGACGGTAGAACCTTTTGTTGCGCTTCTCTTCTTCGCGCCATTCGCTTAGCAGCAGGCCTTGGCTCTCTAGGCGCCTCAGCAGCGGGTACAGCGTGCCTTCGTCAATCGCCATGCCCTGTTCCTCCAGAGTCTTGCGTAGCGTGTAGCCGTACCGCTCCTGGCGGAGAGCCGCGAGGCACGCCAGGACCAGGGAGCCCCGCCGCAGCTCCAGCCGCAGGTTTTCGAACAATTCGTGGTTGCTTGTACCATGTACCATATAGTGTACGATACACACTGTATCTCACACAGTATATTTTGTCAAGTACTTCTTTGTCTTTTTTTAGAGAGAGCTTTTGCCGCTTAAACCATTTCCTTGCGCAAAAGCCCCCTCACCGAGGGGGTTTTGTGCGTCCTAACGTCCCGCGCTAAGCTCTTTAGTTACGGTATTTACAGATGTGGTGCCTGTAAGCCTTTTTATACCTATCACTTACATGAAGCGTGTGCCCCGCAAGTAACAGCCACGCTAAGGCAGAGTACTCGAAGCTGAGGTAACTGATACTTGGATTTGGCGGTTCCTGCTTGCCTGAAGCGAATCGCTGGCCAACCCTCCAACCGGTTTTGCAGGGTGTCTCTGCGGGCTGCACGTACAATGGGTAGGACCGGGCGAGTCGAACTCCCGACACTGCGATGAAAACAAAGCCGCTGATCGAGAATTGGACATTGCAGCCGCACCGGAACGCATGAGGGCCGGGACTAGCGTGGCGCGTCTGAACCTCTTCCCTTGAGTTCTTCCGTCCCTAAATCGCTCCTGGATAACGAAAGAAAAAGACGATATCGTTTCGTTACGAAATTTCTAACGAAACAATCCTTTCGCGATGGCGACGCCGGAAGCGCAAGATGCCAGCAAAACTGGCTGGCGGTCTACGACATTTCTACGGGGCAGGTGCGCTTCCTGGCTTGAGATGCAGTCTCGGGCCTGCTGCCCAAGTTCGTCCCGGCAAGGTTTGCGCGTTTAAGCATCTTCCTCTAAATCCCTCTTGAACCCAACGTCACCGCGCGACGAAAAGCAACCACGGCGTTCCGATCACCAGAAACACGAGCAGACAGAAGGCCGTGGTTAGAAAGCCAAGTCGGTAGAGCTCAACCTGAGTGAGGTACCCGCTGCCGACGAAGATGACGTTTTGACTCCCCCCTTGCGGGGTGATCGTCGAGAAGTAGCTGCTGGCAAAGAGCAGGGCGAAAGCCATCAAGGGTGGCGGAACGCCGGTCTTCACGGCAACCCCCAGGAAGACGTCGAAGAGAGCCAATATCTGCGCTGACTGGCTCACGAACATGTAGTGCATCAACACGTACAGCAAGAGGAGAACGACATACGCAACGGGCCAGGTGATTCCGCCAAGGAGCGACGTCAGCCGCGCTCCGACGTAGCCCATGAAACCCAGCTCGTTCAACTGGCCGCTCAAGGCAAAGAGCACCGCGAGCCAGATAAAGGTGACTAGGGTGCCTCCCTGCAGGTTGATGTCGTCGAGCGTCAGGACATTGGTTGCCAGCAGCGCACCGAGGCCGGCGAAAGCCACCGCGGCCAGGCTCAGGTTCAGTGTCCCCGCCATCACCCATCCTGCCACCATGAATGCAAAACTGACCGCAACGATCCGCTCGTCCCGGGTCAACCGTCCCATGGTGCGCAGGGCATCGCGTGCGGCCTTCGGTGCATCGGGGGTCTTGGTCACGCCGGGTGGAAACAATCTATACAGCATGAGAGGCAGCAACACGATCATCGCCAATATCGGAATCGATGCCGCAACGATCCACGAGCCGAAGTTGATCTTCACTCCATAGCGCTCCGCCAATGACACCGCGATTGGATTTCCCGACGTGGCGGTGAGCCAGAGCGCTGAGGAGACGCTGAGGCTGGCCATCCCGCAGAACATGAGGTAGCCACCCATCCGGCGGTTCTTCTGGTCCGGCATAGACCCGGAATTCTGCGCCAGGGAAAGAACGATGGGATAGAGCACGCCGCCGCGCGCCGTATTGCTCGGAAACGCCGGTGCGATCATGGCGTCGGTGAGAAAGATGCTGTAGCCCAACCCGAGCGTGGATCGCCCGAATAAGCTCACAACAAACAGGCTGATGCGCCGTCCGAGTCCCGATTTCACTACCGCGTTGGCGACCAGGAAGGCAACGACAACCAGCAGCACGCTCGCGTTCGCGAAACCAGCAAAGGCTTTGCCGGGATCGACGGTGCGGGTAAGCACGGCGGCCGATACCGCCAGCAACGAGGCCGTCAACAGCGGGAATGAATTCAGAATGACAGCGAAGATTGCCGCCGCAAATATCGCAAACAGATGCCAGGCCTCTTTTGTCAGCCCAGCTGGTATCGGCGAGAACCAAATGCCCAACGCAAGGGCGAAGGACAAGGCTTGTTTGAGCAGACTGCGGAGTCTCGTGCTGGGTGCGGGTCCGGTCATTGGCTTTGCCCTCCGCCAGGCGCGGCGGTCGCCGACCCTAATCGCGCCCGACCCTTGAGGTTCACGGCTCGCCCGCCAACGCTGCCATCCTCGGACTCAAGGATGAACCTCCACTCAAACGAGTACTCCCCGGTCACTCCGGCGTAACGGCCTGTTCCTCCGACGAACGTGCCCTGGATGTGGTTCCCGGCTGCTACGAATTCACCCTTCAATTCGCTGTAGACCTTATCTCCGTGCTCGTCCGTCCAGACACAACGGCCCTGCATGCCGATGAGACTGTCGGTTAAGCCTATGGCCCGCGACTGGAACCCAACTCCTAGCCCACGATCTCCGGTCAGGACCAGCGATCCAGTTAGATCGAAGATCGAGGCTCGGTGATTTGTCTCGAGTTCCAGGGTTTGACGCGTGCCTGATGCGGACCAAGTACCTTCGAACGTGCGCCACCCGCCTGAGGATGGATTTTCCGGGGGAGCAACTGTCGGTTGGCTGCACGCTGCCGCGAAAAACAGCACAGTGACTGCCACCCATCGTCGTGCGATCGAAACCGCCGAGCTTACGCGAAAAAACATTCCGCAGCTCCTTGAAATGAGCCCATCGCAGAGTTTCTTCAGCTATCGATTTGTCGTCGGCCCATGCAGAAACAATCCGGACACTACTCAATCCTGGAGTACGTAATCGGTGGCAGCATCCCTTCCTGACATTGCTTCTAAATTAGGTCGATGTGATTCAACCTGTCGCACGAGGCTCGCCGTAAGTCTTTGGGCTGGGGACAAGTTGGCCATATCGGAGGGAACCAGGCATCTGTCAAACTGTACAGGCAGCCGTCCAGGGTTTGGACTCGGGGAGGCGGAGACCCAGCGCCAACTGCCCGATAGCCGGGCCGCGTCCGGGTCATAGACATAACGGCGACCGGGTAGGGTCACGAAGCCCTTCTGTAGAAGTTGAAGGACTCCTCGCGGTTGCGGGCCTCGTCCAACTCCTGGGTGTAGAAGTCAACCTCGCAGAGATGATGGCCGTTCCTGTGTAGGGTCTTCATGGGTCAGTGGACCTGACCCGGATACTGGCAATTCGGAGGAAAATGTTGGAGGCCGTGGATGCTAAAAAGTTCGTTCTTGCGAGGAGCAAACCTGGACGTCCTTGCGGAGTGCCCCATCCCCGGCCACCGTTTTCTGGGCGATCTTGTATAGAGTACTCGGCAAAACACTTTTTGTGTGGAGGCCCATTGGCGGCCCGGTATAAGTGCCCCAGAGCAACGACGGAGCAGGCGTCTCTTGCTAATAAAGAGAGCGGAGGGTGTGTGGCAAAGTACAAGGTAAGTACAATTGTGGAGGCGAAGGACGAGACCGACGCAGTGGATAAGACGGCTGGCTTCCTGTGGTCGTGGGCCAAAATGTACCAGCTGGTCCATCCGGCTCTAAAAACCCGAGCAGCGGGCAACCGTCTGGGCTTCGCTTTCTCGCAACCTGACAACAGAGTTGGTGGAAGAGTGATGGCGAAACTTACATTTTCGGGCGTAAAGATCACCAAGCTGCCTGATGGTGACTTGATGTTTTTCATGTACGACCAGCGGGACGACGGTGAAAAGGGTGCCATGTGGCGCTTCAAGCTATCACATGTGCGAGCGGAGACCGGAGGCGACTCAGCGGCGCACGTTGCTCAGTATCTGCATGTTGACCCTGCCGTCGTCGCCACGGAGCTATGGCCTAAGAGACCCGCATAAGTCGTTCTAGCCTGTTGAAACATCTCCGCTTCGTTGGCTGGCCTATCGGCACCACTACCGACGGGGCCGTAGAAGAGGTCCACACCAAACTCGCCGTTCAAGAAGCTCCATGGGCCAGATGCATATGACGAACTTATGAAAGAGAGTCCCGAGTTGCACGATTACTTCGTGTCGGGGAGGCGAGGTCAAGGCTTCACGAACGTCAAGGCTCGCAACGCCATGATTAATGCTGGCGACGATATGGGTCAAAAGACTGTCGGTGAGAGAAAGCTCATGGGCGAGGGGCAAGTGTCCCCGCAAGAAGTGTTGAAGACACTTCGTGCCAAGGGGTACAGCTTCAAGCAGACTAAGGAGCTTGCAGAGGAGCCTGTGAAGGCGTTCTAAGGCTCTGTTTCCCAGCGTTACGCAGCCGCTGGAGCAACTTTCGCGAGCTGCCTATTTCGGTAAACCTATAAGCCGCCCGAGCTAAAACCCACAGAGGACGGGCGTCTTGACGCTAGTCCTCAAGGTTGCTTCATCATTGGTCGTCCTCTTGAGTCATCAGCAGATGAATCTCATCGGTCGCCTTGTCATACGCTATGGGATCGAATCCGCCTTCTTTGCTCAAAACGTTTCCGTATTGCTTATCACCCTCTCGATCTGCCATTAGAAGTATCTGTCTAGTCTGTGCGTCATACAGCGCGTCTGATAAATAATTATTCGGAGTCTTCGGCCAGACAAAGCCAAAATTCTTCGTCACGACAACCTCAGCGTAGCAGCGATTCGTCACCGGATTGTAATGAGACTTCACATCCGCTGTAAGCGCCTTCCCGACCATTCCTATCGCCAGGTCTTCGACATCCTTATCAACAATCGCCTGGCACTTGCCGCGCAAATCGAAAACTTGGACAGGCGTCAACCGTTGACGTGATTTAGCGAGCTCAGTTGCACTGAGCCTTAACATCGGCCAATGCTTTCTCGGCCACCGTTTTCCTAATCACTGACGGTCCATGCCGCGGAAGAAGCGAAGGCGTTGTCCTTCTTTGCGGCCGTCAGCGTGGAAGGTGCGCACTTTGACACGCTCGACGAGATCACGGTTCCCAAACCCGTTAGGCTCAATCTTTCTTGCAAATATACCACCAGAGGTGGTATATTTATTATCGGAGGATAGCATGGCAGAACTTTTTACACTTGACGAAGCGGCGGCAATTGCCGAGATTGCGCCCGACACGGTTCGAACGGCACTCGAAAAAAGAGCGGTGGCCCCGTCGCGCAAGGTCAAAACTGGCAAAGCGGTGCGCTACCGGTTCTCCGAGGGAGACGTTCTCTATCTTCTCGTTGTGACGGAATTCCCCTTCCCTCTCTCGAAGGACGACAAAGACTCCCTCGCCAAGGTCCTGGCGCACGGAAGCAAGACCGCGAAACATTGGACGTCCGATGGGCCGGACCTCGTCTTTCGCTCGGGAGACATGAAGATATCGATTGAGTGCAAGCGTTTCCGCGAAACCGTGGAAAAGAACGTGTCCGCCTATCGTTGGGGCAAAGAACGAATCACCTCGTCTCCGGACGTCCTCAGCGGGGAGCCCGTCTTCCACGGCACGCGCATCCCGTTGGAGCATGTCGCCGCCTTGTTTCGCAAGAACGTTCCGGAGGAAGAGATCGCGGAGGACTTTCCCGCCCTCGACGCGAAGGACCTACAATACGCCCGGCTGGCCGCTCGATTCGGTGCTGCACCAGGGCGACCGAAAAGGCGATTGCGAATCGAAAGAGAGCACGGTAAACGCCGTTGACTCGGTTATTGCTGGACGAACACATTTCGCCGGCATTGGTGCGCAAACTGGGTGAGAAGGGCTTGTACGCGGAGGCCGTGGCCCATGTTGGTTTGTCCGGGGAACCGGACGAGCACATCTGGAACTACGCCCTAGAACACGACTTTACGGTCGTCACAACCAACGCGCGCGACTTCATCCGTCTTCTGAACGTGGAAGTGCACCCGGGCGTCATCGTCCTCCGCGAAAGCGGCCTGACCCGCGAGGAACAATGGGACCGCATTCAACCATAATCGACCACATTTTGGAATCCAGTGATGACGACTTCTTGCTGAACAAGCTAGTGGAGATCTCGGCTGCAGGCGAGTGGGAAATTCGCGAGATTCCTAAACCCTGATCAACATGAGCTTTGATAACTTTACACAAGACTTTGGCTGAATATTTTTCGGCGCGCCCGTCCGAAGCTTTGGAAGCTCGAAATAAAACTCTGAGCGATTGATCGACCGGTTCAGCTACACTTACCGCAACAGTTTCCAATTCTGACGGTACAAATTCTACGCTCGACTTCATTTCTTTTCAGGTCGTAACGGCCACGCCAACAAAGTTTCGCCAGACGAGCGTTGCTGATGCCGGGAATGGTGATTTGCGCTTTACGTATGCATGGGATTCTACCACGGGGAACCAAGCCGACTTGTCCTCATGCACGGTCGGGGAGATCGTGACGTACCAAGACAGCCGAAACCCTTGGCCGTTTCCGAGCCCACCGTTTCCGCCAGACGCCTACACCAACCCGACCGTCATCGACTTGGCGGCTACATTACCTGGCTTCCAAGACGACCATAAGCTCACGCCGTACACGACCTTCGTCAAACCCTACAGTACGTCTTCGTTTCCTGCGACTCAGTATTATCGTTATAGATGCTCGGGAGGGAAGTATGTCTATATTGTTGGGCCATTATCTATCGTCAGGTCTGTCAACCAAAACGCGGACGGTACGTGGAACTTTACGGTCACAAAACCAACGAACGGTTTGGCAACTATCAATCCATTACCTTAATCTTCACGAGGATTGTTCATATGAATAGACGCGCCTGTGTCTGTTTCGCAACGGCCGGTGTATTTTTGCTGCCAGTATCAGTTGGGGCAAGACATCCCGCACCGAGCGGTATTAGGTTTTCGTATGTCCTGCCGCAAACGCTCACTCTGCATGAACCCGTGTGCCTTGTCTCCACAATTTCAAATGAAACCTCAGACACCGCTCAGATCGATCTGGGCCAAGACCGAAAGGGTGCCTACGTCCTTGCGGTGACGCAGCCGAGCGGAGTCAAGATCGACTTGCCTCCGCATAGCCACGAGGGAATATCGCGGCTATCCACTTTAGTCCTTGAGCCAGGCCAATTTTACACGCAAACTTTGGTGTTGAATGAATGGTACGCATTCGGGACACCAGGTCGCTATCACGTACAGGTCCGACTGATTCACCCGGCTTTGGTGGGAGCCAGCTCAACTCAGGTTGCAGACCCCGGATTTCA
>Ga0307471_100001743_pt1 | contig 12143 bp, 21 predicted proteins | sample atmos_gasesAM3C__2_FD_204566 | JGI IMG/M metagenome (GOLD analysis project Ga0307471, IMG submission 204566) | Hardwood forest soil microbial communities from Morgan-Monroe State Forest, Indiana, United States - atmos_gasesAM3C_515 | ecosystem: Environmental > Terrestrial > Soil > Temperate... | reverse complement strand
CCTGAACTGTAACGCAGTGCGCCGGGCCGGATTCGTTTCCAGGGCCCCGGTCCGCGGATCGGACCCGCACGGTCTAGGACGGCAAGCTACACGGTCTCCGCGAGCGGACCACCGTCGACCCGCACGAACTTCACCCGGTCCCCAGCGGGATCGACCGTCATTTTCCCTCGAGCGGCCGATCGATGAACCGCAGGCCCGTGAGCGTTTGGATCGCGCGGCGCATGTTGTTGAGCCCCACGCGTTGCCAGCTCACCTCTACAGTGTAATAAACGGTGCCGTCCAGCCCCCGTATTGATAGACGCTTGAAAAGCGACAGCAACGGCGCCATCGAGATTGAGTTTATATATTCGAGCCGCCGGAAATCGATCTCGATTGCCCGCGTACCCACGAGTTCGAGTACGCGTTCCGTTACCTCATCGAGGAACTGGGTCGACGGGTCACAGCTCTCGCCCCGATAAACGACGATCACCGTGGATTGTGACTCGTCGTGGATGACGATCTGCAACCCGTTCTTTTGGTATTCGTGCATGTGCCCTCCTTTTCGCGTCGAGCGAGCGCGACGAGTCCCCTCGCCGCGCCCCTCGGCACGAAAACGACCGTCGACTTACGACTTACGCCTTACGCGTGACTCGCGACCTCGATCCGGGCGCGCACCTCGGGAGGTGCGGAATCGACCAGATACTTCGGTACCCCCTCCACCTCGATCACTGCGCCCTGAATGCACAACGTGGTCACCCGTCTTCGGTTCCCCGGCTCGCCGTCGAAACGTGAATCGACGGTGCATTCTCCACGTAGCAGGCGTGTCCCGTCCGTCCAGCGCACGCCATCTTGGATCTCTTGAACGAAGGCGAGGCGCCTTCCCAAATAGTACCAATCCGCGTTGACGAGCCGGACCTCTGGACAGGTCAGGCGCACGTCCACGGACGCGAAATCTTCCTCGTCCGCTCCGAAGATGCGGAGGCACAACGCGCGCACCTCTCGCTCTTTCCTCTTCAGCGCCGTGGGATCCTTCAACGCGAGATCCTTCGGCCGGAAATCCCATCCCACCCCGAGAAGAATGCGCCCGCCGATCTCTTCGGCGGGCACTTTCCAATCGGGATGATAGGGCACGACGGCCCGGATCACGGTCCCCTCATGCACCCGCAAGATCAGCACTTTGTTGTTCTCCATTGCTGCTACCTCCACGACCCCGGTCGGGTGCGAGCCGACCTGATGCACGTGCGTGCGGGGCCCTCTTCTCATTTTCCGATCCTGGCCCGCAGGCCATAGTGACCGAAAATTACTGCGGCACACTCCCTTCGGACGCGCGATCGCTGCGCGCCGTTCCCGGGATAGTCCCCCTCGATCCCTGCACCCTCGGGATCCCAAGCGAGCCGGGGGATCCACTCCACCGTATGCATAAACGACGGGGGTTCGGTGCGCCCACAACCCGCCTCACCAAGCGCTTCCGCGCATTCACAGGGCGCCATCGCCGAAAGTACGTGCTCGCGACCGCGCAGGCGCTCGTATTCGGTCCGGGTGAGGTAGCCGAGGAGCTCGCCGAGCTCCCCGACGCCTTCGGGATCGGCAACGGGCGTGAAAATGGCGATCTGACCCTCTTCCCCCACGAGTCGACGGCGCGGGTTGGGGCCGAACACGTAGGTCTGCCCCTCCCGCAAGATGGTCAGCGTGCCCTCTCGAGGGTGCATCACGTTGACCGGAACGTGGAGGTACAGGATTTCGGTCGGGGTCTCCGGCCATCGACCCGTGGTCGGGTGCCGGCGCTCGACCGGCCCATAGGGATAGATGGTCACTCCGTGAGGCCTCACCGACCCGGACACGATCGTGAGCGCGTCTCGCCCACGGCCGGTCATGAGCGTGCAGGCCCGACCATCGGGGCCATTGAGCCGCGGGGCCCCGGCGGGATCGCGCCCGACCCAAAACCCCTCGGGCAGGGCATAGGTCGCCCTCCGAACGGAATTCGGCACGTCGGTATCGGCTGCCGAGAACCGGACGAGCATCGGCACGTCCCCGCTGGGAGACGTGGTCCAATGAATAGTACACAGGACGGGGAGCGGAACGGTGGGATCCGTCTCCGAGACGGTCGTTTTATTGCTGCTCATCGTTTCCCTCTCGAGTGGTGAGTGATAGACGCGATACGCCACTGCGGCGTCCGCGTCGATCAGGGTGAGGTGCGTGAGCGCGGCATCGTGGCTGATCGGACTCGGTGCACCACGATACCGCGCCCACGCGATCAAGGCCTCTTCGGGCGTGCGAAATCGACACGGCTCCGCCACGCCATCCAAGCGCAACGTGAACCCGCGATCAGCTCCGCCCGAGAGTTGATCATATGCCGCCGGTCCGGCGTCGACGCGGCGGACGAGGATCCGTATCCTCATCGTCATCATCCTTTTCGTAATCGGCCAAAGTTCCTAGACCCACGTGGTCGAGCCCAAGTTCATTCTCGAGGGCCCACAAAGGTGAATCCTCGGCCTCAAGGCATCGCACGACGATCTTTGTCGCGGACGGACCAACGCCCATCGAGGATCGTTGTCGCGCGACGCGGGTCGCCTTTTGGATCCTCTTCCAAAGACTTGTCGGGATGCGCATTGTAATACGCATCGACGTCGGCTCCTCCAGTGCGGGCGGGGTCATCACGACGGGTGGCTTGTTCTTCATTTTTGGTTCCTCCATCATGCTGCTACCTACCGGGTCCGCGAGCCGGGCTCGCAGCCCCGAGAGGGGCATGATCGATTAGGCCGCAGAGACAACAACATTCCGCAAGGCCTCGAGCAGGGTCATCGTCCGCGCGAGCGCGTCATCGAGCGCGCGGATCGCCTCACCTGACGCGATCAGGGCGGTGTTCGTTTGCGCGATCGCTTCCTCGATCGCGCAAATCACTTCGTTCGGGGACATCGTCTTGTTTTTCATTATGTCCGTCCTTTCTCCTGATCATGCGACCAGGGGCGCGACCCCGACCTCGATCTGATCGAGGTACGCGATCGCCGCTGCTTTCCATTCGCGTTCGAGGTCGCTCAACTCGACCTCGTCCGTATCCGCAACAAATCGCTCAAGTGCGACCCATAGGGCGATAAATTGAGCGTGTGTCTTCACCTCCAGGATCATTCGTCGCCTCCATCTCCGCCCAGAAGGGTACGGACGTCACCGTGTGTCAGTGTTACGTATTCAAGCGTGCATCGCACGGGGTGGAGTCCTCGCCGTTTCAAGGCGCGGAACAGCGCGGTAGCACAATCGGAAGCGTCTCGCTCTTTCGCCTCGCGGACGCGCGATCGCTCCACCTGCTCGACCGTGATCGTGTTTAGTATGCCTTCGGCGATCCGCTGACCGCCGACGCATTCAATTGGGCGACCTTGGGCGTCCCGAATCGTCCACACGAGCGTGCCGTCGACCTTGTCTCGACCCACGTATCGCCACGTGGCGTAGGCGCTCGCCTTCGACAGACGCATTCCACGGACGACCGTCCGGCCGAATTCCCGCGTAACGATCTTTTTTCTTTTCCTCATCACGTCGCCTCGATGATATTACTTTTTGACATTGTTCCTCCGCGCGCCCCGCGGGGCGCGCATCACGCGAGTCGAATCGCCGCGATGATCGGCGCCCCGACCCACGATCGTGTCATGTTCGCGCCGCGCCTGCTCGACGGCGACGGGCACTTCCTCGAGCGTGCGGAGCACACACGGCAACGCGGTCTGCACGAAAGCCGCACACTCGGCCGTACTCGCCAGGCTCCCATCCGCCGCGCGTTTGAGTTCGACATTCTCGAGCCGGTACTGATCGTCGATGACGATCAGCCACATCGACGCGACGCTGTATTCGATCACGATCCGCAGCACAGCCATGCGCTTATCCGGATGTGGTGCGATGCGCGCCAAGGCGTGCCCGCCGTCGAACGTAGTAACCTCCATGACCCCAAGAGGGGTCTCACGAAATTCCCTCAAATATCCCTCCTATTGTGACATCGACAGGATAGACCTGGCTCATTCAGTGGCGGGTGGTCAGGCCGCGCAGACGCCCGAGGATCGGGCGTTTCGCCGTTCAGGTCAGTCACGAGGCGTGGTCGAGCCCTCGGCGCCGCACCTCGGCGGTATGGAGCGCGTTCAGTTCCGCGCGAGACGTCGTGATCTCCGCCTCGTGTGCCGCGATCTTCTCTTCGAGCGCCGCGACGCGACGCTCGAAGTCCGCGCGAGCCGCATACTCCACAGCCTCGGGATGTGCGTCGATCCACGCTTGGGCGAGGGGCACGATCACGTCGACGAATGTCGACCGTGCCGCACGACTCCCGTCGGAGTGGTTGTCCGCACGGGACAACGAGACCGCATGGTACGGAGACCCGTAACGGTCGGGTTCGGGTCGGAGCTTGCCATCCGGCCCGACGTCGAGCCGCAATGCCGCGTGACTGTATTCCACGCGGTGAATGAGCACGAATGGCACGATCTCGCCGGGATCCCGGCGCGGATTCGAGACGGTCACCCGTGCGTTGGCCAGGCGTATGATCATCTGACCGAAGGGCGTGGGGAGCACGCCCTCGGTCGGGTCCGTATTGGGGGCCGGTTTTCTTCTCATTTTTCCCCCGGCCGAACGGACAGCCGTTCGGCGACCCAGCCGCCGTCTTTTGTGATGCGGAACCCCTCGAGCCAGAGGGGCCCATCGCCCTCGCACGCGATCTCACCCGACTCCACGAGCGCGGCCGCCTCGCCCGAGGCGGGCAAGATCGCGAACGATCCGACTCCCTCCTGTTTGCGCGCGTCGAGCGCGGCGGCTTCTCTCGTGGTCCCGAGGCCCCACACCACGAGAAGCAATCCATCGGACCCCACGGCCACGAAATGGGCCTGGGCCGGGCTTGGGATGAGCGCGACAGCGGGGAGCGTCCCCGCCCATCGCGCATGTACCTGGCTCATGTTGATCGCGTGGACGATACCTCGGCGCGCCCGATTCCGGGCGATCCGATGTTCGGCATAGGCCGTCGCGATCAGCGACCGCGCCTCATCCTCATAATTCACCGGGGCGCCGTCCGGGACGTGGACCTCGAGGTCTCCCGTTTCGGAAAAACACCCGATCTTCGTGCCGGGTGGCAACGGCCGCCCGTCCACGGTCAGCTCGTTTTCCTCCACGGTCACGACATATCGTGTGTCGTCTTTTTCTGTTTTCATGCTGCTACCTCCTTCGCTCATCTGTACGGCCGAAATCGCATTTCGGCCGCACAGGGAACGGGCGCGGCTAACTAATCACCCCGGCTGACGGAAGAACACCGCGACGGGCCCGTCCGCATAAAACGCGCTAACGCATTCGGCACGTGTTTCGTATGCGGAACGTTCGATACCCGCGAGAATGTGTGGGAGCATCGATTTCGCGAGATCACGCAAAATCGGAACGAGAGTAGTGTGCCAACGCCACTCCCCCATATGACCCTGTTCGCCAAGTTGCGTGGGCAAGACAAACGGCCGCAACTGCTCGCCGAGTGCGTCGGCCGCGCCCTCTAGACGCATACGGACAATCCTCTCAATCAGATATTTGATCGCATCGACATATCGCATCCCAACGACGCGATCCCGCCCATACTCACCTGCCCAAGCCGCAATGCGGCTGATCCCCGCGGCACTCATCGCGTGCCGCACAATCTCTGTCGTCGTCGCGCACGTCGCCGACTCCAGCGCACTCCTCGCGCCATAGCCGCCGCTCCTCGAAGCTTCGGCGCCCAATCGGGCCGCGTCGACCGCACGCCCCATGTCACATTCGGGGAGCGTCGGCGCGACCGGACCCGCGGACGCGAAAAGGGGCGTCCCCTTGCGCGGCGTGTCGAGCGCCTCGATCACCGCGGGTGCGTCCGCGAGGCCCGCGAGGACTCGGGTGGTGCTGTCCAGCCACCGTTCCGCGATCGCGCGGGTGGCCCGCCGGATCGACTCCGTCATCGGCCACTCATCGAATGGGGCACGCTCGGCATCGCCCGGCGGATCGAGCTGCACGATACCCGGCTCCCCTAGTGTTTTGTAGCACGTGGTCAGTCCCCACATGACCACGTGGGCCTCACATGGGACGGCCTCCGGCTCGGCCCCGAAAGTGCGGAGGTCGAGGATCAACTGCATCCAGCCCGGGGGCGCGCTCGCATTCCGCGATTCGCCCACGTCGACCGGGGCCCAAGCCACCGCACCACTCGTGATCGGACCTTCCGGCTGTGCCGGATAGGTCAGCGCCTCCACGGCCGCCGCGTCGAGGCGACGATCGGTGAGCACCGCGACACCTTTGGCCGTGTTGACGAACCCGATCAAAAGATCAGGCGTGGCGAACGCGGTAATATGCCATCCATTGGTCCCGGAGTATCGGTATCCGAGGCCGGCCAAGACGCCCCGGACGTGTGCGCTTCCAGTTGTGCGCAAATCTAATTGAGCGCCCGCAACCGGGTCGCCACCCCACAGTCCCACGAGATCCGTGGAATGCAGTAGGCGCGCCGCATCCACGGTGAGCGCCCCCAGCCCACGATGCTCGCGGGCGGCCGCCCGACCCGCATCGGTGATCGTATACTGCACGAGTCGGTGCCCCGGCTCGCCGGCATCCGTCTCCTCTCGGCTCATGAGGCCATCGCGGACAAAAGCCTCGCACACGCGGCGCTGCTCCGCCTCACTCACTGTCCCGCAGGACAGGACCGTGCCGCCAGCGCGTCGTCCGACGCCCCACACGCCGATCGGAAACGTGATGGAGTGTTGGAGCACCGCCATGCGGCGCTCCGGTGATTTCGACGTATTCTTCTTCTTCTTCTTTCTCGTTGCCATAAACCCCTCCACTGCGCCCGCCCACGAAAATCGTGAAAGGCGCCCCTGGAATTGTTTACTCCGGTAGAATGTGCGCGTGATGAGCGCGCACCCATTCCACGACGATTGCACAGGCCTCGCGACGGCCCTCGGTATCCGGACGTGCCCACATATACCCGACTGACCGACGGCGATCGATCTCGCGAATACGGTCGAGCGCCTTGACCACGCGCTCGGGCAACGTCTCGACCCCCTCCCAAAAGCACTGACGCACGATGGGGACCATCGCCGGGGTGTAATATTGTATCCCTGAGTGGTCGGCACTCAGACAGCCGTCGAGCCGGGTTTCGAGCCCAGCGATCTGCGCGGCCGCATACACGGCCGGTGGGGCGAGCAGCGTGGTCTTGGAACGCCACGCCTCGGGCCAGTACGTTACCCGGACATACCATCCTGTCCACGTCGGAGCGCAGGTCGCGCCCTGACGAGAGCACACGATCGTCCCCACGCAATACCATCCCGCGGGGGCGATCTGCGAGGCGAGTGCATCGCGGTCGGCGTCTGTACCTATGCCGGCGGCTGTCTCGCGAGCCACGCCTCGATCCACTCCGCCGTGATTTTGGCGACCGGGTGGTTCTCCGGGGTGTAGCCAGGTCTGAGCGCCAGAAACCACCTCTCCGCTGGTCGCTCCGAGTCTGGCTGTAGGCCCGGTATCGATGTGTAGAGGCAGCCTCGCACGTTGGCGAGCGTACCCACGAGACACGCGCACTCTCCCTCATAGCTCGTCCCATCGATGCAACCATCCTTGAGCACGGCAAGCAGCCCCGCCACCTCGCTCGGCGCCGAGGCAAGGACCGTTTCGAAATCAGCACGGATCCGAGTGAGGTCCGCGCCGTCGAGGTTCGCGCCGTAGAGGTTCGCGCCGTCGAGGTTCGCGCCGTAGAGGTTCGCGCCGTCGAGGTTCGCGCCGCCGAGGTCCGCGCCGCTGAGGTTCGCGCCGCCGAGGTCCGCGCCGCTGAGGTTCGCGTCGCGGAGGTTTGCGTCGCTGAGGTCCGCGCCGCTGAGGTTCGCGTCGCGGAGGTTTGCGTCGCCGAGGTTCGCGGCGCGGAGGTTTGCGTCGCGGAGGTTTGCGTCGCGGAGGTCCGCGCCGCCGAGGTTCGCGCCGCGAAGGTACGCGCCGTTGAGGCTCGCGCCCTCGGCATGTGCCGCAAGGATCTGCTTCAAATAATTACTCATGGTCGTCCTCCTCCTCTGAGTCGAGGCTCAGCGCGATTCCCGCGCGATTCCTAGCGCCTCTTGTACCGACAGGGCAGAGATCTCGTGCATACTCTTGCTCGTTGTTTGTCCACGTGACATCTCCTCTCCTGACGCCGCGGCGCTCCCGCCGACTCATCACCGGTGGGCGCCTTTGCTGGGCTCGCGCCGCGGCGTCACCGTCCATCGTCCATCGTCTTCAGCGGAGGAGCAGCCCCGAACGCCGGCTGGGGCCGTCCTGTGACGCGGCGTCCGAGCCGCCCGTCCTCCTCACGATCGTCTCAGTCAAAGCGGGCGCGCGGCGTCGGGAGCGCGCTCGTCCACTCCCGCTGCGTGATCGGCACCCACCAGCCCGGAGGGACCGGGATCGGGTCGTGGTCCGCCCGGGTCCCGTCTGGCTTCAGGTGCCGGATGGGCGCCTCCTCCGTGAGGCGCAGGAAGTGATCGACCCGCCGGCCGTCGTCGAGCCTAAATGCCAGGTGCGGCGGCACCTGGTGCACCTCTGCCGGGAGGACGTGCGCGTGGCCCGTCCGCTCGCCGGGCACGCGGAGGCCCTGGCTTTCGAGGCGCGTGCTTTCAGCGGGCTCGTCGACCCGCTGGAGGAGCACGTCGCCTTGTCGGATCTGGTTGATTCTGCTCATTGCTGGACTCCTTCGACCTGGCTCATCAGCGCGCGGGCGGTCAGGCCGCGCGGACGCCCGAGCGGGCGTTTCGCCGCGTTCGGTCATCATCTGGCCCGCGCGAGCGCGCGGCAATCCTCGTTCGAGCCGCGGATCGGGCGGTATCGACCGTCCTCTTCGCGGTCGATGATCGCGTCCGGCCCCAGCGCGTCCCACATCGCCCGGTCACGGGCGACCGTGCGGCGCGCGGCGTCGCGCTCCGCCCTGGAATGGAATCCGAGCCACCGCTGCACACCGCAGATCTGTCGTGGTCCTTGCAGGACGAACATCCGATTGGTCTTCACGATTCCACCTCCGGCCGGTACTGACCCGGTCCGAGCCCAAAACTCCTGGCGAGCGCGGCCTCGACGGCCGCCTCCCCAGACAGTGCCCAATCCTCCCAGCGCACGATTGCGCGGAGGATGTGCCGGTGCCCGGTCGATGGGCACCGAACAACGAGCAGCGGTGCGGGGCGCGAGCGCCCCGACCACAATAGGATCCCGAGTGGCGAACTCGCCGACCCGGCCAGCACGTGGAGCGTGCTCCACCGCTCGCGCTCGCCTTCTTCGTCGGCCGTAGAGCCGAGGTCGAGCGCGAGCAGCGTTGCGCGCCGCCAGGACCCCATCGGGATCCGCAGCGCTTGGAGCTCCGCCCTCCGGGCCGACACCTCGCGCCACTCGGCGATGAGCGGGGCCATCGCCGCCCAATCGATCCGGCAGCGATCATTGATTGATGGAGCCCAGTCAATGGCCGCAAGCCACCGAAGGAACGCGGGCGACAGGCGCGAGATCCGCACGAAGTCGCGCCCACGAATGCTGGAGAGCATCGTCGGCGCGTATGTCGTGCGCCCCGAGCGGGAGGTCCGGGCCCCTCGGCGCCCGAGACGGCGCACGATGCGATGTAGCGCGAGCACCCCGCGAACGGACTGGACGCTGAATTCGCTCCACGTCCAAGGGAGCGCGGCGAAGGCGGCCCGCGCTCGGTTCCCGGCGCGCCAACACCGGAACGCGAGGCTCAAATCCGGCGCCTTGCACGACCGCGGCGCTCGGTCGGAGTCGTGGATCGTGGAGAACCACGACGTGAACCCGCGGAAATCACGCGCCGGGACCAGCGTCCCGTCGGGCATCCGGACGGGCAGCGAGGCCGGCCTGCCCGCGAGGCGACGAGCGAGGTGGCGCGCCAGCGTCTCCTCGGTTTTGATAGGGTGCCCGGCGAGCCCGCCGGGCCCGTAGGCGAGATAGGTCTCGGTCTCGATGTCATAACGACGCATTGGTTACTCCTCCCGTTCCTCGGGCACGCGGCCGCCCTGGACTCATTCCGAGCGCAAGCAAACCTTGCGCTTCTCCCAGGACTGTCTCGCCCGGACCTCAAGGTCCGAGCTGGCGTCCTCGAGCTGGGTGCCGCCCGCCTTGATCTCCTCGGCGGCGGCGTCCGTGCAGACGCAAACCTCGAGCTCCTCGGGCGCCTCCTCCTGCTGATGGGCGTCGCTGAGCGCGTCGCGCTCGCTGGAGCCCAAGCCCCACACAACGAGGCGAGTCCCGTCCGTTCCGATAGCGGCGAAATTACTCATCATGGTCCTCCTCTCCTCTGAGCCGAGGCTCAGGCCTCGATCTGGGGGCGGTACGCGCTTGGGCGCAGCCCAAATGTCCACGCCACGGCCGCGTGGATACGTCGGACGTTGCTTAGCCAATGGCGCGCGAGGTCCGCGCGCTCGTTGGCTGCATGGTCATAGACGCGGAGTCCCTCAGCGTCCCTAATGCGGAGGTTGCAAGTCGCCAAGGCGGTCAAGTCCCCTCCAGGGCGCCACGCGTCGTCGCGGCGGTAGCCGAGCCCGCGCAGCGTCACATTCTTGCTGCCGAAGCGTGGCGGCACGCGGATCATGTGCCTCTCCCCGGTCGTCGTATCGCGCACGACAAGGTACGCCCGGATTCGGAAATGGTGCAGGCCACCGCGGCCAACGCCGTTGCGTGCTCGAGCGCCAGAGACGCCCCATGATCCCCACTCGGCATACGCGATGATGGCCGCGGAGGAGTCCGGCGCAAGCCAGACCGCCGAGACCTCGCGGTAGTCGCCCCCGCAGATGCCTCCCTTTTTTCCGCCGTCGGCGGGGCGCTCGAATTCTTCGGTATACCGAGCCTCATCTGCGAGCGCCTGCTCGCCCGCCGGGCCCACCCGCCTAAGGACCTCGGCGACAACCGCGCGGCCCGTGAGCCACGCCCGGCCATGGGCCGTTTCGACGATCTGGCCTCGGGCCGCGGCCTCAAGGCCTCGCGCGTCGAGGCGCCGGACGAAGCGCGCGGTCTCCTTGGCGAGCAGAGCGCGGCGTCGCGCTTCGCGGCGTTCCGCCGCTGCCCGCTGGGCGGAGGCGACCAGCCGCTGCCCGCGCTCGCCCGCGCGGTAGGCGGCGCGGATGTCCTTGAGCCGCGCTCCGCCCTCGATGGCGGAGAGCAACTGCGCAGTGCGCGCTAACGCGGCGGCGAGCCGATCGTCTGCGGTGCGCTCGCCGGTGCCGTGGTTGGTGCTGGCTGTCTCGAGGTACATGCTGGGCTCCTTCTCGGCGGGTCATCACTCCCGCCGTGTTGAGATTGGTATCGGGAGTGCCGCTCTGGGAGCGGCTTCCACAGGTCACGCCCGGGGCTGGGCGCCTCGGTTATCGGCGCTGCGGCTTGCCCGTTCGGAGCCGCTTCAGCGCCTCGGCGAGCGACTCGCCCTCAGGGCAGATCAACTGCCCTTGCGCCAGGCCTCCAGTAATGGCGTCAACCAGCTTGGCCGCCGCATCGCGGAAGGCGGCGTCGGGCAGGAGCCGGAGCTGCGCCCAGGCAGCCTCGGCCTCCAGTGTATCCGGCCCAAGCTCAGCCGCCCATTCGCAGAGTGTGTGGACCGCCTCGATGGCGGTCTTGTAGTGCCCCTTCATGGAAGGCCTCCCTTTGGAGCGCGGTGAAGAGCGGGTCTTCTCCACACTGGCAGATGGGGCCGCCACCTCCTCACCGCGGCACCCGACGACACGGGCGAAGTCGCAGGCATCGCGCGATTCCCGCGCGATGCTGAGCGCCTCTTGTTCCGACAGGGCAGAGATCTCGTGCATACGACCGTCCTCGCCCTGGATAGTGAATTGGTACATGCTGGACTCCTTCTCGGCGGGTCATCACTCCCGCCGTGTTGATCTTGGGTTCGGCCGTGCCGCTCTCTCGAGCTCACAGGCTCGCATTTTTCCTGCCTTTCCTTGCGCGATGTGGCAAACCGCATCGAAGTATGACGACGAGCCAGGCATCGTCTCCCATACCCGTCGAATGTGCGCGTCCTCCTCTCTCGTGATCCCGTCCGGATGGACAATGCCTCCGCGGAACGCATAGTCGCGTGGGAAGGCGTATCGAAAATCCCCGCCAATGACGCCATTGGCGAGGATGTAGATCGCTCTTTTTTGGGTCATCATCGGCCCACCCTCAAAAGCTCGATAGAGAGCGGGAGCAGCGCCAGATATCGATCC
>Ga0307471_100001742_pt1 | contig 12144 bp, 8 predicted proteins | sample atmos_gasesAM3C__2_FD_204566 | JGI IMG/M metagenome (GOLD analysis project Ga0307471, IMG submission 204566) | Hardwood forest soil microbial communities from Morgan-Monroe State Forest, Indiana, United States - atmos_gasesAM3C_515 | ecosystem: Environmental > Terrestrial > Soil > Temperate... | reverse complement strand
TCACCGGGACAATGTGCAGTTGTTCGCGCGTCAACACGCAGGAGAGAATTCGATCCTGTACGCGAAAGTATTCGACCAGTGCGGTGTCCGCAGGCAGGGCCGCCCGAATCTGTTCCAGGGACACGCTGGAGGCGACCTGCACGCCGGCGTCATGGGCTTCGGCGACCGTGGCTTCTTTGAGCGCACGCGTGAGATCGGCTTCGCGGGCACGGGCCTGCTGCTCGAGCTGCTTGATTCTTTCCTGCGAGCGCTCTTCCGGCCGCAGCTGCTCACGCTCGAAGAGGTAGAAGTACCAGTTCAACTCGTCGCGGACAAACCGGATGCAGCGCACCAGTTCGCTCTGGCCGGGATCGACCGTGGCCGACACGCGAACGGACTGGCTGAGCAGGTCCATCAGGGCTCGTGATTTTGCCTGCTCGATGTAGGCAAAAGCTTCTTCAAATCCGCCGGCGCGATGCAGGCAGAGGTCGACCAGGTTTTCGTAGACCTCCAGCTTGTTCTGGAAGAACGCGATCTTCAACTCTTCGGCGCGCAGTTTGCCGCGGACTTGCTCGATTGCTTCACGCGCGCGCAAATAGGACTGGTAGGCCTCGTGCGCGTTGCTGGCGGCCTTCTCGATTTCTCCCATCAGAAATTCGGCCTGATAGAGCAGAAGGGGAGAATCGAAATTCGCCAGATCGTCGAGTGCCGCCTGACAGTGCTGCCGGGCTGATTTCAGATCGGTCATGCGCAGGAAGATGCGGGCGAGGAGAAGTTCCGCCAGTACTGCCTTGCCGCGCATGGGAGAGTTCTTGAAGAACTCGTGGGCCGCGATGCAAAGGCGCTGGGCTTCGAAAAGGCGGCCTTCGTTGAACAGAACGAGCGCCTCGTAAAGGTCGATCAGGGAAGGCCATACCTGGTTCTTCTCGCTGACAAACATCTGCTTCGATTGGGCGAAGAGCTTGACGGCCTCGAAGGCCTGTCCCGTGCGGCTGGCGGCGATGGCGGCAAACGCCAGGGCCTTCGCCGCTTCATAGCCAAAACCCAATTCCTTGAAGGCATGGTGTGCGGCGCGACCCAACTCGCCCGCCTCTGCACTCAGATTCAGTTCGAGATAGATTTCCGACAAATCCAGGTTGCACAGCGCGAGCTGATATGTGTCGGGCGCCTTCTTCGCGCTGGCAGCGGCTTCGCGCAGCATCTGGATGGCGCGGCCAAATTCACCACGCAGGAAGTATAGGTACGCGATGTTGTAGTCGGCATAAGCGACCAGGATCGGCATGCCCTTCTGCTCGCAGTGTTGTCGCGCCTTGCGGTGAAGCTCGAGGGCTTTGGGAAAGTCGTTCAGGCTGATGCAGCACAGCGACAGGTTGCTCAGCGCTGCGGCGACCCCTTCGGGATCATCATGCTGAATCAATTCCTGGTAGGCGCGTTCGTAGAATTCCACCGCTTCGGTGAAGCGATCCTGGCGGTGATAGACGTTGCCGATATTGATTTCGACGCGCGCCAGGCGACGCTTATTACCTTGCTCCCGGAAGATCTGGCAGGCGCGTTCGCCCGCAGCGAGAGCGTCGTCGTAGCGTCCAAGGAGCAGCAGGGGTTGGATGGAGCCACTGAGAGTGCGCGCCAGCTCCGCTGGATCGTTGGCGTGTTCGAAGAGGGCGACCGCCTGCTCGTGAAGCTGGATGGCGGCAGCGTGGTGGTCCAGAGCGTACAAGGCGTTAGCCTTGGCGCGCAGACTCTTGGCGTGAGCGGTCTTGTCGCCGATGACTTCGGCAACTTCGATGGCAATGTCGGCGGTGTGTTCAGCCCGGACCGTGTCCACTCGAACTTCCTGCCAGACCCGCTCGGTGAGGCTGGTGACCACTTCCGTCCAGTTCGCCCCGGGGTGCTCCGAAATGCACTGCCTGCGGCTGTCAGCGTCGGCTAAAGCGAGCAGGCGTTCGGTGAGTGCGTCCACTTCCGTCTTGCGTGTGGCCTGGACGCTCATCCGAAGCCCTTCTTCTGGAGATGCTTTCTCAGGCGATGGAGGCAGCGTCCCCGAATGAAACCAATCGAGCCGGTTGCCAGGCCGAGTTCGCGGGCTACCTCTTCGTAGGGGCGGGAAGGGGTTTCGAAGAACAGCATGCGAATCAGCTGTTCACAGCGGGCCGGCATTTCAGAGATCGCGTCGCGAAGGGTCTGCTCATCCTCGGACTCGATAACGATATCTTCCGCCAGGGGCCTGGTATCCGCAGGTGTTTCGGAGTTGGGAGAATCCAGCTCGACTTGATGGTTCGCTGCGCGTTGGTGGCGCAAGGACTCGTGGTAGCTGGTTTGCATCAGCCATTTCGGAAGAGCGCGGCGCTCGCGCACCTGGGCGAGGTTGGCCAGCAAGCTGACGCAAACCGCCTGAAAGATGTCGCCCGCGTCCTGATGCATCCCGAGTTTGATCGGGATCGAGTAAATAAGGTTCTTATACCTGTCGATCAACGATGACCAGGCTTCTTCGCTACCCTCCAAACAGCGTTGAATGAGCTGCTCGTCGGTCTGGGCAGCACTGGCTGCCAGCTTCATTCTTGCCGCGGTGCCTGTCATCGGGCTCCGGCGGTTTCCGTTGCGGTGCGGACATAGAGTTCATCGGCGTTCCACAACGTGTAAGGATCCAGGATGGCAGGATGGAAGTTGCCGACTCTCGGATGGGCAGCCGTGAGGATGTTGGGCGTGGCAAGGAAAATGAACGGCAGATGCTCAGCGACCAGCTGCTGCACGCGGTCGTAAACCTTCTTGCGCTTCGCATAGTCCAGCGTCACCATCTGTTGCTGCATGAGCTGATCGACTTCACGCTCCCACGGGCTGTCGGGTTCGGTCTCGTTCAAGTGCCACAGGTGAGAAGTCCCGGAGCTCGTCCAGACATTCATCTCTGGATTGGGGTCGGCGTCGCCGCCGCCCAGCCCCATGATCGCGGCTTCGTAGTCGAAACTCTGAAATACGCGGTCGATCAATGCGCGGAATTCCAGCGGAACCACGTGCACCTGCATGCCAAGTTGCGAGAGATCGTCTTGCAGCAAGGTCGCCATCTTCATGCGCTGCGTATTCGACGAACTCGTAATGATGGAGAACTCGACCGTCTGGCCCGAGGGATCCACCAGTTGGCCGGCGCGGTTGCAGGAGAAGCCGGCAGCTTTCAAGAACTGTTTGGACGTGTCGAGCGAGCGTTGCGGATGCGGGAGCGCGCTGTTGACCCAGTACTTGTTCCCAGGCCCGACGTTGCCCCAGAGCGCCGCGCCTCGCGTTCCATAGACCAGGCGCACGATCGAATCGCGGTCGACCGCGGCGGAGACGGCCTGCCGGAATTTGAGGTCCCGAAACCATTTTTGCTTCTGCGCGACGGTATCCAGCTTCTTCGAACTGAGATCGTTCTGGTTGAACACCAGAAAGTTGTATTCCAGGCTGGGGCCAAGATCGGTCAATTGCGCGTGCGAACGTTGGTGGTCGCGCGCGATGAGGTTGTAATTCTCCGAACTCAACCGGCTGATCATGTCGGTCTCGCCCGCCTCGAAGCGCATGACTTGTGCATCTTCTGTACCAACGAACAGGAAGACCAGTTCGTCCAAGTAGGGAAGGCGGTCATGGTTGCGATCCACCTTCCAGTAGTAAGGATTGCGCTCCAGCACGATTTTTTGCCCGGGAACGTACTGCTTGAGGCGAAACGGCCCCAGTCCGGCGATGTCTTGCGGGGTGGTATTCAGGGTCCAGGCTTCAACGAATTTGCCATCCCGGTATGCCTCTTCGAGCAGATGTTTCGGAAGCATCGCCAATCCGTCGAAGAGTCTTTCCGCGGCAGCATACGGGCGCGGCAAGGTGAAACGCACCGTGAACTGATCAACTTTTGTGACCGTGATCGGCTTGCCATCGATGATGAGCAGGTCGCGCTGCGGGGAATCGACCTTTTCATCCATGTAGACCGCGAACGAAAAGAGCACGTCGTCGGCATCGAACGGATGACCATCGGAGAACCGGATGCCCTTGCGCAGTTGTAGCGTGAAGACACGGCCATCGGGCGAGACTTTCCAGGATTTTGCGAGCGCCGGTTCGGTCTGCTGCGAGGAGCGATTGATCTCGATCAAGTCGGCCATCAGGCGTCCGGTAACCTCGCGCGAAACGACGTCATTCGCGATCACCGGATTGAAAGTCTTGGGCTCAGCCCGCCCACCGATGGTCAAGTGTCCGCCAGAATGGCCGGAAAGATCGGCAGCGAGCGCGAGTTCTTCTCCCGGCTGTGGCTTGTCGGGAGCCGTGGCCGCGAAACACGCAGCGGCGAGCAGACAGACGGGTAGGGCTAGGCGAGTAATAACTTTCATGACACCCCTATCCCCACAGAACGTGAATTTCTAGGTTGAAAGAAATTCTAACCGGGAGTGCAGGGTATCTGCGAGCAGGGCGTAGATTACGGAGGTAACGAAGAGCGCCGCAACCGGCGCGAGCAGCCAGCCGTATGACACCAGCACGCTGTATTGCTGCAGCACGCTGAGCATGTTTCCCCAGCTTGAGACGGGCTCGTTCACCCCCAGGCCAAAGAACGACAGGGTAACTTCGGCGGCAATATATCGAGGGATGAGCAGAGCTGCCTGGGTCAGCAGAACCCCGAACACTTCGGGCAAGATATGCCGGCACATCAGGTAAAAGTCGGAGCCGCCAAATCCGCGCGCGGCGAGCACGGAATTCCGGGTGCGCACGCTGAGGACGATCCCCCGTACCAGCCGGGCAGGCCGCGCCCAGCCAATCAGACCGATCACCCCCGTGAGCAGGAAAAAAGTCGCCACCGGGCTTAGATGCAAGGGGAGAAAAGCACGCACGCCGAGAAGAAAATAGAGCCATGGAAGGGAGAGAAACAGTTCCGTGCCGGCCATGAGCGATTCATCGACCCAACGGCCGTAGAATCCAGCGAGAACTCCAGTTACTGTACCCACAAGCAGGGCAATCAATGTCGCAGCAATGCCCGCGGCCACCGATATCTGGCCACCCAACAGGACGCGGGAGAACTCGTCCCGGCCAAAGCCGTCTGTCCCCAGTAGCGCGATGCGTCCCGGGTCATCCACGCCGAACAAGTGCCAGTTCGTTTGAAATAGGCCAAGAAGTTTGTAGGAAGAGCCGCGCACCAGGAAGTACAACGAAAAAGATCGGTTTTTGTCCTCGACGTACCCGTCTGGTCCAACGGTCATAGGATAGATAAACGGGCGAGGATGCCAGCCGGCATCGTCGTGAAAATGCAGACGCGTCGGCGGTGCGTATGGGATTTGGCGATTTTGCGCGGTGGAGTCGTAGGGCGCGATAAAACCAGCGAACAACAGAGCCAGATGCAACGCTATCAACATTGCAATGAGTGCGACGGTTCTACGGCGCATCGGCCGCCTCCACCCGAATACGGGGATCCGTTGCCAGCAACATGACATCGGCGATCAGGTTGCCTGCCACCATGAACAATCCCGACAGCATGATGCCACCGATGACGAGGTAGAAATCGCGGGAGAGAGTGGCCTCCAGAATGAGGGGACCGAGGCCGGGCCATCCACAGATCACCTCGACCAGCAGCGATCCGCTGATCAGGCCGGCCAACGAGAATCCGAACAACGAGATCGCGGGGCTGGCTGCCACGGGTAGTACGTGCCGAAACAGCAGTCGTGCATTCGAGATGCCGAATGCCCGGGCCGCTTCGATGGAAGGCAGTTGCAGCGCCTCAATTACGCTGGCGCGCACATGCCGTACGATTACGCAACTTTCCACCAAGACAAGCACGGTCGCCGGCAATAGCAAGCGCTGAAACGTGTCTTTGAGGCGGAGCCAATTCGAGAGGCTGTCGCTGTCGGCCGAGTGCATGCCGCCCACGGGAAGAATTCTCCAGTGAACAACGATCGCCAGCAGAGCGAGGCCAATCACTACTTCCGGGATCGAGATGAAAAGGGAACTTCCAAGGCTTACGACTTTATCGAGAAGCCGGTCGCGGCGGGTGCCGATCCAGACGCCTAAGGGAACGGAGACGAGCCACGTCACCCCCATTCCCACGCCCGTCAGCAGCAGTGTGTTCTTCGCTCGTTCCCACAACAGGGGAGCCACGGGAGTGTTGTACGCGATCGAGTATCCGAGATCGGCCCGTGCGACGGATTTGACCCAGCGCAGGTAGCGCACCGGTAAGGGCTGGTCGAGTCCGTAGTGCGAGCGCAGAGCGGCAATCGTTTCCGGAGAAATTTGCGGGTTGAGGCGCATTTCGTCGAAAAAGCTGCCCGGCGCCATTTCCGTGAACAGGAAGCAGAGAACGGACACGCCCGCCAGCAGCAGCAAAGCACGAACGAGTCTGCGTCCGAAATAGTTCACGTAAAGGACCCCATGAAAACGGGTGAAATGCCCTCGATACCAGCGCTAACAGTCTCACGCAATTTTCGAAGGGGAACAATGCGCCGACAGAAGCAAAGGTAGCTGAACTTCCGGGGCGACCAAGGTGAGCGGGACGTTGATGGAATGAACGGAGCGGAGCCGCGCCGGAGATCATCCGAATCCATGCGGAACGTTCAACGATCACAGACCGGCACATCCATGATCGATATAATTTGGGCATCATGCATGTCAGGCATCGCCTGCTGGCGGCGGTCATTTTTCTTCTAGCGGATTGGGCCGCGGGCGCGGAATTCCCCGGTGCCTGGACGGGTCTGCTCCACGATGCGAAGGGTCAGCCGGTAGCGGGAGCCACCATCACGTTGTCGGCGGGCTCCGGCAGGCCGGCTTATTCGGGCGCCACCACGTCTGCCGGGGAATTTGCTTTTTCCGATCTTGCGCCAGCCAGCTACGAAGTTTCCGTCACCACCGGCACGACAAAATTCAGGGCTGCGGGCGCCATCGAAATCAGGGGCGGTGTCAAACTCAGCTCCGACCTCCAAATCTCCGGTCTCGAGAAAGGCCTCGTTCTCGTGCAGGAACAGACCGCTACTTATCCGCAAGCGAGCGGCGGTGAGCGCCTCTCCGGATCCAAGGTTTCCAGCCTGCCCCTCAACTCGCGCGATTTTAGCAAGCTGCTGTTGCTCGCCGCCGGCACGATGACGGACGCGAACGGGGCTGCAAATTTCACGCAGCAGTTCGCAGTCAATGGGCAGCGTGGTTCGACCACCGTCTTCGCCATGGATGGCGTGGACACCACCGATCCCGAGATGGGCGGGGCTACATTCTCCAACTTCAATGTCGACGCGATCCGGGAAGTTGAGTCGAGCTCGGGAGTCATGCTGCCCGAGATCGGCCACGGCGCGGCGGGATATACCAACCTGGTCACGCGCTCTGGCACGAACTCGCTGCATGGCAGCGTATTCGAGTTTTTCCGCAATGCAGCGCTCGACGCCCGGAACTACTTTGATAAGGTCGGACTGAATGGTCGCCGCATCCCACCATTTATTCGCAACGAATTTGGCGGGGCGGTGGGCGGACCGGTTGTGCTTCCCGGGCTGTATAACGGCCGCGATCGCACCTTCTTCGTGGGCGAGTACCAGGGGTTCCGGCAAATTCTTGGAACGACGCAAGTTTTTCCGGTTCCCACGGCGGACGAGCGCAATGGGATCGTTCAGGTCTGCTTCCCCAATGGAACGAATCCCTGCATGCCGGATACGCTTACGGTTCCGGTCAATGCGGCCGTGCTGCCGGTGCTGCATGGCTACCCGCTGCCCAATGATCCGGCGGGGCCTTACGGGGCACGCACGTTTGCGACCTCGTCGATAGTCACAACCGTTACGGATCAGTTTTCCATTCGCGTGGACCACAGGATTTCCGACAAGGCGCAACTGTTTACGCGCTTCAGTCTGAATCAGGTGACTGGACCGGTGACGAATCCGGATCAGACGGCGATCGACCCCAGTTTTGCAATCCGTTTTTTTGATCATCAGCGGAATGCGGGCGTGAGCTACGCGCGGGCCATTAGCCCTCACCTTAGCTTCTTGACATCACTCGGCTACATTCGCAGCACGCCATTCTTTCCGGCGGCGAATCACACGCAGCCTGCGATTCTGATCGGGGATGGCCTGTTGTCGGCCTATGGCGCACCCGCAGGCTCCATCTTCGGTTCGTACTCCAATCTGTATCAGTTGAAGCACGACATGACGGGCATCCGCGGGGCTCACACTTTTAAATGGGGTGTGGAAATACGCGTGAACCGCGACTCGACGATTTTCGGTATTGCGCCGAATGGATCGTATTCGTTTGGAGGCGGTACCGCCTACGCGCCAGTTGCGATCTCGTCGGCCAGCGGCACGCATAACATTGCTCCGGGTGATCCGCTGCCCGACTCCATCACCGGATTGCTTACGGCCACTCCGTACTCTTACAACATCGTTGTTCCGGCGGAATTCACACCCGTTGGCAACAAATTCGATGAAGCAGGCGTGCGGCGCGAAGCCTACAATTTTTATTTTCAGGATACGTGGAAAGCCACGTCGCGCCTGTCGGTGTCGTATGGCCTCCGCTATGAGGTTAACGGGCGCATTCACGAAGCGACCAAGCGCACTTCTCTGCCATTCTTCTACGATGCGGACGGGAACCCCACGTCGTATTGGAATCACCAGGCCCGGCAAACCTTCGTCGTTAACCCGCAGCCTCCGTATGACAAGGATTGGAGAGGGTGGGGGCCGCGCGCCGCGCTTGACTATTCATTTTCAGCCCACACGGTGGTGCACGCGGGTGCGGCGTTAACGACGCGGTTGATGAACCTGTGGCAGGAGAATGCATTGACCGCGGCAATTCCATTTGTCTTCAATCCGTACTTCACAGCGCAACCGGGAATCGCCGTGCCGTTCACGAACGCGGTGGTTCCTGAGGTATTGCCGCCGGCTTACGATGTCAACGGCAACCTGATTTTTCCAAATGGGCGAACCACGGATGCGAAGTCGAACACCTTGATGGACCTGCCCCGTTTTCAGGATGAGGTGGCAGCGTTGACGCCCGGTCACCAGACCCAGTTGCCGGTGGTGTATGGCATCGCGCGCAATTTCCGCAACGGGATGATCGCGAGCTACACGGTGGGAGTCGATCACGACTTCGGGGACATTAAGGCCAGTGCCGCGTATGTGGCGACGACTGGAATCTACCTGCCATCGAACGCCTGGCCAAACAGCTATACCGGGGCGGATCCGGCGTTTGCGCCCTTCACGAAGTTCGATAGCGCCGGAAATCGCACAGGTGGCCTGGGCGCGGAGAGTATCGTCACCAGCGACTCCCACTCTACTTATCATGCGCTGCAAATGGGCCTTGCCAAGAATTCAGCGCGCGCTGGAATTGGATTGCAAGCGAGCTACACCTACTCCAGGTCCATCGACGATACGAGTTCCGTCAGCGGGGGGTCGATCGCGGGCGCAGGCGTGGTGCTGCAGACGGCGCCGCAGAACCCATGGAATCCGCGGGCCGAGAAGGGCCCCTCCACCTTTGATGTGACGCATGTGTTTACCGTGAGTTGGATACAGTTGCTGCCCTTTGATCGAGTGGGATTTCTTCGTCCGTTGGGACGGACACTGACTTCGGGTTGGCAATTCCTGAATATCACAACCTTGATGACCGGGTCACCCTTCACCGTGTATTCGGGCGTGCAACAAACGGGGGCCGGGGCAGGTGGAACCGATCGGCCTGATCTGGCGACGACACCACATTTCTCGACCAGCCGGACAGTGCGAAGCGACTACTTCGGACGCGGAAGTGAGAATGCTTCCTTCTTCAGCATTCCCATCAACCTTCCGGACGGTACCGGACCAAATCACGGGCGCTTTGGGACGCTCGGGCGCGGTACTTTTCGTGGGCCCGGGTTCCATAATTTCGATGTGGCGCTGATCAAGGACACTCCCTTTGGACATCGCGGCAACTCCGAATTCGGTACCGTGGAATTTCGCGCCGAGTTTTTTAACGTCTTCAATATCGTCAATTTTGGGTTGCCTTCCAACATTGTTCGGGGCAGCGGCTTTGGCCTAATCAGTAAGACGGCTGGATCCTCGCGGCAAATTCAGTTTTCCATCAAGTTGATCTTCTGAAGTCGTGGCTTTCGGCCGAGACTCTTCAATAATCCAGACTCGAAGCGGCCCACACCAAGCCTGTGGATTTGTCTCGGCGGTTTGCGTGTCTGCAGGGAACCCCTGATTGCCAGAGTTCTACAGAGCAGGCAAACTTCTGGGCAGTCAAGCATCCCCCTTCTTGGAGAAGAACTTTATGCGAATTGCCACGGTAACGGTGCTCTTGCTGATGATCGTGTCTCCGACAACCAGTCTTTTTCCGAGCGCACCTCAGGGCGGGGATGTACCGGCTGAAATCGAGTCAGCACGGCACGCTCTGCAAGGCGCGAAGAACGATCTCGACCATGCGGGCGGACATTGGGGCGGGCATCGAGTTGCAGCCGTAAAGGATATCGATGCGGCGATTCAGGAACTGAACCAAGCGGAAAAGTACGCGCGCGAACACCACGAAATGAAATAGTTGCACCGAAGGTGTCTGCGACGTCGGCACGACTTTTCCGCGCAGGCGAGCCTGGCTCAGGCAGTCTTAGATAATCCGGGCGTGTTCACTGAATTGGACGCTCGCCTCTTGGAGAGCTCCGAAATCAAGTGAAGGACATGTCCATTTTCTGAAAGGTGGGAATTCGCGGAGTCATGCGGCGTCCCGTGCACCCACCGATCGACCGGATTGCGTTGGGCGAAGTTCGGATCGAAGGTTGCGCAAAATTGACAGTCCCTGCCGGTGGATTGTTCAGTGCGTTGCGGCTTGCGATGATAGAAGTCCATTAGCGATCCTTATGATTGCAGATTGAGTCTTTGCGCAGAGTATACGCGTGAACGCAGGCTTCGCCAATCCGCGACGAGCAAGGGTTTTGGGTTGCGGGAGCCGATCTTAAATCTGCATCAGGTTGGCCTTCAGTTTGGAGTATCCGCGTTCCTGAGCCCACAAATCCAGCGGAATGGCGGCCATCTCGTCCACCAGCGGCACTGCCAAGCCGTCTTTGGTGAGGTCCACCGTCTTCAAGTAGCGCCCGCAAGTGTCACAACACTCAACTCGCAGATGCACGAGTCGTTCAGCAGTGTAGACGGGTAACTTGGAATGATCTTCCTCTCCACAACCGGCGCAGACGATGCGGCGAAAAGGCCACTCGGCGAGGCAGAGAGCACACACTAGGAATCGCTTGCCTCCATCGCCTAGAGGACGCAAGACGCCGAAACCGGGTTCGCGGCCACAGAACGGACACAGCGCCTGTGAGTCGTTCTCAAAGGCAAGTCCCGAAAGCGCGCGTACGAATTCCGCGTAGGGTTGCAGAAACGCACGCGCCGTGAATTCTGCCAGGCTATCGCTCGAGCTCTGCTCGGTCCAGAACTTGTCGAGTAACTCCGCATGATTTTCTGGTGTCTGGGTGAGGAGGGCACTGGCGTAGTCGGCCAGCGGCCTCGATCCGTGACGCTCCACCATCTGCAGAAATTTTGGAAAGGTGGTCAGCAGCGTCGAAAGTTCGGGCGGCGCCCCCGGATGAGAAACTCGCTGTGAACGAGTGGAAGATCGTTCCAGCATGCGATGAAGATCCAGCTGAAATCCGGCGATGTGGATGTAGAAACTCAGAATCTCATTCGCGAAAGAGTACTCGCGGGCCAGTTGTTGCGCCCTTGCGATGCGCTGTTGCCAGGGATGGAGTGGCATGACTTGATTATCGGGGCGGAGTTCGCGTCACGCAACCACTCAAACGTGACCCCGATTGACGCACCTTGACGCAGCGGAGTAGTATTCCCCCAACTTTTTTCATGTCCGGCCTGGTTCCCGTGGCCCGACATCCACCGTCTCGCAGTTCGAATATGCGGAGGTGTGCATGGAACTCTCCCGGCGGACGTTTCTCAAAAGCACGCTGGTGGGCGGAGTCGGAGTATCCGCTCTGGGCTTCGACCTTGCTCCTGCCTACGCCCAGACTCAAAGTCTAAAGATTGCCCGCGCCAGCGAGACCCGCAGTACGTGTCCCTACTGCTCGGTCAGCTGCGGCGTCATCATCTACACCCTGGGCGACAAGGCCAAGAATGCAATCCCGCAAGTTGTGCATGTCGAAGGCGACCCCGATCACCCGATCAACCGCGGGACGTTGTGTCCGAAGGGATCCTCGCTTGAGCAGGACATTCTGAATGACCGCCGCCTGCTGAA
>Ga0307471_100001741_pt1 | contig 12144 bp, 8 predicted proteins | sample atmos_gasesAM3C__2_FD_204566 | JGI IMG/M metagenome (GOLD analysis project Ga0307471, IMG submission 204566) | Hardwood forest soil microbial communities from Morgan-Monroe State Forest, Indiana, United States - atmos_gasesAM3C_515 | ecosystem: Environmental > Terrestrial > Soil > Temperate... | reverse complement strand
GCAAGGCGAGGCCCCAGGCGCGATTCAGCCGGCTCCCGAACGGGGCGTGCAGGACGAGCTGCATCCCCCCCGCCTCGTCGAAGAAACGCTCGAGCACGAGCGTCTCCTGCGTCGGCATGACGCCAAGCATTTGCCTGGACGCGGCGAGGTATTCCACCATCTGCCGGGCCGCCGGTTCGGGCAAGCCCGCGATCTCGCCGGTGAGCCAGGCGACCGCGGCGCTCGGCTCCCCGTCCAGCCGATCGGCCACGTCCTGGCGCAGGTGCGAGACCTGCTCGGACAGCTCGGCCGTGCGGCCCGGGGCCTCGCCGAGCCAGAAGGGGATGGAGGGCGGCTGCCCGTGCGCGTCCGCCACCCGCACCTGTCCGGACTCGATCCGGTTGATGAGGTACGAGGTGTTACCGAGCTGGAAGATGTCGCCCGGCATGCTCTCGATCGCGAAGTCTTCGTTGAGCGTGCCGACGAACGTCTCCGTCGGCTCGAGGATCACCCGGTAGTCGCCGATGTCGGGAATGGCTCCACCGGATGTCAGCGCGGCGAGCCGCGCACCCCGACGGGCGCGGAGCCGCCGGTTCACCCCGTCGTAGTGTACGTAGGCTCCGCGCCGGCCCCGCCGCGTGGTGAAGCCTTCCGCGAGCATCTGCACGACCGCGTCGAAATCCTTGCGCGCGAGGTCGCGATACGGGTACGCGCCGCGCACCAGGTCGTAGAGCGCATCCTCCTGCCACTCGTCGCAAGCGACGGCGGCCACGATCTGCTGGGCGAGGATGTCGAGCGGGTGGTCGGGGATGATCAACCGGTCGAGGGTGCCCCCTCGGGCCGCGCGCACCAGCGCGGCGCACTCGATCAGCTCGTCTCGCGACAGCGGGAACAGCCGGCCCTTGGGGACGGCCGCGAGGTGGTGACCCGAGCGCCCGACACGCTGCAGCAGCGTGGCGATGGAGCGCGTGGAGCCGATCTGACACACCAGGTCTACCGTCCCGATGTCGATCCCCAACTCGAGCGAGGCAGTCGCGACGAGGGCCTTGAGCTTCCCCTCCTTCAGCCTGGTCTCGGCGTCCAGGCGCTTCTCCTTCGACAGGCTGCCGTGATGCGACGTCACCTGGTCCGCGCCGAGCCGTTCGGAAAGGTGCAGCGTGAGCCGCTCCGCCAGCCGCCGCGTGTTGACGAACACGAGGGTGGTGCGGTGCTCCGCGATGAGCTGCACCAGACGCTCGTAGATCTCGTCCCACACCTCCGCGGCCATCACCGCCTCGAGCGGTGACGACGGGATTTCGATAGCCAGGTCGAGGGTGCGGGAGTGGCCGGAATCGACGATACAAGTGTCAGGCGTCGGGTGTCGGGTACCCGCGAGAAACGCGGCGATGTCTTCGATCGGCTTCTGCGTGGCGGACAACCCGATCCGCTGTAACCGTCGGCCGGCGAGGTGCTCCAGCCGCTCGAGCGAGAGCGCCAGATGGCTCCCGCGCTTGTCGCGCGCTACGGCGTGGATCTCGTCCACGATCACCGTGCGCACCGTTCGAAACATCTCGCGCGCCCGCTCGGAGGTGAGAATGAGGTAGAGCGATTCAGGTGTGGTGACCAGGATGTGTGGCGGCCGGCGCACCATCTCCTGCCGCTCCGAGCCCGGCGTGTCACCGGTGCGCACGAGGGTACGGATCGCCACGTCCGGCAGGCATGCCGCCTCGAGCGCCCGGCGGATCTCCTCGAGCGGCTCCGCCAGGTTCTTCTGGACGTCGTTCGAGAGGGCCTTGAGCGGCGACACGTACACGACCTGCGTCTCGTCGCCGAGCGTTCCATCGAGGCCCTGGCGCAGCAGTGTATCGATCGCGGAGAGGAAGGCTGCGAACGTCTTGCCCGAGCCGGTGGGAGCCGCGATGAGGGCGTTCTTGCCGGCCGCGATCAGGGGCCAGGCGCGCTGCTGTGGCTCCGTGGGGTCCCGGAAGCGGGATTCGAACCAACGAGCGATGACCGGGTGGAAGCCAGACAACGACATGATGGAAATATGGCGAAGATTTCCCGAAGCCGCGACCCTACCGCGCCAACTCCTCCAGCGATACCCCCCGGGTCGCCGCGATGCGCTCAACGGTCTCGCCGATCTTGTTGTTCGGGGTCGAGGCGCCCGCAGTGACTCCCACGGTCACCGGTCCATCGGGGAGCCAGCCTTCCCGGCGCTCCTCGGATTTGCCGCCCACGGGGCGGAAACGGATGGAACGCGCCTCGGGATCGATGCAGGTCGCGTCCTCGATGTGGTAGGTCGGCGCCTTCTCGTGACAGATCGCCGCGAGGTGTGTGGTGTTGCTCGAGTTGTACCCGCCGATCACCACCATGAGGTCGAGCGGCTCGGCGATGAGCTTCAGCACCGCGTCCTGACGATCCTGGGTGGCGGAGCAGATCGTGTCGAACGTCCGGAAATGATCCGCGAGCGCGGCCTCGCCGTAACGACGCGTCATGCTCCGCCTGATCTCGGCCGCGATCGCGAGGGACTCCCCGGAAAGCATCGTGGTCTGGTTCGCGACCCCCACGCGGACCAGGTCGCGATCAACGTCGAATCCCGCGGACATCTTGCCAGCAAAGAGCGAAACGAACCGCTCCCCGCTCCCCGCTCCCTCGATGTACGTGCAAAGTTCCCGCGCCTCGGCCATGTCTCGCACGACGAGGTACTTTCCGCCCGGATACTTGCTCACCTGGCTGGCGGTGGCCTTCGTCTCTTCGTGATGGAACTTGCCGTGAATCACGGCCGTGAACCCGTCCTTTGCGTAGGAATCGACGCGCTTCCACACGTTCAGCACCGAGCCGCATGTGGTATCCACCAGGACGCATCCGACGTCGCGCAACCGTTCGAAGTCCTGCACCGTGACACCGAACGCGGGTAGGATGACCACATCCGCCGGTGTGACGCGGGAGAAGTCGAAGTCGCCGTCATCCGGCCGGCGGAGGAATTCCACTCCCATGGCCTGCAGCTTCTTGTTGACGTGGGGGTTGTGGATTATCTCGCCGACGAGGAACACGCGCCGGTCGGGGAATTTCGTGCGGGTTTCGTAGGCGTATTCGACGGCGCGGTCCACGCCGTAGCAGAACCCGAATTCCCGCGCGAGCTTGAACGTCACAGCGCCGGCCGTGAGCTGGTAGCCATGGGCGCGGATGTGGTCCACCACTCTGCTGTGGTAGTCCGCCGCCAGCGCGCCCTCGATGTGGCCCTTGAGCCCGAAACCGCGTCGGAAGTAGGTCTGCTCCACGCGTCAATCTAACCGCGCGCCGCGCCCCGCGCGTACCGCATCCATCACGCGCTGCACGGCGAGGCCGTCGTGAAAGGTCGCCGGCTCGCCCGTGGCTGGCTGGCCGTCCAAGACGCCGATCAGGTCCCGCATCAACCGGACGAAGGAGCGCGCCCACATGTTATTCGGGTTGGTCCGCTCCCACAAATCGTCGGGCACGCTGATGTCCTCGAGCTCCGCCGTGCGCCGCCCGATTTCGAGCTTCGTCTCGCCGGTGAGGACGAGCGTGCCATCTTTTCCGGTGACTTGTGCGAAGTGCCCCGGCCCGTACGCCGCCACGGTGGTCAGCGTGACGGTCGCGACCACGCCGTTCGCGAAGCTCAAGACGAAGCTCGCGTACTCGTCGGCCGTCGCGGGTCTGCGCACGCGCTGCTCATCGTAACGCTCCGGAACGAACGTCGCGGTCCGGCCCTGGACCTCCGCGACCTCGCTCCCGGTCCAGAATCGACACAGATCGATCAGGTGCGAACCTACGGCGCCGAGAATGCCGCCGCCGCGCGTCGCGTCGTACCACCAGCTCCATGGGGCGTCGAACGCCTGCGGGCGCCCGTCGCCGCGGAGGTACGGCTTGAGGAGAAACTCGATGTGTAAGACCGGACCGATGGCCCCGGCCCGGATCAGGTCTCGGGCGCGCCTGCGGTTCGGCTCGTAGCGGAGCTCGTGGTCGATGCGTGCGATGCCGCGGCTCTTGGCCGCGACCTCGACCATCTCTTCCGCCTCACGCGCCGTCAGGGCCATCGGCTTCTCGCACAGCACATGCTTCCCTGCCTCGAGCGCCGCCACGGCGTGCCGCACATGCGCATCGGGCGTCGAGGACACGATGACGAGATCGACGTCGGGAGCCCGCGCGAGCTCCTCGCCGCTCCCGAAGGCATGTGGCAAGTCGAATTCCCTGGCCACGGCCCGCGCCCGTTCGAGGCTGCCGCTCGCGACGGCCGTAACCTCGCCACCCGAGACCAGGCGCAGCGCGGGGAGCTGGACCCTGCGGCCGAAGCCGGTGCCGATCACGCCGATCCGGATGCTCACAAATGGGACCGGCAGGAGACCGTGTCCGTCCCGACCGGCACGGCATCGACCGTCACTTCGGCCGTCACGCGCCCGGCCGCGGCCACCGCGATCCCGGCTCCGCGTACCGTGAGCGTCACCGCGGGATGCACGGCGCTCACTGTGACGTCGCCCGAATCGAGCGCCACACCATGGGCGATCTGCCCCAGCACGAACCGCACCCCAACGGTCGCGCCCCGTGTGGAAACCGTGTCCCCGCGCTGGAGGAGGGGCCAGGTACCCGTCGTGAGCGAGTCGGCGCTACGAAGCCAGACAAGCGCCCCGTTACCTCCGCTCGACCCCCGAACCAGAACGCCGCGCCAGATCCCCCCGACGCACCGGCTCGCCAGCGCCGGCACCGTGAAGCGCACGGTATCCTTCGGTGCGCGGACGACGAAGGCGCGCAACACGGCGGCGCCTTGCGGGGCCGGCGCGCTGCCGCACGCCGCGCCCAGCGCCGCTACGGCAACCACCGCGTGCCGCTTCAGGACGGGGCAGCCGCCGGCAGCGGCGCGACGCCGAGCTGTGCCCGCGCTTCGGCGCTCGTGAGCGTGTGGGGGGCGAGGGCCTTGAGGAGCCCGTCCGGCAGGGGGCGTGGCTTCAGTCCTTTGCGATCCACGCAGACGAGCACCATCCATCCGGCGGCGCCCAGCGTCGAGCGGTCGTCTCGCAACACGTCGAAGTTGAGCGTCATGGACTTCGTGCCGACGTGACCCACGTACGTCGCGACACGGAGACGGTCGTCAAGGCGCGCGGGCCAGTAGAACTCGCTATGGACCGCCTTGCGGGGGAGGAAGATGTCGTAGCGGTCGAAGACCTGTGCGTAGGCGAGGCCGCAGGCACGGAACATCTCCGTTTCGGCGATCTCGAAGAATCGCACGTACGCGCCGTAGAAGATGATGCCCGCGAAGTCCACGTCGGACCAGCGGACATACTCTTGGATGACGAACGGTGTGGCGGGCATCGCTTCCCGGCCGGTGGGACCAGGCCGGGAAGCTAGAAGACTTCAAACCTCGACGCTAGGATCGACGCGCGCTCTCAGTGCCCGTTACGCCCGCTGGGTCGCAGCCCGTAGGCGCGGAGGCGGCGCCACAGGGTGGTGCGGCTGATGCCGAGCCGACGCGCGGTCTCGGCGAGCTTGCCATGCGTCGCCTCGAGCGTGTCGAGGATCGCCTGGCGCTCCCGCTCAGCCAGTGTGTGGTTGCCGTCTGCTTCGGGGAGGAACACGACCTCACCCAACTCGGTCGAGCCGTGCTTCAACGCGCGCGCCCGGCCGCCGGACGCGACGAGCCGTTCTCGAAGGTTCTCACCGCGGCGGCTCGAGGCATCGCCGATGGAGTCGAGCGTGCGGCGCGCGCGCTGGTTTGCGTATACGACGCGGCCGTATGCGTCGAACACCACGATACCCTCGCTCACCGTTTCCATTACGGCTTGGCCGAGCGGGGCGAACGAAAAGGGAGGGGGCGCGCTGGGAGCTTTCTCTCTGGTAGCCATACGTCCTTGCATGGTCGGGTCCGAGTGTGAGGAGGTTCCGAGTTGCACCACTATGGTAGAGACCCGCTCAGCGCCCGGAAGTCACAGCCCGGCTTGGACTTGATCTTTGTGATTTCTTAACGTCGCCACCCCTTTCCGCGTCCGCCGCGGCCACCGCGCCCGGCCCGGGCCAGGCGCTGTCGCTCCCCGCGCGACAAACCGCTCAGTTGACGCTGCAGGTCATCGATCGAATCGGCTCGCACCGCTTCCCGTTTGCCGCGAAGTACCGTGAATCGGACCGGCCGGTCGAGCGGCGGCAGGTCCCGCGCCTGCAGTCGGCGTGCCTGCCCCTCCTTGAGGCGGAGTCGCACGACGCCCCCCCCTTGCTCGACTTCGTAATCCACCGGCACGCGGTCGCCGTACACGTGCACGGAGTCCGGCAGTGCGTCGAGCGCGGCTCGCTCGTGTCCCGGAATCGCCGCCTCTACATCGAGGACGAGCCGCGTGTTGATGAAGTCCTCCCACGAGGAGACGCGCGCCAGTTGCGCTGCAACGATTTCAGTGACGCGCTCGGTCGAAGCCTGGACCAGTCGCCCGCCGCTCCGACGCCAGTAGAAGCCGAATCGCTCGAGCGCGCGGCGAACGCGCCCCTGGTCCGGGTGGGGCGTCTCGCCGGCAATCAGGGCCTGCACGAGGGCCTGCCGGGCCGCTGCCGCGAGGTCCGAGGGGAACGGGTTCCCCAGCGGCTCGACTTCGCGCTCCAGGAGGAAGCCGAAATAGCTCACCGTGCGTAGCCGCATCAGGCCTTCGCGGCGGCGCTGGCGCTCGAATACCACCGTCGCCGGGCCACGCCGCGCGTATCGGCGGATCGCGCGCTCCGAGAGCTGGGTCCCCTCGATGCTGGCGCGCGGCACGCCGAACCGGTCCGCGAAGTAACGCAGCGTCCCGGCCACCGCGCCCCAGCTGCCGGCCACGGACGTGCGGCTCACGCGGGCTTCGCGCCCATCGGCCGTCTCTTCGTCGATCACGAGGTCAAACGGCATGATCTTGGCCACGAGATCCGCGAACGCTGCGACCGTTTTCTCGCCCGCATGCGGCAGCCGCTCCGGAAGGGGGAGCTCGAGCTGCCGGTACACGGAGGCGAGTCCGAGCGCCACATCCTCGATCGCCTTCACCAGCACACCACGCCCTTCGGCCCAGCGATCGATCGTCTCGCGGAACAGGTGTCTCGACAGGCCGTAGACTTCCCCCAGGTACCCGTGTTTGTTCACGGCCTCGGCGTACACGTTGTACGCCGTGAGGTGATCGCTGCCGGGGGCGACCAGCCCTCGCAGGTCGCGCTCCTCGCGCGTCATGCGGTGCAGCGATTCGATGTTCGCGGCGACGGCAGCGACTGGGATTAGGTCGCCGTCAGCGTGCACGAGCAACTCGCCCCACGGGCGCTCGACGGGCATGGCCTCCACGTCGCGCCCATAGCGCGTCAGACGTCCCCGCTCGATGAGACCGCGCTCCGTCAGGAGCTCGACGGCCTCGCGGTACGCTTTGCGGTCGAGGGGTACGGGCAAGTCGAGGTCACGCGCATCGACGCCCATGGCGGCGCACGTAATCGCGACCCGCTCGGCGTCGCCCGCCAGCTGGAACTCGGGCGGCGTTGGCTCGAGCTGTTCGAACACCAAGTCGCGGTCGCTCAGGATGTACACCTCGCCACCCTGTACCCGTCCATGCACACGCCCCGCCATCTGCAAGATCTCGTTCGCGCCGAGGTAGAGTCGCGTGAGCACGTTGCGGCCCCGCTGAACCACGTTGGCATAGCGGGCGTCGTAGATCACCACGGTGTCGAGGCCGCGGATGTTCAGCGCGGACTGACCCGCGGCCGTCATCGCGAGCAGGAACGGGCGCCGCACCTGGCCGTCGAGAAACGGCCGGATGACGCGAATCGGCTCACCGCCGTGGTAGAAGGCGGTCGCGAGTCCCTGCCACCGGTCACCGAGCTCCTTGGCGATCAGTTCGACCTCGGCCCGCGTAGGCACGAACACCGCGACCCCGCGCCGCTCCCGCAGCACCCGTTTGATGAAGCGCGCGTCCAGAAACTCGAGCGGCTGCTGCGGCAACACGCGCACGTCGGCCGCCCGCGCCGGATCGAAGGCGCGCGTCTCGAGCACTTCCACCGATCCGAGGTAGCGGGCGTAGAACGACGGGTCCACGGTGGCGGAGAGCCAGATGAAGCGACACCCCGCCCGCTTGCCGAGCGCCAGGCACAGCTCGAGCTCCGCGGACGTCTGGTGGATCTCGTCGACCACCAAGGTGTCGCGCGCTGTGATCAAGCCGTCCTCGAACCAGCGACGCGCGATTCCCGTCGTCACGATGACCACGTTCCACGTCGGCGTCTCGGGCGTCGCCTCGCGCTCGCGGTTGACCACGCCAACCTTGAGGGGCGCCTGCAGGATCGTCTCCGAAATCGGCCTGATGGCCAGCGTCTTCCCGGTGCCGGTCCCGGCGACGATCCCGAACCCCTTCCCCGACGCGGCCAGGTGCCCGATGTCGTCGCCGTGCTCCCGTCCGAGCAGCGTGTCGATGTCCAGGCGCATGGCCAGCTCGATCGTCTCGCACGCGGCGCGCGTCGGAGCGATTACGACGACCCGCCCCGTCGCGGGCTCCGCGGCGAGAAATGCGTTCGGGTCGGGTGGAAGAGAGTGATCGCGCAGGATGTGCACCGTCGCAATATAGTGACCGACGTTCAGGCAACAGGAAAAAGAAAGCGGGAGGCTGACGTGCGGGCCTCCCGCTTTGCGACCGTACCTGCGGCACTGCCTAGGGCGCCAGCCGCCGCATCCGGAACAGCCTGTTGCACGCCGTATTCCGGCAGTACGGCCCAATCGCTTTACTCGTCGTCATAATCGTCGTCGTACCTGCAGTGGTGGCGGTGATGACGCCGAACCACGTATACGCGCTCCACGAAGAGGGGTGCGGGCCGATAGAACCGCGGCCGCGGGCGATAGAAACCGTACGGCCTGCCCACGACCACGACGCCGCTCACGAACGCGCGTGGCGCGGGGAAGCCGATGGCCACGCTGACGCGGGTCTGCGCGCTCGCGGGCCGCGTCGCGAGCGCCAAAGCGAGTCCGACTGCCATGATCACGCGTTTCATAGGTCACCTCCGACCTAGGCTCTTTGAAAGCGCCGTGCCAGAGGGGAGGAGGCTCGCCAACCTGCAGTGCGGGAGAGGGTTACGGCATGTGGGGAGGTGGGAGCTTAGCGGCGGAGTGTCACTTCAGGCGGTCACATTGTACCGACCGTCCGTCAATCGCCCCCGGCTATGGATGCTTGGGTGGCGCTGCGGGCTCCATCAGGCGGATCACCTCTCCCGGCTCGGCGTGTCGCCCCACGGCCTTCTTGGAGAAGACCCGGCGCCCATCCACTTCAACTTCGAACACGCCGCCGGAAGACTGAATCAGCTTGACGTCGGCGTGCGGGTAGACCTTCCGGATTTCGGCCGCCAGACCGGCGGCCCGAGGCTCGTAGTTTCAGACGACGCAGTATTCGATGGTCACGCGCATGCGTGAACGATAGTCGCGCTTGACACGTCGCGCCAAGGGTTCGACTTTGCTCCTGGCTCCCCGATGAGTTCCCTCTCCCGCCTCAAAGCGACGCCGGGCCTCGTGGTACGGAGCCTCGTCGCGCTCGGCGCCGTCGTCGCGATCGCCGGAGCCGTCGTGGCGTTCGTTTCCGGGCAAACCCCCTTCGGCGTCGATGCCCTCGAGGAGGCCCTGGCGCTCGCCGTCGTGGGAGCACTCGCCCGCCGCTACGGCATCGCCCTTCCCGGCAACGGCTTTTCGTCCTACATCCTCGGCGTCATGGCGTACGCGACGCTCGATCGCGGCTGGCCGTTCGCCGTCGTCGTCATACCGGTAGCGATGCTCGCGGGGGACCTCGTGCTGCGCCGGGTTCCCGTCGCGGTGGCGCTCGACAATGCGGCGCACCTCGCGGCCGGGGGCGCGGCGGCTGGCTTGCTGTACGCTCGGCTTGGCGGGGCGACGGGCAGTGGCGCGCTGGCGTCCGCCAATCTCTTGCCCTTGGCCACCTTCCTCATTGTGCTGCCCTGCATCGTGAACGGCACCTTCTATCTCGCGCTCGCGCTGGGGCGCAGCCTGGCCTGGGTCGACGCACGGCTGACCGCCCGGTGGGAGGCGACGGTCTACGCCTGCTCGGCGGGGCTGGGCCTTGGCTGGCTCGCGACTGTCCAGGCGCAGCTCGATACCACCGGGTTCGTCGCGATCGGGGCCGTGCTGGTCGGCGCGACGGTGCTGAGTCTGTCGGTGATCCGTCGAGCGGTCCGCGCCGACGAGCTGGCGCTGATCCAGGGTCTCTCCCAGGCCATCGCGGGAGACATCAGCCTCGCGAGGAGCTTTCCGCGCATTCAAGTGCTCGCCCGCCGGTTGGTCCCGTGGGAGCAGATGGGCTTCGCGCGCTTCGATCCGGTGAACAATGAGATGGAGCTCGTGGCCGACACCGCCGCGAGTGGCCAGGGCTCCTTCCGTTTCGACGCCAACGCCGGTCTCACGGGCGAAGCGGTACGATTGCGGCGCCCCGTGGTGGCGCGTGCGCTGGCCGCAGAACAGGTAGTGGTCCCCGGCCGCGAGCGCCCCGGTTCGGAGGTACTGGTGCCGTTGTATCACGCCGGGCAGCTGGTCGGGCTGTGGAGTGTGCGACACTCCGATCCGGCGATGTACCGGGACTCGGACGGAGACATCCTCGCGCTCCTGGCGCCGCAGCTGGCGCTGATGCTCGCGATCGAGGGATCGGTGCAGCCGATGGTGGGCGCGTCGGACCGGACGACTGCCTATATCCAGACGCTCACTACCGCCACGGGACAGATCAATGCCTCGAGCGAGCAGGTGGCCGCGTCCGCGCGTCGCGCGAGCCAGGGCGCGGCGGAGGCCGCCACGCTGGTGAGCGCCGTCAGCCGCGATTCGGCCCAGCTCACGCAGCACGCGGGGGAGGTCGCCGCCGCTGGCGACGAGACCCGTGACTCGGGCGCCGAGATGGAGAAGACCACCGAAAAAATCCGCCTCGCGACGCAGAGCGCCGTGCGTCGGCTCAGCGATCTCGGGGTGACCACCGAAGAGAGCGCGCGCGAGGTGCGCCGTCTCCGCGACGTGGCCGAGCAGGTCGAGAAGTTCTCGGAGGCGATCGGCTTCATCGCCAACCAGACGAACCTGCTCGCGCTCAACGCGACGATCGAAGCCGCGCGCGCCGGCGTCCACGGGCGGGGCTTTGCGGTGGTCGCCGACGAGGTGCACAAGCTCGCCGAAGAGAGCGGCCGCGAGGCCCGCAACGTGGGCCGGTCCGCGCAGGATACGAGGCGGGCGCTCGATCGGGCCGCCCAGCTGCTCGAGCGGGTGCGTGGAGACCTGGCGGACGTCGTGCAGAGCTCGACCGACTGGGTTCAGGACTTGGCGCGCATCGGAGACACCGCGTCCGGGACCGCGCGCGCCGGCAAACGGGTCGCGGACCTGGCGCGTGGCATATCGGAACGCGCCGGCAGCATCAGCCAATCACTCGACCAGGCGAAAGCCGGCGCGCACGCCTCGACGCAGGAGGCCGAAGCCGTCGCGGCGGCCGCCGCGGAGCAGCTCCAGGCGATTCAGGGGCTCGCGCGGGGTGCCACCGAGCTGGCCGCCCTCGCCGAGAACCTCGCGAGGGCGGTCCGATTCGTCCGCGGAGAAAACGGGCGACAGTAAGTTGCGTGATCCACATCACCATCGCGGCCGCCGGGGTTTCTAACCGGCGGCCGAATTATTACCGTAGGGCCACACCCTAGACCTGAGAGGCCGATCGGTGCGGACACTCGTGGCGCTGGCCGCCGCCCTCGCGTGCGGGATCACGAGCCTGGGCGCGCAACGCGCGCACCAGTTCGAGTTCGGTGCGTTCGGGACCTACACGCGTTACGACCACGCCTTCGGCCTGGACAACCAGCTCGGCGGTGGGGGGCGACTCGGCTACTTCTTCAGCGACGTCGTCAGCGCCGAGCTCGACGCGACCTACCAGAGCCCCAATCCAACGATCGGCAGCGCCTCTCCCACCCTCGCATCCGGCAGCGCGAGTCTGGTTCTCAACTTCGGCGGCGCGAAGAATCTCTTCTATCTCCTGGGCGGCTACTCGCGCCTCGACTTCGAGCAGAACGCCCCCTATCGCTTCACCGATAACGCGGTACACGGCGCGATCGGCGATCGCGTGTTTCTCGGCAACTGGGGCGCCATCCGTGCGGAGGTGAGGGGCCTCTACGCTCCCAGCACGGGCTTCACCGGCGGTGATTGGGCCGGGCACGTCGTCGGGTCGCTCGGCCTTT
>Ga0307471_100001740_pt1 | contig 12144 bp, 9 predicted proteins | sample atmos_gasesAM3C__2_FD_204566 | JGI IMG/M metagenome (GOLD analysis project Ga0307471, IMG submission 204566) | Hardwood forest soil microbial communities from Morgan-Monroe State Forest, Indiana, United States - atmos_gasesAM3C_515 | ecosystem: Environmental > Terrestrial > Soil > Temperate... | reverse complement strand
ACTTCTTCCTCGCGGGTGCACAAACGCTGTCGTTCCGCGCTCGCTTCACGGAGCTCGGCATGGAGGCGATCGAGGAAACGGGCGACGTCCTGCGTCTGCGTGCCAATGCGGGAACGGGCCGCCCCTATGATGTGCGGATTAAGGCCCAGGCGTTGCGCGATATTGATGCCTGCCGAGGCTCCCGGCACTCCTACGCGCAGCTCGTAGGTAGGCTGCAAAGTGGCTTCGTCGAAACCGACGGCAGCGTTCACGACTCCCGGAGTGTTCACTCCGTAAACCTTCAAAGCTGTGTGATGCGTTGAGATGACGGTAGTACTGCCGATCTGGCGGAAGTGGTCGGCAATCGCGACGGCAAGGGCGGCACCTTCCTCCGGATCGGTGGCGGAGCCGAGTTCGTCCAAGAGGACGAGTGATTGTCTGGTCGCGGTGCGGGAAATGAAGTCGATGTTGGTGACGTGGGCGGAGAAGGTGGAGAGGTTCTGCTCGATGGATTGATAGTCGCCAATGTCAGCGAGGATGGCATCGAAGACAGGAAGCTCGGCCCGGTCGGCGGGAACGGGGATACCGGACTGTGCCATTAATGCGAGCAGCCCCGCGGTCTTCAGGGTGACGGTCTTACCACCCGTGTTCGGGCCAGTGATCACCAGTTCGCGACGCTCGCCTTCCAACTCAATGGTGATCGGAACGACCGTGCCCCCTTTGGATTTCAGATTGCGCTCAAGCAGCGGGTGTCGCGCGTTGTGAAGTATCAGCGGGGACCGGACCTCGCCCGGTGACGGCCGTGGGCGGCCGTCTCCCCGTGGTTCGGTAGACGCTTTCGCGGCGTTATCGACGGAAGTTTCGGACAAAGTTACCGGCACGCAGGCATAGTCTTCTGCGAAGCGGGCCTTGGCGAATTGCAGTTCGAGTTCGGCGAGGGCATTGCTCGAGGCGCGAATTGAGTCGGCGTGTTCGCCGATCCGTCGCGTCATCTCGAGCAGAATGCGATGGATCTCGGCCTGTTCCTCGTCGAGCAGGCGAACGAGATCGTTGTTCTGTTCGATGGTTTCAATGGGCTCGACGAAAACGGTTTGCCCGCTGGAACTGCTGCCGTGCACAACGCCCGGCACGCGCCGTTTCTGCTCAATCTTGACGGGGATGACGAATCGCTCGCCGCGGATGGTGACCAGTTCATCTTGCACGGTGCCGCCTTGGGCGAGGCGGCGGAGATAGCCGCGCAGGGACTCCTGGATGGTGCGCCGTTGCTTGTCGATATCGCGGCGGATGCGCGCTAGGGCAGGAGAGGCGCGGTCTTCAAGGGTCCCGTCGGGCTGGACCTTATTCCGGAATGAAGGCAGGAACTCGGTGAAGTCCGGGATCGCCGCGGACAGCGCGGAAACAGCAATCCATGGAGTCTGCATGGCGGCAGGCGGGCTCAATGCGATCTGGGCCCATTCCGCGGCACGATCGACGACCAGGATGATGTCGCGGATCTCGGTCGTCTCCAGGGCGGCGCCCGCGATGCGGGATTTTTCCACCAGCGGTGCAACGTCCAGCAGACCGGAAAATTCGAAGCGTCCACCGACGCGGCGGAACTCGCGGATTTCTACGGTCAGCTGTTGCTGTTGTTCGATTGCAGCGCGATCGGTCGAGGGAGCGAGGGTGGAGACACGCCTCGCACCCAGCGGCGATGACGTATAGCCGCTCAGCATATCGCGCAGAGCTTCGAATTCGAGAATATGAGCGCTAGTGTGGGCGAGAGGAGCGGGCGACATGCAAGATTCATGTTACAGGAGGCGAGGCCACGCGTTCAGATTCGTGGCGCGGAGGAGACGTGCATCGGAGTGTGCGCGCCACAGTCAGGCTTTGCCAGCCTTTACCGTGGCAGCGTGAGACGCGAGTGGAAAACGGAGTGTGAAGACGGCGCCGCCATCTTTCTTATTGCGGCAATTGATCTGGCCTTGATGGTCCTGCACGACACCGTAACTGGCACTGAGGCCCAGGCCGGTGCCCTTCCCGATCGGCTTTGTGGTGTAAAACGGATCGAACACGCGCTCCGGGTCGGTCATTCCCGGTCCTGAATCGGAGAACTCGACGACAACCTCGTTCGGCTCGCCGTGAGCAGTCACGAGTAGGGATCCGCCGCCGACTTCGTTGAGGGCATCGAGCGCATTCTCGGTAAGGTGCAAGAAGGTCTGGAGGAGCTGATTCGTGTTGCCCCAGATCCGAGGGAGAGCGGCATCAAGCTTGGCCTCGACCCGGATATTCTTGCCACGAGTCTGCACCTCGTGCATCTGAAGAGCGCGCTGGACGACGGCACCCACGTCCACCAGCACTTTCTCGGCAGGACTCTGCTGCGAAAAACTCAGGAGGTCGGCCACCAGATCGCGAGTGCGCCGCGCTTGCTGTCCAATCTTCTGTGCCATGGTTGCGTGTTCACCCTGCAACGAAGTGTTGGCGGCGAGGAGTTCCGAGTATCCCAAGATTGCGGCAAGTGGATTATTGATTTCGTGTGCTGCTCCCGCCACGAGTTGGCCGAGCGATGCCAGCTTTTCTTTTTGAACGAGGTGAGTCTGCAGCCGTTGCAGATTTTCGTAGCTCTTGCGTGACTCGTCGAGCAGAGTGATCAGTTGTTGGTCAAGCAGCAATTGTTTCAGAAAAACAAAAAGGCCAAGTACCAGCGTCGCTGCCATCGTGACCAGGAGCCGGAAGTTGCGAAGATGGGGTTCAGAATTCGTGAATAGCGTCCACAGGGCCAGGAGAGGCAAGGAAAGAATGGCCACCATCACCAGGCGCGGCGCCAGATCGATCCAGCGGTTGGCCGGTTCACTCTCGCCTGAGGGCTCGAGGTTCAAGCGCTGCACCAGCACCGCGGTTGAGGCCATCCAGCCAATCGAAATCAGAAGCATCAGGTCATAAATCCCACCGCTGTAATACCGATTGCGGGCAATGGCCGCGTTGATCATTTCAGAGGCAAGCGTATAGAGGCCACTGGCGATGAACAGGTTCCAGTAAACTCTCCGCCAGTGACCGCGAGTCGAAGAGGCGACCATCCCCAATACACACACCAGCACCAGATTCTCGAGCAGATAGAGCAAATCATAGTTGCGGCTGTAGACGCTCACGTTCAGCGAAATATACTGATCGGGGAAGACGATAAACGCGTACAGGAACACCCACCAGATCAGGAGCATCAGGAAATTGAGGGTGTCGAGAAGTATTTTTCGGTCTTTGCGTGGCCGGTGCGGACGCAGAGCGACAGCCGCCATGAACATCGCGATATGCAGAAACAGGATCACGTCGCCGATGCAAGGTTCCGGCAACGCCCTGTGCAGAATGACCTCGTAATAGGTCCAGAATGCCGTGTTGATGGCCCACAGGAGACAGCCCAGGAAAAGCAGCAACCAAAATGCCCGGGACCGACCCTGTGCGAAGACATTGCGCAACATGACCACGCAGGCGACGATCACCAGCGTCAGAGCTAAAAGATCTCCGAACGCGGTCAGGCGTGGGCCTTGTGGAGCCAGAAAGGATATGGCCGCCACGGCCAGAATAAGGCCAGCCAACCCGACTGCTCGCAACTTTCTTGCCCACGACATATGCCCCTCAAGTCTATGCGGCGCCGTCCACAACTCGAAGATTACCAACTGAGCCGGGTAAGATTACTTAAGTACCGCTTTGCACCGACTGATTCTTCTCGATGACTTAGCGCTGGGGAGCTCATTTCTGTCACTCGGATAGTATTGCCGCTAGCCGTGGTGCAGGGCTATTTTCGGCTCGAGGCGCCGGCTCCCTTTGCTAGAATCAAGGTATGGCGTTCCCGGTAACGCGTCTTCGCCGCCTGCGCAAAAGCGAGGCTCTTCGGTCGCTGGTGCGGGAAACTCGCCTGACCCCTGAAAACTTTGTATATCCGATGTTCGTGTGCCCAGGCAGCGGTGTGCGCAAGGAAGTTCGCTCCATGCCCGGCGTGTTCAACCTATCGGTGGACGAGGCAGTCCGCGAGATTCGTGAAGTCCGGTCGCTGGGCGTGCCTTCGGTGATTCTGTTCGGCTTGCCTGAGAAAAAAGACGAGGTAGCCACGGGTGCCTGGTCGGACGATGGCATTGTCCAGCAAGCGGCGCGAGCGATCAAGCGTGATATTCCTGACGTGATTCTGATGGGTGACGTTTGCCTTTGCGAGTACATGTCGCATGGGCACTGCGGGATCGTGAAACCGCCGACCCAGTCTTTAGGAGCGGCCGTGGCGGCGCCGCCTGCAGCAACCGCGGAATACGAGATCGTGAACGATGCCACCCTCGAACTGCTGGCCCGTACGTCGGTTTCGCTGGCGCGCGCGGGCGTGGATATCATCGCCCCATCGGACATGATGGACGGCCGGGTTGGTGCCATTCGGCAGGGATTGGACGAGGCTGGCCTGACGAATACGCCGATTCTTTCTTATGCTGCGAAATTCGCCTCGGGATTCTACGGACCGTTCCGCGAAGCGGCGGACTCGGCCCCGCAGTTCGGCGATCGCCGATCCTACCAGATGGACCCGGCTAACTTCCGCGAGGCCATGCGCGAAATTGAACTCGATCTGGAAGAAGGCGCTGACATGATCATGGTCAAGCCCGCAATGCCCTATCTGGACGTCATTGCGGCGGCCCGCGAGCGGTTTGACGTTCCACTGGCCGCGTACCAGGTTTCGGGCGAGTACGCGATGATCGAAGCGGCCGCCCGCAATAACTGGATCGACCGTGATCGCGTGATGATGGAGTCGCTGGTTTCGATCCGGCGTGCAGGAGCCAGTATCATTCTCACCTACTACGCGAAGGACGCAGCACGGCTACTTACATAGGCTCCTTTTGGCTTTCGTTCCTTTAAACTGACAAATGGCAACCTTGCTGATTCTCGGATGATTTCCGTCGTCCAACTCGGTGCTACCGACTACGCCAGTGGCCTGCGCTTGCAGCAGAAACTCGTAAGCCTGCGCAAGGAAGGGCGAGTCGGCGATGTTCTCCTTCTGCTGGAGCACACTCCCGTCATTACTCTCGGGCGCAATGCGAAAGCTACGAATATCCTTGCGTCCGCGGAGCAGCTGAGCCGGCGAAGTGTAGAGGTCTTCGAGTGCGATCGTGGCGGGGATGTAACGTTCCATGGTCCGGGGCAGTTGGTTGGATATCCAATGTTCGATCTGCGTGGTTTCGTAGCGGAAGATGGTAAACGCAAAACCCTGGGCGCTATCGAGTACGTGCGCCGTCTCGAAGAAGTCTTGATTCGGACTTGCGCGGATTTCCGGATTCCTGCGGAACGCGTACCGGGACTTACTGGGGTGTGGACGTCCGCGACTGAAGGCGCGTCCACAGTCCGGCCAGGTAAGCTTGCAGCGATCGGCGTGCATATCTCGCGCAGCGTGACCTCGCATGGGTTCGCATTGAACGTGAATACTGATCTGAGTTTCTTCGACTTGATCATTCCCTGCGGAATTACCAGTAAGCCGGTGACCTCAATGCAAAAAGAAACGAATCAATCATTGTCTTTGAACGAAGTCGCTCATTCCGTGACTCGCAATTTCGGGGTGGTATTTCGCAGTCAGGTTCTGTGGCTGGAAAGCCTGGATGCACTCCTCGGAGAAAAGGTCGGCGTTCCCTTGACGCTGCCCGGTGAACTCCGCGATCTGCACGGCGAAGATCAGACTGCCTGGTCGTAGCTTCGTTCTCGAAGACACTCCGGATTGGTCAAGCATAGGCAAAAAGCGTTAGCATTCTTGCGCAGCCAGGCCTTGCCAAAAACGTGCTCCATGGCGAAGAAGAATCAGCCAAAAGCCGCCCGGTACAATTCGAATCACAAGCGCTCCCCTACATCCCAACCAGACGCGGAAAAGGCGTTGCACCAGCGTACCTATAAGATCCTCGACTATCGGCTCGAGAAGCCGAGCTTCGCGTTGCGCCAGATCCGCGATGGAGACGCCGTTCGCTACGATGTTTCCGGCAGGTTGAGCGCACCAGTCCCGCCCATCCGTGACTCGAAATATCTCAGCAAGCAGCAATGTGTCGAGATCTATCGCTGGATGCTGCTTAATCGCAAGATGGAAGGGGCGCTCGAGAATCTCTACAAACAGGGCAAAGTGGTGGGTGGAGTTTACTTCGGTCTCGGGCAGGAAGCGTGCTCCTGCGCCTCGGCCTACGCGCTGAAGCGAGACGAATGGCTCGGACCATTGATCCGCAACCAGGGATCGTTGCTGGTCCGCGGCTTCTCGGCCCGCGACGTCATGATGCAGTACATGGCAAAAGCCGGCTCGCCTACCAAGGGCCGGGATGCGTCGTCACATTTCGGCGACACCGATAAGCGTAACGTGGTCGCGCCCATTTCGACGCTAGGCGATCTGATTCCGGTGCTCGCGGGTGTTGCGCTGGGCGCCCGCTTGCAGGGAAAGAACATCGCGGTCATGACTTACATCGGGGATGGCGGACAATCAACTGGAGTAACTTACGAAGGTCTGAACTTTGCCGCCGTGCAGAATCTCGGCTTGGTGCTTTTCGTCGAAAACAATCTCTGGGGCTACTCCACGCCCGCCGACATGCAGTTTCGCGTGAAAGACCTCGCGGAACGGGCGATTGCTTATGGGATCCCGGGCATCATTGTCGACGGAACGGACGCATGCCAGGTCTATGATGCCGCGCACGAAGCCTGCGAACGCGCCCGCCGCGGTGAAGGCCCAACCCTAATCGAGGCAAAGATGATGCGCATGAAGGGGCATGCGATTCATGACGCTGCTGAGTATGTGCCTAAGCCTTTGTTCGAATACTGGAAGAAGCGCGACCCGATTGTGCGTTTTGAAGACTACCTGGTAAGAGTGCAGAAGTGGCTGACAGCAGCGGAGAACGAAAAGATAGTCGCCGGGGTGGACGAGGAGCTTGAGACGGATCGAGAGTTCGCCGTTGCTTCACCGATGCCGGAGCCTGAAAGTGCGGCGGGAGGAGTGTATTGCGAAGACGGATGTCATGAGGTCAAGCCCAAGTACGCGATGCCCAAGCTCGGGGTCCTGAAATCCGCCCGCCGGAAACAAAGCGAAGCCGCGGTGCACCTGAAGTAAGCAGACAGTTCCACGAGATCTGCGGAGACCCTGGTAATCGGTGGCAATAACAAATCATGCCGACCCTCACTTATCTCGAAGCCATCCGACAGGGCATCTGGGAAGAAATGGAGCGCGATCCCACTGTCTTCTGCATCGGGGAAGACATCGGCATCTACGGTGGAGCATTCAAAGTCACCGACGGCCTTATCGATCGCTTTGGTCCCGAACGGGTCATCGACACTCCAATTGCAGAATCGGCCATTGTCGGCGCCGCCTTTGGCGCGGCACTCACCGGGATGCGTCCGGTGGCCGAGTTTCAGTTCATGGACTTCATCGGCTGCGCCTTCAACCAGATCACCAACATGGTGGCCAAGGCTCACTATCGCTGGGGTGCGCCTGCGCCGCTGGTCATCCGCGGCCCCAGTGGCGGCAACGTGCATGGCGGTCCTTTTCACTCGCAGAATCCAGAGATGTATTTTGTCCACACGCCGGGCCTGAAGGTGGTCTGCCCGGCTACTGCATATGACGCAAAAGGACTGATCAAGGCTGCCATCCGCGACAACAATCCGGTGATTTTCTTCGAACATAAGTATCTGTACCGCCGGATTAAGGAAGACGTGCCCGCCGACGACTACGTTGTGCCACTCGGCAAGGCGCGCATAGCTCGAGAAGGACGCGACTTGAGCATCATCACTTATGCGGCGATGGTGCATGTCGCGCTCGAGGCATCTGAACTGCTGAGCAAACAGGGAATTGAAATCGAAGTCCTCGACCTGCGCACGCTTTCTCCGCTCGACCGCATAGCAATCGCCAAAACCGTCCGCAAGACCAGTAAGGTGATCGTGCTGCACGAAGACGTTCGTACCGGAGGGATCGCAGGCGAGATCGGAGCGATCATTCACGAAGAAGCGTTCGACGCGCTGGATGGTCCGATTGTGCGTCTGACAGCGTTGGACACTCCGGTTCCATTTTCGCCTCCGCAGGAAGAATACTTTTTGCCGAAGGTCACCGATGTTGTGCGGGAAGCGCGCAGGTTGATGGCGTATTGAGGAGGGCTAGAATTGCGCCGGAGAATTCGAATTGGCCCTGGACACTTTGGCGGAGCTTGCTGATCTCTCCGCTCGCTCATTTATCATTAAGAATGCCGCAATAAGCTGCATCCCGTCTTCTCACCAGCGGCATGGACAGGCCGCTGAGTACATATCCTAGCGATCTGGGAACGAAAGGAAGGTTTCATGCGCAACTTTTTTCTTGGCGTGCTGGCCACCTTGGCCGTACTGATTCTCGGCGGCCTTAGTTTCGCCCTGCTTGGATTTGCACCGACGAACGCGAACAGTCCTCCCCCGAGGTGGGAGAGCCATCTTGCAATGAGCGCCGTAGACGCATCCGCCGACCGCCATGCCCCGCGTACCTCCAGCCCGGTGCCAGCGACAGATCAGAACCTCATCGACGGGATGAAAATCTATACGATGAACTGTGCCGGCTGCCATGGAGGTCTCGACAAGAAGGCCGCGACGTTTGGCAATTCCTTCTACCCGCCCGTGCCGCAGCTGGTTCTCCATCCTCCCGACGATCCCGACTGGCACAATTACTACGTAGTGCGCAATGGAATCCGCTACACGGGCATGCCCGCGTGGGAAAAGGTTCTGGGCGAAGAAGACATATGGAAGGTGACGATTTTCCTGTCCCATATGGAGAAGCTTCCAGCCGCCGCCCAGGACTATTGGAAAAATGCGTTTGGTGTCGCACCCCCCGCGGGCGAGGGCGGTCACGGAGACCACGACGAGCACTGAGGGAAAGCCTTCTCGCGGAAGGAGAGAATGGAACAGGACGCCTGGGCTCCTTGTCTCATTGCCCGCAAGAATGCCTTTGAAACACGCGGCACGCCAGGTGTCCGCCGAAGGGGCCGGATCACCACCATATATAATATTGATTTGTGCCCGGCCCGAAATTTGTTCCAGTGGGCCTTGTGAAAGGGAATTATGCCGACTGACGTCATCATGCCCCAGATGGGTGAGTCCATCTTTGAGGGAACCATCACCAAGTGGTTGAAGAAGCCGGGGGATAAAGTCCAGCGGGACGAGCCACTGTTTGAGATTTCTACCGACAAGGTGGACGCCGAGATCCCTGCCCCAGCCTCTGGGGTTCTTCAGGAAATAAAAGTCGCCGAAGGCAACACGGTGCAGGTGAACACAATTGTCGGAACGATCTCCGCGGACGGTGAGTCGGCCGCTTCCGCGAAGACATCCGCACCGGCGCCTCAGGCTCCTGCAGCGTCCGAGAGCAAGGAACCTCCCAAGCCGTCGGCACCGCCAGTTGCAGCCCGCTCAGAAGTGGAGACGCACGATGAGGATGTGCGTTCCTCGCCCCTGGTACGCAAGATCGCTCGTGAGAACAGTGTCGATCTTTCGGAGGTTCCTGGTACCGGGCTCGGTGGACGCATCACCAAGCAGGACATCATGGCCTACATCGAGAAGGGACCTGTTGCCGCGCCCCCTGCACCGGCTCCGCCGGCCCCGGTGTCGCGCCCTACCCAGGCACCAACTCCAGCGGCGATCCCGGGCGACCTCGTCCCGATGAGCCAGATGCGCAAGATCATCGCTCAGCGCATGATCGAATCACGCCGCACCAGCGCTCACGTTCACTGCATGTTTGAGGTAGACCTTACCCGCATCGTGAACCTGCGAAATCAACTCAAGCAGGGCTTCGAACAGCGCAACGGCGCGCGTCTGACCTTCATGCCGTTCTTTGTGCGGGCCGCCATCATTGCTCTCCAGCAGTTCCCGATCGTCAACGGTTCCCTGGAAGGCGAGAACATTCGCTACCACCGCCACGTGAATGCCGGAATCGCGGTAGCTCTCGATTGGGGCCTAATTGTTCCCGTGTTGAAGAATGCCGACGAACTTAACTTCCTCGGATTGCAGCGTGGTATCAGCGATCTCGGCGAGCGCGCGCGTAACAAGAAGCTCATGCCTCAGGACGTCGAGGGATCCACTTTCACCATCACGAATCCGGGACAGTTCGGCGCGGTATTTGGACTGCCCATCATTAACCAACCAAACTCAGCCATCATGGGCGTCGGTGGAATCACCAAGCAGCCCATGGTGGCCACCGACAGGGATGGCAACGATTCCATCGCCATCCGCTCCATCGTTCACCTGACGCTCGGATACGATCACCGTCTTATCGACGGTGCGGTTGCGGATCAGTTTATGGCTTTAGTCAAGAAGACGCTTGAAAACTGGAGCGAGGAAGTCGGGTAGTCGCCCGGTAACAAAAGGCAGGGCCTCGTTAGGGTCCGCTGCCTTCTTTTCTTGAAACCAAACTGAGACATATCAAACTCCTTATCGTGCGGTTATTCGGAACCGATCTGAGACGCTACTTATAGTTGCCTCGCACGTGCCCAGCTGGATGCGTTGAGGCAGTCGACAGTGCCGTCTATCACTTTCGCCGAGCCCAGTTTGAATTTTGCCTCATCAACAATCTCGCGATTCGCCACCGCTTCCGTCAGCTCAAGAGCGGCTCCGCCAAACGAGATGGCCGATTCTTTCTTTTCTGCTCTCGAGCGGTTTCCGAAAAGACCCTCAATCGAGTTCACTACTTTTCTCCTTGTATGGTTTTTGAATGACTTCGTTATTTACCGTTTTGCTGAAAAGGTCATGTGCGTTGTAGTCAGGAGCCCGACTCGACCAGACGAGGTCTGCGCGGCTACCCAACAAGTCGGTTCTGGCCTGCGGAGGTAAGAGCCCGCTAGAAATTCGACCGACTACTTCAATCCAAAGTGGTCATGAAGCGCAATCGCGGCACTGATGGCCATCGCTATCGCGGCATTCACCAGGCGATCGTAGACGCTCCGACGTATATCGTTCTTTTCGCCGGCAGCGTCAGGGGTCCAGCCATGGCATCGCCATTCTTCGACACGAACGATCCCGCTCCGACAGAAGCCACTGCGGAATCCACATAAGCTTTATTTACTGCATCCGTGCTGCCCACTGGCGCCGGAACAGTCGGCGAAACCGAAAACAACTTGCTTCCAGCGATTGTTTCTGCTCCGCCCAGGTGGACCACTGACGTGTCACTGGCTTTGCCCGCTACGGCCGTATCCACGTACTGTCGCGAAACCGTCTGTGAAGCTGTCCCCGAACCCGGCGTTCTCCGCACCGCGCCGATCGTCGTCGGCGAAGTCGTACCCACCCCCCAATATTCCGTCCGAACCACGTCATCGAGCTGAAACACGACGGTGTAGTAAGTCCCCGCCGGATTAGCCGAACCATTCGGAACCAGGTCGACCACCAATGCGCCCCCCGTGCCCAGCAACCCACTCTTGCTCCCCGCCGCCACTGGTGCTCCCGCTGAGGTTGTAAACGCCGGCCATGAGATCAAGACCGTTCCGGAAGCCGGAGTTCCGTCCGCGGCACACCACATCGTTCAAACGGGTGCTGATTGGTGCTGTGCCCACCGACATCGGCGTATGCGCGACCGCCCACACCACCAAGATCGAAAGCAGACAATAAAAAAGCCGCCCCATCGGGCGGCGCCGCGCGTCCAACATGCTCTCCTCCTGTGCCCCAACTCAATCCTATGTTCGCCCAAGCTCTTTCAAGCTTGGACTCGGCCCGGGCCAACGGTTTAGTCCCGGCTGTTCTTGCGTGTCGCCCTATCTTCTTCTTAGCGTCGATCCTTGAACTCTTCGCCCGACGTGCTCATTTCCGGGCAGTTGCATAACCCTCGAGGAATCTCTCTACGCTTCGCACATACACAACCGCAAAATCCGCCTGCGGCCGCCGTGTCTCAATCAGCCGGAGCGCGTCTTTCAGCGTCCATCCCAAAGTGCAAAGCAATGCCAACGCCATCATTGGTGCGCGATGCACTCCCGCCGCACAATGGATAAACACCTTGGTCCCCGGCTGATCCAGCGCCTCGATCGCAAAATCTACGCCCCTTTGAAACACCGCCGCCGGCTTCGGCTGGAAATCATCGTCGATCGGATTCCACAACACCTCGACTCCGTGAGGCTCCGCCAGCGCCGTATCGTCAAACTCGATCTGCATGTTGATGATGTGCGAAATCCCTTCGCGCGCCACCTTCGCCATGTTCTCCTCGTTCCA
>Ga0307471_100001739_pt1 | contig 12146 bp, 6 predicted proteins | sample atmos_gasesAM3C__2_FD_204566 | JGI IMG/M metagenome (GOLD analysis project Ga0307471, IMG submission 204566) | Hardwood forest soil microbial communities from Morgan-Monroe State Forest, Indiana, United States - atmos_gasesAM3C_515 | ecosystem: Environmental > Terrestrial > Soil > Temperate... | reverse complement strand
ATTCTTGGCAAGGAGATTCCTTCAGCCTCGGAAATTCCAGGTGTATTTGCGGCCATCCGCGGACATGAGATGGCTCGTGCCGGGCTGGAAAACGCGCTATGGGACGTCGAAGCGCAGCAAGACAATCTCCCACTTCCGAAATTGCTCGGCGGCACGCAACCGGAAATCAAATGCGGTGTTTCCCTCGGGCTGCAAGCCTCTCCCGAAAAACTTGTAGAAAAAGTCGACGCCGAGCTGCGCGCCGGATATCAGCGCATCAAGCTCAAAATCAAACCCGGCAAGGACCTCGATTTTGTGCGCGCCGTCCGCGAAGCTCATCCGAACATTCTGCTTTCCGTGGATGCCAATTCCGCCTATTCCCTCGCGGACATGGATCATCTGAAGCGCTTCGATGAATTCAACCTGCTGATGATGGAGCAACCTCTTTGGTGGGATGACATCGCCAATCACGCCAAACTTCAAAAGAACCTAAAGACTCCGATTTGCCTCGACGAATCCATTCGCCACGTCCGCGACGCGGAAACCGCCATTGATCTCGGAGCCGCGCGCATCATTAACATTAAGCTCGGCCGTGTCGGCGGTCATTCCAGCGCTCGTGCGATCCAGTCTCTTTGCCGGGCGCGCAAAACTCCAGCTTGGTGCGGCGGCATGCTCGAATGCGGCATCGGCCGCGCCCACAATATTGCTGTCTCCTCTCTGCCCGGCTACACGCTGCCTGGCGATGTTTCCGCCAGCAAACGCTATTGGGAAGAGGACGTCATTGACCCGCCCGTCGAAGTCTCGCCCCGCGGCACGATCCAGCCCCCTGCGGGCCCAGGACTCGGCTATCATGTCCGCCGCGACCTCATCGATCGCTGGACCACGGAAAAGGAAACCTGGCGTGCCTGCTAAGCTTCGAACAATCTCAAAAAATCATTTTGTTGCTGCGGTCTTCTTGTTTCTTTTTTGTGCAGGCGCTTCGGTCGCACAATCACCTGATACTTTGCTCCCCGGCCCCAAGCCCGCCGATATCCCGCCAGATTGGAGACCGTGGATCGGTGAATACACCATCGATGGTACCCCTAGTACCGTGGGTGTAGTGTACGTACTCAGCGAGAAAGATGGATTTATCTGGATTTCGGAGCGGCACGGTGACGCTCGCGACGCCGGTTACATAACTCGTGCAAAGTTTTCGTCTCACTCGGCACCGCCGAAGGCGATGGAGGGCGTACCTGGCTTCGTGCTAGGTATCGATTTCCCCGGCGATCGCATGCTGGTCGCGGGTGATGTGAGAAACGGGAAGCGCACACTTGACGCAGGCACTTCTCAATCATCCCGTATTAGGCCGGTGCGAGCGATCGACGAACTGCGTGTGGAGGCGCTAGCTACAACGCCGCCTGTTGAAAAGGGCACTTTTCGCAAATTCGACCTCGTTGAGCTGGCCCCGCTTGATGCTTCCATTCATCTCGACATTCGTTACGCGACTTCCAACGATTTCCTTGGCACTCCTGTTTACTCGCAGGCCCGCGCATTTCTCCAGCGCCCCGCCGCCGAAGCTCTGTTGCGCGTTCAGCAAAGACTCAAGCCGCTCGGTTACGGCCTTTTGATCCACGACGCCTATCGCCCTTGGTATGTCACCAAAATCTTCTGGGACGCCACGCCTCCCGAAGGCAAGATTTTCGTCGCCGATCCCGCGCAAGGTTCTCGCCACAATCGCGGTTGCGCGGCCGATCTCACGCTCTACGACCTGGCGACTGGAAAACCCATCGAAATGCCTGGCACCTATGATGAAATGTCTCCTCGTTCCTTCCCCGATTATCCGGGCGGCACTTCCCTGCAGCGCTGGCACCGTGACTTGCTTCGCCGCGCCATGGAATCGGAGGGTTTCACCGTTTATGAAGCGGAGTGGTGGCACTTCGATTACAAGGATTGGAAGGAATACGGGATATTGAATATTCCCTTCGAAAAATTTGCATCGGGCTCCGTGCCGGTTTCGGTTCATTAGTGGATTTCTCGAATCATCTCCTGGAGGTTTTGCCTTGAAGAATCATTCGCGCGTTTTGTCTCTCTGCACTGCCCTGCTCTGCTGCTTCTTCTTCGAAGCTCTGCCGGCCCGTGCGCAGTCAGAAGCCTCCCTGGCTCAACGCATCCAGAAAGTCATGAGCCGCCCCGAATTCGCTCACGCGAATTTCGGCATCGAGTTCTATTCACTTGACTCCGGCAAAGTTGTCTACGCGCTGAACGGCGACAAATTATTCGTCCCCGCCTCCACCACGAAAACACTCACTGAAGGCACCCTCCTCGCGAAACTCGGCGCCGATTATCGCTTTCACACCCGCATCTACCGCACCGGCCCCATCGACAAGAAAGGCACCCTCAAAGGCGACCTCATTCTCGTCGCCAGTGGCGACCTCAATCTTTCGAATCGTATCCAGCCCGACGGTACTCTGGCCTTCGTTGATCATGACCACTCGTATAACGGCCCGGCGCTACCGGGCGACCCGCTCGCCGTCATCCAGGAATTTGTTTCGCAAATCAAATCCAAGGGCGTGCGCAAAATCGAAGGCCACGTTTACGTTGACACCAGCCTCATGCCCGACTCAGAAAAGGAAGGCGGCACCGGCGTGGTGATGTCTTCCATCATGGTCAACGACAACGTCATTGATCTCGTCGGCAAGCCCGGCGTCAAACCCGGTGACTCCGTCCAGCTCTCCGTTTCCCCGCAGACTTCCTATATTCGTTTCGTCAACAACATCGTCACCGGCGAAGCGAAATCAAAACTCGCCTTCAGCGCTGCCGATCCCGTCGCTGCTCCCGATGGCTCCCTGTCCGTCACGCTCACCGGCAGCATCCCGATCGGCATGGAACCACAAACAGCCGCCTTCGCCGTTCCCTCTCCGACAAAATTCGCCACTGCTGCAGTCGTAGATGTGCTGAAATCCGCGGGCATCGTCGTCGATTCCAAAGCCACCGCTCCCGTAGCCGACTTCACGCCCTACCAGCGTTTCTACACCGCCGAAAACCAGCTCGCCGAGCACGTCTCCCCGCCGCTCTCCGAAGAAATCAAAATTACTCTCAAAGTCAGCCAGAACGTCCACGCCGGCATGGGCCCTTACCTTCTGGGCCTGCTCGTCGCCAAAGATATGAAAGATCCAATCCACGCAGGATTCAAAACCGAGCAAGCCTTTTTGCAGGAAGCTAAGCTGGATCTTTCCGGCGCCGCTCAAGGCGACGGCGCAGGCGGCGATTGGGCCGATCTTTTCAGCCCCGACTTCATCGTCCACTACATGACTTACTGGTCCAAGCGTCCCGACTATCAGTTTTTTTTCAAGGCGCTGCCCATCCTCGGCAAAGACGGCACGCTCGCAAAGATTCAAGTCAATTCTCCCGGCGCAGGCCACGTTTTCGCAAAAACTGGCACCTTCGGCTCCGAGGACAAGCTCAACAGCAAAATAATGCTCAACGGCAAAGGGCTCGCTGGCTACGTGATCACTAAAGACGGAAAAAAACTGGCCTTCGCCGCATACGTCAATCACGTCTCATTAGGACTAGATCCAGACGCAGCGCAAGAAGTCGCCGGGCAAGCCCTCGGCGAAATTGCCGCAGCCGCCTACGACGCCAATCTTGAAACCGCACAGGCCGAGGCCGCCTACGACCTCATCATCCGCAATGGTCACGTCATCGATGGCGCCGGCAATCCCTGGTACGCCGCCGACGTGGCCGTCAGCGGCGATCGCATCACCGCCATCGGCGATTTGCACCAAGCGCACGCCAAGCATGAGATCGACGCCAAGGGCCGCACCGTCGCGCCGGGTTTCATTGACATGCTCGGGCAATCCGAAATCTCGCTGCTCCTGGACAATCGCTCCCTCAGCAAGCTTTCCCAAGGCATCACCACGGAAATCACCGGCGAGGGCGGTTCCATCGCCCCGCAGAGTGAAAAAACTATCGCAGCGGCAAAACCTTTTCTCGACCAGTACAAGCTCACGGTGGATTGGACCACGCTCGACGGCTACTTCCGCCGTCTTGAAAAGCAGGGCACTCCTCTCAACATCGGCACCTATGTCGGCTCCGCGCAAGTCCGCGAAGTGGTCATCGGCGACGACAATCGCGCCCCCACGTCCGCCGAGCTCGAGGAAATGAAATCCCTCGTCGAGCAGGCCATGAAGGACGGCGCTCTCGGCGTCTCCAGCGCGCTGATCTATCCGCCCAACATTTTCGCCAAGACCGAAGAACTCATCGCTCTCGCTCAAGTCGCCTCAAAATACGGCGGCATGTACGCCACGCATATGCGCAGCGAAGGCGCTTCCGAAATGCCCGCGCTTGCCGAAGCCATTCGCATCGGCCGCGAAGGCCACGTCCCCGTCGAAGTGTTTCACTTGAAAGTCAGCGGCAAACCGCGCTGGGGCACCATGAAGAACGTCGTCGCCGCGATTCAAAACGCCCGCGACTCCGGCCTGGATATCGCCGCCGACATGTATCCCTATCCTGCCGGCGCGACGGCACTGGCGTCCGCGCTCCCGCCCTGGGTCGCCGATGGAGGAACCCAGAAGCTGCTCGAGCGCTTGCAAGATCCCGCCATTCGCGCGCGCATCAAGAAAGACCTCGTCGGTGATCATCCCGACTGGGAAAATCTCTTTTACGATTGCGGAGGGGCCGCGGGCGTGCTCATCGCTTCCGCTGAGAATAAGGACTTGAAACAATTCGAAGGGAAAACGGTTGACGACGTAGCCAAGGCCTGGAGAAAATCACCCGAAGATACGCTGATGGACTTCGTCATTGCCGACCATGCGCAAACGGGCGCCATCTATTTCATGGCCAGCGAAGAAGACGTCCGCACCGGCCTAAGTCAAACCTGGACCAGCATCGGCCTCGACGCCAACGAAATGTCTCTCGATGGTCCGACTTACGAGGCCCACACTCATCCGCGCGCCTTTGGTTCCATGCCGCGTTTCTTGGGCCACTACGTCCGCGACGAACATCTCATGCCTCTCGAAGCAGCCATCCGCAAGATCACTTCTCTTCCCGCGCAGCGCGAACACCTGGGCAGCCGCGGCCAACTCCGGCCCGGCTTCTTCGCGGACATCACCATCTTCGATCCCGCAAAGCTCATTGACCATGCTACCTTCACAAAACCCGATCAGCTCTCCGAAGGCATCGACTACACCATCGTCAACGGCCAGATCGAATACGATCACGGGAAGCTGACTGGCGTTACGTCAGGCCACGTCCTACGCGGACGCGGCTGGCATCCTCCGGCCAACTGAAATTTGATTGAGCTTGCGTTATTAGAATTACAGAATTGCAGACTTGCAAAACTATTCGAGAAGGTGGGGATCCGTCGCGCCTTCCTCAAGCGCAAGATTCGCGTCTTTGCTTCCACGAACAACCACGATGCGGGTCACGGCCCCATCACTGTCCGGCTTTTCCTGAAGCTCCTGGAAGAAAACAAAATTCAAATTGATCTCAATCATGCTTAGCTCAGCGCCGTCTTCCCCAGCTCCGTCACACGCCGCTCATAAGTCATCTCGACAAGGCCGTGTTTTCCGTAATAGCGCAAAACGATTTTGTGGCCCGGTTCGATTTTCGCGCGCGTCTTGACCAGCGAATCGGAAAGTTCCACCCATCCCCCATTCACCAGATAACTTCCTTCCCAGCCGCGCAATTCGAAACGTCCGTCGTTTTTCAAAATCAGCGGCGCCGCCTTACACGGGATAATCTTTCCGCGCACTTTGGCTTGCGCGCACTGGTAACGCCCGGAAACATCCACGGTCTGCGCATGGCTCGGTGGAATCAGAAACAACAGAATTGCAGCAACCGGTAGAATTCGTACGAGGCTCTTGGCGACTCGAACGTGCCCCATGGGGCTCTCCATCCAGGTCGCGTAGCTGCGGGCGGCGGTCCCTGGCCATTGGTACAGGTGCAATCCGGCAACCATAAAGTCTTGGGCTAAAGCATTTATTTACAAATACTTACTAACTGGCCGGGAGGCCATATAGGCCCTCAGGGGTACAATACTTCCCCTCTCGCCACCCTGGAGGGAACTCTTTTGCGCACTCGGAGCAGATACCATTAACCGTCCGGACCTTCATTCAAACGGCATTTCTGCCACGGCCTGACCATCCTTGCGAGGATCCGAAGCGCCATAATTTACGCCCGTCGCAAAATCCCTCAGGACCGCCTGCCCGCCGCCCACATCACTGGAAAACGCGCCCCGCGCTTCGATCTTGTGCCCTTTGGCCGTCAACTCGTTGCGCACTGCTTGCGAAATTCGGCTTTCCATCTCGACGTCGCAGCCGCCAAACGTATGCTTGCTGAAACGCGGCGCTTCCATCGCCGCCTGAATGTTCATTTTGAAATCGGCAAGATTCGCAATGAACTGCGCGTGCGCCTGCGACTGGTTCCACCCGCCCATGATCCCGAACGCCATGCGCGTATCGCCCTTCTGCGCAAATGCCGGAATGATCGTATGCAGCGGCCTCTTCCTTCCCGCCAGCGCATTCGGCGACGCCGGATCCAAAGTGAAAAGTCCTCCGCGGTTGTGCAGCACAAATCCCGTTCCCGCCGCCACGATCCCCGAGCCAAACGATGAGTAATTGCTCTGGATTAACGACACCATGTTTCCGTCGCGGTCCACCACGCTCAGATATGTCGTATCGCTTCCCACGGGCAGCTCTCCCGCGGTCGCATCACAATTGGCTTTGTCTCCGTCAATCAACTTGGCGCGTTGCGCCGCCCACTCTTTCGAAAGCAGCGTCGCTACCGGAAGTTTCTGCCTTCGCGGATCACCGATGTATTTGGCCAGATCCGCGTACGCCAGTTTTTTCGCTTCGATCATCGCGTGCAACGCATTCGTCGAACCGAATCCCCAATCCTTCTGGCCCAGCGGAAACGTCTCCATGATGTTCAGCATTTCCAGCGCCGCGAGTCCCTGCACGTTCGGCGGCAACTCGTACACCGTCCAATCGCGGTAAGTCGTTGAGATCGGCTCCACCCATTCGCCCGCGAACTCCGCCAGGTCCTGCGATGTCATCGTGCCGTTGTGACGCTTCATCGAGTCCAGAATCTTTCCGGCAATCTCCCCTTTGTAAAACGCTTCCCGGCCATGTTGCGCGATCTGCTCAAGCGACCACGCAAGCTCGGGATTACGGAAAACTTCTCCGACTTTCGGCGCGTGGTCCCCAGGAAGATAAGTCTTCGCCGCCGCCTCGTCCGCCCGAAGTTTATCGACATCCGCCGCCCAATACGCCGCCGTCCATTCAGGAACCGGGAATCCATCCCGCGCCGTTCGAATCGCAGGTGCCAGATCTTCCGCGAGTTTCTTCCGGCCAAATTTATCCGCCAGCTTCTGCCAGCCTTCAACCGCGCCCGGCACGGTGATGGCATTCACGCCGTGCTGCGGCATGCTTCGAATTCCCTGCTTCTGCAGATATTCGATCGTCAATCCCTTCGGCGCCCATCCGCTGGCATTCAATCCGTAAAGTTTGTTGGCCTTTACGTCATAAACGATCGCGAACAAGTCTCCGCCAATGCCGTTCATCATCGGCTCGACCACGCCCATCATCGCGTTCGTGGCGATCGCCGCGTCCACCGCGTTTCCGCCGCGCTCCAGGATTTTCGCTCCCGCTTGCGCCGCGAGTGGAGATTCCGCGGCCACTATTCCGTTCCGCGAAATCACCATGGACCGCGTCTGTGAACGGTCTTGCGCGTTTGCGATTTGTCCGGCAATAGTCATGGCGATGGCAAGATACAGCAATCTCCGTCCGCAGAAAATGCGCATGGTCTTGCCCTTCTCCCTTGCCGGCTTATTCGGCCCGGCATTCGCGAAAATGTTGCGCCGCTACGTCGGCCCGCCTAAGGCGTTTTCACAATGATGTTCGAAATGTTTTTCTCGCGAAGCATGGCATTAAACGCAGCGATATCCTTCGAGAGTAATTGTTGGAACTCTTGCGCGAATTTTTCTCCCTGCTGCTGTAACTCTTCCTTCACCGCCACTTGCTGCGTGGTGGGCGGAAAATCGGACGACCCAACTTCGCTTGCCAGGTAGTCGATTTTCTGCGCCAGCATGGGCGGCCATCGTACGTCATCCTGCCCTCTTCCCGTGGCCTTGAGCTGCAGTGCCTTCCCTTCAACGGCCACGAGTTTTTCCGCCAATTCATCAGCCGCCTTGCGGATTGCTTTAGCTGTATCGTCCGTTCCAAGTTCCTTTTCCAGGCTGGCGATCTGCACGCGTACCGACTCGATCTGATTGACGCTCCCCGCAATCGCATTCATTTCTTCACGCAGCGCCGTCAACAATTGCGTCTGTGTTTGAATGTCGCTTTCTGAGCCGCTCGAATGCGGATCTTTCAGCACGTTGAGCTTCTGGCTGAACTTCTCCTCGCCCACGATCAGCGTTACCGTGTACGTTCCCGGCGGCGCCAGCAGCGAAATGCGTGCCGCCCCCGGAGCCGGCCGCCAGCCTTCTGGTCCGACAGTGACATCCGGCGCGTAGAGTGGCGCATTCCTCAGCTTGATCTCCGTGCCAGCTTCGAATCGCATATCCCACCAGTAGCGATTGATGCCCGGTTTCGCTTCGCATGGCCTGCCACCCGGACCGCCTTCTCCGCCTCCACCGCCTCCGGGGCCGCCTTGTCCCGCCGGGCGCGATCCTTCCGCCCTCGGCGCTCGGCATTCAATCTCGCGCACCACTTTGCCGCTCGCATCGCTGATGGTCAGCCGGGCGCGATCTTTCTCGCCAAGTTTGGACTTGAGATAAAAATTGATTGCGGCGCCGAAAGGAGGATTGCGCCCCGCCGTCGGGTCATAGAAAACGCCCGCCGGCTGCGCCACGTTCCGGAAACGATAAGCGTCGCGCGGCGCAAACAAATGCGCGTTCTTCGCCAGCACTTCGGCCGTCGCTTGTTGCAAAGGTGTCAGATCATCCAGAATCCAGAAACCCCGCCCATACGTCGCCAGCGCCAGATCATGAAAACGCTCTTGCACCGCAATCCAGTACACCGGCGCGTGCGGCAAACCGCTCTGCAGCGGCTGCCAGTTTTTCCCATCGTCAAAAGAAATGTATAACGCGTTTTCCGTTCCCAGGTATAGCAACCCCTTTCGAACGGGATCTTCACGGATGCAATGCGCGTAGCTAAGCATGCTGTGTGGAATTCCGTTCGTAATCGCTGTCCACGTTTTCCCATAATCGGTCGTTGCATACGCGAACGGATCGCGATTGTTCATTTGATGGAAATCCACCGTCAGAAAAGCCGCGCCTGCCGCATATCGCGAGGCTTCGATATTGCTCACAGTTCCCCACTCCGGCAGGTTCGGAATATTTTTAGTGACATTGGTCCAGCTTTTTCCTCCGTCGCGCGTAATCTGCACTAGGCCATCGTTGGTGCCCGCCCAGATCACGCCCGCCTCTTTCGGCGACTCTGCAATCGCGAACACCGTCCCCGCATATTCCACGCCGATGTTGTCTGGGGTGAGTCCGCCTGAAATTCGCTGCCGGCTCTTGTCGTTTCGCGTCAGGTCCGGACTGATAACCTGCCAGCTGTTCCCGCCATCCGTCGTTACGTGGACATGCTGACTGCCCACGTAAACCTTGTTGTGGTCGAACGGAGAAATGGTAATTGGAAATTCCCAGTTGAACCGGTACTTCACTTCCGCGGCGCTGGCCCCGGAAACATCTTCGGGCCACACCTCGACTTCGCGCGCTTGCCGGTTTCGTTCGTCGAAGCGCGCCATCGCTCCCCCGACGCTTCCTGAACCCGTGCCGCTGGACCAAATAATGTTGTTGTCCACCGGATCCGGCGTTGCGTAACCGCTCTCGCTCCCTGCCACCGGATGCCACACGCTGCGCGGAATTTGCCCACCGCCTCCTCCGCCGCCTCCAAAGCCTCCAAACTGCAAGCTGTTGCTCGGCCCGCGATAAGAAGGACCGTCCTGTTTGTTTCCGTAAACGAAATAAGGAATCTGGTCGTCCACGGTCACGTGGTAAATCTGCGCGATCGGCAATTGCACGTGATTCCACGTATGACCGCGATTCACGGACAAGCTCACGCCTCCGTCGTTCACCACCGCCATGCGGTCCCCATTCGTGGGATCAATCCACATCTCGTGGTTGTCTCCGCCGGGTCCCGCGGGCATGTTGGTCAGCGTGTGGCCGCCGTCGAGCGTTCTGGAAAACGCGGACGTAAAGAAATACACCTCGTTCTCATTGTCCGGCGAGATTTCTTCGCGCGTGTAATAGTGCGTGCGTCCACGGATCTGCCGGTCGGAATTCACCAATTGCCAGTTCTCACCGCCGTCATCGGAGCGCCACAGTTGCCCGCTCTGCGTGACTTTTCCATCGATGGGCACACCGTCGCCTGTTTCAATCAACGCATAAATTCGGTTGGAGTCGCGCTGCGCCACGCGCACTGCAATTCTTCCCACCGGAGGCTTCGGCAATCCGTGGCCCTCTAAACGTTTCCACGTGGCCCCGCCGTCGCTGGATTTGAATAACCCGCTGCCCGGCCCACCGCTCGTCCGCCCATACGTGTGGATTTCGATTTGCCACATCCCCGCGAACAAAATGCGCGAATTGTTCGGATCCATGGCCATATCCGAACAGCCCGTGTTCTCGTCCACAAACAGCACCTTCTCCCAATTTTTGCCGCCGTCCGTGGTGCGGAAAACGCCGCGTTCCGGCTGCGCGCCGTAAGCGTGTCCCAATGCGCACGCCAGCACGATATCCGGGTTGCGCGGATCAACGATGACATTCCCAATCCGCCCCGTTTTCTCCAGGCCCATCCCGGTCCACGTCTTACCCGCGTCGAGAGACTTGTAAATCCCATTTCCCACCGAAATGTGGCTGCGGATGAACGATTCTCCGGTCCCTGCCCAAATCACGTTCGAATCGCTACCCGCCACCGCCAGCGAACCAATCGAGGAAACTTGTTGCGAATCAAAAATAGGATCCCAGTGAATCCCGCCATCCGTTGTTTTGAAAATTCCTCCCGACGCCGCTCCCACGTAATAAACGTAGGGTTGCCCCGGCACTCCGGCCACCGCCGTGGTGCGATTCCCTACCGGCCCGATGTAACGAAATTGCAGTTGGCTGTAAACGTCAGAATTCGTCTGTGCCTGTTGCGCCAGTAGCAGCGGCGCAGCGCCAATCAGTAGAACCGTTCCGACGAACAAAACAAGACACGCTCGCCATGACATAGCACACCTCTCTCGCCAAATTGACCTGTGATTGCGCGGATGATACTTGGCGAGCGCCATCCCGTCAATGGGAGCTAATCCGTCCGTCCCATTCTATTTGCCTGCGACGTCATGAGTTGCCGATTGGCATTTCTCACTGGACGCCCTAGAATTCAGGGGACGTGGGGCAGGTTTCGGGCTAAGCTGTTCAGACCGTCCCGCGCTTGCTTCACCCCGGAGACCGCCAGCTTGTCTGAGCAACGCCCATCCATGCAGCCCGCGATGCCGCCCACTTCTCGAGACCCGCGCCTCAACGCGCAGATTGACGCGCTCCTCGCCGCTCGTCACGCTGATCCCTTCGGCCTCCTCGGCCCGCATGTTGCGAATGGTCATTGCACGGTCCGGTTTTTCCTTCCTTGGGCTTCCGAAGCTTCTGTCTATCTCAAGCCTCTCGCTGTCGAAGGCGCCGAAATCGCTCCCCTTAAACTCACCTCTGCCGTCAAACTTCGCCCCGAAGGCTTTTTTGAGGCCACCTGGCCTTCAGACCAATCCGGCCCGCCCGCCCCGGACAGCTACAAAATCCAGGGGCGCACGCACTACGGCGAACCCTTCGCGATCTACGATCCCTACGCTTTCCCTTGTGTACTGACCGAATTTGATTTGTACCTGATGGGCGAAGGCCGCCACTACGATACTTACGAAAAACTCGGCGCCCATGTGATTACTCTCGAGGGCGTTCGCGGCGTTCACTTCGCAGTCTGGGCCCCCAGCGCGCGTCGCGTCAGCGTCGTCAGTGACTTCAACGGATGGGATGGCCGGATTCATCCCATGCGGGCTCGCGGCGCCTCAGGAATCTGGGAGATTTTTCTCCCCGAGCTCAACGAAGGCGCCATCTACAAATATGAAATCCTCGGCCCCAATGGGAACATTCTCCCGCTCAAAGCTGATCCTTACGCTTTCCGAGCCGAACTGCGCCCTCAGACTGGCTCTGTCGT
>Ga0307471_100001738_pt1 | contig 12148 bp, 9 predicted proteins | sample atmos_gasesAM3C__2_FD_204566 | JGI IMG/M metagenome (GOLD analysis project Ga0307471, IMG submission 204566) | Hardwood forest soil microbial communities from Morgan-Monroe State Forest, Indiana, United States - atmos_gasesAM3C_515 | ecosystem: Environmental > Terrestrial > Soil > Temperate... | reverse complement strand
CAGGTTTCCGGCTTCCTCCAGGGTTTTTCCGAGCCCGCGCTCCCGCAACGTCTGGCATAGCCGTTTCAGAAATGCGGTATCCTCGCTGCAGATCACACTCCTGAAGTCCACGTTATCCCAGTGGACGATGAGCTTCACGAACGGCTGCTCGCCCTTGCGGTTGGGCTCGACCCATTTCACTTGGATGAGGTCGCCCCATTCACCCCCAGGGTGTTCTTTGTCCCAGAACCCGTGAGGCCCTTCGAACTTAGGGGGCCAGAGCCCCTTCATCTTGTCGTGATCGCGTAGCTTCACCATGGCGAAGGCATTATACCCGACGCATGCGGTTAATCTCTAGGTCGCATCAGGCAGAGGTCAAGCCTCGGTGAGCGACGGGACGGCCGCCTCAGCCGCGCACGCGGAACGCGCCGACGCCAGCGCGTTTGTCCGAAGCCTGGGCTTGCTCGACGCGACCATGATCGTCGTCGGCTCGATGGTGGGATCTGGCATCTTCATCGTCTCCGCCGACATCGCACGGCAGGTCCGCAGTCCCGGCCTCCTCCTGGTCGTCTGGCTCGTCACGGGGGTCCTGACCGTGATCGGCGCCCTGTGCTACGGCGAACTGGCCGCGGCGATGCCGGCGGCGGGCGGGCAGTACGTCTACCTGCGCGAGGCGTTCGGGCCGCTCTGGGGGTTTCTCTATGGCTGGACGATGCTGCTGGTCATCCAGACCGCCACCATCGCCGCCGTGGCGATCGCCTTCGCCAAGTTCACGGGCGTGCTCGTCCCCTGGTTCTCGTCCTCGGCGTGGTTGTGGCAGATCGGCACGTTCGGGCCGTACCGCCTGTGGTTCGGCGAATTGGGCCCCTACACGGTCGGGCTGAACACCCAAAATCTCTTAGCGATTCTCTCCATCATCGTCCTGACGTGGGTGAATCTGCGGGGGATCCGGACCGGCGCGCTGGTGCAGAACGTCCTGACGCTCACCAAGACCGGCGCGCTGGTGGGGGTCATCCTGCTGGGCGTTGCCTTTGCCACGGACACCGCGCTCACCACGAATTTCGGGCATTTCTGGGAGCCTGTCCAGCCGGGTACCGGGGTCGGCGGGGAAGACTGGCTTGGCCTGCTGACGGTGATCGGCGTGGCCATGGTCGGCTCGCTCTTCGCCGCCGACGCGTGGAACAACGTGACGTTCGTGGCGGGAGAAGTGAAAGACCCGGAGCGGGCCCTTCCGCGCTCGCTGGCATTGGGCACCGGCTTGGTCATCGCGCTCTATCTCCTGGCCAACCTGGCCTACCTGTGCGTGCTGCCCCTCCGGGGAACGCCTGAGGGGGCCACCGTGCTGGACCGCGGCATCCAGTTCGCCGCGGAGGATCGCGTCGCGACCGCCGTGGCCGAGGTCGCCTTCGGCCATAGCGGCGGGGTCATCATGGCCCTCGCGGTCATGATCTCCACGTTCGGCTGCAACAACGGCCTGATCCTCGCCGGAGCGCGCATCTACTACGCCATGGCGAGGGACCGCATGTTCTTCGCGAGCGTGGGCGCGTTGAACCGGCATCTCTCGCCCGCGCTGGCCTTGCTGGTGCAGGGCGCGTGGGCGTCGGTGCTGTGCCTGTCCGGCACTTACGGGCAGCTGCTGGACTTCCTGATCTTCTCGGTCCTGCTGTTCTACATCCTGACCATCGGCGGGATCTTCGTGCTGCGCCGGACCAGGCCCGAGATGGCCCGCCCCTATAAAACCTGTGGCTACCCGGTGCTGCCCGCTGTCTATATCGTGATGGCGCTGTTCATCGAAATCCAGTTGCTCCGCTACAAGCCGCAATACACCTGGCCCGGCTTGATCCTTGTCCTGTTGGGCATGCCGGTTTACTGGGTCTGGAAGAGGGTGACAAGGCAGCGCTTGACAAGGTCACCAAACTGAGATAAGCCAAGGCACGCCAATGTTGCAGGTGAGGCTTGCCGTGAACCTTGCCGTGCCGTTGAAGATCATTTCAGCGCTCACCCTGAGTTTTCTCTGTCACGCCTGTGCTCAGCCTTCCCCTGTTGTTTCGAAATCGACTCAGGAAGAACTGACTCCCTTTGTCCGGGTGGAGACCCGTTATGGCGACGCGAATCCGTCCGGACTGACCCGGTTCAACCATCCGCTAGACCTCAATCAAAAAGAATGGACCCGCATACTGGAAAATGTGTGGGTCCAGTACGAGCCCGGCCTTATTGCGCTCGTTTCCCCGAAAGAAGCCCCGATCCCAGCTTTTACCCCGGATGAAATCGCTTTACTGAGTAAATGGCTCAGCAAGGCGTTGACGCGTGCTCACCCAGACGAGTGGGTCGTGTTCGGTCTCTCGCGGGCTCGTTCTGCGGACATTACCGAGGTCACTACTGGCGGATGGTTTGTCGAGGGCGAACGGCTGCATCTGATGCTAGCCAATTATCGTTATGCCGTCACGATGTCATCGGTTCGGAAGCGGCTCTGGGACGATCCTCTTCAATCCATGGGCAACCGCAACTACACCTTTGCGGCTGGCGACCATCAGTCTCCCGCGCTGGTCGGAGGGGGGCCAATGGGGGATCTGCGAGGAACCGCAGTCCCGCAGTTAGCCATCGATTACAAGGGTCTCTTGAAGCCTCCGTCCGCCGCAAAGCCGGTGCAAAAGTCGGATACGCCTCAACCGGCCGTTTCTCCTGAGCAAGAGCGTGGCAGTGATTCGGCGCAGAAGCTCCGTGAGCTGAAGCAACTCCGGGACGAGGGGGTGATTACGGAGGAGGAGTACCGAACGAAGAAGAAGCAACTGCTCGATAGGTTCTAACGCTTATCGGTCGCGGATGAGGTGAGGGCGCTTTCGATGGCGGCGATCACGGCGAGTTGCTCTAGGGGCTTGACCAGATAGCCGGTCATACCGGCGGCCAGGCAGCGGGTTCTGTCCTGAGGCATGCCGTGCGCGGTCAGAGCAATAATCGGCAAGGCGTCCCATCTCGGGTCTTTGCGAATGATCGTTGCTACCTCCACGCCATCGATATCCGGCAATTGAACATCCAGAAGAAGGACGTCATAACACGCTCTCTCCAGCGCCTCCAGGGCGTCACGCCCCGTGGCTACAATGTCCAGCTGATATCCTGTATCCCGCAAGAAGTATTTGACAACCATCTGATTGACATCGCTGTCCTCGGCTAGAAGGATCCGTCCGCGGAGCCCTTTGTCATGGCCGTCGAATCGGACTGGACTCGTAGCGGATTTCGCGGATGCGGATGGAAGTGGCTGCCCGAGCGCATTGGCGACGGCTTCGAAGAGCCGACCCATCATGACGGGCTTGGTCAGAATGGTCAGGGATCCTTCCCCCTTAAGCTGCGCGACCTCACGGCGTTGTGTGATGGAGACCATGAGGATCAGCGGTGTGTGAGCAGTCTCCGGGTCCTCGCTGATGGCGGCGGCCGTGCTGACCCCGTCGAGACCTGGCATTTCGTCGTCGAGCAGCACGAGGTCAAACGGCTGACCTCCCGATGCGGGCCTCTTCAACAAAGGCCGACTGGCTTCGCCGCCGGAGGCTTCTTCGGTCAGCGCCCCGGCCGCAGCGAGTGTCTCGCGCAGCATCCTCCGGTTCGTGGCGTTGTCATCGACGATCAACACGCGAACTCCATGGAGATCAGGAACAGCGAACGAGGAGAGGATGCCGCGATCATCGCAACGCTTGAACCTGGCCGTGAACCAGAACGTACTGCCTGCACCGGGTTCGCTTGAGACACCGATGTGGCCACCCATCAACTCAGCTAGTTGCTTGCTGATCGAGAGACCAAGGCCTGTCCCTTTCGTCTTGGAGGCGGCGGCTACCGCGATTTGCGTGAAAGGCTCAAAGATCAAGGCCTGCTTGTCCCCGGGAATCCCGATGCCGGTATCTCGCACGGTAAATTTCACGAGCAGAGCATCGGGTAACTCCTCTGCCAGGCCGGCGCGAACTTCTACTTCGCCCCGTTCGGTGAATTTGAGGGCGTTCCCGGCCAGATTGAGGAGGATTTCACGCACCTTGTCAGGATCCCCCTGGGCGAACCTTGGGAGGGCCTTGTCCATCCCGCAGACAAGTTCGATCCTTTTTTCGGAGGCTTGTAGGGTCAGGACTGCCAAAGTCGACTCCAAGACGGTTCTCAGTTCGAAAGGTACGCTAACCAACTCCAACTTTCCTGCCTCAATCTTGGATAGATCGAGGACACTGTTGATCAGATCGGATAAGGCGATGGCGCTAGAGCGGGCGATTCGCACGTACTCGCGTTGATCCTCGGTGAGCGCCGTCCGATCCGCCAACATGCTGATCATTCCGAGGATGCCGTTGAGCGGTGTGCGCAACTCATGGCTCATGTTGGCCAGAAACGCACTCTTGAGGCGATACGCCGTTTCGGCGTGCAGTCGCTGCTGTTCAAGCTCAAGGGTGCGCTCTTTGACCTTATCCTCGAGCGAGGCCGTGAGGGTGCGCAGGGCGGCGGATTGGGTCTTCAGGTGGTTGATGGTTTGGGTGACCAGATCCGTTAAGTGTTCAAGTTCAACTTCCGGGGGCAGTCCGGCTTGCACCTCCTCCCCCCGATGAGGAATCGCTAGCCCCTCGAGTGGCGCCATGGCCCCTTGAAGCTGAACGCCGATCAGATGGAGCAGGCCGGTCATATGCCGGAGGATTAGCCGAACGGCGATGATCCCGACTGCCACCAGAGCCAGCGTAAGCACGAGCAAGCGGGCTGTCGAGGACCACACCTCATGTTGGACCTGAGTCAACGAGAAGACGACCCGAATCCATGCGGTGATCCGTCCCTGATCGAAGAGGGGTTCCACGATAACAAGGATCGGTTCGCCACGGTCATCCTGACCGTGCGTCAAGGACTCGATCCGCCGGTCCCGGGCAGCTTGCCATTCCGGATCCCTGAGCACGGTGCCGATCCGCTTCGGAATCTGGGAAGCCATCACCATGTCATCGGTATCAATCACATCGATTTGCATGATGTCGGGAGGTTGGTTGTGCTGCCCTAGCGCTTCCTGGATCATGAACAAGTTGTCGAGGACCGCTTCTGCGCCCATCAGTGCCAGGGTCCGGCTGAACGCCAACCCGCGCTCCTCGGTGTCTCTCTGGATGGTTTGAGTCCATTCGTAAATCATGACCGACGCCCCGATCCCCATGATGAGGAAAATGATTGCCGACAGCCCCACAGACAGCCGAAGCCGGAAGCTCTTCCCGAGGAGGTTTCGTGGCCATGCGTTGAGCAGCAAGGTTGATATCCTCCGAAGTGCGACGGGCTAATACTGATAATCGATGTGGACCGAGATTTCTCCCTGGGCCGGCACGATAACTTCCTGTTGAATGGTTCCGAGCGTTTCATGCCAGACGGTTATTCGCCGAAGGCCTGCGGGGATCCCGGCCATCTGAAAGCGCCCCGCTTCATCCGTGACGGCAAAATAGGGATGGTCAAAGGCCAATACGTAGCCTTGCATGAACTTGTGCGCGTCGCACTTCACATTCAGCAATCCCGGTCGCTTGACCTGCTTCTGGATGCTCGGTCCGTGCGGGACCATGGCTACATTAAGGAGAGTCCTTCCTTCGCTGCGAATGTGGGTATTGTGAAGGACCGGATCGTCGTTGCCGATCTCGAGCAGGGCGCCGACCCTGGTCGCGCTAATGCGAGACAGGAATGAGCAATTCCGATTCTTGATTACGGTCGGAGATGGGGAGGCATCGACGTGTTGATCCGGCGGCTCGGCGAGACTGACCACTGCGCCTCGAACGCCATGGGTGGACGCCTGAGCGACAAGTGGCTGTATGGTGACAGTGGACCCACAGAAGGATGCGTCCCGGGTCACCGTAACTTTTTGGGGGGGAGGGATCGGTCCTTTGAACGTGACGACGCCGGTGAGAGTGGCGCCACCCTCCGATCCCCGAACCGACCCTGCGGCGGCGGAGACCGTCAACACGATGGCCATTACACTCAGGCCCAGTGAGCGTCGTTGCAGTGGCGTTTCCTGCATCATGGGGTCCGCCATCTTCAGTGAAGCCAACCCTCGTTCTGATCTAGCGTTTGAATATAGTGGACCAGCGCCCACGCTTCGTCGGGCAACAATTGCTTTTCGAATGAGGGCATCGGGGTACCATCAAGGCCGGTCATGATTCTCCGGTAGAGGTCTTCGCCTTGACATCCGCCCTTCCAGGTTGATGTAGTCAGGTCGGCAGGCCGGATTGGATGGCCATCGTCGTCCGCGAGGTCGGACGCAACCGGGCCCCGGCCGTTGCCGGCGGCGCCGTGACAGGCCGTGCATCCCATCCGTTCGTAGGCCAGACGCCCCTTTTTCACAGATTCCATAGTCATAGCCGGTTCGGGCGGGATCGGAATGGGCTTTTCGACCGGTTCGCTATTGAAGCGAGGCGACAGAGACTTAATGTATGCGATGACCGCACGACGATCTTGCTCGGGCATGCCGGCAAACGCAGGCATCCCGGACTCGGGAACACCGCGGGAGAGAGTTCGCATCAAGTCCTCATCGGTAGGCAGGGAACCCGTCGGCGTACTGCGCCACTTGAACACCCCGGCCGTGAAATCCCGTGGTTTAATTCGCAAGGCCGGGGCGTAGTCGCCGTTGCCGTCCCCGCAAATGCCATGGCAGGATTGGCAATTCCGCAAATAGACCGTACGCCCATGACTGAGCGAGGCCCCAGGCGGGCAAGCGTGCCCCTTGGTTGTCCGAAGGACACCGCTGGCTGCCGGTTCCACGGATGATTGCAAGTCTGCATAGGAGTCATGAGTCAGGACCAAGCCGACAAGAAGGGTAACGCAAGGGAAACATGACGCTCTGCCCATACGACGCCGTTCGTGTTTAACGCACGCCATTATATTCAAAACCATAGATGCCGTCTATGCGGCTCTCGATTTGAGGCAACCAGGGCAAGCGCCGGAGGAGAATTGCCTGGACATATGGCCAGGCGTACAATGGCGGTCCGGGTACGGTGAGCGCAGCCACCGCGAGGAACAGACCGTGTCAATGGTGCCGTCCTTCATTCTCAGGTGGTTTGCCGATCGCCAGTGCGACTACGAGCGCAGCCGGCAGGCGCTCTCCTCCTATGCTTCTCATGATTTGCGCTCCCCCATGACCACGATCCGGGAGGCTGTCGCCCTGCTGGCGGACGGAGCCCCAGGGACGATCAATGATAAGCAGCGACGATTGCTCGCCATCATTCTAGAGCGAGCGGAGACCTGGCTGCGATTAGTTGATGAAGTCGTGGTGCTGCCCCAGTGGGCGTCGGATGGAAGCCTGCTCCATTTCGGGGAAGAGAGCCTCCCTGACATCGCATGCGAGTCTGTCGAGAGGACAAAAGGACTCGCGCTCGTGCGCGGGCTCACTGTGACGGTGAAGTTCCCCGATTCGCTTCCGAAAATCATGGTTGATCGGCTACGGCTCGGGCAGGCGCTGACCATCCTGCTGGCGGCGGTCATTTCCTCCACGGAACAAGGAGGGCAGGTGCGTCTTTCGCTGCTGCTCGTGTCCGAGACCGAAATGCAGGTGGATCTGTCCAGCACGAACGCAACGAGGCCGATCAAGGACGGCCCGGCGCTGATGGCGGTCCATACCGTCTTGCACGCGCACGGCGGTCGTTTGTGCATGAACGCCGTCGGAGCCCCCGGTATGACCTATGAGCTCACGTTGCCCCTGCAGGTCGCCGCAACCGCGTAGGAGCGATTCCATGTCGAAAGTGCTCATCATTGACGACGACTCGACGGCTCGGGAGGTGCTTGGGTCACGGTTGGAGTCCTTAGGGCACGCAGTGTTTTTGGAGGCCGACGGCGTGGCTGGCCTTGAGGCATGCCGCCTACGACGGCCGGACGTGGTCTTGCTTGACCTGCGGTTACCAGATTGTGACGGCCTGGAAATCCTCGCTCAACTTAAAGAAGAACATCCCGCGACCGAAGTGATCATCCTGACGGCCTATGCGACGGTAGATAATGCAGTCCTGGCCACCAAACGGGGTGCCTATGATTACCTGATCAAGCCCGCGGATTCCCTCCGCCTGCAGATGCTGATTGAAAAGGCGGCGGAGAAGGGAAGAATCGTCAGAGAAGTCACATCCCTGCGCCACCAGCTTTCTGGTATGGGTGTCGGGGGGAGGCTGATCGGGACGTCGGTTGCCATGCAGGAAGTCTGCAGGGCCATCACGAACCTCGCCAGCGCGGACAGCACGGTCCTGATTACGGGGGAGAGTGGAACCGGCAAGGAACTGGTAGCCAAGGCGATCCATCACAACAGCGCGCGGAAGGAGCGCCTCTTTGTCCCGGTTAATTGCGCGGCGATCCCCGAGACCCTTCTGGAATCGGAATTGTTCGGGCACGCAAAAGGCGCCTTCACCGGGGCCTCCGCGGACAAACCCGGCCTCTTTGAAGAAGCCCATGGCGGGACCCTATTGCTCGATGAGATCAGCGACCTGCACCTGACGCTTCAGGCCAAGCTGTTGCGGGTGCTTCAGGACAATGAGGTGCGGCGGGTGGGGTCAACACGCACCATCCGGGTGGATACGCGCGTGATCGCGTCGAGCAATGTGGACCTCTTGCAACTGGTCCGGGAACATCGGTTCCGGGAGGATCTCTATTACCGCCTCAACGTCCTGCGGGTGCATATTCCCCCGCTGCGAGAGCGTCGCGAGGACATCCCGTTGCTGATCAGCGCGTTTCTCGAAGAGTATGCCGCCCGTTACGGGAAGACCGTCAAAAGCGTCGATGAACCGGCCATGAAAATCCTGAGCACCTACGGGTGGCCTGGAAATATCCGTGAGCTGAAGAACGCGATCGAGCAGGCTGTCCTGCTCTGCGAGGGACCGATTATTCGCCCTGCGCATTTGCCGGCAGAAATCAAGGGAACAGGGGTGCACCATGCCGCTGCATTTTCTTTTCCGTACGGCGCGACTCTCGCGGAAGCGGAGCAATGTTTGATCCTCCAGACGCTTCGGCAGGTTGAAGGGAACAAGGCTCGCGCCGCGGGGCATCTGGGCATCAGCTTGAAGACGTTGTACAACAAGCTGGCCCGGTACCAGCACTGACCACGTAAAATCTACACGCTCACGCCCCGCTTTTAGTAGTTTTTTCAGTACCATCATGTCCTCGCCCAGACTGCTAGCCAGGCCGATCACTTTGAATGCGCAAAGGAATTCCACTTTGGCCGGCGCTGTTCATCTTGGTCAGGCGATTGCTTCTCCTTGATGCCGTCGTGCTGTGCGTCCGGAGTCAATAATGCATTTTTAAGGAGGTATGTATGCCAACCGCCCGTATCCTTGTTGTCGGATTGTTCGTGGTCATCATCGCAATTCTCAGCGGGATCGTCCAGGATGTCCGGGATGCCGAGGCGATCCCGGCTTTCGCCAGAAAGTATGACTTCGCCTGCAATGTCTGCCACGTGCCGTCCTTCCCCAAACTGAACGATTTCGGAAATCTCTTTCGTGACCACGGCTATCAGCTCGGGACCGACCAGGAACTCCCGACCTTTGAAGGTTTGACAAAGGGCTACTGGCCGGTGTCGTTCCGAACCACCGTGGGCTACCAGTTGCAGACCAAGAGCGGGTTGGTGACTTCTGCGGCGGTCTTCCCTAGTCAGGATGTGAAGGCGACGACCGGAAGCTTTGGGTTTACCGGTCTGGACATCCTGAGTTTCGGCATCTTGGCCAGGGATATCACATTCGGCATCGTGTTCACGCCCGGGCTCAAGAGCGCCGGTTTCAATACAGGGGCCAGCGACAGTGATCTGGAATCGGCGTTTATCAAGCTCGACAACCTGCAGCGCTTCGTGGGGCTCGGTGAGAACAACTACCTCATGAACCTCAAGGTGGGCAAATTCGAGTTGGATTTGCCATTTAGCGAGAAGCGCAGTCCCACCCTCAACACGCCTTTTGTGGCGTATCACTATGTGGCCGGCACGCCGTTCGTCGGCGGGGGGTTTGGCGGCTTCACCGCGACCGCATTGTCGGGACCCACACTCTCGGGAAACGATTTCGGCTTGGGCGACAATCACGCCGGTGCGGAATTGGCCGGCATTACCCCCACAGCCTTCACGAACGGCTATTTCCGCTACTCACTGAACGCGATCTCGAACAGCGACGTCAACCAAGATGCCACCGGCGGCGGTCGGGCGTTTCAGTTCTACGGGCACGCCACCCAGTCCTTCGGCGGCTATGGGGTTGTGTCGGGACACCGAGTCGGCGTGTTCGGGATAGCCGGGCAGGCGCCGACACTGCCCAGCACCGCATTCACGATCAACCCCGACGGTTCCGTTTCGCTGATAAGCGGCGCTGGCGAAACCAACCATAGCTTTTCGCGCGTCGGCGTGGATGCGAGCACGACGTGGGGCGGGCAGGTGAACGTCTTCGGCGCGTGGATGTTCGCCAAGGACACGCAGGGCCTCTTTCAAAGCCTTACCACCGCGCATGCCTTATCCGCCCCCTTTGGCCCAACAGGTCAAGTCCAAGAAGCCCACTGGAACGGCGGATTTATCGAAGCCGATTACAACCCCGCGCAGTTCTCGAAGTGGCTGCTGATCTATCGCTACGATTGGATCACGAACACGCAGCAGCCCGACAGCGCCTTCGTCGGGAACTTCAACAACATCACCTCGCATACCGCGATGATTCGGTACAATTTCATGTTTTCCAACCGGACCGACATCGCGCTCCACGCCGAATATAGCCATTTGCGCGACCGGGGCACGGCCGCGTCATTCGGCGACCAGCGCCAGAATACGATGCTGGTGGGTCTTGACTTTGCGTTCTGAGGCGACCTAAAAGGCGGGAGTAGGGAGGAATGCCTCGCCTCCCAGGTTGACGGGGAAAGTATTGACCCTCCTGACTTTCCCCGTCCACCGCTGCTCGTCCTGCACGGACATCCCCAAAGGGGCAAAAGGGGACAGGCTACAGTAGCCTGTCCCCTCTTTGTCTTCGAGAATAGCTGGTTGTAATCGCAAGACTGTGCATAGGGAGCGGGGGAGTCCCGACCTGATCTCTTGGTCGGGGCTCCCCCGTTTTATTTGCAGGAAGGATTGGTTGGAAGCTATAGAGTTGTCTTATGCGCCGCTTTGGGTAGAGAATGAGGAATAACGATCGGGGAGGATTGACGTGGACCTCCAGCTCGGCGATGGCCTGCTGGTCGCGGATGTACAGAACGATTTCCTGCCTGGCGGCGCGCTGGGAGTCCTGCTCGGCGACGAGATTGTCCCGGTCCTGAACCGTTATGTGGCCGCGTTTCTGGCGCGCGGGTTGGCGATCTTCGCTTCGCGAGACTGGCATCCTCCCAATCACTGTTCGTTTCGCGAGCAAGGTGGCATCTGGCCCGTCCACTGCGTGGTGGGCACGAAGGGGGCCGAGTTTCATCCCGACTTCCATCTTTCCCAGGGTACGGTCATTATCTCCAAAGCCACCGCTCCTAAGAAGGAAGCCTATTCAGCCTTCGAGGGAACGACTCTGGACGAGCACCTGCGCGAGACCCGCGTGCGGCGCCTCTTCATCGGCGGGTTGGCGACCGACTATTGCGTGCTGAACACGGTCAGGGACGCGATCAAGGGCGGCTATGCCGTCTGTCTGCTCCTGGATGGGATCCGGGCGGTGAACCTGAAGCCGGACGATGGCCGCAAGGCTGAGGAAGAGATGATCCGCCTGGGAGCGGTGCCGATTCGGTTGGAGAACGTGGCCGCATGAACCAGTCGTCGAGCGCGCTGTTGACCGATCTCTACCAGCTCACCATGCTGCAGGGGTATCTCACGCAGCGCATGGAGGCGGCGGCGGTCTTCGAGGTCTTCGTGCGCAAGCTGCCGCCTCGTCGCGGGTTCCTGGTGGCGGCTGGCCTCGATCAGGCGTTGAGCTACCTGGAAACCTTACGCTTCACGCCGATGGAGCTGGACTGGATCGCCAAGAGCGGTCGCTTCAGCACGGCGTTGGTGGAATACTTGACACAGTTCCGCTTCACAGGCGACGTGCACGCCATGCCGGAAGGGACCGTCTTCTTTTCCGACGAGCCGATCCTGCGCGTGACGGCTCCGCTCCCGCAAGCGCAACTGGTGGAGACCCGCCTGATCAATCTCCTCCATTTTCAGACGCTGATCGCGTCGAAGGCCGTGCGCGTGGTGCTGGCCGCGCCGGGGAAGGAGTTGGTGGATTTCGGGCTGCGCAGGTCC
>Ga0307471_100001737_pt1 | contig 12148 bp, 8 predicted proteins | sample atmos_gasesAM3C__2_FD_204566 | JGI IMG/M metagenome (GOLD analysis project Ga0307471, IMG submission 204566) | Hardwood forest soil microbial communities from Morgan-Monroe State Forest, Indiana, United States - atmos_gasesAM3C_515 | ecosystem: Environmental > Terrestrial > Soil > Temperate... | reverse complement strand
ACGGCGAAGGCGGCAGTGGCGGGCAGCACGCGGCGGAGGGATTCATCGAGGCCAATGGCGGTGGATACGTTGATGGCTTGTCCCGCGACGGAGGAATCGGAGCCATCGATGAGAATGAGAACCTGGGCATCCATCTGGTGGAGAAGTTTGTCGGAATAGTCGACGGGAATTTTGATGCCGACGCGGCACTTGCCGGAAATAATCATGTCATTGAGATCGTGGTCGCTATCGACGTAGCGGACGATGTGGTAGGTATCGGAATTCTTGAAGCGGTCCAGGAGTTCACGGCTTTCGCGGCGGCCGTCGGCGTTGTAGACGACGGTGTTGATTTGGCGGATGTTGGTGTCAATGCCAAATCCGAGAAGAATCATCTGCAAAACGGGAATGATGAGAGAGAAGAACAAGGTGGCGAAGTCGCGGCGGACGTGCAGAGCTTCCTTATAAAAGACAGCGCCAAAGCCGCGGAAGGGATTAGACACGGGGAGCCTCCTGCGCGGACTGGTGTTTGTAGGTGAGTTCGACGAAAACGTCTTCGAGGCTGGGGGCGAGGGGCCGGATTTCGGCCACCACGACATTGTTTTTCAAAAGCTGCGCGCGAAGGTGATCGAGGTCCAGGTTGTCGTCGATCAAGGCGTGAACGGACTGTCCGAAAATTGTGGCGCTGCGGATGCCGGGAATGGTGCGCGCGGCGCGGAGGGCGCGGGTGACTTCCTGGGCGGTAATTTCGACGCGATAGGTTCCTTGAGGCTTCACGTCGGGAAGCTCGCGGAGGGCATCCGGTGTTCCGTCAGCGATGACCTTGCCGAAATAGATGTAGGCCACGTGGCTGCAGCGTTCCGCCTCATCCATGTAATGTGTGGTGACAAAAAAAGTGATGCCGTGCGCGGAGAGCTCGAAGAGGAGATCCCAGAGCTGACGGCGAGCGACGGGATCGATGCCAGCGGTAGGCTCGTCCAGGAAAATCAGAGTTGGCTCGTGGAGCATGGCGCAGCCGAGGGCCAGGCGCTGCTTCCATCCGCCGGAAAGCTGCGCGGAGAGGCGATTGAGATAAGGGCCGAGACCGTTGAGTTGGATGATCGCATCCATGCGCTGGCGCAAGCGTTCGGGAGAGAGGCCGTAGATGCGGCCATAGAAGGTGAGGTTTTCGGTTACGGTGAGGTCCGTGTACAGGCTGAAATTTTGCGACATGTAGCCGATATTTTCGCGGACGCCTTCGGGATCCTTGCGAACGTCGATGCCCTGGATGGAGGCATCGCCGGAACTGAGCGGCAGGAGTCCGGTGAGCATTTTGATGACGGTGGTTTTACCGCTGCCGTTGGGGCCGAGGAAGCCGAAAATTTCGCCCTTCTGAACGCGGAAGCTGACGTCGTTAACAGCGGTGAAATTGCCGAAGCGGCGGACCAGGTGATGCGCGGAGATGGCGGGCTGTTCGTTGGGCGCCATGAGTCAGCTCGCAGGGTTCAGACGGACGTCCGCGGCCATTCCGGCGAGGACGCGGCGCGATGTGTCACCGATGCGGACTTTGACGCCGAAGACCTGGTGAACACGCTCCTCGCGGGTCTGCACGTTGCGGGGAAGAAATTCGGCCTGCTGGTTGATCTGTTCGACGACGCCCGGGAAAACCTCGTTGGGGAAAGAGTCCACGCGGATGTCCGCTTTTTGCCCGACATGCACGCGGCCGATTTCGGTTTCCGGGATGTAGATGCGGACGTAAATCTGATCGCGTTCGAGGAGCGTGGCGATGGGTGTGTTGGGAGCGATGAGATCGCCGGGACGGACGTCAAGAACTTCCACGGTGGAGGCGGCAGGGGCGAGGACCTGGCGTTCGCGGAAGCGGGCCTCATCGTAGGCAAGAGCGGCGCGGGCGGCGGCTACGTCCTCGCGGCGATTGCCGCGCTGGAATTTTTCGAGGGTGGCTTGCGTCTGGTGGAAGCGCGCTTCGGCGGCGGCGATTTCTTCGGGGCGATAGCCGCGTTTTAATTCATCGAGTTTGTGTTGAGCGTTTTGCTTCTGCGCCAGGGCCATTTTCCAGTTGGCTTCGGCGGTGTCGCGCTGTTGTTTGGAGACTTCTTCTTTTTGTGCGAGTGCGTCGTAGCGCAGGAAATCGAGATGCGTACGGCTTTCGTCGGCGGTGGCGCGATCAAGGTCGGCTTGTGCGGCGCCGATGTCCTCCTGGCGATACCCATTTTTGCGCTGGTCGTATTCCGCCTTGGCCTGGGCCGCGGCAGCGCGTGCCTCGGCAATTTCTTCCGTGCGGAAGCCGCGTTCGGCCTTTTCCGCGGCGGCGCGAGATTGCGCGAGGGAGGCCTTGAGTTCCTTATCGTCGAAGGTGATGAGAGTTTGACCGGGCTCGACAGCATCGCCCTCGCGGACGAGGATCTGGTCGATGCGGCCGCCGACCTTGGACCCGACGCGGATGTCGCGGGCTTCCACGGTGCCGGAGCCCTGAAGAGCAGCATCGCGGTGGAGCCAGGCCATGGAATAAACGGCCACGGCAGCGACGCCGGCGAGGAGAAGAACGATCAAAATAATTTTGCGATTCATGAAATCGAGCTCCTCACCAGAACAGTGGAACTACGTATTGCGCCGGCTTGGAATTACGCGGGGCCAGTCCATCCCAGAGCACCTCGAAGGTGGATTCAATGCGGGAGAGCAGGCTGCCATCACCGTAAAGAGTCCACATTAGGAGGGTGCCGAAAATCGCCTGTCGAAAAACCTGTGCGATTTCGATGGCGGGCAGGTCGTCACGAATTTCGCCGCGCTGCTGGCCGATTTGAATCATTTCGGAGTGCAGGGCAAGAACGCGCTGTTGCAAATCGAGCATGGCTTCGCGGACGGGAGTGCTGGAAAGATAGGCCTGAAGAAGCGCGCGGATGATGGAGGGATTGCGAGTGGGCTCCTGGGTCATGCGTTCACCAAGCGAGCGAAGGAAATCAGGCATGGGTTCGTTGGAACGGCGAGCCTGCTCGACGGCAGATTGGAGTTTGGCGAGCTGCATTTCGCTGAACGCAACGAGGATGTGGTCCTTGCTGGGGAAATAGTTAAAGAAGGTGCCTTTGCCGAGATCGGCGGCGTTGGTGATGTCCTCGACGGTGGTTTCGGCGAAGCCTTTTTGGGCGAAAAGATCGAGTGCGGCGCGGAAGAGACGTTCACGAAGCTCTGCGCTGCGTCGGGAGCGACGATCGGACGAAGAGGAATGGAGTGAAGTGGCCATATTGACTTATCCTCATAAATGACCTTAGGTCATATACAGATGGAAGTCAAGTGAAAAGAAATGCCCACAAGTGCACCGGGCTGTGTGGCTAAGCTATTTATTTTCTGGGGGTTAAATTTCTTTGCCCGAAGCCAGGTTCTTGGGAGACTTTTTGTTGAGGTAGGAAATAAATTTTTGGGCGGAAGAGGGAATCGGCACTGCGCCCTTGAAGACGATGTCCTCTGGAATGATGCTCTTGCGAAAAACCTTTTCGTTGGCGCGATTGTCAGGACGAACGGTGGAGCCGGCAAGAGAGATACCTGCGAAAAGTCCACGAGCGCGTGAATAGGAAAGAATTTCAGCGCGCATGGTGACGTCCGTAGAAGCTTCGGCGTTGCGGCCCTTGGGGCCGGCGGCGGCGGAGGCGTCTCCACCGAGTTTCACTTTGTTCTTGAGGATGGCGCGTGCGCCGCGCTCGTTCATCACCAGGAGGACAAAGTCCGTGGCCTGGCCACCGATCTGGAAGCCGAAGCTGCCGCCCTCGAGAGCCATCATGGTCGGCGTGCTCCAGGGCCCGTTGAAGTGCTCGCCCGTGCGGCAGGTCATGGCGCCGCGGCCGTAACTGCCGCCGAAGATGAACGCGCCTTTGAGAACGGAGGGATAAACGATGATGCAGTAGGCCTTGTCGATCAGGTCCTGGGGGATGTCATCGGGGATGTCCATGATTTCCTGGAGCACCTGTCCACAATTCTCCAGGCGCTGCTGTTCCTTCTTATCATCCGCCAGGAGCGGTGGGGCGGCGAGGGAAAGAGCCAAAACAATTGGAATCAAATTTTTCATTCGTTTCACCTTCTCCAGTTTTGAATCCTTGATCACAAAGTATGATGCGGTCTGGGCGGTGGAATGCGCGGGTCGAGAATGGTCGCGAATGGCCGCGCGCAGGCCCTCGACGAAGTAAGTCGAGGGGAAGCCCCCACGGTCTTTCGAATATACTTTCAGTCGATGGATTTTGCCAATAGAGGATTTATGGGGAGCAAGAGAAAAAGAGATTTGCGGGTGGTGTTGTGCCTGCTGACGGTGGCGGGTGCATGGGGCGTGTGGGGAAGTGCGCGGCCGCGTGAAAAGGTTGCTGGTACCGCAACCGCAGGTAAGGCGCAGACCGAGAAACCGGGGAGCGCGACGGGGCGGTTTGCCGAGCGCGCGGAAAAGCTTGTGCAGGCGGCGCCGGTGGACAAGGGGGAATGGGGTTTGCTGGTGGTCGATGCAATGACGGGAGAAATGCTTTATGAGAAGAACGCCGACAAGTATTTCGTGCCGGCTTCGAACATGAAGCTGCTGACGACGGCGTTCGCCATGGACACGCTCGGACCGGATTACCGGTTTCGCACCACGATCGAGACGAATGGGGCGCTTGCGGCGGATGGCAAGCTTTCCGGCGACGTGATTCTGGTGGGGCGGGGGGATCCGAATCTCTCGAACCGGAAATTTCCGTTCGACACCAAGGAAGAGTTTGATGGTCCGCCGGAGAAAACGCTGGCGGAACTGGCGGATGGCGTAGCGGATCGAGGGGTGAAGGAAATTACCGGCGATGTTGTGGGCGACGACAGCTACTTCCCGCGAGAGCGGTATCCGGACGGATGGGAAATCGATGACATGGTGTGGGAGTACGGAGCAGCGATTTCCGCGATTGTGGTGGATGACAACACGGTGAGTTTGACGCTGACGGCGGGAGAAAAGTCGGGTGATGCCGTTCAAGCCAGGATTGAGCCGCCGGAGCAGGAGTTCGTGGTGAAGAATGAGGTAATCACCGGGAGCGCGAAAGAAAAGCCGGACCTGCGGCTGACGCGGGAACCCGGGGCGGACATTGTGGTGGTGAGCGGAGTGCTGCCGGCGAAAAGCTCTCCGCACAAGCTGGTGCTGGCAATTCAAGAGCCCGCGCAGCACGCGGCCACGCTGTTGGCGAGGCTGCTGGCGGAGCGGGGCGTGAAAGTTGACGGCAAAAGCAGGGCACAGCACGAGCCGGATCCTGCAGAGGGAACGCGCAACGTGCTTGCGGAACATATTTCCATCAGGCTGGGCGACGCGGTGAAGCTGGTGAACAAGATCAGTCAAAACCTGCACGCGGAGATGCTGCTGCGGACCACCGCGCGACAGAGCGGGCGATGGAACGAGCCGGAGGAGCTGCCGAAATTTCCCAAAGAATTCTATGTCAACGCGGGGATCGCGCCGGACGACGTGGTGCAGGCTGACGGGTCCGGGTTATCGCGGCATGACCTGGTGACGCCGCGGGCGCTTGTGACGCTGCTGGAATATGCGCAGAAGCAGGCGTGGTTCCCGGAATACTACGCGTCCTTGCCGGTGGCGGGCGCGGACGGGACTTTGAATGAGCGGATGAAGAATTTGGGAATTACGGGAAGGATTCACGCGAAGACCGGTTCGGTTTCCCACGTGCGCGCGCTTTCCGGGTTCGCCGAAACGCCGGGGGGAAGGCGGCTGATTTTTTCATTTTTGAGCAACAATCAGTCTGGAAAAGGCCATGAAGTACATGACGCGCTGGATGGATTGTGCCAGGCGATGATTGATGAGTTTGACGAGAAGCGGGAAGCAAGGAAATGACGAGGTAAAGAAGAACGAAGTAAGAAGGGACGAAAGGCCGGGGAGAGGCCAGGTGATGGGGGAGAGAATTGTTACTGTGTTTGGAAGTTCGCGGCCGAAAGCGGGCGATGGAGATTACGAAGAGGCGCGTGCCTTGGGGAAGGCTTTGGCGGAGGGCGGCTTTGCAGTGTGCAGCGGCGGATATGGCGGAGTGATGGAGGCGGTTTCCAGGGGAGCGAAGGAGGCTGGCGGCAAGACGTACGGCGTGACCGCGGAATTTTTTGGGAGCAGGGCGAATGAATGGATCGACGTGGAAGTGCGGAAGAAGACTTGGGAGGAGCGGCTGTTTGAATTGATTCGACTGGGTGACGGATTTGTGGCGTGCAAGGGAGGAACGGGCACGCTGGTGGAGCTGGCGGTGGTTTGGGAAATGCTGAACAAGTCGGTGATGAGCGCGAAGCCTATTGCGGTGCTAGGCGAATTCTGGCAGCCAATTCTGAATCGGGTGAGAGAGGTGGAGCAAGGGGCGAGTGCTGCGATGGGGTCGCGGATGTGGGGCGAGGCAAATGGAAATCTGGTGCATAGCGCGGGGAGTGTGGGGGAGGCGGTGAGGTACTTGGTGGAGGAGTTAAAGAGTGCGAAGTGAAACAAACGAAGAAGTGGAAGAGTGAAAAAGTAAAAAAGTGAAAGAGTGAAAGAGTAGAAGGGTAAGAGCTGATGTCGCGGCCGGCACAGGAAATTTTAGAATTTGACAAGCTGCGGGAGTTGTTGCGGCAGAGGACGACGTGCGCGCCGGGGCGACGATTCATTGGCGGGTTGGAGCCGGGCGGGCGGCGCGAGGCGCTGGAAGGCGCTTTCGCGTTGATTCGCGAGGCGCGGGAATGGCTGCGCGCGGAACGGGAGCTGGGTTTCGGGGCGCTGGCGGATCCACAGGGCTGGCTGGAACGGCTGGAATCGCCGGGTGCGGTGCTGGAGGCGGCGGATTTTCTGGACGCGGGGTCGTTGCTGGAAACTTTGGCGTGGCTGCGGCAACAGTTCCGGGAAGAAGCGGCGAAATTTCCATTGCTGGCGGCACGTTGCGCGGCGCTTGCGGATTTCAAGGATTTGCAGGCGGCGATCCGGCGGTGCGTTCTGCCGAACGGAGAAATTAGCGATGACGCGTCGAGCGCGCTGCGGCGGATTCGCGTCAGCATATTGCAGACGCGGGAATCGATTCAGAAGACCCTGAAACAGATCCTGAGGTCACGGCAGACGGAAGCGGGGGAAGATTACGTCACGCTGCGCAACGACCGCTTCGTGATTCCGCTGCGCTCCGAGCACCGGCGGAGCGTGCAGGGCGTGATGCATGGAGCCAGCGCCACAGGACAGACGGTTTTCGTCGAACCTTTCGAGACCGTGGAGAGCAACAATCAACTGGTGCAGCTTGCGGAAGATGAGGCCGCGGAGATTTTCCGGATACTGAAAGAGCTGACCGAACGGCTGCGGGGCATGCGGGGACCGCTGGAAGCCGCGGCGAATACGATCGCGGAACTGGACAGCGTTTTTGCGCGGGGACGTTTTACGCGTGATTTTGACGCGTGCATGCCGGAATTTACGGAGGCGGCGGAAATGCGGCTGGATGCGGCGCGGCATCCGGTGCTGGAAGACAAACTGCGAAAAGAAAATCGCGCGATCGTGCCGCTGTCGCTCGCGCTGGGCGGTGAGGAGCGTCTGCTGGTGATCAGCGGGCCGAACACCGGCGGGAAAACCGTGGCGTTGAAGACCACGGGCCTGGCGGCATTGGCCGCGCAGTCCGGGATACCGGTGGCGGCGCAGCGCGCGGTGTTGCCCCTGTTCGACCGCGTGCTGGCCGATATCGGAGATGATCAGTCGATTGCGGCGGACCTATCCACATTTTCCTCGCACATGTTGAACCTGAAAAGCATGCTGGAAGAGGCGACACCGAATTCGCTGGTGCTGGTGGATGAAATGGGAACGGGCACGGCGCCGGACGAAGGCGCGGCCCTGGCGGTGGCGTTGCTCGATGAGTTTCAGAAGAAGCATTGCTTCGTGCTGGCCACCACGCACCACGACCGGTTGAAGACGTATGCCTCGACGGCGCCGGGAGTGGTGAATGCAGCGGTGGAGTTCGACGACGTGAATTTGCGGCCGACGTACCGATTGATGGTGGGCGTGCCGGGCGGGTCCAGCGGGATAGCGATTGCGCGGCGGCTGGGACTGCCGAACACGATCATCGAGCACGCGCGGTCGCTGATAGCCCCGGAAGCGCTGGAGGCAGCGGAGCTGATTGCATACCTGCACCGCAGCCGGGATGAGCTGGACCGCTTACGCGCGCAAATGGCCGAGCAGCAGCGGGCGCTGGAGCAGGAGCGCGCCAAACTGAGAACCGAGTGGGTGGAGCGGCAGAAGCAGCGGATTGCGGAACTGGAGAAGCGATTTGCAGAGATGCAGAAGCGCTTCGACGAAAACGTGGCGAGCGTAGTGGAGGCGGTGAAGGAACGCGAACTGCGCGCGCAACTCGAAAAAACGGCGCGGCGGAAGATGCAGGACGCGCGGGGCGAAGCAAAGGAAGAATTGAACGCGGCGGTAGTGCAAACGATTTCCGAATCGCAGACGGATCTGGGAGTGAAACCGGAAGCGTTCGAGAAGATCAGCGTGGAGCGACTGCAACCGGGGGTGAAGGTGCGCGTACGCGGTTTTAGCAAGGCGGTGATTTTACGGCGCGTGGATGGGCCGTCGGCCGAGATCGAGGCCGGGCCGTTGCGGATGAAAGTGGCAGTGGAGGAGATTACTGGGATCGAAGAAGCGCCGGCGGGGAAGGCCGCGAGCAAACGCGCGGACGTGACGGTGAGTGCGATTCCGGGAGAAGGAGCGGCAAGCGGCGAGATTAACGTGATCGGAATGACGGTGGAAGAAGCCTGCGCGCGCGTGGATAAATTTCTGGATGAAGCGGTCCTGGCGCATCGGACGCGAATCCGGATTGTGCATGGCCATGGCACCGGTGCGTTGCGCAAGGGGCTGGGCGAATTCCTCAAGACGCACCCGTTAGTGGCGCGGAGCGAATTCGAGACGGAAGAGCGAGGTGGCAAAGCGATCACAGTGGTAGAGTTGCGTTCCTAGAGGATCATGGCGGAAGCGGGATCATTCGCGGACCGGGTGAAGCAGCAGGCGGACATTGTCCGCGTGGTGGGGGAATACGTACGCCTGAAGAAGAGTGGGCAGAATTTTACCGGTCTGTGCCCGTTCCACGGAGAAAAGACGCCGTCGTTTGCGGTGCACCCGGTGAAGCAGATTTATCACTGCTTCGGTTGCGGGAAGGGCGGGGACGTTTTCAATTTTGTGATGGAGATGGACAAATGCGCGTTTCCGGAGGCGGTGCGGATTGTCGCGGAGAAATGCGGGATAGCAGTACCGCAGCCGAAGGAGCGTTCGCCGGAAGAGCGCAAGGAGAATCAACAGCGAGCGGTATTGACGGAGATGCACCGCGAAGCACAGTTGTTCTTTGTGAAACAATTGGAAACCACGGGAGAAGGAAGGGCGGCGCGGGCGTACCTGGAGGATCGCGGGCTGGACAAAGATGCCATCGAGCGATTCGGAATTGGATATGCGCCGAGCGGGGGCGACCTGCTGCTGCGGCAGTTGAAGCAGAAATATCCCGACAAATTGATAGTGGAATCCGGGCTGGTATCGCGGGACCAGAATGGCGCGCGGCTGTTTGACCGGTTCCGGAGGCGGATTACGTTTCCGATTGCGAATGAGCCTGGAAAAATTGTGGCGTTCGGGTGCCGGGCGCTGGGCGACGACCAGCCGAAGTATCTGAATTCGCCGGAAACGCCGATTTATTCCAAGAGCAACGTGCTGTATCACCTGGACCGCGCGAAGGATGCGCTGCGACGGCAGGATTTCGCGGTACTGGTGGAAGGCTACATGGACGCGATCGCAGTGGCGCGGGCGGGAATCAGCAACGTGGTGGCGAGCTGCGGCACCAGCCTAGCCGAACCGCAGATCAAATTGCTGGGGCGGTTTACGAAACGCGTGATTGTGAATTACGACCCGGACGCGGCGGGACAGGCGGCGACGGAGCGATCGGTTTCGCTGCTGCTGGAGCATGATTTCGAGGTGCGCGTGCTGGCGTTGCCGGCAATTGGAGACAAGAAAGCCGATCCGGATCTTTATATCCGCGAAAAGGGAATCGAGGCGTACGTCAAGGCCCTCAAGGAGGCGCCGCCGTACGTGGACTATCTGATTGGCAGGGCGCGGCAGATGGATTTGACGACGGGAGAAGGGAAGCTGCGCGCGTTGAATTTCCTGTTGCCTTACGTGCAGAAAATTCCCAACCGCATTTTGCGTTCGGAGTGGGCTACGCGGATTTCGCAGCAGCTGCGGATTGACGAGCCGGTGCTGCGCGCGGCGCTGAGCAAGGCGGCCAACGAGCGGCGGAGCGAGGTGAAGACGCGGCCGGAACTGGTGGGGAGAGCAGCCAAACCGGTGGAGCGGCGGCTGATCCGCATGCTGGTGGAGGCAGAAGGATTCAAGCGGGAGCTGGCGCAGCGGCTGCAACAGGAGCGGCTGTACCAGGGGCTGGAAACGGAGAAGATTTTTGCCGCGCTGATCGTCGCCGGCTTGTCCGAGGAACCAATGCCGCCGACGGAAATCGCGGCGATGCTGGAAGAGCGCGAGCGGCGACTATTTTACGAGATTTTGTTTGAAGAGGCGCAAGAGGGGACGTGGGAAGAGGCGGAGAGCTGCCTGGAGGCGCTACGCGGGCGGAGAACCGAACAGGAACTGGCACAGGTGCAGCGCGAAATCGAGAGCAATCCTTCCGCGACGGCGATGCGGGAGCTGCTGGCGCGCAAGCAGGAGTTGCTGAAACGGCGCGCGGCGGGGTAGCGAATGGTAACTTATTCGAATCAGGAGAGATGCTTAAAGAGCAGGGTGACCATGCCAAGGAAAGTATTGACGCGAAGGAGTTTAAGTGTGTAACGTAAAAGGGTTGTGCGGATAACGGTTTCGCTCTTTTTTGCATCTATAGAAGAGCCAAAGAGATGCAGACGGGCCGTTCCGGCAGGGATGCGGTAAGCGGGCACAGCGTGGGGCAGCGGCAAGAACTCGGCGCGGCGTACAAAGGCTTCAGAGAAAAAATCGAGCTTCCGGGGGAAATCATTCCTCCTTATGCCAGTTTCTGGCTATCTCTGTTCGTTATGTGTGCGAACTGCGCGCTGTGGCGTGCTCGATGAAGGTGCGGCGAGTTGCCAGGAGTAGTGCGGGAGGGAAGTTGTGGCGGCTACGGGCTTAGAAGAAAAATATGATGCGGTAAAGCAGCTCATTGCCATCGGCAAAGAGCGCGGCTACCTGTTGTACGACGAGGTGAACGATTCGCTTCCCGCGGAAGTGCATTCCTCGGAAGAAATCGACGACCTGCTGACGACATTCGAGCGCAACGGGATTGAGATTTACGAGGACGCGGCCTCGGCGAAGGCAGCGCGCGCGGTGGAAGTGTCCGCGGAGCATGGCGACCGTGACGCGGTGGTGAAAGATGACGCGCACAGCGACGAGGGTGGAGGCGATCTGGACCTGACGCCGGGATCGCTGGAGAAGACCAATGACCCAGTGAGGATGTACCTGCGGGAAATGGGCACAGTGCCGCTGCTGACGCGCGAAGGTGAAGTGACCATTGCGAAGCGGATCGAGCGCGGGCAACTGGTAGTGATGAAGGCGATCACGCGCTCCCCGATCGTGATTAAGGAATTGATCGCGGTTGGCGAGGATTTGCGGAAGGGCGCGCGGTCCATCAAGGAAATCGTGCAGTTTGACGATGAAGAGCTGACCGAAGAAAAGATCGCCAACAAGACCAAGCAAACGCTGAAGTACATCGACAAAATTGCGAAGTTGTATGAAACGGCGCTGAAGCAGGCGGTGAAGTTCGACAAGACCGTGAAGGCGAAGAAGAAGGCCTATACCCGGGCGAAGTGGGAAGTGGCCCGGACGCGGGTGGAAATTTCGCTGGAAATTCGCGGGATTGATTTCAACCCGTTTGAGAAGAAGCGGCTGATCGACAAGATGCGCGGCACGGTGGAGCGGCTACAGTCCCTGGAGCGGGAAGCGGGACGGCTGGAGCGGCGCGCGGACGTGTCGAAAGGCGACAACGCGGCGGAAGCGCGGCGGGAACTGCGCACGCGGCGATTGGAACTGAAGGATATCGAAGAGGCCAGCGAAGTCGGGCTGACGGAACTGAAGCGCACGCTGACGATCATTCAGCGCGGGGAAGCAGAAGCGGAACAGGCCAAGAAGGAATTGATTGAAGCAAACCTGCGCCTTGTGGTTTCCATCGCAAAGAAGTATACGAACCGCGGGTTGCAG
>Ga0307471_100001736_pt1 | contig 12148 bp, 6 predicted proteins | sample atmos_gasesAM3C__2_FD_204566 | JGI IMG/M metagenome (GOLD analysis project Ga0307471, IMG submission 204566) | Hardwood forest soil microbial communities from Morgan-Monroe State Forest, Indiana, United States - atmos_gasesAM3C_515 | ecosystem: Environmental > Terrestrial > Soil > Temperate... | reverse complement strand
CCGCAACATTCCGCGTGGGAGACGATTCAGCGTGGTCATGCGATCGCCAATGGATGCTATGTCGCGGTGGCGAACCGCGTCGGTCACGAAGCGCCCGCCGGCGGAGATGGCATTGAATTTTGGGGGCAAAGCTTCGTGTGCGGGCCGGACGGCGAAATCATCGCCAAAGGTTCGGTGGATCGTGAAGAAATCGTCACCGCAGACATCAATTGGGCTCGCGTCAACGAGCAGCGGACGCATTGGCCATTTCTGCGAGATCGCAGGATCGACGCGTACGGCGGCATCGAAGAGCGCATGATCGATTAGATCTTGTAGGGCGTTTGACTCGTTCGCTCCCGCTCACTCGCTCCAACCAGCTGCCCGTCGATGTCGCTCGCGTCCCGACGGCTCCGTTCTGTGAAACACCAGGCGTCTGACACAGACGCCCTACAATTATTGCTCAGCGCGATAATGAGCGGGGGACTGCGGAATCCAAACGCGCGCTGTTCGAATTCGCCCATTGTGCTAATACGAGGGCGATGACCGCGAGTGCTGCTCACCCGAGGCGTCGGCCGTGGTATCGCCCTTCGTTGACGGTGCAAATCATGATCGGGCTGGTTGTCGGCGGCGTGATTGGATGGCTCCGGCCCGATTGGGGAAACGCAGTTTATTTTCTGCGCGACATTTTCATTAACCTGATCAAATCGATCATCGCGCCGCTTGTGTTCTCAACCATCGTCGTGGGAATCGCAGGCGCCGGTGCGCTCCGGAAGGTGGGGCGCATGGGAATCAAAGCGCTAATCTATTTCGAGATCGTCACCACAGCCGCGCTTGTAATCGGACTGGCAGTCGTCAATTTCACAAAGCCAGGTGCCGGGGTGATTCTCGCCGCCACCAACACCGACGTTCTGAAGACGATCGGGGAAACTCATCCCAAAACTTTTGTCGAAACGATCGTGCACGTCTTCCCCGCAAGCGTGATTGAAGCGATGGTGCGCGGCGATGTTTTGCAGATCGTCGCATTCAGCGTGCTCTTCGCACTCGCCGTTTCAGCCGTGGGCGAAAAAGCCAAGCCAATTATCCGCGCGATGGACAGCCTCTCGCAGATCATGTTCAAGTTCACAAATTACGTGATGCTGTTTGCGCCGATCGGGGTAGGCGCGGCGATGGCTCACACCGTTGCCACGCAAGGCCTGGGCGTGCTGTTGAACCTCGGCAAATTGATCGGCTCACTTTATCTCGCTCTAGTAATTTTCATCGTTTTGATTTTCGGACTGGTGATTCGAATCGCGCGGATTCCGTTAAGACAATTTGTGCGTGCAGTGCGCGAGCCCGCAGCGCTCGCGTTTGCCACGACGAGCAGTGAATCAGCGCTCCCGAAAGCGATGGAATCAATGGAGCGTTTCGGCGTGCCGCCGCACATCGTCGGCTTCGTGATGCCGACCGGCTACTCGTTCAATCTGACGGGCTCGACGTTGTATCTTGCAATGGCTTCGGTGTTCGTGGCTCAGGCGGCCGAGACGACGATCGGGTGGCATATGTCGTTAGGCCAACAAATCACGATGATGCTGACACTGATGCTGACTTCGAAAGGAGTAGCCGGCGTGCCCCGGGCCTCGCTTGTCATTCTGCTGGGCGCGTTGAACTCCTTTGTGCCCGCGGGGCTCGGCCCGATCGGTGTAGCAGTCATTTTTGGCGTGGACGAATTAATGGATATGGGTCGCACCTGCGTGAATGTCATCGGCAATTGTCTGGCCACAGTCGTGGTCGCGCGCTGGGAAAAAGAATTCGATGAAAGCCGAGCAGGCGTTTTCGGCACCGCGGCGGAAGCCGAGCTCGATCTGAAATCTGGTGACGTTGCTTTCGCCGATGCCGTGGCCCAAGGCGATTAAGTCGGAGGCCGTTTCTCAGAAACGTCGGCGTCCGGAGCCGACGTCCGCTCTACAAAAGTTACAAGATTGTTACTTTTAATAAATTATCTCTGCGAGCGCAGGCTCAGGTTCCTGTGGCGCGAGCAATCTCTAGCGAATAGACATTGACACAGCGACCGCTCCCACTGAGAATCCCTGATTTTTACTCAAAAGCCTATGAAAAAATTCCTCCCCATAATCTTATCCATCGCGTTGAGCACCGTGGTTCACGCGCAATCGACCACTATCGCCAAGAACACACCTGGGTTCATCAAGAAGGCGACCGACCTCGGAGCCGTAGACCCCAACACGGTCATTACAGTAACGGCCTGGCTAAACCTTCACAACCAGGACAAACTGGACGCGCTCGTTCAGGGACAATACAAAAAGGGCTCTTCGACCTATCACAAATGGATCACGCAGAGCCAGTTCAACAGCAGCTATGGGGCTACGTCACAGGAAGTTAATACAGTGAAGAATTTTCTGAGCTCCAATGGCCTCACCGTAATTGCGGTCGCTGAAGATAACGCGTACGTGAAGGTTCAGGGCACGGTGGGGGCGATTCAGAAAACGTTCCATGTCCAGATAGATAAGTATAAGCTCAACGGCAAGAATTATCGGTCCAATAAATCTGACCCAACCGTTAACGGCCAGGCCGGCAAATACATCGCTGCTGTTACAGGGATGGACGACCTCGGCTTCCAGCCGGCATTTAAATGGTCGGCCAGTGCCGACGGAAAACCTCTTCAGTTTACGCCATTGGGCAAAGCAACTCCCAAGGGCCTGTTTTTCGCGGGTTCTCAGGCTTTCCGTGCGCCCGAAACCCACACGTTTACCGGTGGAGGTCACACGGCGACCTACACGGGGAATCGGTACGGAACCGACATTTCTGTTGGTGGAGTATTGACCTTAAATAATCCCACCTTCCAGGGCCAATGGCCGTCGCAGGGGTATTCACCTAGTGAAGTGCGGACTGCTTATGGCTTGAATGCGCTGTACCAGGCAGGCTTTGACGGAACCGGGGAAACCATCGTGATTACTGATGCGTATGGTTCGTCGACCCTGGCAGGTGATGTCGCGACTTTTTGTCAGGACTACAACTTGCCACCGGTGGATTTGACGATCGTGAAGGCACAGGGAATATCAAATAATCCGCACGGTTCGCCATTCTGGGACGTGGAGACCACATTGGATGTTGAGTGGGCCCACGCGATTGCACCTGGGGCCAAGATCGCGCTCGTACTTGCCACGGCCGCCGGGTCACTCGACGAAGCTATTCACTACGCCGTCATCCATCGCCTCGGCAACACGATCTCCAATAGCTGGTCAACCGTCGAAGGTCTGGGCAACCCGGCCCAATTCAACCGAGACAATCGCATCCTACAGATGGCGGCAGCCCAAGGAATCGACGTCAACTTCGCGAGCGGCGACTTTGGCGACGAGTCGTTCCCGCCCAATTTGCCCGGCGGCGTTGGCTTCGTCAGTGTAGACTTTCCCCCCAGCTCGCCATTTGCGACCGGAGTCGGAGGCACTAGCCTGGCGCTCAATTCGGACAACAGCATTAAGTGGCAAATCGGCTGGGGCAATAACCTGAACCGCATTGCGGACATTAGTCCTAGCGGAGGGACAGTGCTCTATGACAATCCTCCGGTGGTTCCTCCCCAGAATGATCCTGCTCAACTTGGGGGCTTCTTCGGTGGTGCAGGTGGCGGTGAAAGCCTTACGTTTGCCCAGCCCGCGTTCCAGAACGGCTTCGTCCCCCCCGGGAACCGGATGGTGCCTGATATTGCCTGGCTGGCCGATCCATTCACGGGTGTTGAAATCATCTTTACTGACCCTGTCCTGGGTCAGGGCGTGACCGCGCTCGGCGGCACCAGTCTGTCTTGCCCAATGTTTTCCGCACTAATGGCGATTGCAGCGCAGAAAGCCGGCCACGGGCTGGGGCAGGCTGCACCATTGGTCTATGGGTTGTCCTATGGACCCACAGGCGCCTTGACAGATATCGTTCCTGTAGACCCGGCTTTTCCAGTGCCGCCCTGGGCCGTCGCAACGAACGTAACTGGTGTGATTGATGGCACTTCGTTTACCGCCAACGACCTTGCGAAAACGGCAGTGTTCGATGGTTCCTTGTACACACCGCCCGTCACATCACCAACGCTGTTTAACACTACGACCTACTATAGCGCTCTGTACAATAGTCCGCACTCAACCCGTTGGTTCGTAATTACGTTCGGCACCGACACCTCACTCACGACCGGTCCTGGCTGGGACAACGTGACTGGGGTTGGCACTCCTAATGGAGCGAATTTCGTCAACGCAATTGCGCCGTAGTGACGAACTAGTAACAGCCTAAGGAATCCTGCGAGACAGGGACGCGAATAAAATCGCGTCCCTGTTTTTTTGTCGCCGAAAGATCAGGCCATCGACAAATCTGTGCGGTTTCGGCTAAGTTGCGCTGATGATCGCAATTTTGCGCATCGCCGAAGCAACTTACCTGATGCAGATCTTCGCCTCCGCTTTTCTAGCGATTCTGTTTCTTCAGTCAGGCATTGATAAAATCGTCGATCGCCGCGGAAACTTTGAATGGCTAAAAGAACATTTCGCGAAGAGTCCGCTTGCAGGAATGGTTCCCGCGCTACTGATCTGCATCACGATCCTTGAGGTCGCCGGCGGCGCGCTGAGCGCCATCGGCTGCGTCCTGGTAATTCTTTTGAAAGATCCGTCGATAGCGTTCTACGGAGCAATTCTTTCTGCCTCAGCTATCGCAGCGCTTTTTTTCGGGCAGCGTATCGCGAAAGATTATGCTGGGGCGGCAGTCCTCGTTCCCTACTTTCTTCTTACGCTGGTCGCAATTTATCTGCTTGCACTGCGGTGATCCTCGCGCGCGGAAGCGCGCAAACCTGTTTCTAAAACTTCACCGAGGCGTGGTACCCAAGGGCGGTGTCGTTTACTCGGCTTAGTTCCATCATTCTTCTTCGGAATTGCTGGCCGAAGTTTTGGAAAATCTTTCCGAATTGGAAAAATTGTGAGCATGTTCTGGGAGGAATTGGACGGAGAATAGGCTGCTTAAGTAGGTCGCGCTATTATACCTTAGTTTAATAAACTTTAGTTTAACGCGGGAAGGCCGGGGAGGCGGAATCCTAAAGGCAGAAGTAAGAAGGAGGAAGTCAGAAGTCAGTAGCAATTGACCTAGCGGCTACGGCCGCGTGCGGAATCGCGGTTTACACACCGATCGGCGCTGAGTCTGACTTCGCTCAAAGCAGGCTCTGAATGAACCGGTGGTTTGTGCTTGCTACATCATAGCGGACGGCAGTCGCCGGCGCCTCTACCTTCCACTAATGCTGCAACGTTGCGTCAATCGAACCAGTTCGGCCACGGAATGCGCTTTCATCTTCTGCATTACATGGGCGCGATGGACTTTGACTGTCTGCTCTACGGTGCCGAGTTCGCCGGCAATTTGTTTGTTCAGTTTGCCAGCGACAACGTATTCGAGCACTTCGCGTTCACGCGGTGTAAGTGTGGCCAGGCGCGCGCGAATCTCGGAAAGTTCGGCCTGCTCCCGATGAAGGGCGCGATTTTTCTCGATTGCCACACGAACGGCTGCGAGCAGGTCTTCGTCGTTGACGGGTTTGGTGAGGAAATCGCTAGCACCTTGTTTCATGGCCTGGACGCTCCTGGGAATATCAGCCGTACCGGTCAGAAAAATGATAGGCAGAAGACTGCCTGTTTTGGCTAGGATGCGTTGGAGTTCGAGACCATTGAGGGTGGGCATAGCGAGATCGAGCACGAGACAGCCCCATACACCGGAATCATACTGCGCCAGGAAGTCCTGAGCCGACGGGAACGCTGCCACAACGAAGTCAGCCGCTCGCAACAGCCGTGAGATGGACCTTCGCAATGGTGCGTAGTCGTCAACAACAAACACGGTGGGACTGGAAGGAGTGCTCATTAACCTATCCGGTTTTTAGTTGTCACAGACTCCTTGTCTGAGGCCGCTACTGGCAAGGTGAAATGGAACGTCGCGCCGCGGTCGAAATTATTTGCGGCCCAGAGTTTTCCTCGATGTGCGGCTATGATGGTCCGACAGACTGAAAGCCCGATGCCCATCCCCTTCTCTTTCGTGCTAAAGAATGGCTCAAAAATTTGTTCCATTTTCTCCTCCGGGATGCCTGTACCCTGGTCGGTAACCGATACGACTACAGCGCTGCCGCCATTCTCAATCCCAGTCCGAATAACCAAGCGGCGCTGTGAATTGTTGCAACCAGCCATCGCGTCACAAGCATTGACTACCAGATTGAGTAAAACTTGCTGAAGCTGCACTGGGTCGACGCTGACCGTGGGCAAATTCCGTGGGAGCTCAGTTTCCAAGGTGACCTTTTGATTTATGAGATCGCTACGGATCAACTCCAAGACATCCTGTACGACCTTGTTGATTTGGAGAGGCTGCTGTTGCACCTCGCCTTTTTTCAGCCAAAGCCGCAAACGGCGGATGACTTCGCTGGCGCGCTTGTCCTCGCTTACGATATCATTAAGAATTTCGCGCACTTCGGCGAGATCGGCCTTGTCGTTTGCGAGGACTCGCTGCGCGGCCTGAGCATTGCTGAGAATTGCGCTGAGCGGCAGGCTGAGCTCATGCGCAATTGAGCCCGAAAGTTCGCCAAGCGTCGTCACGCGCGAGAGATGCGCCAACTCCATGCGCTGGCATGCCGCCTCCAGCTCAGCCTCCTTCCGCTTGGTTATGTCTACTGACGCGCCGCGCATTCGAACCGGTTTGCCGTCACCGTTGAACTCGACATGACCGCGCCCGACGATCCAGCGTATTTGCCCGTCCGGTAACACCGCCCGATATTCAGATCGATATTCTGCGCCAGTGCGCAAAGAATTCTCCACAGCCTGGAGTATGGATTCACGGTCTTCGGGATGTAGCCTGCTTCGAAAGCGATCGAAGTCGAGCTTTTCGGACGGTGTGAAGCCAAAGAGTGAGCGCCCTTTGTCCGTAATCCAAATCTCATCACGCACAATGTTCCACTCCCACATTGCGAGATTGGCGGAGTCGGCTGCCAGTTTGAGCCTTTTCTCGCTGATTTCCAATTCGCGCGCCAGACCCGCTGCTCGAGCCACGTCGTTACTCAGCTCATAACCCATCGCTGCTACGATGGCCGTGTATGTGAAGCCAAGGAAAAAGGGCACGTCAATCACTCCCCAGATCACCAACGGGACGTGCCACGCCAGGATCGCACCGAAGATCATACTGCCGCCGACCAGCAATGCGCGTCGCCGATCGCCGCGCCGCCAGACGGTAATAGCGGCGTCCACCGAGAAGATAAGCAGCAAGAGCAAACTTATGGTACTGAGCAGACCCCACGGATTCGAAGCGCCGACCGGAACTGAGACCATCTGCCCACCCCATGAAAACCGGCGGATGTCTGTAATCGCGGTGAAATTAATACTTACCGGAAAAATGAAATTCAGGATCAGCACCAGGGTCCGCAGGCCGTAAATACTCCACGCCAGCCAAGTTCGTCCGGCACGGAGGTAGAGTCGCACGAAAGCGACGAACGAAAGCGTGAGCACCCATGTGGGCACATGTATCCAGCGCACCAACGGTTCGTATTGTTCTACCGTCTTGGAATTCAGCATCCATAATTCAAATGCCGAGATCGCCGCCGCGGCGATCGCGCTACAGGAAAACAACAAATACATCGGCCTCTGGCGCTGTTTGCACCAAACCGCAAAGTAAAATCCCGCGAGCGTTAAGCACGCGGCAGCATTCATTGACCAGACTATGGTGATCCAAGTCATCGGATGCCGTCGTCTGGTTATGGAGATTTCTCGAGGATTTGCCGCGCGAGGGTAGGTGTACCCCGTTCGCTGACACACGTATCCTCGATCACTGGTGCCGCGCAGGGTTCTAAACTTGCGCGACCTGTCGGGCTATTTTTCACAAGCTATGCACGTTTTAGCAAATCGAGCTGCCTCCCACAATCGTGAAATTTGCGTCTTTTACGAAATTAGTCTTCCCTTCCGCATCTGCTCTGAAGATCGCCAGAACGCGTCAAAACTTCGACCATGTTCGCTAAAGGTCTCCGGCCCGGGCTTTACAACCAATGGAGCATTGATACTACACGGAACCTGAGTCGTTAATACTGATGGTGCACCGTCTCTCTTCGGATTTGTGGAGCAGCACTTCTAGAAAAATATTTGAACCGAAATGTCGCTCGTAACGTCGCGTGGAAACAGCGGCGTTGTTTCCCCGAACTCAGAGACAAGAACTGCGACGCTCTTGAAAGCGGCGGGAAATTCCGCCCGGAAATCCGCTGGAGAACGAGACGGACTGTGCTTGACTGATAGGTTCGACATCTCTCGTCAGAATGCCTGCGCAAACAATCAGGATTAGCGGTGCCCGCCAGCACAATCTCAAGAACCTCCACGTCGAGATTCCGCGGGAGAAGCTGGTGGTTATCACCGGTTTAAGCGGCTCGGGGAAATCCTCGCTCGCTTTCGACACGCTTTATGCGGAAGGGCAACGCCGTTATGTCGAGAGCCTTTCCGCTTATGCCCGGCAGTTCCTCGATCAAATGGAAAAGCCGGATGTCGATTTCATCGAAGGCTTGTCGCCTGCCATCGCCATCGAGCAACGCAGCGCTGGCGCCAATCCACGATCGACAATCGCAACCACGACTGAGATCTACGATTACCTGCGGGTTCTTTTTTCCGCGGTGGGTCAACCGCACGATCCTCTCACTGGCCAACCGCTCCGGCGCCAAACGCCTCAGCAGATCGTCGATCGGGTGCTGGTATACGAACCGGGAACCAAAATCGTTGTGCTGGCGCCGCTGATTGAGAATCAGCGCGGCGAGTTTCGGGACGTGCTCGAAAAACTCAGGCGCGAAGGATTCGTTCGTGCGCGCATCGACGGACAGATGGTGGAGTTGGATCGCACTGAGCCGATCCGGCTAAAGAAAGGCGAGCCGCACACAATTGAAGCGGTGGTGGATCGGTTGGTCGTCCGCGATGGCATTCGAGTGCGGCTGACAGACTCAATTGAAACGGCTCTCAAATGGGGCGGCAATCGCATTGTTGTTTTGCGCCAAACACCCACCGCAGGTGACAATTGGGCAGAATGCCGCTACTCCACGGATTATGGAAACGCTGAAACTGGGTTCAATTTAGGCGAGCTGACGCCCAGACATTTTTCTTTCAATAGTCACCTCGGCGCTTGCCCGGCTTGCCACGGTTTGGGAACACAATTGGTGGTTGATCCGGAGCTAATGATCTCCGACCAAACCAAAACGCTGGCTGAAGGAGCAATCACACCCTGGCGTCGCGGCACAAAGCGCATGCGAGTCTACTATCGGCATCTGCAGGATGCGCTGATCAAACATTTCAACGTGAACAAAGACGTGCCGTTCGCCGATTTGCCTGAAGCATTCAAAGCTGCGCTTTACTTCGGTACGAATGGCGAGCCGGTTGAAATGGAGTTTGGCGGCAACGGCGAAAAGAAAACCATAAAACCGTTTGAGGGACTCGTGCCCCAAATGCAGCGGCTTTATGAGCACACCGAAAGCGAATTCACACGGAATCGAATTCGTGCGTTCATGACTCGCGAGACATGCAAGGTCTGCGGCGGCGCAAGACTCAAACCAGAAATCCTTGCTGTCACAATCAAGGCCCGAGACAGCCGCGAATTGAACATCCATGAGTTCAGCCAGCAAACCGTGGAAGACGCGCTGCGGTTCATAGGCGGTCTCGACCTGACCGAACAGCAGCAGACGATCGTGACAGACGTCGTCCGCGAGATTCGCTCGCGCCTGCAATTTCTCGTGGAAGTCGGGCTCGGCTATCTCACATTGAATCGCGAGAGCGGCACGCTGTCGGGCGGCGAAGCGCAACGGATACGTCTCGCAACACAAATCGGCTCCGGTCTGGCTGGCGTTCTCTACATTCTCGATGAACCCAGCATCGGTCTGCATCAACGCGACAACTCGCGTTTACTGGGAACGCTGCGAAGACTGCGCGACTTAGGGAACTCCGTCATTGTAGTCGAGCACGATGAAGAAACGATTCGGGCTGCCGACCACATTCTGGATCTTGGTCCGGGTGCTGGGCCGCGTGGCGGCGAGATTGTAGCAGAGGGAAATCTCGACGACATCGAGTGCGCGAAAAATTCTTTGACTGGCGATTATCTCTCGGGACGCGCGCGTATTGCCGTTCCGAAACAGCGCGCCCAGCCACGGCCCGACGGCTGGCTTACAGTTGTGGGCGCAAGCGAAAACAACCTGAAAAAGATCGATGTCTCGTTTCCTCTCGGCTGCCTAACGTGTGTGACTGGTGTTTCCGGCAGTGGCAAATCGACTTTGGTGGACGACATTTTGCGCCGCGCTCTTTTCCGGCATTTCTATAATTCGAAAGATAAATCAGGCGCTCACAAGGGGATTCGCGGACTCGAACAGATCGACAAGGTAGTTGTGATCGACCAAAGCCCGATTGGCCGGACGCCGCGGTCGAATCCGGTCACATACACGGGAGCGTTTACCCCAATACGCGAACTGTTCGCCCAGTTACCCGCAGCGCGGGTGCGCGGTTACGACGCAGGTCGGTTCAGTTTCAATGTCAAAGGCGGTCGTTGCGAGAATTGCGAGGGCGGAGGCTTGATCAAAATCGAGATGCACTTCTTGCCCGATGTTTACGTCGAATGCGAGGTTTGCGGAGGCAGACGCTACAACCGCGAGACTCTCGAGATCACTTACAAAGGCAAGAATATTGCAGATGTGCTCGATCTAACCGTGGACGAAGCGGCGCGATTCTTCCGCAATGTGCCGACAATCGCGGAAAAGCTCAATTCACTGCTCGACGTTGGCTTGGGCTATCTCCGGCTCGGTCAGGCTGGAACGACTCTCTCCGGCGGCGAAGCGCAGCGCGTAAAACTCGCTACAGAACTTGCCAAAAAAGCGACCGGTCGCACTGTTTACATTCTTGATGAACCAACGACGGGGTTGCATTTCGCCGATATTGAAAAATTACTGGAAGTGTTGATGAAACTCCGCAACGCGGGCAACACCATCGTCGTCATTGAACACAATCTTGAGATGATTAAGTGCGCCGACTGGATCATCGATTTGGGTCCTGAAGGCGGCGAACATGGCGGCGATGTAGTGGGATCGGGATCGCCTGAGAAAGTCGCCACTATTCCTGCCAGCCATACCGGGCAATACTTACGGACGATGCTGGAGAGAAGATGAGACGCATCGGTCACTCAGGCCTCATATGTCTGATCGGGGTACTCAGCCCCGTCGCCCGCGCGGATATCTCCGCTGAAATCGCACAGGCTAGCGCGCCGTTTTCAGAAGGCGTGCCGGAGGTGGCGGTAGTGCGGTTGCAGTTGCTGCTAAACAAAAATCTGCCAGAACCACAATGGCGCGCGGTCGCAGAAAAACTTGCGGAAGCGCAAGTGGCCGCAAACGAACCGGAGGACACTCTCGTTCTGTTGACCGACGCCAGGTTACGCGACTTGCCATGGGTGAAATTCTGGCGCGCCCAGGCATTGGCCAGTCTGCGCCGGTGGGCCGACGCGCTGCCCCTTTACGAGGAATTGAGCAACGACAATTCCCCGTTTCAGAGAGCAGCTGTTTTTGGGGCCGGCGACTCGTTGCGCGCGTTAGGAAAACGCCAGGACGCTTTGAAAAAATTCATTCTCCTGGTGCGTGATAAAGAATGGGGCACGCGAGCGCAGATGCGAGCGGCTGAGCTGCATATTGAATTGAACAATGCTCCCGAAGCACGTCGGCTTTTGGAGCAGATGCAACCAGCTTCCGTTGCAGAACGACGCGAGCGGCGGGTGTTACGCGGGCGCCTCGAACTGATTTCGCACCGGCCTGAACGAGCGATCGGGATGTTTCAGGCGATTCTGAAAAGGCCCGAGGGAACGCCTCATCCCATTCTGCTCGCTGCGCTCTGCGGTATCGCTGAAGCGCATTTGCAGCTCAAAACGCCGGAGACCGGAGATGATGTACTCGAGCGGTTCATCGATCGTAATCACGCAGACCCTGATTTGCCACTGATATTCGCAAAGCTCGATGAGCTGTATCGCGCCGAACGCAAACCGTCGCGCAATGAATTAGAGAAGTGGGTGCGCAGGCCGGAACAGCCGCGGCGAACATTCGCGCGCTGGTATCTTGCGCGACTGGAGATTCGTGCAGGCCGCAGGGAGCGGGCACATCAATTGTTAACAGATCTGCGACATACAGAAATCAAATCGC
>Ga0307471_100001735_pt1 | contig 12150 bp, 11 predicted proteins | sample atmos_gasesAM3C__2_FD_204566 | JGI IMG/M metagenome (GOLD analysis project Ga0307471, IMG submission 204566) | Hardwood forest soil microbial communities from Morgan-Monroe State Forest, Indiana, United States - atmos_gasesAM3C_515 | ecosystem: Environmental > Terrestrial > Soil > Temperate... | reverse complement strand
CAGCCGCATGCCGGAAAACGCGTTTGGATACGTTCCCACGCCAGCCCTGGTTGCGCCGATCGAATTTACTTTGAAGCTCGACGACTACAAGGGCTTGGGCGGATACCTAGATCAAGTCCGGCCACTTGCTTCGATCATGCCCGACGAAGGGCGGCGGCATGTATCGGCTCGTCCGGAGAATCCCTGGCCGTTAGGTCCTGCCCAGCCTCGCGGGTCGGACTCATGAGAAATCGAGCGCAGATTGGGCTCTTACCAGACGGACGGCGGCTCTACCTTCACGACGGGCCGATCGACCTGATTATCCAGGCATTCGGGCCAGCGACTCAGATTCAGGCAGCCTACCGTGCTGCCACGCAGCGATTCGTCACGGTACTGGACGAACTCTGCAGCGAACTCACGATTCTGCGGCAGCCGTTCCGGGGAGACGGACCCCAGCCCACCGGTGTGGTTGCCAAACGCATGGCGTATGCAGTTGCACCGTATGCGTCCCAAACGTTCATTACGCCGATGGCTGCGGTTGCGGGTGGGGTCGCCGAGGAGATTCTTGAAGCGATGACCTCCGCTGCGGATTTCGCCCGCGCGTACGTGAACGACGGCGGCGATATCGCAATCCACCTCGGACCCGGCCAGCAATTCATCGTCGGGATGGTAGAGCGGCCGGATCGGCCTTCGTTGTTTGGCTCGGCGATTCTGGATGCCGATCAACCCGCGCGAGGCATTGCCACCAGCGGATGGCGCGGACGAAGTTTTTCGCTGGGCATCGCGGATGCGGTTACCGTGTTGGCGGACAGGGCGGCAATGGCCGACGCCGCTGCAACCATCATCGCCAATGCCGTAGATTTGCCTGGACACCAGGGCATCACGCGAAGGCGAGCCTGCGATCTCACGCCAGATAGTGATCTTGGGCATCGACTTGTGACGCAAGGTGTAGGCGGACTGACGGCACACGAAGTTGCCACTGCGCTCGACGCGGGAGAGATCATGGCCTATTCGCTCCTGCACGCGGGTCTGATTCGTGCAGCGGCTTTGCGTTTGCAGGATGAAACCCGGGTTGTCGGGGCAGGACGCGAAGGGTTAGAGATCACCAGCAATAGCGGGAGTCTCGTGAATGCCTGAGGTCCGGATTCGCAAGAAACTCAGCATCGTGGAGGAAATTTTCCACGAAGGGGGATCCCCACCCGCAATTCCCCTGCGACGAGCAGCCGCTTTGGCCGTGATCCACAATCCCTACGCCGGGCAGTACGTCCCGGAGATCGCGAGTTTCATGGACGATTTGAAACCTCTCGGTCTGGACATGGCGCGATCACTGGTTATCAGCCTGGGCGGGGATGCCAAGGTCGTCGAGGGCTACGGGAAGGGTGCGATTGTAGGCAGTGCCGGCGAACTGGAGCACGGTGCGCTATGGCACGTGCCCGGAGGCTACGCCATGCGTGAGGTTCTGGGCGGCGCGAAGGCGATCGTTGCGTCGACAAAGAAAGTCGGCGGCCCAGGAACACGGCTGGACGTGCCCATCACACATATCAATGCTTCCTACGTGCGTAGCCACTTTGATGCGATGGAGATTGGGTTGGCCGACTCGCCGCGCGCTGACGAAATCTTGCTTGCCCTGATCATGACTACCGGTCAGAGGATTCACGCACGAGTGGGTGGCCTGAAGGCCTTTGAGATCAAGGGAGAGGACGGACTGCGATGAAGGCCAACATTCGCAAGATCGCGACCTTCGTAGAGGAGACCCAGACCGAGATGGGCCGCAAGGTAGATCCTCCCACGCGCCGGGCGGCTGCAGTCGCCGTGATCGAGAATCCGTGTGCCGGAAAGTACGTGGAGGATCTGTCCGAGCTGACGGCCATCGGGGAAGAGTTGGGCGAGTTACTTACGCAGCGGGCAGTCGCGGCTCTAGGCATCGCAGCCAACACCGCAGAGAGCTACGGAAAGGCAGCGGCGGTGGGCGAGAACGGGGAGATCGAGCACGCCGCGGCCATTCTGCATCCGAAGCTAGGTACTCCCGTGCGCAAGGTCCTGGGCAAGGGAGCAGCATTGATCCCTTCCTCCAAGAAGCGCGGAGGCCTGGGCGTGGTTCTCGATATTCCCCTCGGTCACAAGGACGCAGCATTCGTGCGCAGCCACTTCGACGGCATGGAGGTGCGAATTAACGATGCGCCCCGAGCAAACGAAATCATGGTCGCGATCGCGGTCACGGATAGCGGACGACCGCTGCCACGGGTGGGTGGTCTAACGAAAGATCAGATCAAGGGAGAAGACGGCCTGCGGTAAAGAACAATGTCTGCGAGACCTAAGCCCTCACGATCTCAGGCACGCGGGTTGCCGGCGGGGTATTCCGGCTCCGTTGAACACTTACCGCGCCGTCAATGATCACCATTCCAATGCCGGGCAGATCGCCCGCCTGGATGCTGTTAAGCAGCGTGCTGCCCGCCGAGTGCTGGGCTTTGTCCATCAGCACAAACGTGGCGTCCCGGCCATTGGCAACCAGTCCACAGCTTAGATTGCGAATCCTCGCCGTATTTCCGGTTGCAAAACAAATGGCCACTTCGGCCGGAAAATCTCCCAGCGAAGACAGCATAGAGATCAGGCGCACGAGGCCCAGAGGCTGAACGCCGGAACCGGCGGGGGAATCGGTGCCGAGGATCACTCGTTGAAGCTGCTTGAGTTCTCGGGCCGTACGCAGAGTTAAGAGCCCGGCTCTTTCGTTGCCGTTGTGAACGATCTCGAGAGCGCGCGGAGACTGCTCACACAGGCCCACGATCTGATCGTCGGGTAATGCGGTGTGGCCGCCGTTAATGTGCCCGATCACGTCAGCATCGGCGGCGAGCACGATGTCCTTGTCAATCAGGCTGGAACCGGGAATCGAAGGTCCCCCGGTGTGGATGGTGCTCTGAATTCCGTATTTGCGGGCCCAAGCCACCATCTGGCGTGCTGTGGCGCCATCTTTCACGCTGCCCAAGCCGACCTCGCCCAACATGGTCACGCCGGCGGCAGCCAACTCCTTGAAATCCTCTTCCACCATGCCGTGTTCAAGCACGGGCGCTCCCGCATGAATCTTTACTCCCCCAGGTCGGAATGCGGTAAAGGCACGCTGGGCGAAAATCGCCATGGCCTTCAGGCCGACCACATCTTTGGGCCGGCCGGGAGTGTGGACTTCGCCCGCCGAAATCATGGTCGTAACCCCGCCATGCAAGTAGCTGTCGATCCATCCGAGTTGATTCTGCCGCGGCGTCCAGTCGCCCGCAACTGGATGTACGTGGCTGTCGATCAGGCCCGGCGCCAGCGTGGTACCCTGCGCATCGACTACGGTCGTCGCACCTTCGCGGTCGATGTCTTTCTCTTTGCCGATGGCCGCAATCTTGCCGCCAACAGAAAGCAGCGTGTCGGCGTCGAGAATCGGATTGTCCAGATCGCCGCTGAGAAGCAGACCAATGTTGCGGATGAGTAGGCGGGTGGGCGACTTCTCTTGCGCTGCTTCCTGGGCCATGGCTACCTCTTGCTTTCAGAAGCCCCCATGCGATGTCGGTAGGCTCGACTCATGCTGAATGAGTCCGCCAGTATATCGAGGAATTGCGGGGGGACAAGCAAGGGGGCGGTGAAAAGTTCCCGTCGGGTCAAAATTGTTCGGCTCGGGCCTTCGGGTACGAATGGCTTGTCATATCCAGCAATCTCTGCAAAGCTGTCTGCGTCAACAAGGGCTGGCGGGCGGAAACCGGAATGGCAGCTAGCGATCTGGTTTTGTGGGCGGTCGACACTCAGGCGGACTTCATGTTCCCGGGCGGCAAACTGTACGTTCCTGGTGCGGAAAAATTGCTTCCCAACATTCAGAAACTCACGGACACGGCTCGCGAAGGACGGGTCTTCATGGTGTCACATGGCTGCTACCACTCGGAAAATGACCCCGAGTTCCGGGTTTTTCCGCCGCACTGCATTCAGGGAACTCCCGGCAGCGATTTCGTCGCTCATGCCATGACCGAGAAGGTCGCCAGGGTGCCCAACGACCCCACCGCTCAGCTTCCGCAGGATCTGGCTTTGTACCAGCAGGTGCTGCTCGAGAAACAGACTCTGGATGTCTTCGAGACCCGACACGCCACTTCCCTGCTACAACGCCTGCCGAAAGACGCTGAGTTTGTGGTGTTTGGCGTGGTGACGGAGTTCTGTGTGCGGTTCGCCGCCAAGGGACTGCTCGAACGGGGCCGGCCAGTTTCGGTGGTGACTGACGCAATCGAGACTCTCCACCTCGAACAGGGACGGCGAACCATCGCCGAGCTGCAGGCTCTTGGGGCAAGGCTTACCACTACACAGGAAGCGCTGAGCCGGCTGGTAGCAACGTAAGTCTCCTTGCCGGGCAGCGCTCCGCCCGCGTATGATGCACCCGTTTATGGCTTCCAAGAATCCCACGCCGAAATCCGCCCTGCGCCAAAAGGCGCAGCTCATGTCTGCCTCCGAGATCGAGCGCACCCTCGTACGTCTGGCGCACGAAATTGTCGAGAAAAACGGAGGCGTCGACGGACTGGGACTGGTCGGGATCCGTCGACGCGGCGTTCCCATCGCCGAGCGCCTCGCCAAGTTCATGCAGCGCGTGGAGAAGATTGCTGTTCCGGTCGGGGCGTTGGATATCACTTTCTATCGAGATGATCTGTCTACGCTGGGACCACGCCCCGTCGTTCAGAAATCGGAGATCGGTCTGGATATTGAAGACAAAAGCATCATCCTGGTCGACGACGTCCTGTTCACCGGCCGCACCATCCGCGCCGCTCTCGACGCACTCTTTTCCCACGGACGCCCACGCCGAGTGCAGCTTTGTGTCCTCATTGACCGTGGACACCGCGAACTGCCCATTGAAGCGGCGTACGTTGGTCGGCTCGTGCAGACTAGCATGAACGAAGTGATCGAAGTCAAATTGACCGAAATCGACGACGCGGAGAAGGTTTTGCTGATGGAAAAATAAGACCAGCCACAGCTGCGTCTATTCTTCAAAACCACACGCGTCCACCAGCGGCAATACGATTGGCGGCTGCTCATTTCCGTCGCATTAACGAAGGTGCGACGGTTTACGTGCCGAACTCGCACTTGCAGAAATCTTTGCATGATGGACCGAGCCGCATTTAAGCTCGTGGCCATGAAATCGACCATCTTCCATACTCTCCTTGTCGGCACCGTTGCCCTCCTCAGCGTTTCGCTGTGTTCTCAGGAATCGCGACTGCAAAATGTCGATGCGATGGTGACCCACGGACTGGTTGTCACCATGAACGGTACACGGGCTATCTACGACGACGGAGCGGTGGCCATTAAGGGCGATACGATTGTTGCGGTTGGCTCGCAATCTGAAATCGAAGCGCAATACGCGGCCCCGCAGACCATCGAGGCGAGAGGAAAGTTGGTTCTTCCGGGCTTCATCAATGGACACACCCACGTGCCCATGACGCTCTTCCGCGGGCTCCATGATGATGTCACGCTCGACGACTGGCTTCACAAATACATCTTTCCGGCGGAAGCGAAGAACGTCACTGAAGAATTCGTCCGATGGGGAACGCGGCTGGCAGCCGCCGAGCAGATTCGCTCTGGCGTTACGACTTTCGCCGACATGTATTACTTCGAAGACGCGGTGGCCGAGGAAACCAAGGCCGCTGGGATGCGCGGCGTGCTCGGGGAGACCTGGATCGATTTCCCTGCACCGGACAACAAGAACGAAGCCGAGATGGCCAGCTACACGGAGAAGTTCCTGAAGAAGTGGCAAGGCGATTCGCTGATACACGCTGCAGTGGCACCTCATTCCATCTACACCTGTTCCCGGAAAACATTGGAAGACGCTTCTGCTCTGGCACGGAAATATCATGCTCCTATCCTGATTCACGTCGCCGAAATGAAGAAGGAATGGGAGGACAGCCAGAAACAAAATGGAACCAGCCCGGTTCAGTATCTGGAGAAGGTCGGTGTGCTCGGGCCGGATGTTCTGGCCGCACATTGTATTTTTGTGGACGAAGTTGATCGGAAGACCCTCGCGCAACGGCAGGTGGGATGCGTGCACAATCCGTCCAGCAACATGATGCTGGCCAGCGGGGTATCACCCGTTCCAGAAATGCGTGCTGCTGGAGTCGCGGTCGGTCTCGGCACGGACGGTCCGGCAGGAAGCAACAACGACTTGAATCTGATGGAGGAGATGGACCTGACAGCGAAGCTGGCAAAGATCAGCAAAATGGATCCCCTTGCTTTGAATGCCCAGGCCGTCGTGGAGATGGCTACCATCGAGGGGGCTCGCGCTCTCCATTTGGACAAAGAAATTGGTTCGCTGGAGCCGGGGAAAAAGGCTGACTTGATCCTGATAAGTCTGGATGAACCGAATGCTGTCCCGATGTACGACATCTATGCACAGTTGGCGTACGCATTGAAGGGTAGTGATGTGCAGACGGTCGTGATCGGTGGGCGCGTCGCGATGCGTGACCACGCACTTCTCACGGTTAAGGAAGCCGCGGCCATTGCAAAGGCGAGGGAGTACAAGAAGGCAATCGCGGCATCCCTTGGACTTCCATGACCCATTCCCGGCTGTCGGCGACGACTGCTAGCCAGCAGTTCACTTTTGCTCCTGCGATCGCAGCTTCCAGAGGATCTGTCGCAACATACCGAGACAAACCTCAGCATCCTCATCTTGCAGATGGAGACGTCGTACCAGACGGCGTATCTTTGCGTCGGCTGCAAGAGCGGGACGCGGGTTGAGATACCCACTGGCTCGCAAGCTTTCAAGAAGTACATTGGTGATGCGTTCAAGGTCTCCCGCGGTGGCTGCTCGCTCCTTCAGGGGAGGCAACTTCGCCCTGCCCAAGCGCGACAGTTCGTAGAGGCACACAGCAACCGCCTGCCCGAGGTTCATGGACGGATGCTGCTCGCGAGTTGGAATGCGGAGCAGCCAGTGGCAGTAGCTCAGTTCCTGGTTGGAGAGACCCACTTTTTCCGAACCGAACAACAGCGCGACGCGTTGCGTCCTGAGTTGCTTCCGAACAAGAGCGGCTCCTTTTTCCAATGGACGCAGAGTATGTTGCAGTTCCCGGCTACGAAGTGCCGTCGTTCCAACCACGAGAGCACAGTCTGAAACGGCCTCGGCGAGATACTTGTACTCTCGGGCAGCCTTGAGCAATGCCGATGCACCGACAGCTGAGCGTGCTTCGCGGAAAGCTACCTGATACGGATTTACCACTCGCAGCCGCAAGAAACCGAAGTTGCTCATGGCGCGAGCGGCAGCACCGAGGTTCAAAGGATTGCGCGTGGCTACCAGCACGACGCGCAGATTGTCGAATTCGGCAGGTGCGGGCAACTGGTCATTTTACGCTGTCGACGAACGGCCCATGCTCGTTGAGAATTGCCTGGAACCCATATCTGGCCGGGACGTGATAGAAATGATGACCGCGTCCGGCACCGAGGAACGCGAACTACCGCAGGCAAGGTTGCGGACTGAATTGCCATGGATTGGGAAGCGCTCTTTCTCACACTAAAACTTGATCTTGTCGTTTGCGGGCTGCTGCTTCTGCTAGGAGTCCCAATCGCCCTTTGGCTGGCAGCTTCCCGCTGGCGCTGGAAATTCCTGCTGGAAGCCGTAGTTGCACTGCCGCTGGTTCTGCCGCCTACGGTTCTGGGGTTCTACATGCTGCTCGCCATGGGGCCGAAAAGTCCTGTGGGACGAGCATACTTCTCGATTCGGGGCCACGGGCTGCCCTTCACATTTGGTGGGCTGGTGATTGCATCGATGGTTTACAGCCTGCCCTTCATGGTCCAGCCGATCGCGGCGGCATTCGCGTCGGTAGATCCAAAGCTGACCGCGGCTTCGGCCGTGCTAGGGGCATCACGCTCGCGCACTTTCTTCCGCGTGGTGTTGCCGCTTTCTTACAGTGGCCTGCTCACGGGCGTGGTCCTTACCTTCGCGCACACCTTGGGGGAGTTTGGCGTCGTTCTAATGGTAGGTGGGAACATTCCGGGCGTAACACGAACAGTTTCCATTTCCATCTACGACAATGTGCAGGCACTGGATTATTCATCAGCCGGCCAAACGTCGTTGGTATTGTTGGTGGCATCGTTCGTAATTCTTTCAATCGTGTATGCTGTAAATCGGAACGGGGCGATCATCTGGCCCGCTCGCCGTTAGATTGGCCGACGAAACACATCTTTCCATCATTCTGATAATCTGGTTCGCGAGTTTCCACAAACACTTCTGTTCGACATCCTCATCGGAGAAGACGGATGAAATACCGCACCCTGGGCCGCACCGGTTTCGAAGTCAGTGATATCGCTCACGGATTGTGGGGGATGAGCGGGTGGAGCGAGTCCGATGACCAGCAATCACGGCAGGCCATTCAACTCGCCATCGATCTGGGCTGCAATTTCTTCGACACGGCGTGGGCCTACGGCAACGGCAAAAGCGACGGGCTTCTGGGCGAAGCACTCGCCAACAATAAGGGCAAGCGCATCTATGCTGCTTCGAAGATACCTCCGAAGAATCTGAAATGGCCGGCGTCTCCGAAAGACAAGTACCAGAATGTCTTCCCCGCCGATCATGTTTTCAAGTACGCCCAACGCATTCGCGAAAAACTGGGCGTCGATTCCATCGACCTGCTGCAGTTTCATGTTTGGGACGAGGGCTGGACGGATGATCCGGAATTCCGTGACACTGTAGAGAAACTTAAAGGTGACGGCTGGATTCGTTCTTTTGGGCTCAGTCTGAATCGCTGGGAGCCGGAGAACGGTCTGCGGACGCTGCGTACGGGGTTGGTCGACGTGGTACAGGTGATTTACAACATTTTTGATCAGGCACCCGACGACAAGCTTTTTCCACTCTGCCGGGAACTAGACATTGGCGTGATCGCGCGCGTCCCGCTCGACGAGGGCAGCCTGGGCGGGAAGATGACGGCGCAGACGCGGTTTCCGGAAAGCGACTGGCGGGCGAAGTATTTTGGACCGGAAAACTTGTCCGCGACTCTGCCACGGGTCGAGGCCCTGAAACAAGTGGCGCCTGCGGAGATGGCGCTGCCGGAAATGGCTTTGCGCTTCATCCTGGGAAATCCTGTGGTAAGCACTACGATCATCGGCATGCGAAAACTCGATCACGTTCGCCAGAACGTCGCCACCAGCGATGCGGGAGCGCTCGATCCCGCGCTGCTTGCAAAAGTAAAACCTCACCGCTGGGACCGCAAACCTAAGCGCTGGTCGGACTAGCATACACAGTTTTTCGCGGTTCAGAACGGCGCGGCGTCGCCTCAGGATCTGCTTCTCGGCGTTTGGACGTTCGGTTCTTCACCACCTCGCCTCTCACTTGTGATTTAATCTCCGTCGCACAATTCCGGGTTCCCCGATTTCATTCGAGGAGATTTCATGGTTACCGCCCGCTTCGCGAAGAACAGTCTTGCCCTTCTCTTTCTTCTTCCGTGTTTTGTCCTGGCGGCGGCCCAAGGGCCCCCAGCTGACCTCGATACGTGGGTGTCCCGGTCGATGAAAGAGTTTGCAGTCCCTGGAATGGCGGTAGCGATCGTGAAGGACGGAAAGGTCGTCCTGGCCAAGGGATATGGCGTACGCAAGCTGGGCGCTCCAACGCCAGTGGATGAGCACACGATGTTCGGCATCGGTTCCAACACGAAGGCATTCACCACTGCAGCCCTGGCCGTACTAGTAGATGAAGGCAAGCTCGCGTGGGACGACCCCGTTTACCAGCGGCTCCCTGGGTTCCAGATGTATGATCCGTACGTTTCGCATGAGATGACGATTCGCGATCTTCTCACCCACCGCAGCGGCATGGGCTTAGGAGAGGGCGATTTGCTAATTTTCCCGCACACCACCTACACGCGCGACGACATCATCCACCGGCTGCGTTATATGAAACCAGTTTCCAGCTTTCGCAGCCGTTACGCGTACGACAACCTGCTATACATCACCGCGGGGCAGATTATTCCAGCAGTTACGGGAACATCCTGGGATGACTTCATCCGGCGACGCATTCTTTCACCGTTGGGCATGAGCGCTACGAAGCTGAGCAATGCCACATTCAAGCCGGGCGAGGATTACGCGTTCCCCCATTCCCGGGTGGATGGAAAGCTTCAAGTTGTGGACTTTGGCAACCTGGATAACGCCGCGCCCGCAGGCGCAATCAATTCCAGTGCCGCCGACATGGCGCAGTGGGTGATCCTGCAACTGGGCCGCGGCCGGCTCCCCAACAGTGACCAGCGTCTGTTTAGTGAAAAGCAATCGCGCGAGATGTGGTCCTCGCAGACCATTCTGCCTACCGGCGATCCCTCTCCTTCGCTACTGGCTCTTAAAACGAACTTTGCTGCATACGGACTAGGGTGGGGACTGCGCGACTATCACGGGCGCAAGCTGGTTGGCCACACCGGTGGAGTATCAGGTTTCGTGTCGCGCGTGATGCTGGTGCCTGAGGAAAACCTGGGCGTCGTTATCCTTACGAACGCCGAGGAGGGCGGCGCCTTCGATTCGATCCTGTACCACATCATCGACGCTTACTTTGGACTGCCACCGATCGATTGGATCGCCGCCTTTAAGGCGGCCAAGGAGCACGAAGAACAGGCCGCTGCCGAGGTCGAAAAAAGGCAGAGCAACTTTCGCGCGAAGGAATCCAGGCCCTCCCTCGCACTGGAAAAGTATGCCGGCGTCTATGCCGATGCCTGGTACGGAACCGCCACGGTCCGCGCAGGCAACGGCAACCTGGTTTTGAGCTTCGAACACACTCCCACAATGGTGGGAGAACTCGAGCACTGGCAGTACGACACCTTCAAGACGCACTGGCGGGATCGCACGATTGCGGACGCTTTTGTAACTTTCTCGCTCCGGCCAGATGGCGCCATCGAGCATTTCAAGATGGCCCCGGTGTCGCCGCTGGCCGACTTCAGCTTTGATTACCAGGACGTGCTGTTCGAGCCGGTTGGGAAGAAATAGGAAGACGGAAAGCCGGGCGACCTTTGGAGTGAGCGAGACCGGCTCACCTCACAAACGCAAAAGCAGGATCGTCAACTTTGATGGTAGATTTTCGGCGACTGCCGGACTGAACGTCATAGACCACCAGGAAGTGGCTCTCGACAATCACAATCTCCTTATCGCTGAGCCACCCTACTAGCACGGCGTGCGGCAGAAAAGCGGCGCGCTTGCTGGGATCGATGGCGCTCACCACCGCGACCGCCGGCAGATCCGTGAGCGCTTTGCGAATCCGCTGTGACTCGGGCGGATTCGCCTGGCCTTGCTCGGAAAGCTGAATGGGAGCACTTGATTTCGCGCTGGCCTCAATGGTCATCGCGACAGATGCCATCTGCGGTGAGAGCCTGGCATTTTCCGTGAAAAAGCTGACGTCGTAGTCCGGGTTCTTATATTGCGCCCGTTCGTCGAACACGACAACGGTCCTGCCATAGCTCAGCAGCAAGGTCTGGTCGTTGCTTTGGTTTTCCCAACCGCAGCAGCCCGTATCAAGTATTGCGCTGATGATCACCGACCCGTGCTCGGCCATGTCCAGCACCCGCTGTGCGGGCTGTTTCAAATCGGTCGCCGACCACAACGGGCGATCTGATTTTTGATAAAGCGTGCTGCTGAGGTATTTCGTCTCGGTCTGGCCAGGGATCAGGCTCGTGACTACGAAATAATCATCCACTCCGCCATCAGGAACCCAGAAGCGTGCCTCAGCGCAGCTTTCGGAACACGAACCCGTCGGGCATCGGCACTCAGGAATGTCAAAGGATGCGAGGTCTTCTCGCTGGCGCCCAATTAGGTCAGAGCGCCAAGCCTGAAATGTCGTAGAAACCGACAGTTCGACGTTGTCGCGCTCGAGCTTGTTGAACTGGTTCGCAAACCAGTAGAGATACGGGCCCTCAGCAGACAGGAAGGGCCAGGGCGAGGTCTCGGTGAGCTTCTGATTGGAGCCGGCGTGGCCCGTGATTCGCATGATTCCGCGGCCCAACATGGTCGCCGACTGCCCATCCCAGAACCAGAATCGCTCTCCGTTCTTGCCCACGTCGGGTGACGGGTCATCCGTGTTCGGGGCGAACAGCATTTGCCCCTGGTTATTGATTTGCAGAATTCTCGCCGCCTTCAGAATTTCCTCAGGGATTTTGATCGTGTGCTTCGGTGTGAAAGTGCCCGGATCGTACTCGACGATTGAGTCAG